>JAABUT010002318.1_pt1 | contig 18719 bp, 17 predicted proteins | sample 5559281 | NCBI WGS metagenome assembly JAABUT01 (sample SAMN10711880, study PRJNA513359) | rock metagenome | isolation source: Antarctica rocks | place: Antarctica: Victoria Land, Ricker Hills nord | collected 2016-01-04 | reverse complement strand
GTTGGTACTTGGGGTTTCCCCCACCCCGGCCCTCTCCCGGAGGGCTACGGCATTCACACATCTTGTTCCGGTAAACTCGGCAATTCGCGCATCTACAAGGGAGCAGCAAGCAAAACAACACTCTATTAGATCCGATATCGCTATATTCTCGAAGGCGGTTTGATTTGCAAGTCCTTGTTTTCCTTGTTGGGCGAAGAGATGTGTGAATGCCGTAGCCCGGAGGGAGAGGGAGCAGGAAGCGTCCGTGCTCATCCTTGCATGCCGCGGCGTCGGGCCTTCAGCTCCTCGGCCACCAGGAACGCCAGCTCTAGCGACTGCTCCGCATTCAGCCGCGGATCGCAGAACGTCTCGTAGCGTCCGCCCAGGTCGGCCTCGGTCAAACGGTGGGCGCCCCCAACGCACTCCGTCACCTCCTGGCCGGTCATCTCGACATGGACGCCGCCGGCCCAGGTGCCGGCACCGGCATGCGCGTCAAAAAAGCCGCGGACCTCCGCCAGGATGCTGTCGAAGCTGCGGGTCTTGACCTTCGCCTGGGTGTTGATGGTGTTGCCGTGCATCGGGTCGCACAGCCACACCACCCGGCGCCCGGCACGCTGCACGGCAGCCAGCAGCGGCGGCAGGGCCTGGGCCACGCGCTCCGCCCCCATGCGGCTGATGAGGGTCAGTCGGCCCGGCTCGTTCGCCGGGTTCAGGGCGTCGATCAGGCGCAGCAGCTCGTCCACTTTCATAGTGGGGCCGACCTTGAGGCCGATCGGGTTCCGCACGCCGCGCAGGAACTCGACATGCGCGCCGTCGAGCTGCCGGGTGCGGTCGCCGATCCACAAGAAGTGCGCGCTGCACGCATACGGGTCGCCGCTGGTGCTGTCGGTCCGCGTCAGCGCCTGCTCGTAGGGGAGCAGCAGGGCCTCGTGGCTGGTGTAGAACTCGGTTTCGCGTATCTGCGGCGTGTTCATGCTCTGCACGCCGCAGGCCTGCATGAAGGCCAGGGTCTCGTCTATCCGGGCCGCCAGGTCCTGGTAACGGGCCGCGAGCGGCGAGCGCGCGGCGAAGTCCAGGTTCCAGCGGTGCACCTCATGCAGGTCGGCATAGCCGCCATTGGCGAAGGCGCGCAGCAAATTGAGGGTGCCGGCAGATTGGAAGTAGCCGGTCTCCATGCGCTGGGGATCAGGCACCCGGTCGGCGGCCGTGAAGGCAGGGCCGTTGATGATGTCGCCCCGGTAGGACGGCAGGGTCTCGCCGCCCACCGTCTCGTTGTCAGACGAGCGCGGCTTGGCGAACTGCCCGGCCATCCGCCCCATCTTCACCACCGGGACGCCGGCGCCGAAGGTCAGCACGACCGCCATCTGCAGCAGCACGCGGAAGGTGTCGCGGATGATGTTGGCGTTGAAGCTGCCGAAGCTCTCGGCGCAGTCGCCACCCTGCAGCACGAAGGCCTGGCCGCCCTCCGCCAGGGCAAGCGCCGCCTTGAGCCGCCGGGCCTCGCCGGCAAAAACCAGCGGCGGGTAGCCGGCAAGCCGGGCCTCCATCGCCTGCAGCGCCGCCGGGTCCGGGTAGGCCGGGCTTTGCAGCACGGGGTGCGCGCGCCAACTCCCGGGCGTCCAGCCGTCTGCGCCGTGGCCTCCGATCCCGCTGATTCCGTCCATCATCCCGTCGCCCCCCACGCGCAGCGCCCATGCGCCGCACGGGTCCAGGGCACAGTTATTGCGGGTTTCGCGCGCAAATGCCACCCGAACGGCGGGGGCGGCCGTCCCAGCCGCCGCACCGGGCCGGCAAGCCGCGGCGTCCTGCTCCCTCTCCCTCCGGGAAAGGGCTGGGGTGAGGGGGCCTTGGCTGCGGAGCGGGGCGCATCAGGTGATGCCGGAACAAGGGCTTGCTTCGGCATGGGCCGCGCCTCAAGACCCCCTCACCCCAACCCTCTCCCGCAAGGAGAGGGAGAAGGAACCTACTCCGCCGCTTGCCGCACCCCGGCGGTCCGGGTCGGGGTCCGCATGGTCACGAACTCCTCCGCGCTCGTCGGGTGGATGCCGATGGTGCGGTCGAAGTCAGCCTTAGTCGCGCCGGCGACGAGCGCCACGCCGATGCCCTGCATCATCTCCGGCACGTCGTCGCCCAGCATGTGGACGCCCAGCACGCGCTGGGTGGGCTGGTCCACAACCATCTTCATGAACGTCTTGCCGGCGCGGCCGGACATGATGTGGCGCATCGGGCGGAAGTGCGCGGTGTAGATGTCCACCGGGCCGCGCTCCGCCGCCTGCTCCTCCGTCAGGCCCACGGTGGCCAGGGGCGGCGCGCTGAACACCGCCGTCGCCACCGGGTCCAGTGCCCAGGTGCGGGGGCGGCCGGGGCCGAACAGCCGGTCGGCAAGGTGGTGGCCCTCGGCGATGGCGACGGGGGTCAGGTTCAGCTTGTTGCTGACATCGCCGATGGCAAAGATGTGGGGCTGGCTAGTGGCGTTCTCGGCGTCCACCGTCACGGCGCCCTTGGCGTCCAGGGCGACGCCCGCGCGCTCCAATCCCAGGCCGGCCGTCTTGGGACTGCGGCCGACGGCGAAGAACACCAGGTCGGCCTCGACCACGCGGCCGTTCGTGAGCGTAACGCGCCGCGCGCGCCCGCCGGCATCCTCCACCTTATGGACGGTCTGGCCGGGATGCAGGCGCACGCCCTGCTCAGTGACGGCGGTTGCCAGAGCCTCCCGCAGCTCCCCGTCGAAGCCGCGCAGCGGCAGCGGCTGGCGGTAGGCCACGTCCACCTCGGCGCCCAGCCCATGGAAGATGCCTGCGAACTCCATGCCGATGTAGCCGCCGCCGACCATCAGCACCCGGCGCGGCAGGGACGGCAGGTGGAACGCCTGGTCCGAGGTGATGCCCAGCTCCATGCCCTCGATCCGAGGCTCGATGCTGGGATGGCCGCCGACGGCGACCACGATGCGCTCCGCCGTGACGGCCTTGCCGCCGACGTCCAGAGTATGCGGGCCGGTGAACACGGCGCGGGCGTGGTGCAGCACGACGCCGGACCCCTCCAGCATCCGGACGTAGATGCCGTTCAGGCGCAGGATCTCGGCGTCCTTCTTGGCGATGAAGGCGGGCCAGTCGTGCACCATGCGCCCGCTGTCCCCCGGCGCCGGATGCCAGCCGAAGCCTGCGGCGTCCACGGCGTATCGGGCATACTCGCTGGCCTGGACCATGATCTTCTTGGGCACGCAGCCGACGTTGACGCAGGTGCCGCCCCAGTAAGCGGCCTCGGCGATGCCGACCCGGGCGCCGTGCCCGGCGGCGATGCGGGCGCAGCGCACCCCGCCGGAGCCGCCGCCGATGACGAACAGGTCGTAGTCGTATGCGGAGCCGTGTGCCTTGGGGGCCATGATGGTGCCGTCCCTGATTGATGCTGCCGGGGCTGTGACATGGGTGGGGTGCGCCCCCTGTCCTACCCCGGCATGGCCGTCATGCTATGGCCTGGGGCATGGCGGACACCAGCCCCGACCCCCTCGCGCCGTCAGCGCGCGCCGAGACCCTGGCCGGCATCGCCCTGATGCTGGGCGCCGCCGCGACGTTCGCGGCGCTGGACACCACAGGCAAGTGGCTGAACCAGACCGGCAACCCCGTCGGGACAGCGGCGGTGCGATATGTCCTCAGCTTCGTGCTGGTGGGGCTGTTCATCAATCCCTGGGGCCGCGCCGGGCTGCCGCGCAGCCGCAACCCGATGCTGCAGGTGACGCGGGCGGGGTTCCTGATCATCGCCACCGTGACCTCCATGTTCGCCTACCGGGCGCTGCCGATGACGCAGGCGGCGGCGATCACCTTCGTCGCGCCCCTGATCGTGGCGGTGATCGCCGGGCCGCTGCTGGGGGAATGGATCGGCCGGCGCGGGGCTGTGGCCGTGCTGGCCGGGTTCGGCGGCGTGCTGGTCATCACCCGCCCCGGCGCCGGGATGCAGTTGGCGAGCGTGCTGGCGCTGGGGACCGCCGTGTCGAATGCGCTGTATGTCGTGGCGACCCGGTTCCTGGCGGGGCGGGACAGTACGCGGACGACGCTGTTCTACACCGGCCTGGTGGGCGCGGCGGTCGCGCTGCCGGTGCTGCCGTTCACGTGGCAGCCGCCGGGGACCTTGCTGGGCTGGGGGGTGACGCTGGCGATGGGCACGCTGGCTTCGCTCGGCCACTGGCTGCTGATCCTGGCGCACCGGCGGGCGCCGGCGTCGCTGCTGTCGCCGTTCGGCTATGCGCAACTGCTGTGGGCAGCGGTGCTGGGCGGGGTGGTGTTCGGGGAAGTGCCGGACCGTTGGACGGTGATCGGCGGGATGGTGGTGATCGCGGCCGGGCTTTACTTGCTGTCGCTGCAGCGCCGGGGACGCTGACGTTGCAGAAGCGGGAACGCTGGCGATTCAGCATCCCCGTCCCGCGCCGCTATAATCCAAGTAACACCAGCCGCTACTTGCTCTGACCGTTTTCGTCATCGCGAGCCGCCTGCGACGCGGCGATCCAGGGGCCGCCAGCACTGTCCTTACAGCCCCTGGATCGCCACGGCGCTGCGCGCCTCGCGATGACAGCGTGCTTGCAGAAGGGTCAGAGCAGATGGCAGTTGGTATAACATTGTAATAACAATCAGCCGCCGATCCCGCCCAGCGCCAAGTACTTCACCTCCAAATAATCCTCAATCCCATACTTGGACCCCTCCCGCCCCAGCCCGCTGCTCTTCATCCCGCCGAACGGCGCCACCTCCGTCGAGATGATGCCCTCGTTGCAGCCGATGATGCCGTATTCCAGCCCCTCCGCCACCCGGAAGATGCGGCCAACGTCGCGGCTGTAGAAGTAGGCGGCCAGGCCGAACTCGGTGTCGTTGGCCATCTCGACCGCCTCCGCCTCGTCCTTGAAGCGGAACAGGGCGGCAGCGGGGCCGAACGTCTCCTCGCGGAAGATGTCGGCCTCCCGCGGCACCTCGGTCAGGATGGTCGGCTGGAAGAACGTGCCGCCCAGCGCGTGCCGGGCGCCCCCCAGCACGACCTGCGCGCCACGCCCGATGGCGTCCTTCACGTGCGCCTCCACCTTCTCGACCGCGTCCATGTTGATCATCGGCCCCTGTGTCACGCCGGCATCCATGCCGTTGCCGACCTGCAGCGCCTCGACGGCCACCTTCAGCTTGGCGGTGAAGGCGTCGTAAACCCCGTCCTGCACCAGCAGCCGGTTGGCGCAGACGCAGGTTTGCCCGGCGTTGCGGAACTTGCTGGCAATCGCCCCCACCACCGCCGCATCCAGGTCGGCGTCGTCGAACACGATGAAGGGCGCGTTGCCGCCCAGCTCCATGCTGGTCTTCTTGATCGTGGGCGCGCACTGCGCCAGCAGCTTGGCGCCGACCTCGGTGCTGCCGGTGAACGTGAGCTTGCGGACCACGGGGTTGCCCGTCAGCTCGGCGCCGATGGGGCCGCTCGGCCCGGTGATGACGTTGCACACGCCGGGCGGCATGCCGGCGCGCTCGGCCAGCACGGCGATGGCAAGCGCCGAGAACGGCGTCTGGCTCGCGGGCCGCACCACGCCGGTGCAGCCGGCGGCCCAGCCAGGGCCGACCTTCCGGGTGATCATCGCCGCCGGAAAGTTCCAGGGAGTGATGGCGGCGAAAACGCCGATCGGCTCCTTGGTGACGATGATGCGGCGGCCTTGGGCGTTGGTGGGGATGGTGTCGCCGTAGATGCGCTTGCCTTCTTCCGCGAACCACTCGATGAAGCTGGCGGCATAGGCGATCTCGCCGCGGGATTCCGCCAGCGGCTTGCCCTGCTCGGCAGTCATGATGACGGCGAGGTCGTCCTGGTTCTCGATCATCAGCGCGAACAGGCGGCGCAGGATGATGGCGCGGTCCTTGGCCAGCATGCGGCGCCAGGCCGGCAAGGCGCGGTTGGCGGCGTCTATGGCCCGGCGGGTCTCCGCGGCGCCCAGGGCGGGGACGGTGCCGACGGTGTCGCCGGTGGCCGGGTTGCGGACGGTCAGCGTCGCGCCGTCATCGGCCTCGACCCAGCGTCCATCAATGCAGCAGGCCTGGCGGAGCAGGCTGGGGTCGCGCAGCGGCAGGGTCGCAATCTGGTTCAGCATGACAGCCTCCGGGATGAATGCGGCGAACATGGGCAAGGCAGGGGTGGGATGCCAGGCCGGGGCGGTGCCGGGCTGGGTGGGCCTGGCAGGCAGGGCATCACAGGTTGCGGCGGAGGCAAGTGCCAGATTTGCGCGCGGGACGGCCTTCCCCGCTGCGTGCACGATCCAGTTGGCGCAGCCAGCCTCGCCTCTGCCGCCAACCCAGACCCTGTTTAGGCGGGCGCTGAGCCGGCCTGCAGCCCACTCAAACCGGCTCTCAAATGAGCGGAATCGTCTGCTCGACCACGTGGTTCAGCGCCGGCGCGTCCGGCGAGGTAAGCACCATGCGCAGCCGGAGCGCGTCGCCCTGCCCAGCATGCTCGCGCGCCACCTTCTCGATCTCACGTTGGGAGGTCACGCCGACCTCCTTGAGGAACTTGCGCAGCGCCATGTTGAAGCGGTCTTCGTCCATCGCAGTCGTCTCCTTGCGGTCACGGGGCGACGCTCCGTAGCACGCGGGCGGCTGCGGCGCGACGCTGGACGGCATCATAGGGGGCGGCCGACGATCAGGACGCGTTCCGTCCAGCCGTCGTCTCGGCAAGCCAATCCACGACGGCGCCGATGGCCTCACGCTCCGCAAGCCCCCGCGCCCGGGCATCGGCGAAGGTCGCAAGCTGGCGGTCGGCGCTCGTGCCCCCGGCCAAGATGCCGCGCACCCCAGCCAGCTCCCGCTCGCACCCCAAGGCATGCGCATCCTCGGCCACCAGGGCGAGCGTGGCGTCGAGGTAGGCCGCGAACGGCCCGGCGACGCCGGGTTCCTCCTCGATGATCTCCGCGCGCACCCCGTCGCGCTGGGCGCGCCACAGGTTCTCGGCAGCAATCGCCCGCGACGCGCCGGTCACGCCGCGGTTCAGGTCCGGCCGCCGGTCGGCCAGGCGGACGAGGCAGCGATACAGGGCGGCGATGGCCAGCGTGTCGTCCAGGCGGGTGCAGCTATCGGCCACGCGCAGCTCCAGCGTCGGGTAGCGTATCGAGGGGCGCAGCGTCCACCACAGGAAGCTCGCATCCGCAATCGCCCCGGCCCGGGTCATGACGCGCACGTAGCGTTCATACTCCCCCATGCTGCCGAACAGGTCCGGCAGGCCCGTGCGGGGCATCTCGCCAAAGGCGGACATGCGGTAAGCAGCCAGCCCGGTGTTGCGCCCCTGCCAAAATGGGGAGGACGCGGACAGCGCCAGCAGCAGCGGCATGTAGGGCAGCAGGCGGTTCATGAGGTCCACGCGCGTCTCGGGCCGGGGCACCTCGACGTGGATATGCATGCCGCAGACCATGTTGCGCCGGCCCAGCATGCGCAGCTCGTCCAGCAGCTTCTCATACCGGTCCTTCTGCGTATTGGTCTGACGGGTCCAGCGGGCAACGGGGTGGGTACCGGCGGCAAGCACCAGGATGCCATGCGACTGCCCCACCTCGGCCAGGCCGGACCGCAGCCCGGCCAAGGTCTCGCGCGCCTCGGCGAAGCTGGTCGAGGGCGGCGAGGACACCTCGACCTGCGACTGCAGCAGCTCGCGCTCCACCCGCGGCAGGCGGGTGCGGGCGGCCTCATGGAACGCCTTGACCGTCCGCCGGGGCGTGCCGCGCGTCTTGGCGTCGGCGAGGAAGTACTCCTCCTCGATGCCGAACTGATAAGTCTGGTTCATGGCGTCTCCGGTGGATGGACGGCTGCAGCGCCATGGCCTGCGAAAGTGCCCAAGCACGCTTACGCGGCATGCCACATGGTGACCTGCAGTCGCGGCCAGGCGTGCAAGCCTGCTTTGCTTTTCGCCCGCACGCAAACGTCAGCAGACCGGCGCTCACGCATCAAGCAGGGAAGGCCCACCCTCATGCGCGCTGATGGGGGCAAGCCAGCCGGCGCTGCCGGTCATCTGGGTGTCACGGGGAGGGTCCGGCGCGGCGCTCCCTTAGCCAAGGCCGGCGCCTGGACCGCCGCGGCGCAAGGGTGGCCTGCGTGTCCATCGCCACCGTGGACCGCGCCATCAACGGCCATCCCGCAACCAGGCATTCATGTTCTGCTTCGTCCTGGCCATCGGCAGCACCAGCTTCGTCGAGCTGCTGTCCAAACAGGTCCGCCTGACCGCGGAATGGCTGGCGCCGCAGCGCGCCTACATCGGGACAGTGATGGTGGACAGGCCCTAGTGCCAGACCCGCGTGGACGCGTCAGCGATCCGGCTCGTCGCTTCCTCGACCGAGCCGACCGCCACGGTCCAGCCGCGGCAAGCCGGCACCGCCGGGTCCTCCCTCAGCGACAGCCAAAGGTGTCCCACCGCCCGGTGCATGGTCCAGGTCGCACGGGCGGAAACGGCGTCAACAAGGGCAACCTCATCAGCGAGTGCGGTCCCGGCTGACTCAACAGTAACTGCAAGCTTGTTCGCCTGGCCCCAGTGGGTGAGGTATGCGATTTCAGCCGGAGTGATTTCGGCAGGGTCAACGTCGGACGTGGTGGCGGACATGGCGGGCCTCTTTTGAAGTCCCGCCAGAAAGCACGACGCAGCCCAATGCCTCACGCCATGTTCAGTCAGGTTAAGTCACGCCAACGGCTCCCCATCTTGACCGTTCCTCGTCAGGCGCATCACGACTGACTGAGCCTGACGAAGCAGCGGCCTTCTTGACTTCCCTTAACGTCGCGACCCCGCCATCACGCGGACACGGCACTCCTCACTGCCGGGGCGCGGCTTTGCGGTGCAGCCTGCGCCAAGGCCGGACGCTTCCCATGCAGCCCGGTCGCCGCCTCGAATGCCGCGCCGATGCGCAGCACCGTCGCCTCGTCGAAGGCGCGCCCGACGATCTGCATCCCCAGCGGCAGGCCGGTGGCCGAGAACCCCGTCGGCACCGACAGCGCCGGGTTGCCGGTGACGTTGAACGGCATGGTCTGGATCGGCCAGTTCGGCAGGATACCCGGCACGAAGTCGTCAAACCGCGGCGCCGGCGCCAGGGCCGTGGCGGTGATCAGCGCGTCGTAAGTCAGCAATTGCCGGGTCACCGCCACCGCCAGCTCCCGCCGCAGCCGCATCGCCTGGTGCAGGTCCGCGCTGGTGACGAAGGCGCCCAGCACCATCCGCATGTAGGTCAACAACGCAAAATCCAGCGGGCGCTGCTGGAAATCCTGCTCGTGGATCGCATAAGCCTCGGCGAACATGATGACCCGGCCGCAGGCGTTGAATTGCTCATACGGAGGCAGCGTGACCTCCTCGACCACCGCGCCCAGCCGGGACAGGGTTTCCGCTGCCTGGTCAATGGACGCCGCTACCTCCGGCGACAGCCCCTCGGCGTCCCGGTAGAAGTGGCGCGGCAAGCCGATCCGCAGCCCCTCCACCCCGTCCCGCAGCCCGGCGCGGTAGTCGGGCACCGGCAGGTCCACGCTGGCCGGGTCCAGCTTGTCGTAACCGGCGATCACCTGCAGCGCGACCGCGCTGTCCTCCACCGTCCAGCTCAGTGGCCCGCAATGGTCCAGCGTGGTGGACAGCGGGAACACGCCGCGGCGGGACACCAACCCATAGGTCGGCTTCAGCCCGACCGTGCCGCAATACGCCGCAGGTCCCCGTATGGACCCGCCGGTGTCGGACCCCATCGCCATCCGCACCAGCCCGGCCGCCACCGCCGCGCCCGATCCGGACGAGGAGCCGCCGGGGATGTGCTCGGGGTTCCACGGGTTGCGCGCCGGCGGGAACGGCAGGTCGAACGACGGGCCGCCCAGCGCGAACTCGTGCGTGGCGACCTTGCCCAGCAGCACGCCGCCCTGCGCCCGGAACCGCGCCGCGACCACGCTGTCCCGCTCCGGCACGTTGTCCAGGCGCAGCTTGGAGTGGCAGGTCGTGCGTATGCCGGCGGTGTCGTAGATGTCCTTCAGCGCATAGGGCACGCCCTGCATCGGCCCGCGGTCCACCCCGGCGGCGAAGTCCTGGTCCGCCGCGGCGGCGTCGGCGCGGGCGCGCTCGGCGGTCACGGTGATGAAGCTGTCAATGGCCGGGTCAATGGCGGCGATGCGGGCCAGCGCGTCCTCGGCCAGCGCCGCGGAGGTCACCGCGCCGTCGCGCAGGCGGGCGCCGGCCTCGGCGATGGAAAGCTCGTGCAGCTCCATCCTACAGCCCCCGCGTGACGCTGAGGATCGAGTAGGTGCTGGCCGGCTCGTGCGTCGCGTCGCGCGGCTGGCGCAGCAGCGCCTGCATTTTCCGCAGGTCCTTGAACCCCTCCAGCAGGGTAGCCTTCCGGTCCCCGGGGATGTCCAGGCCGGCGTAGCGCGCCAGCATCTCCATCTCGCCCATCAATGCCGTGTCGTCGCTCATGTCCGGTATCCTCCAATGGCGGGCCGGCGCGTGTGCCAGTCCGTGTCGCGCTGGTAGGCGTCGCCGGCCCGCAGCAGCAGCGCCTCCGCGAACGGCCGTGCCGCGAGCTGCAGGCCGATGGGCAGCCCGTTCGGGTCGAACCCGCACGGCACGCTCAGCGCCGGCAGGCCGAGGTAGTTGAACGGCCGCGTGTTGGCGGAGATGCCCAGCGCCACGGTTTCCGTCTCCGGCGGCCCCGAGTCTATGTCCGTCTCCGCCAGCGTCGGCAGGCAGGTGCGTATGGTCGGCGACGCCAGCACGTCCACCCGGCCGAACACCTCGGCAGCGAAGGCGCGCAGCACCGGGCCGCGCCGGCTCAGAGCCTCGACGTAATAGACGCCGGGGATCGCGTAGCCCGCGAACACCCGCGCGTTGATGTGGGTCGCAAGGTCCTGCGGACGCTCCCGCATGGAGGCGGCGTGGATCGTCGCCGCCTCCACCCGCGACACGACGGCGACGTAGGCCGTCACCGCATCCATCAGCGGCAATGGCAGCCGCACCAGCGACGCCCCGCACCCGGCCAGCACCTCCAGCGCCACCTCGAACGCCGCCAGCACCGGCGGGTCCACGCCGTCCAGGAAGTAGGTCTGCGGCACGCCCACCCGCACCCCGCGCAGGTCGCCGTTCAGCCCGGCCTCGTAATCCGGCACCGGCACGTCCGCGCTGGTCGGGTCGTGCCCGTCATGGCCGGCGATGACGCTCATCACCCGCGCGCAGTCCCGGGCGCTGCGGGTCAGCGGCCCCACGTTGTCGGCCGAGAACGACAGCGGCATCACGCCATAGCGGCTGACCCGCGTCTGCGTCGGCTTCAGCCCCGTCACCCCGTTGGCGCTGGCCGGCAGCCGTATGGAGCCGCCGGTGTCCGATCCCAGCGCGGCATAGGTGAACCGCGCCGCTAATGCCGCGCCGGACCCGCTGGACGAGCCGCCGGTGACGTAGGGCAGGTTCCAAGGGTTGCGGCAGTCGCCATAATGGCGGTTGTGGCCGGTGCCGTTCTGCGCATACTCCGCCATGTTCAGCCCGGCGAACGCATACGCCCCGGCGCCCGCCAGCCGCGCGATCACGGTCGCCGTCACCTCCGGCACGAAGCCGCGCCGTGTTTCCGACCCGCAGGTCGAGATGCGGCCGGCCTGGTAGTACATATCCTTGTGCGCCAGTGGCAGGCCATGCAGCGGACCCGGCGCAGCGCCGGCCGCCAGCGCCGCATCCGCCGCCCGTGCCGAGGCATAGCCGCCCTCCCGGTCCACCCAGATCGTCGCGTTCACCTGCGCCTCGTGCGCGTCCAGCTCCGACAGGCACGCCTCCAGTAGCGCTACGGAGCTGACCTCACCCTTGCGTACCGCCTCCGCCGCGTCCACCAGCGACAGGCCGGCCAGGTCCAGCACCGTGCTCATGGCATGTGCTCCGGCGCCGCGGTCTCCAGCAACGCTGCCTCAAAGCTCGACGGCTCGTCCTCAAACCGCAGGGTGCCGCGCTGGGCCTCGAAGTCTGTGATGATCTTGCGCAGGTCGGCCACCATGCGCAGCGCCGCCTCATTCGGCGGCGCAACGCCGTGCCAGGTGGCGATCATCGCCACTGTCGCGTCAACAAATGGGTCGTCTGGCATGGGTCCTCCTTCAGTGCTGATGCTAACCGTATTCGAGCCCACCCCCGTCATTGCGAGGAGCGCAGCGACGCGGCAATCCAGGGGCCGAAAGAACGGCGCCCGCCGCCCCTGGCTTGCCACGCCCCAAGCGGCTCGCAATGACAAGGGTCAGGCCGAAAGACGGTCGGCCCTATGCCGCCTGCGCCGCCCGGCGGCTCAGGCGCTCGATCACCATGTCCGTGTCCATCAGGTCGGTGAACGACAGATACAGCGAAATCAGCGACGCATCGTGCTCGCCCGGCGTCATGGCGGCGTTGCCGTCGCTGACCATAACCACCCGGAAGTTCGTCATCATGGCGTCGCGCGCCGAGGACTCGCAGCAGACGTTGGTGACGGTGCCGGTGATCAGCACGGTGTCGAAGCCGCGGGCACGCAGGCGCTCCGGCAGGCCGGACGCGCCGGGCAGGAAGGCGCTGTAGCGGTATTTCAGCAGCACCTCGTCCTCCGGGCGCACCTCCAGCGCCGGCCATAGCGCATGGCCCGGCGTGCCCTCCGACATGGAGGCCGCGCGGCGGCGGCGTCCTTCCGGGGTCGCCATCTCCTGCATGACCGACCATTCGCGGGCGCTGTCGGCGTTGAAGGTGTTCTTGATCCAGAACACGCCGCCCCCGGACATTCGCACCGCCGCGGCTAGACGGTTGACCTCCGGCACGATGCCGCGCGCCGCCGGGCAGACAGCATGGCCGACCGCGTCGTCCATGAAGCCGTTCTGCAAATCCACCACGACCAGGGCGGTACGCGCCGGGTCCAGGATGTCGAACGGGTGCGGCGTGCCGCGCCGGGCCATGACGCGGTCCACCACAGATTGCGGCAGGTTCACTCCGTTCATGCGTGGACTCCTTGTTGCGAAGCGCCGGGTTGCGAAGGACCGGGTTGCGAGGTGCCAGGGTGCGGAGGGCCAGCGCGCAGCACATCGGCCACACGCAAGCAGCGCGCCATGCGGCCCGGCGCGGGATAGACCGGGTCCGGGAACCCCTGCCGGCAGGCCGGCATCGCCCAGGCGCAGCGCGGCGCGAAGCTGCATCCCGGCGGCAGATGGCGCAGGTCGGGCGGGCTGCCGGGAATGGCCGCGATGTCCTCGTCCGGCGCCTGGTCGTGCACGGTGGAGGCCATCAGCCCGGCGGTGTAGGGATGCGCCGGCGCCCGCAGCACGTCGGCCACCGGCCCCTCCTCCACCACGCGGCCGGCATACATCACCGCCACCCGGTCCGCGATCTCCGCTGCCACGCCCAGGTCGTGGGTGACGAAGATCGTGCCCATGCCCAGCTCCTGCTGCAGCCGGCGCAGCAGGATCAGCACCTGTATCTGCACGGTCGCATCCAGCGCAGTCGTCGGCTCGTCGGCCAGCAGCAGCCGCGGGCCGCAGCTCAGCGCAATGGCGATCATCGCGCGCTGCCGCAGGCCGCCGGAAAGCTCATGCGGATAGGCGTCCAGGCGCCGGGCCGCGGCCGGGACCTTCACCAGCTCCAGCATCTCCAGCGCCCGGGCGCGCACCTCCGCCCGCGTGCCGCCCTTGTGGCGGCGGATCATCTCGGTCAGGTGCTGGCCGATGGTGTAAACGGGATCGAGCGCCGTCATCGGCTCCTGGAACACCATCGAGACGGTGCCGCCGCGGAAGCTGCGCAGCGCGCCCCCATCCAGCGCCATCACGTCCTCCCCGGCAACGGTGACGCGGCCGGCGACCTGCGCCCGCTTGGGCAGCAGCCGCATCAACGCCCGCAGCGTCACCGACTTGCCAGAGCCGGACTCGCCCAGCAGGCACAGCACCTCGCCCGCGCGCAGGCTGAAGGTGGCGCCGCTGACCGCGCTCACGGTGGCCTCCCGCCCGGTGAAGCGCACGGACAGGTCCTGCACCTCCAGCAGCGACGGGCCGGCGACCCCATTCACCAGGCCATTCATTGGGCCGTCCATCACGCCGTCCCCGCCAAGCTGTGCCCCGACGCCGGGTCGGTCATGTGGCAGGCCGCAACGTGGGAGGCACGGTCCCTCCACTCTCCCAGCACCGGCGCATTGGCCTCGCAAACCGCCTCGGCATGGGAGCAGCGGGTGCGGAACCGGCAGCCAGAGGGCGGCGCGATCGGGCTGGGCGGGTCGCCGACGATGGGCGGCGCCTCGATCCGCCGGGTGCTGTCCATGGACAGGCGGGAGCCGAGCAGCGCGCGGGTGTAAGGGTGGCGCGGCGTGGCGAACAGATCGGCGGCCGGACCCAGCTCCACCACCTGGCCCAGATACATCACCAGCACCCGGTCGCTGATGTAGCGCACGACGTTCAGGTCGTGGCTGATGAACAGGTAGGTCAGGTTCAGCGTGCGCTTCAACTGGCGCAGCAGGTTGAGCACCTGGGCCTCGACCGACTTGTCCAGCGCCGACACCGCTTCGTCCAGGATCACCATGCGCGGACCCATCGCCAGGGCGCGGGCGATGTTGACCCGCTGCTTCTGGCCGCCCGACAGCTCGTGCGGGTAGCGCGGCCCGAACAGGTCCGGGCGCAGCCCGACCTTGACCAGGATGTCCTGCGCGACCCGGCGGGCCTCGGCGCGGCCGGCACCGTTCACCATCGGGCCAAACGCCACGGAGTCCTGCACCGGCATCCGCGGGTTCAGCGACGAGTAGCTGTCCTGGAACACCATCTGCACTTGCCGGCGCAACTGCGCGACGGTGATGCCGCGCGGCGCGTCCACCACCTCGCCGTCGAACACCAGCTCCCCGGCGTCGGGACGGATGAGGTGGAGCAGCAGCCGGGCCAGGGTGGACTTGCCGCAGCCGGACTCTCCGACGACGCCCAAGGTCTCACCCTTGAACAAGGTGAACGACACGCCGTCCACGGCGCGCACCACCGCGCCCTGCCAACCCTTGACCCGGAAGTGGCGCTGCAACCCGCTTGCGATCAGCATGGGCTGCGCCGGCCCGCCGCGGTCGCGGGCGTCCACATGCGGGTCGGCGAGCGTCGCACTCATTTCCGGAGCCTCCCGCAAGGGCCTGTCCAACCGTCATTGCGGGCCGCGCTTGCGGCGCGGCGATCCAGGAGCCGGCAGCATCCAGCTTGCGGCTCTGGATTGCCGCGTCGCTGCGCTCCTCGCAATGACGTGGAACGGTCAGGGCAAGACATCCGCATCATTCCCGCACGTCCATCGCGGCGCGCACGCCGTCACTGACCAGGTTGAAACAGATGGAAGTCACGAAGATCGCCGCCCCCGGCATGGCACAGCCGATAGGGTCCACATACAGCGACTGCCGCAGCGTGCTCAGCATCAGGCCCCAATCCGGCTCCGGCGGCTGCACCCCCAAGCCCAGGAACGACAGGCCGGAGGCGAGCAGGATGCTGACGCTGACCAGGCTGGAGGCATAGACGAACACCGGCCCCAGCACGTTGCCCAGGACGTGGTGCCGGATGATGGTCAGCGTGCCGGCGCCGCTGGCCCGCGCGGCCTCGATGTAGTCCAGGTTCTTGACCTGCGCCGTCGCGGTCTCGGCCACGCGGCACATGGCGGGGATGAACACCAGGCTCAGCGACAGGATGCCGTTCGCGATGCCGCCGCCCATCGCACCCGAGATCGCCACCGCCAGCAGGATGGACGGGAAGGCATAGAACACGTCCATCGTCCGCATGATCGCCGCGTTGGCGAACCGCCCGGCAAAACCGCCGACCACGCCGAGCGTGCCGCCGATCACCACCGCCACCAGCACCGGCGCAAACCCCATCAGCAGGGAGATGCGCCCGCCGTAGATCAGCCGGCTCATCATGTCGCGGCCCAGCTCGTCGGTTCCCCAGGGATGCCCGCGCCAGCCAAACGGCTTCAGCCGGCCGATGACGCTCTGCTGATACGGATCGAACGGCGCCACCAGCGGCGCGAACACCGCCAGCAGCAGGATGGCGAGCACGACCGCGCCAAATCCGAGCGTCACCCAGTCCCGGCCCAGCCGGCGCAGCACCGACCGCCAATAGCCGCGCACCCGGGTGGCCGGCGCCCCGTCGAGCGTGCCGTCCGCGGCGTCGTCCGGGGCCGCCCCGGCGGTGACCGCCCTCATGCCCGGCGTATCCGCGGGTCGAGCACCGCTTGCAGCAGGTCCACGACCAGGTTGGTGGCGACGAACACCAGCGCCAGGGCGAGGATCGTCCCCTGCAGCACCGGGATGTCGCGGTTGATGATGGCCTTGTTCAGCAGGAAGCCGCTGCCAGGCCAGGTGAACACGGTTTCCACCAGGATCGAGCCTCCCATCAAGTAGCCGAATTGCAGCCCCATCACCGCCAGCACCTGCGGCGAGGCGTTCTTGAGCACGTGGCGGATCACCGCGCCCTCGCCCAGCCCCATCGCCCGCAGAGTGGTGACGAAGTCCTGCCCGCGCACCTCGGCCACCGCCGCGCGGGTGGTGCGGGCGATGATGCCGATGGGGATCATGGTCAGGGTGATGACCGGCAACACCAGGAAGCGGGCGTCGCGCCAGTCAAGCAGGCTGAACGCTCCCGATCCCGCCTGGCCCATGCCGCTGGCCGGCAGCACCATGAACTCGACCGCGAACAGGATCACCAGCACCAGGCCAAGCCAGTAGTTCGGCAGGCTGACGCCCACCACGGCGGCGCCGGTCACGATCCGGTCCACGATGCCGCCCGGGAAGCACCCGGCCAGCGCGCCCATCGCATAGCCCACGGCGAAAGACATCGGCACCGCAAACAGCGCCAGGATGCCGGTGTTGGACAAGGAGCCGATCACCTCCAGCACCACCGGGCGCTGGGTGGAGATGGACCGGCCGAAATCGCCGTGCAGCACGTGCCACAACCAGATCGCATACTGCACCGGGATCGGCCGGTCGAAGCCGTAGGCGTGCTTGACTACGGCAATCGTCTCCGCAGTCGCGTCCGGCGGCAGCACGGTCTGCAGCGGATCGCCCGGCGCCAGGTAAACCAGGGAGAAACAAACGATGCTGACCCCGATCGCGATGGGGATCGCGAACAGGATGCGGCGGATGATGTAGCCGAACATGGCGTCCTCCTAGCTTGGCCTTGTCAAGCCAACTGCCCTCCCCCTGTCATTGCGAGCCGCGCTTGCGGCGTGGCAATCCAGGGGCCGACGGGACTGCTCGTTGCGGCCCCTGGATTGTCACTTTGCTCCTCGCAATGACGGGCGCCGGGCCGGGAGACAAATGAGTTCCGAAGGCGTTGAGCACTGACTGCCTGCCCGCGTCACGGCGAGACGCTGACCGGCGTCAGGTCCTGGAACCAGTTCTGCGCCTGCACGAAGCCGTGCACCTTGGGCGAAAGCGCCCGCGGGTTAAGGTCGTGTACGACGAAGATCATCAGCGCCTGCTCGGACTCGTACTCGTGCAGCTTCGTCAGCAGGTCCATCCGCTTCTCCGGGTCGAACTCCTCGAAGATCTGCTTGACCAGCGCGTCCGCCTCCGGCGTGCCGAAGTGGCCCCAGTTGCTGCCGGCGGGCGACCAGTAGGCGGTGCTGACCGGTTTGATGATGGCGCTGACCGGATCGAGCAGCCCGCGCGAGGCGTTCATGCCGTCCACGTTCGGATACTTCGGCACGCCGGACCGGCTGACGTCCAGCAGCGCGTTCCAGTCCATGACGTTCAGCGTCACCTGGAACCCGGCGTCCTCCAACTGCTGCTTGACCAGCTCGTTCATCGGCAGCGACTGCATCTGGCCGGACCCGGAGGTCGAGATCGCAAGCGTCACCTTGCACGGCAGGCAGTTCGCCTCCTTAAGCAGCGCGCGCGCCTTGGCCACGTCGTAGGGGTAGGTCATCGGATGGCCGTAATAGGGCAGCGACGGCGGCACCTCGGCGTATTCCGGCGTCGCCATGCCGCCGACCAGCTCCACCACGTCGTCCCTGTTGATCGCGTGGTTGGCAGCCCGGCGCACCCGCAGGTCAGTGAACGGCCCCCGGGTGAAGTTCAGGATATAGGGCCAGTTATGCGGATAGGTGTTGGTGATGATCTGCATCCCCGCCCGCTTCAGCACCGGGACGGCGTCAGGGGACGGCGCCTCGACGAAGTTCACCTGCCCCGACAGCAACGAAGCCGTGCGCGTCGCGGCCTCCGGCATGGGCAGCAGGATCAGCTTATCCTGCTTCGGCACCCGCGCCTTATCCCAATAGGCGGTGTTCGGCGCCAGCTCCATGCGCTCATGCGCCGTGGCACTGGTGAAACGATAGGGCCCGGTGCCCGAGGGCTGCGCGGCATAGGCGTCCCAGTTCAGGTTCAGCGCCTCGGCCCGGCAGCGGCTGATCATCAGCACATACGACATGTCGTAGGGGAACAGGGATTCTTCGAACTTGGTGGTGATGGCGACGGTGTGGTCGTCCACCTTCTCGATGCCGTCGAAGTTGGTGAGGTAGGCACGGGACAGCGCGAATTGCTGGATGAAGAACTGCGGCGCCTTCTGGTCGCTGATCCGCTTAAAGTTCCACACCACGTCGTCGGCGTTGAAGTCGCAGCCGTCGTGCCACTTCACGCCCTGGCGCAGGGTGAACAGCCAGCGCTTATGGTTGGCCGGGTCAACGTGCCACTCGGTCGCGAGGCCGGGCTTGATGTCCGAGGACTTATCGGACTTCGACAGGTCCCAGTTGATGAGGGCGTCGTACAGGTTCCAGCCGACGAAGCGGAAGCCTTCGAAGCCCTGGTCGGGGTT
>JAABUT010002317.1_pt1 | contig 18727 bp, 15 predicted proteins | sample 5559281 | NCBI WGS metagenome assembly JAABUT01 (sample SAMN10711880, study PRJNA513359) | rock metagenome | isolation source: Antarctica rocks | place: Antarctica: Victoria Land, Ricker Hills nord | collected 2016-01-04 | reverse complement strand
ACCGTTGTTGGCTTTTTCCACAAAAATCAAACTTGTTAACAAAGAAAAAGAAGCAAAAAGAAACTTTATAATAACAATGATAATCACCATCTAATTGACTTTGCTAATCTAAAGGAAATGACAAAACAATAACCAATGCTTCTTTTAGCACCTAAATTTTAGCAAATGCCACAGCAGGTTTTAGTTTGATGATGTGCATAAAATCAAACAAACGCATCACCTGGTAGCCGGCATCAAACTCAAACCATTTGATGGCATTGTTTGCCCGGCCCGGAAATTTGTGGTGGTTGTTGTGGTAAGCTTCTCCCCAGAAAAGAAAATCAACCGGCAAAATATTTTTAGAAGTATCCGAGCCTTTATAACTTTCGTAGCCAAAACGGTGCGCCCACCAATTAACGGCCAAACCCTGCAACGCGCCCATAGCAAACGTGAGCGGAAGGAACAAAAACTGCCACCAAGCCGTAGCCAGCCAGCAATAAATGGCCAGATAAACAGCTCCCCAAACGACCCTTGTAATCCAGTTATGCGCAATCCTGTCGAACGCATCCCAAACGGGCAGATCTTTTTTGTATTTCTGCTTTACATCATGCCCGCCGGTAAAAATATCATTGTAACTGTTGCGGGTTTTGAGCAATAAAAGCGCAACATTATCCGAGTAATGCGGCGAATGCGGATCATGCTCGGTATCGGTATGCGCATGGTGCAAACGGTGCATCATGCCGTAAGCCGTAGCACTGATATACGACGAACCCTGGGTGACAAAACAGCAAACATAAAACACTTTTTCCCAGGTTTTGCTCATGGTAAATTGGCCGTGGGCCGCATACCGATGATGAAAAAAGGATTGAAAAAACAGCGAAAAATACCAGTGCAAGGCAAAAAAGATGAGGATTCCCATGATTGAAGAGCTATATAAAAAAAGTAAAAGCTGAGTAATTAAAAAATCGGAAGCTCCCGGCAGGAATTTTAGGCGTGCCGGTTGGATCTGAAAAACAATTTTACGTTGTGTTTTACCGTATTGTTGTGTTGAGTTACGAGGAGCAGAATAATTAAGTTTTCGCGGTTGAAAGATTCCGGTTATACATAAAAACATTTCTGTAAAATTGCAAGCAAAACCAGTTTTACTAATCTTTCACATGTATAAATATTTTCTGTTGATACTGTTTTTATTGGTATATTTTGTTGGTGCCTAAGCGCAGGATAAGCTCCTTAAATTTGATGATCAGCGGATAACTTATTCGGGCAGAACCAATTTTAAAACTGATGCGGCAGAACTTTCCTGGCCGGGCGCATCGGTCAAAATCAATTTTACAGGAACCGGAATCGGAGCGGTTTTGAAAGATCAGGACACTTCCAACTATTACAATGTGATTTTGGATGGAAAAGTGATCTCCAAAATCCGTCCGGATACTTCGCGCAAAAACTACACGCTGGCTTCTGGTTTATCATCAGGAAAACACACTTTAGAACTGTTTAAACGTACCGAATGGGACAAAGGCAAAACCTGGTTCTACGGTTTTATGCCGATAAAAGAAGCATCGCTCCTGCCCGCTTCCAAACTGCAGAAACGCAAAATCGAGTTTTATGGCAATTCCATCACCTGCGGTTACGCCACGGAAGATTATAAAAACGATTCTTCCATCGGCTATTTTGAAAACAATTATCTGAGTTATACCGCTATCACAGCGCGGCATTTTAATGCGCAGTATTCCTGCATTGCCAAAAGCGAAATTGGTGTTTTGGTCAGCTGGTTTCCGTTGATTATGCCCGAAATGTACGATCGTTTGGATGCCACTGACTCGACCAGCAAATGGGATTTTGCTAAATATACGCCGGATCTGGTCGTGATTAATCTTTTCCAGAATGATGCCTGGTTAACGCAACGGCCGGATTTCCCGGAGTTTAAACATCGTTTTGGCACGAAAGCACCTTCCGCAGAAGACATTATTTTGGCTTATAAAAACTTTGTGCAAAACATCCGAAGTAAGTACCCTAAAGCAAAAATAATTTGTGCTTTAGGAAGTACGGATGCTACACAAACCGGTTCGCCCTGGCCAGGTTATATTGAAAAAGCCGTGAAAGAACTGCACGATCAAAAAATCTACACACACTTCTTCCCTTACAAAAATACGCCCGGCCACCCAAAAGTTGCCGAGCAACAGGCGATGGCTGATGATTTGATTGCTTATATTGATAAAAATATTAAATGGTAAATTAGCGGGCGGCCCTTAAGCAATAGTTCATCATAACTTGCAGTTTTCTATCAACCATGAACTATCGGCTATGACCCACAAACCATGAACAAAGAAATAAACAAATTTAAAAACCAAGTTATGAACAAACTTACTTCCCGCAGAAACTTTATTAAGGCAGGTTCTATCGCCAGCGTTTCTGCTTTGACGATCACCGAAATCGTTACTTCTGCTTTTGCAGAGGCAAAAGTGGGCAGGATTTCAATCGGACAAAACAACATCATTCTTTTTCAGGGCGATTCGATCACGGATGCCGGCAGGAAAAGGGAAAATCTGGTGGCGAACAATCCATCGGCCTTAGGTTCCGGCTATGCCCTGATCGCAGCTTCAGAACTGTTGTTGAAATACCCGGAGAAAAACTTAAAAATCTATAACAGAGGTGTCAGCGGCGACAAATCTTACCAATTGACAGACCGTTGGGACAAAGATTGCCTGGAACTAAAACCTGATGTATTAAGCATTTTGGTTGGGGTGAACGATTACTGGCACAAACACAATGACAACTACAAAGGCTCAGCAGAAATTTATAAAAATTATTACATGGCTTTGCTGGAACGAACCAAAAAGCAATTGCCCAACGTCAAACTAATTATCGGCGAACCTTTTGGTTTGAGTGGGATTGGTGCAATTGATAAAACCTGGTATCCCGAGTTTCCGGAATATCAGAAAGCCGCCCGCGAAATTGCCGACCAATTTGATGCTGCTTTTATCCCCTATCAATCTGTTTTTGATAAAGCGGTAAAATCTGCTCCCGGCAGCTACTGGACGGGCGACGGTGTGCATCCAACTTTAGCTGGCGCACAATTGATGGCACGTGCCTGGCTGGAGGTTGTGAAGGGATAAAAGAAATAAGAAGTAATACCAGAAATTAATATAATAATTTAGTATGACAGAGATTTCTTGGAGGCATCATTATATTCCTCAATTTTATCTAAGGAATTTTACTAATGATGAGGATAAATTTCACATTTATTTGATTAAAGAAAACCGATATAAGGCAAACGGTAAACTTTTCTCTCCTGAATCACATTTCTTTGAAGAAAATGGAAATACATTATCCTCAGAAGAGGGCATAACAGACTTTCTGGAAACAGATTCTTATAAACAGATAGATAATGACACTGCTATATTATTTAATAAAATAAAATATTCAACTGAATCACGTTATGGATTAAGCGAAGCTGATATGCCTATGTTACAATTTTTCGTTGCTCATCTATTTTGGAGGAATCCAAGTAGGAACGAATTTACAAAAGCATTAATACTAAGAAAAGGATTGAGTGGATTAGGTCTTAAAGTAAAAGATATACAAACAGATGAAACTCTTATAGGCAGCGAAATTGAGAAAAAAATGATGGAAAATGAAAGCACATACAAATTCATTAAATATTGGCTTCCATCAGCTCTATATCAAAATCTATTTAATAACAACTCCCCTTTAAGTATTTTAAGCTTTACTCCTGGAGACATACCTTCATTAATTTGTGATAATCCATTAATCTTAAGAAATCCACAAAAATTTGATGTTTATAAAGATGATTTTATTTTACCATTGGGAAGAGATAAAATATTAATTAGAACAAATAAATTAAAAGCACAGTATCAAAATATAACAAAGATCCTAATTGACAATTTACTAATTAAACAAGCAAATAAATTTGTCAGTACAACAGATTTAGAATATATTGATTTACTTTATAATCTAAGAAAAGACAAATCGATAGAATATCTTAGAGATGAAATTTTCTCAAATTTAGTTGATGAATAAATATTAGTTCTCTAATTAGAATAATATAAGTTTTATTTTAGAATAAGATTGTTTCTACTATGATTTCTGCAAACCAAAAAAACCAAATAATTGAGATTACATCAAAATTCAATCCCAAGATGATTGGCATATTTAGTTCTTATACAGGTAAAGAAAACAAGCATAATAGTAATTTGGATATTTTAATTGATTTTGAGTAAGATGTAAATTTGTGTGGCAACAAAAGAATTAAGAATTAAAAGTATCAACATAAAAATTATTATGATTTATCCAATTGAGACATCTGTAATTAATGACATATTAGCAAAAGTTTTTCCCAATATAATTTTTGAAGAACCGGATGATTTGGAATTTGTATGCGACGTTGATTACATAGGTAAAGTTGGCAACAAAGCATTTGGAATCCAGATTAAACCGATAACCGCAAATTCCAACTTTGGCAATTATAAACCTTCAGAAAGGATGCAAACTAACTTTGAAGATTTTGAAGAAAAATATGGCGGACGGGTATTTATTGTTTTTTCAACAAAAATGAATAATAAAAAAGAGATACAAAATAAAGATGTTATCTTGGAAATAACTAAAGAAATTGAACGGCTGACTTTATAACAATTTTGAAGAAGACATTATCTTTTAAAAATTTAGTGCTTGTTTAAATTTGTATCAGAAAATTTATTAATGCTTCTTTTATGCCTGTAAATTTTGTGTTTACATTTTTATGCCGATAAAAGAAGCATGGATTTTCTTGTTTTTCAGGTGATAAAAGAAGCATAGAAAATAAATTGAACAAAATTTAAACAGGATATTAAAGGTTGTAACTTAACATGATTTAAGAATCCTTCCCAAAAAAGTATCGATAAAAACAGCACCGCTCTGATTTAACCTCTTGCCTCAAATTTCGAGGTTTACTTCCTACCGGATCACCGTAATATTCCCCGACCTAACCACGCGCTCCTTGCGGTAAGTGTCTGACCCTTGTAAAAGCCAATAATAAGCACCGGCCGGGATTTTGCTTCCGCCGAAAGTGCCGTCCCAAAAATTGCTGAGCTGTTTGGTTTCAAAAACCTGCTGGCCGTAGCGGTTAAAAATCTTAAAATAATCTACCTGCAAAACGCCTTCATAACTGATAGTGAACAGATCATTGGTGCCGTCGCCATTTGGGGTAAAGGTATTCGGTGCGATAATTTTGATTACCGGCGGCGAATTAATCACTACAAAAACTAATGATACAAAAGTACAACCGGCTTTGTTAGTGGCTTTGATGTAGTAGGTTCCGGTTTTTTGTATTGAAGTATAATTATCCAAAGCAATAGTAGTGGACGTGTCTTTCCAGTAAGAATAGCTTATACTATCCCGGCTTTTAAAAGTAGCCGTTAAATCTACCGTAGCCGGAAATACAACCGGTGCAGGCGAAATCACTGTGAAAACCGGAAGTGCATATACCTGCGCACGCAGCGGAGCAATTGTATAGCAGCCGGCCGCATTTGTTGCTTTGATATAGTAAGTTCCGGTTTGGGTGATATTTTGCGGTGAAGCTAAAATTTGTGTGGCGGCAGCATCGCTGTAATAAGAATAAGTTAAATTAGGGTCACTGCCGGATGTAATTGCAGGACCGGTTAAATTAACAGCTATACAAGCAGAAGTATTTTGAACAACCAGGTTTGGCTTTTTCCCGATTACAACTACTACCGGAGCAACGGTTGTGCAGCCAACAGTATTAACGCCTTTAATGTAATAAGTTCCGGACGAATCAACCAAACCGGGTGAAACTAAAGGTATGCTTGCATTCACATCTTTCCAGTAACTGTAAGTTAATGCAGCATTGCTTCCGGCCGTAATTTTTGCTTGTGTGAGATCAACTTTGTCAGGATAACAAACCGGATCAGGATTAGAAATGATGACCGAAGGCGTGTTTTGCAGATTGACATAAACCGGCTTAATATCTGTGCAACCACCGGCATTTGCAGCTTTGATGTAATAGGTTCCGCTGGTGGTTACATTATCAGGATCAGGAACATAATTTTCTGCATCGGGATCACTGAAAAATGAATAAGTGAGATTCGGACTGCTGCCAGCTGTTATGTTTTTAATTTTCAGGCTGATACCTGAAGTGCAGCCAACTATTGTATCCCGAACCTTTAAAGTTAACACATCCGGAGAAGCATTGATGGTGGTATAAAGGGTATCCTCACAACCTAAACCCGGATAGGGCACAATCCGCAATGCATAATGCGTTTGATCCGGTGGTGCCGGCGAAATGGTTAACGTATTGCTATTACCCAGCACTTTAGAAAAATCATCATTATACCAGTAATACTCTTTAAAACCTGCCGGTGCACTCATTTTTAAAAAGGAACTGCCTGCACAGTAGGTGTTTCCGGTGATTGGCGAAGCGCAGTTTTCGTTCACATCAATATACGCATAACCGAAATGGCCGCCACGCGTGCAATCATTTGTAGTAAATTCCAATCGAAGCGTTTTCCCGGCATATCCGAAAAGGTTGATCGTGATGGGTGCCCAAGGTTTATAAAACACGCTGCCGCCAACATTGGATTGTTGGAAGCCCGGCAAACCGGAAGAAGCGACAAACTCAAAAGAGCCGCAATTTACAGGTTGATTTGTGGCCACATCAAAAACCTGGGCCGTAAATTTTGGCTGCTCATAAACGGCATGATCGGGGTTTTGAAAAACAACCGCATAATTGTAAATAATACTATAATTTTGATTGTTAGGAACAGTAAATGTATAGCTGACTCGCTCGGCCTGCATCCCTGTGCCGTCGTTACCTAACCTTAACGAATATAAACTTCCGTTTGGGCAAGTCATCGGGAATTTTCCGTAAGGATCAAGCTGATTGCTTGCATATTTAATTACTGTATGCCTGCCAGAAATGGCTGCTGAAGGAGCAACAGTTATATTTCCGGCTCGATCAATGCTACCAATGTAAGCCTGCCAGTTTTTTAAAGTTCCTTCTTCAAAACCGATATTTTCCGGACAGGTTTGCGCCTGTACTTTTATCAGCATGAAAAAAAACACAATGATTAAAAGGCTGTAAAATTTCATCCTGCAAAACGTTCTGACTATTTTATTTAAGGATTGTGAGGCTGTTATCGGTATTGATAAATCTAACGCTATTTAATGAAAAACGAAATAATATTTGCGCCTGTTTAAAATTTTTTCAATTTGTTTCGATGCTTCTTTTATCACCTAAAAAATCATCAATATATTATACTTCAACATTTGTTTTTAAAACAAAATTTATAGTGATAAAAGAAGCATTATTCTCTTTATAACAAAAAAATCTGATCAGGCTTCTATCCTGAAATAAAAAAGGAGCATCACAACTGATACTCCTTTTATGCACCTAAAATTGGTAACTATTGCTGCTGACCTTTTTCTTCTTCAGGTTTATAGTTGGCTTTCATTTCGTCCAGTTTCTTCTTTCCGTAGGCAAACTTCGTGATGATCACATATAAAACCGGCACCGTAAAAATACCCAGCAACGTTGCCGCCAGCATTCCGCCCAAAACTGTAAAACCAATCGTTTGCCGCGATTGCGCACCTGCCCCACTTGCAAACACCAAGGGCAAAACGCCTAAAATAAAAGCCAGGGAAGTCATGATAATTGGCCTTAAACGAAGCTTAACCGCTTCCAGGGTTGATTCTTCCACGTCCATACCTTTATCCACCCTTTCTTTGGCAAACTCAACAATCAGGATCGCATTTTTTGCAGCAAGGCCGATCAGCGTAATCAATCCGATCTGGGCATAAATATTGTTATCAATATGCGGCACAAAGGTTAAGAACAGGATGGCACCAAACGCACCGATCGGCACAGCAAGCAATACGGAAAAAGGGACCGACCAGCTTTCATATAGTGCAGCCAGGAACAAAAACACAAACATGATCGAAAGGCCGAAAATGTAGATGGTTTTAGAACCTGAAGCCAGTTCTTCCCGGCTTAAACCTGAAAATTCATAGCCATAACCTTGGGGCAAAGTTTTGGCCGCTACTTCTTTTAAGGCACTTAAAGCATCACCGCTGCTATAACCCGGAGCCTGGCCGCCATCAACTTCAGAAGACCGGAACAGGTTGTAATGGGAAATAAGCGGCGCGCTTTCTATAATTTTGTAAGAAGTAAGCGTACTTAAAGGTACCATGGTCCCGGCCTGGTTTCTTACATAATATTGTCCCAGATTTTTAATGTCGGTACGATAGGAAGAATCGGCTTGTTCCAGCACACGGAAGTTCCGGCCGTAAATGGTAAAATCGTTTACATAAGTACTCCCTAAATAAGTTCCTAATGTGCTAAACACATCAGAAACCAGTACACCCATCTTTTTAGCTTTCTCGCGGTCAACCTCTAATTGGTAGCTTGGTGTACGGGCTGTAAAAAAGGTAAAAGCCCTGGAAATTTCGGGCCGTTTGTTGGCTTGGGCTACAAAGTTTTGAACAACATTTTCAAAACTATTAATATCCGCATTGGCCTCTCTTTGTTCTATGATGAAAGAGAAACCTGACGTATTGCCCAATCCAGGAATAGCCGGCGGAGAGATCACAACTATATTTGCTTCTTTTATAACCGATAATTTTTGCTGTATTTTAGCGACCATTGCCTGCAACTGCAACGATTTGTCTTTCCGTTCGCCCCATGGTTTAAGGGAGCAAAAAATAGTACCGCTGTTTGATTTAGTGGTAAAAGTAACCGCATTTAATCCGCCCAGTGCTGCATAATGCCCTACACCCGGTATGCTGTCCAAAATGCCCATCATTTGTTTAATTGCCGCAACCGTGCGGGTGGTAGAGGATGCTTCCGGCAGATCAAAAGTGATGTAAATCCTGCCTTCGTCCTCTGTCGGAATAAATCCGGTGGGTTTGTTTTTAAACAGCAGCAAGGCTCCAATGATGACACAGACCAATATGATCACCACAAATTTTGCATGATGTATCCCTTTATCAACTCCGTTGCGGTAACGGGAAGTAACGCTTTCAAACCAATCATTAAACATCTTAAAAAATTTGTCTAACCAGGAAGAAGACTTCTTGTCCTTATCGGTAGGTTTTAAAATCAGCGTACATAAAGCAGGTGTTAAAGACAAGGCCACAAAAGCAGAGATCAAAACAGAAATGGCAATGGTAATGGCAAATTGCTGATACAAGCGGCCTACAATCCCCGGAATAAAACCAACCGGTATAAATACTGCGGCAAGAATTAAAGCAATTGCAATTACCGGTGCCGAAATATCCTTCATGGCTTGTATAGTAGCGTCGCCCGGCGACATGCCTTCCTCATCCATATGCTGCTGTACGGCTTCTACCACCACAATGGCGTCATCCACCACAATACCGATTGCCAGTACAAAACCAAATAAGGTTAAAGTATTGATGGTAAAGCCAAGCGGTATAAAAAATATAAAGGTACCAATAATGGAAACCGGGATAGCCAGCACCGGGATTAAAGTAGCGCGCCAGCTTTGCAAAAACAGGTACACAACAATAATTACCAGTACCAAAGCAATAATCAATGTTTGAACTACTTCATGTACCGATACTTGTACAACTGTTACAGACTCAAAAGGCACTACATAGTCCACATCTGCCGGAAACTGCTTTTTAAGCTGGTTCATCATTGCATAAACACCCGCTGCGGTAGAAAGCGCATTACTGCCCGGTGCCTGATAAACTAATAAATAAGATGCCCTTTTTCCATCCACAAAAGAATTACCGGTATAATTAAATTTACCCAACTCTATGCGGGCAACATCTTTTAAGTAAACAATGGCACCGGTTGCAGGATTGGTTTTAACAATCACCTTACCGAATTCTTCCGGTTTTACCAGCCGCCCCTTTACAAATACGGTATATTCAAATACTTGTGAGTTTTTTTGCGGTGGCGCACCTATTGTTCCGGCTGCTACCTGCACATTTTGCTCTTGTAAAGCAGCCGTAATTTGTGCTGGTGTGATGGACAATTGAGAGAGCTTATCCGGTTTAAGCCAGATACGCATACTAAAATCATCGGCACGGGTAAAAATATCACCTACGCCTTTTACCCTACCCAAAGCATCTTTAATAAAAACGTTGGTGTAATTATCCACAAACGTAACATTGTGTGTCCCTTTAGGCGAGAACAAAGCAACAAGCATCAGGATGCTTGGGTTTCTTTTACGTACTGTTATACCTAAACGCTGCACTTCCTGAGGCAAAGTAGGCGTAGCAATACTTACACGGTTTTGTATATCCAGCGTAGCAATGTCAATATTTGTACCTACTTCAAAATTGGCGGTCATGCTCATTTGCCCGTTGCTGGTACTGTTACTGGTTAGATAAGTCATGCCTGGCGTTCCGTTTACCTGCACTTCAACTGGCGTAGCCACCGTTTGCTCCACCGTTTGGGCATCGGCACCGGTATAGATGCTGGTAATGTTTACGGTTGGAGGTGTAATTTCGGGATATTGCCCGATGGGTAAAGAACTCATGGCCAGTAAGCCAACAATCACGATCACCAAGGAGATGACAATAGCGGTAACGGGCCTGCGTATAAAAGTTTCTGCGATCATGTGGATGCTTTCCTGTTTCTGAATAAATTATTTACCTGCTTGCTGGCCTTGCGGCGCTTGTTTTGGTGCGCCTAAAGTAATATGGGCACCGTCGCGAAGCCTTTGTAAACCTTCGGTGATGATTTTGTCGCCTTGTTTTATGCCGCTTAAAATAACGATATTGCTATTGATCTTCGGCCCGGTTTTTACTTTAACTTGTTTAGCAATCGTATCTTTTGCCACGTAAACGAAGTATTCGCCCATTTGCTCCACCAAGGCTTTATTCGGAATAACTACCTGATTGCCGGAAGCTTTATTCAGCACATTGATCGAACAACTCATACCATCAACCAACTTGTCTTTTGGGTTTGGAAAGCGCACCCGCACCTTAATGGTTCCGGTTTGGTTGTTTACACCTCTGTCTATAACCGAAATTTTACCCTGATACCCATAAGTTTCACCGGTAGGCAAAACCATTTTAAAGGTAGTATCCTGCTTTACGGGTTTATTCAGCAACTGCTCAAAACGGTTGATGTTGCCTTCATCTACCACAAAGTCTACCGCAATTGGGTTTTCTGATGAAATGGTGTTTAACAAAGTGCTGCCCGGGGTTATCTGCGCACCCAACCTTACCTGAGAAATACCAATACGGCCGGTAAAAGGGGCTTTGATAATAGAATAACTTAAATTGGCACGGGCCGAACTAACACTTGCAGCAGCAGCAGCAACCTGGCTTCTGCTGGTTTCCAATGTGGCAATCGCATTGTCTACCAACTGGCGTGCAACAGCGTCTTGTTTTGCCAGTTGTATGTATCGGTCTGCATCTTTTTGGGCACGGTTATAACTGGATTGTGCACTCAGTAAATTGGCTTGTGCCTGCTGGTATGTTGCTTCATACAAGCGGCGGTCTATCTCGTACAACGTTTTTCCCTTCGGTACCACATCCCCTTCCTTAAAAAAAATACCTGTAATAAAACCAGTAACCTGAGAGCGCAGTTCGACGCTGTTTAAAGCAACTACTGTAGCTGCAAACTGGTCATAATAAGTAGCATTCATTCTTTCGGCCGCCTGCACATTTACCGGAGTTGGTGGTATGGCTGTGCTCTTTTTTTGTGATTTGGAACAGGATACCCATGTGGCTGAAGCAACTAACAGAACAAGCGTGATATATTTATTTTTCATGTTGTAGATAAATTCTAATAATTAACCGAAAGGGAACCTAAAGCTCTTTGCAGATCTATTTTGCTGGAAAGCACTGTAAAAAGTGCATTGTTGTAATTTAACTCAGAAGTGCGAAGATCAGACTGCGCCACAATTACATCTAAGTATGTTTTGATGCCTTCGCGATATTGCAAAAAAACCACATTGTAAACATCGCGCGCCAAATCAACGTTCTGTTTCAAAGTCTGCATATCGTAATAACTGCTTTTATAGTTGCTCAAAGCCTGCTGATATTCTGTATTGATCTGCGTGTGAATATTGGTTAGGTCCAAACTTGCACGGTCAACCTGCAACCTGGCTTTGCGCAAATTTTGCAAACGTCGTGTTCCCTGAAATATCGGAATACTTAAGTTTAGGCCAACCAAAGAGTTAGGAAAGCCCCGGTCATACAAATTAGAGAATTGGTTGTTAAGAAAGTTTACGTTATAATTTCCAAAAGCCGATAACGACGGCAAAAAACCCCACTTGTAATAACTCACATTTAGGTTTTGGATGCTGCGCTGGGTTTCCAATTGCTGATACTCGGGCCGGTTTTTTACATCCAGCATTTGTGTGGTATCAATCCGGGTTTCCTGTTCCAAAAGTAAGCTGTCATAAATAGGCATAATAGTCCGTTCCGCTGTAATCCCCATAAATTGCCTTAAAACGGCTGTCTTTGATTTTACCGCTTCCTGTGTTGATTTGAAGTTGGCCAAAGCATTGTTTAAAGCGATGGTAGCTTGTTTGTAATCAATTTTATCCACAACACCAGCCTGATATCGTGCATAAGCATCTTTTAAAGCAAGCCGCAAGCGGGCAATATCAGCATTAACAATATCCAATTGTTTTTGAGAAAGCAACACATCGTAAAAAGCCTTGCTTACATCGGCAACAGTATTGATCTGACTAACTTGTGTGTTTTGCTGATAGAAACGCCTCGAATATTTAGCACCACGCGAAGCTAATAAAACATCGTTATTGTAAATTACCTGGCTTGCACCAAGCGTAAGCACCGATGTGTTGTACAAGCCTAAACGCGTAACCGTAGTACTGCCTGAACCATTTGGAAAAGCAGAAGTGGGCAACTCAAAATAATGCTGCAAACCACCAGTTCCGTTTATTTGAGGCAACCAGGCAGATAAGGCAATATCAATATTACGTTCGTTAATTTCCTGATCGAGTTGCGTTTGTTTTAAAACCGGCTGATTTTTTAACGCGTAACGGATACATTCCTGCAAAGAAACAACCGGTGGAAGGGAATCTCTGGAAGATTGTGCCTTTAAAAGAAATGGGCAGCAGAACAGGAAGAATATAAAGCAGTATATTTTAACGTAATTAAAACACATAAGAATTTTGATGTTGCTTGTAACAATTCACAAAATAACCCTTATGTTTTATAAAAGTTAATCATTTGATTAACATATTAGTACAGGTATATTGAAAATCAACCTATTAATTATTCTTGTAATTCAATTTTTACATAAAATAAATTTATACCGATAAAAAACAGTTGTTCAATCCGATAATTATTCACGGAAATTGTCCGGATACTTTTTTATCAAATTATAGTTTTCCTCATCAAAACAAACGAAAATAGCTGCTTAGTTTTGGTAAGATCAGCCTGAACAACTTGTTTAAATTCTTTTTTGTTAAGAGAGATAAATCCGGTCCATGTATTAATCAACAGAAAAAGACATGCTGTTTTTATGCCCTAAAAATCTTGCCCGGATTTAGGATTCCGTTCGGATCAAAAACCTGTTTGATACCGCGCATCAGGTTTAAATTCAGTTCCGAAAACTTCAGTGGCATATAATCTTTCTGCACCAAACCGATGCCATGTTCACCGGAAATAGTTCCGCCCAGCGAAACGGTCAGTTCAAATATTTCGCGGATACCGTTTTTAAGTTTGCTGTTCCAATCTTCGTCGCTCATACCGGCTTTAATAATGTTGACGTGCAGGTTTCCGTCGCCGGCATGGCCGTAGCAAATCGATTCAAAACCATATTTTGTACCGATTTCCTTGATGCCTTTCATCAGTTTGGGCAATTCGGCACGCGGCACCACGGTATCTTCTTCCTTATAAACTGAATTGGATTTTACCGAAACGGCCATCGTTCTGCGCAGTCGCCAAAGTTCTTCTTTTTGTGCTGAGGAATCTGCAAAAAGCACATCAGTACAATGATATTGCTCCAATACTTCGTTTATCCGCTCACAATCGGTAAACAAAACATCCATATTGTTGCCATCTACTTCAATCAGCAAAAACGAGGATACATCCGGTTTCAAATCAAAACTAATGGCATCATGTTCCATCACCCATTCTACGCCTTTTCGTTCCATAAATTCTACTGCGGAAGGAATTATGCCAGCGCGAAAGATCGCTGAAACCGCCGCGCAGGCATCTTCATCCGTCTGAAAAGAGGCCAGCAGCAGCAAATCCTGCGTTGGTTTCGGCACGAGTTTGACCACAATTTTGGTAATGATGCCAAGCGTACCTTCCGAACCGATCATCAGCTGCGTTAAATTATATCCGGAAGCAAATTTCAACGTATTCGCGCCCGTCCAGATGATTTCTCCTGTTGGCAACACCACCTGCAGGTTCAAAATATATTCTCGGATCGTTCCGTATTTCACCACACGCGGGCCGCCGGAACCGTGCGATACATTGCCGCCGATAAAACAGGAACCTTTGCTCGCCGGATCAACCGGATAAAGCAAACCTTTTTCCGCAGCGGCATCCATAAAAACTTCGGTGATAACGCCCGGTTCAACTGTGGCCTGCAAATTCCGTTCATCAATTTCCAGGATTTTATTAAACTTTTCCATCGCAATGAGCAAACCGCCATGAACCGGCAACGCGCCGCCGCTTAAACCCGTGCCGCCACCGCGCGGCGTAACCGCAATATGATGTTCGTTTGCCAATTTCATCAGTTCGGAAATCTGTTCCGGCGTTTGTGGTTTCACCAATACCTGCGGATAAAAATGCAGGTCTTCCGTTTCATCATGACTGTAATTTTCCAGTTCTTCCCGATCTGTAAAAACCGCAGCCGGGCCAACAACTGTTCTGATCTGCTCCAGCAATGCTTCGTTTATCGTATTAAAATTCATGCTTCTTTTATCCAGGTAATTTCAACAAGAGAATATTTTACTTCCCCAGGCAATGGCGGGTTTAGTTTTTTGATGCCCACTTTAATCGTTTCTAAAAAAGGAAATTCCAGCCGGATTTTATCAATCATTTCCTGCACTAAAGTTTCCAGCAGTTTTCGGGGCTGCTGCATTTCTGCGGATAAAATCGAATACAACTCTTCATAATTCACCGTGTTTTTGATCTCATCATCAACGTTTTTCGGAACAAATCCTACTTCTGCATCCACCAGATAATGGCCGCCCAAAATCTGTTCTTCAGGATAAAAACCGTGGTAAGCGTAAAATTTAACTTCGTGCAGGGCAACTTTGATCATGATTGGGATTTTGTCTTAAATGAGATATGGGTTCTTTAACTATGAATAATGGCTATTTCACTATTCAATATTAGATAAGCTTTCAATCTTTTATATCTAAATTTAGGCATGTAGATAACATTTGTAAAAAAGGTAATGCTTTTTTATAATCCAATATATCGTATTCTAAACCAAGGCTGCGCAAGTTGTTGTAGTAAACTTGGTGGTTAATATAATAGTTTTTTTCAGATTGTATTAACCAAGCCTTTTCGCCCAATTGCTCTGCTAAAAACCACTTTTCTATCAATCTGGAAACCCTGCCGTTGCCATCGTTATAAGGATGGATTTTTACAAAAACTAAGTGTAAAAGTGCAGCAAAGAAAAAAATTTCCTGCACAGATAACTGCTGTTGTTTCAGTTGAAACAGATCATGATAAAACTTTTCCAGTTCAGCCTGAACCGCAAAAGGATAAGCTGCAACATATTCTATTTTCCCATCAGCAGTAGTAACATACATATTGTCTGTACGGGTTTTGCCTTGTCGATTTTTAGGTAAAATATGCTTTGTTAATATTTGATGTACTTTGTTTATGTTTTCGCTATTTAAAGCTGAAGCTTTTGCGAATTGATAAGCATTGTACAAATCATCAATCTTTTGGGTATAATCAGGTAAAAAATCAACACCAAAGCGTTTGTGTTTTATATACGAATCCAGTTCAATGTTTTCTCCTTCAATTTTTGAAGAAAATACTGCAGAAACGGACGTGTAGAAACTAAAATTATCGATAGACAATTCACTCTCTTTCAAGTGCTTATAATTATCTAAAGCAAATTTGTCTACCTGTTTACAATACTCCTCCAACAAATCATTTGGCAAAATCTTAAATTCTATCTCTTTATTCATAAAAGTCGTTTAGAAATACCGGTCCGGCTATTCTTCCGAATAAACCGCTTGCACCCGGTCCCGCAAATTATAACCGGAAGCCATCACTTCGCCATAAGCACCGGCCGTACGGATCGCAATCAGATCACCGCGCTTGGATTCCGGCAGCTCCACATCGGTACGAAAACAATCCGTGCTTTCGCAAATCGGGCCAACAACATCGTAAGTATGAGGTGCTGATGGTTCATGGTTCGTGGTTGATGGTTCATGGCTGGTGGCCGATAGCGGATAGCTGATGGTTGATGGTTCATGGTTCATGGCTGATTGTTCATGGCTGATGGCTGATTGCTGACCGCTTATAACTGACGCTCCACTCAAATTCTCAATTTCATGGTACGCCTGATAGAGCATTGGGCGCATCAGCTCCGTCATGCCGGCATCCAGGATCAGGAAGTTTTTTTTGATACCATTCTTCACATATAAAACCCTGGAAATCAACGATGCACATTGCGCAACCAAAGCACGGCCCAATTCAAAATGAACTTCCTGTGCTTCGTTTACCTGCAAAAAATCCTTGAAAACCTGGAAGTAACCGGCAAAATCCGGGATGTTGTTCGCATCAGGCTGGTAATAATCCACACCCAAACCGCCGCCTACATTCAGGATTTTTACCGTAAAACCTTCCTCCTGAAACCACAGCTGCATTTCGTTCACTTTCAAACACAGGTTCCGGAAAACGCTTAAGTCATTGATCTGCGAACCCACATGAAAATGAATGCCCAAAAATTGCAGGTTTTTGCATTGATGCAGTTTTTCGACCACGGCAGGCAGCTCCCAGGTATTGATGCCAAACTTGTTTTCTTCCAGCCCGGTGGTGATAAAATGATGCGTATGCGCATCTACATTTGGGTTGATGCGGATAGCAATATTGGCGGTTTTATTTTTGGCAGAGGCCAGGTCGTTGATGATCTGCAGCTCCTGCACCGACTCGGCATTGAAACAAAAAATATCCTGGTCCAAAGCCAAATTTATTTCTTTGTCCGATTTGCCCACTCCGGCAAAAACTGTTTTTTCTCGCTTAAAACCGTGGTCAACAGCCGCTTTTACTTCGTTCCCGCTCACGCAATCGGCACCAAAACCAAAACTTCTGACCGTATCCAGTACGCGCGGGTTGAAGTTGGCTTTCATTGCATAATGCACCTGAAAATGGTGCTTAAAAGCAGCATCAGAACAAGCTTTTAAAGTAGCTTTTAGTTGTTGCAGATCGTAGTAATAAAATGGCGTTTCTATACTTTGGAAACGATTGACAAGTGCAGGATTGAACATATTTTTTTGAACCGGCAAGTATTTGGGACAACTCATTATCCGGCCGGAAAGCAAAAATAAAATTTTAAAAACAGCAATTAACTATCGCTGATAATTTATTAACAAATACAGGTTTTTCAAAATCAAAAAACCATGATGCTTCTTTTATGCCAGTAATTTTGTTTTGCAGATAGTTATATAGAAAAGTACCATAAATTTCAAAAATCAGGTGATAAAAGAAGTATATAAAAAATTCTAATCAGGCCTTAAAACGCAATTACCGCAGCAAGGGATTTTTCTCTTTGGTAAAAACCTCATAAACCTTTTTATCCAGCCAGCCTGGAACCAGTTTGTTCAGCAAAACGGTCAGTTTTCCTTGTCCGGTCATCACCAAAATCCGTTTGCGTTTGGCAATTCCTTCGGCAATAATCCGGGCAACTTCTTCGGCGGTCATCATTTTTTCTTCGTCCATCGAGGTTTCGCCACGCGCAGTTCCGTCATTGGATAAAGCCGTACTGCGGATGTTGGAAGCGGTAAAACCAGGGCAGGCGGTCATCACATGAACACCGGTTTTCAGGTTTTCTACGCGCAAACTATCCAGAAAACCATTCATCGCAAACTTGGAGGCCGAATATCCGGTGCGGCCCGGCAAACCTTTAAAACCTGCAATCGAAGATACGCCCACAATGCTGCCCTTTGATTTTAAAATCGCTTCCATGGAGTATTTGGTGCAGTAAACAGTGCCCCAAAAGTTCACGTCCATCAGGTTTTTCAGCACCACCAAATCCAAATCTTTAAACAGCGCGCGCATCGAAATCCCGGCGTTGTTGATCAGCACATCAATGCCTTTAAACGTGCTTATCGCCTGATGGACCAGCACTTTGCAATCTTCTTCTTTGCTCACATCGCATTGGACCGCTACTGCTTTTATGCCATATTTTTTTTCGAGGTTTTGGGCGATGTTACATAACGTTACAAATTGCCTTGCACCTAAAACTAAATTTGCGCCGCGGGAAGCCATTTCGTGTGCCAAAGCTTCTCCGATACCGGATGAAGCACCGGTGATGACAACTGTTTTTCCTTTAAAACTCATACAATATATTTTGTTTATGGCTGATAATCAACTTTATTGTTTGACGATTTTAGACGTTTTGTTATTTCGACCGTAGGGAGAAATCTTCTTCAAAGTAATCAAAGCCTTTGTCGGTGAATAAAGATTTCTCCCTTCGGTCGATTTCTATGATTCAAGCAACTGCTTTTTGATAATTATTTTCGTACACCCTGTTTTGGTTGACACAAGCGAAAATGCGCAGGACCAGTTTGTTCCTGACGGCGTTGAT
>JAABUT010002316.1_pt1 | contig 18733 bp, 16 predicted proteins | sample 5559281 | NCBI WGS metagenome assembly JAABUT01 (sample SAMN10711880, study PRJNA513359) | rock metagenome | isolation source: Antarctica rocks | place: Antarctica: Victoria Land, Ricker Hills nord | collected 2016-01-04 | reverse complement strand
GGTTCATGATGTTTTCGGACGTATCGATGCGTAAGGAGCCGATTTCCTTGAACGCCGTCGTAAAGGACGCCCAAGCTCTTGGCCCAAAAGGTGGATTGCTCGCAGATGTAAGCAATGTGATCTCCCTAGCGGCTGCAAACGATGATTTCCTCCGGTACGCGAGAGTTGCGTGATGACGCTCGCTGAGGCCATCAAATCTGACCGCTTACCCGACTTCATCACCCAAGAGGAAGCGCGCGGCGTCGGCCCGATCGATCCAGCCGAGTTCGACGCCGCCCTTGCAGCCCATGTCACAGGGCCGCAATCAGAAGATCGAACATCGCGTTCCGCATCTGCCGATGGTTCGACCGGAAAGCGAACTCGTCCAGGTAGCGGGCCATGTACTTCTCGCTAACGTGAATGTGGGTCGAGTCGACAGACTTCTTGAACAGCCGCCAGAACGACTCCGCATGGTTGGTGTGGTGGATCACTTTCGCGCGGTAGTCGTAATAGGCGTACTCCTTGGCGCCGTGCTTCACGGTGCCGTGAGTGAAGCCGTCACCCTCTAGTAAACCGTAGCTCATGAGTTCGTCGGTCGAGACGATGGAGCCGGGCTCGACGTTCGCCAGCACTTCCCTGCGGAGGGTCGCCTTCTTGATGTCGGGGATGACCTTCGCGACGATCCGGCCGCCGCGCTCCTTCATGCCCATGATGATCGTCTTGCCTTCGGCGCCGCGCCCGCGCTTGCCCGAGCGGTGGCCGCCGACATAGGCCTCGTCAATTTCGACGTGGCCTTTGAGCATGGCGAACTCTTCCGCATTCCCCATGAGGGTACGGATTTGCTGCCCCATGCGCCAAGCCGTTTTGTAGGTCACGCCGAGCGTGCGCTGCAGCTCCTTGCCGGACACGCCATGCCGGGTCGCGATGAACAGATAGATGGCGTAGAACCACACCTGCAGCGACGTGCGGCTGTCCTGAAAGATGGTGCCGGCGCAGGGATAAACGTGATCCCCACACTGAGCGCAGGCATAGGCCCGACGCTCCGCCAGCTTGTGGAACGTCGCATCCTTACCGCACTTCCCGCACACATGACGGAGGCCGTAGCGCACTTCCATGATGCGGGTCAGGCACGCATCGTCGCTGTCGAACTGAGCGAAGAACTCGCGAACCGAAAACGCCTGGACGTTGCTGACCTGGGTTCCGGCCTGGCTCTCTCTAACGCGCTTGCGGGTGGGCATCGGTTCTCTCCAATGCCCAGATCCTAGATCAATGCCATACCTGCGTCAAGGGGATAATCCCCTTCCACTTTATGCGAGTTCTAGAACATGGCTTACGAGCACTTGCTGCTGACGTAGGGAAAACGTTCAGCGTTCAGAACTGGCAGAACATCATAGATCAAATAGAATCTGAGATTCGCCAGATGGGCAAAACCCTTCCGGCTGGTCCAGAAAAGAGTGACCGATTACAGTTTCTGTCAGAGGCTGCAAAAGAATTCGTGTATTTCAAAGATGGATGGCGTAACTACGTCTCTCATAACCGAGCTGTGTATGACGAACATTTGGCTCGAAGCGCTTTGGAACACGTTCGATCATTCATGACTGTTTTGGCGGGGAGACTGGCTGAGGCACCTGAGACGTCTGAGGCTCTTTAGGGCTCTTCACCACCTCACCGAACACTCTGTCGAAAGCCTCTGGGCTCTCATCAGCCTCGACCTCACGAGCCGTATCGATGAAGCGCTTCGATTGTTCGGGGTTGTCGGGCTGGGCTGTGGGCTTGACGGGCATGAGCGGCTCCCTGGACGTCGTCAGTCTTATAGCACGTGTCGGTTGGGCGGCCATAAGAGCGTGCTTCGAACGCGACTAGCCGGGACTTCTTAGGGCACTGGCAGCGGCATGTGGTGGCTTGACGCGACCAAGCCGAAGCGGGGCGGGCTCAGGAGCCAGGGGCTGCGGAACGGGGTAAGGGTGTGGGGCATCAGCTCTCCAACAGCACCATTCACGCTACCGCGGACATGAGAATGCCTATGATGCCGCCGATCACCATAATGGCCGTGCCCGGGAATGGATCGTGTCGGCTCGGGTGAACAAGACGGGCGAAAGGGACGATGCACTCAACGATTGTCGAGCACCCGAAGTCTAGTCTAGTTCATGCTGCTCTGGCAGCATTACTCGCTGGAAAAAGAACGCGGCACGACTTGTAAAGTGCTCACGATAAGGCATCTCCAGACGACACCGCCTTTTTAATGTCACACCACTCCCAATCTGATTATAAATCTGATGAGGAGTTAAAGAGAAACTTTTCTTAAAGTCTACAAACATTGCAGCCAAGCCGATTCCTAGTAGATCAAAGTTATCTGGAACTGCTTGAAGAACATGATATCTCTCATCTTTGTTGTTTTTAACGCGTTTCCACAAATCGGTGCCACCGATAGAAGCTTTGGCCGCAGCAGCAATTTGAACCTCGTAGAATAATATTGTATTCAGGTCAGAGGCCTTTCCCGCGTCCCGTTTGTTGAATTCTTGGAGTAGATCACAGTCAGGAGTGGCTGAGATAGCAAAATCGTGTTCGACAGGCTGATTTAGCTTCCGCACCGGGTCATATACATATTGTATTACTCCACTGATGATTTCCGCTTGTCGTAGCTCGCGATTCATTCCCACAGTCGTATAGATAAGGCTCGCCGGAGATGGAGATATTTCCCCTGTGTTGTCTGCCATGGAAAGTATCACTCATCATCAATGTCGAATGCATAGGCGGGGGCCTTGATAGTTGGCAACGTCTCCACCTCTTCAACGTTGTGAAGAGTTCTTTGAGGAGGAAGTAGGCTTTGAATTGACTTATGAAAAGTGAATATATCGGTCAGGCTACTACATGCCTCGGTCAGAGCGCTGCCAGCCAGGTGACTAACGATGGAAAAGCACACGAGCTTATTCAGGTGTTCCGAAGAGACTGAGAAATCAGAAATCTGCGTAACTTCCAGCTTGGCAAATAGAGAAAGGCGGTTCCCCGATTCATCCGCGGAGCTATGTAGATTTAGCAGATGCTGATCATAGACGTTCCAGTCCGATCCTGTAAGTTGATCATGGGCATGGCTCTGGGCCGAGGGCGTCATGTAGCTGGTCGGAAATCGCCCATCTGAAAACTCGACGAGCGCGGGAGTGAAACCCGTCAAGGACTTGTTCCGCATTGTCAACCTCTTCTCTATCGTCGGTGTAGAAATCACTATCGATCAGATAAGCATCAGGAGTCGTCTTCCCATCAACGATGGCCAATCCATGTTGGATTAGAAGCGAAGACTGGTTATCCCGGATTCTTATCGCCTTTCTTGCGTCAAGAAGATGATTTTCGATGTGCGGAAGCGCTACCTCTCCCAGTAGTTGAGGGTTTATTAGACTTGACCACTTTAGTTCCTCCCGTTTTAGTATCTTTCTATCTATGACGTTCAAATAACGGAGCCCGAGTCTATTATAAAAGCTAGGTTTATAGTGTTTTGCTAAAGCGCGTAAAGATAAGTCAAGCACGCCTTTAAAGTCTTCCCAGCGAATATATTTGTTGCATGTCAATGACAGAGACTCAATATTCAGGGTTAATTGCAACTCTCCCACCTCGGTCGCGAAAAGATAGGTGGTGCTAACTACCGATGCGCCAAGTAGCTGCATCACCTCACTTGGGATGTTCTGGACTGTTCCGAGTGCCTGACGATGAAAGATCGGAAAAACATGACGGATATCCTCTTGGAAATCCGCAGGCGCAGCGCTCTCAATCCGCAAAATGGACGGAAACCGCAGCTGGCAGATGACTTGACGCAGGGGGGAATGGCGGTACAAAAAACGCTCAGCATCAGGGAAGAAGTCCTCTCCTCCCTGAGCGTCCAGTCTGATCGATGTCGTCATAGCCCCTACCACTTTCGCGACGCCCCAACACCGTCGTGCAATCGATGCGTGCTGGCCCCTTATGCTAGCTCTCTTAAAGTGGCACGCGTTGCGGTCGGGTTGAAGGTGCGAGCCCTAATTTAATGAATGGGCCGCACCGGCGTCCACATCTAACGCCTTGGTTCACATTCCCATGCGACGTCCCAGCTTGACCGGGGTTCGCCGTCCTTCATCGGTGCCGTCCCCGGCCCCCATTGCGACATGGAAGCTGCGGACCTTTCCGCCACGTTCGACAAGGGCCAACACTGGAGCCTTTTCGACGGGCGGCCGGTAGGCTTTGTTTTCGGCTTTCGGGCCGACGAAGGTTTCATCGACCTCGACGGTTTGACCCTCTCCGCCCATGCGCGGAGTAAAAATGTCCCGCCGGTCCTTCATGGCCTCGCGAATGCGATGCCCGAGGAACCATGCGGTCTTCAGGCCGACACCGAGCATCCGCTGAAGCTGGCGGGTGCTGATGCCCTTCTTGCTCGCGCACATCAGATGCACGGCCTGAAGCCAGAGATGCAAGGCAATGTGGCTGGACTCGAAAACGGTACCCATGCGGACGGTGAAGGGCTTGCGACAGGCATAGCATTTGTGAAGGCCGGGACGGGTGGTCTTGCCCTGCAGCCGGCCGACGCGAACGGTTTCTTTGCAGTGAGGGCAGACCGGGCCTTCGGGCCAAAGCCTAGCTTCCACGTACTTGAACGCTTCGTCCTCGTTGTGGAAGTGCGGGGCGGAAAGAACCGAAGCCATGACCTGTCTCCTATGCAGGCCAACTTAGCTCAGGCGTTTGGGTATGTCAAGTGATACATCGCCTGGCGCTCGGCCTTGTCGCGCTGCTCGTCTATCATTGGTACGGGCAACCGCTGATCCTCTCGCCCTTTGGCTTGCGCACCCTGTCGAACGGCGCGACGCCGCTGGCGCTCGCGGGCGTCGGGCAACTCAGCGTCATCCTAACCGGCGGCGTCGACCTGTCGGTCGGCAGCATCATCGGCCTGTCGAACTGCATCGCCGCGACCGTGTTTGGAAGCCTATCTCGGCATGGGCAACGACTGCCTGTTGCGGCCGATCGCAGCCGTCGTGGTCGGCGGCACCAGCATCCTGGGCGGCTCAGGCGGCTATGTCGGCACGATCGCGGGCGTGCTGATCATGCTCACCTTGCAATCCACCCTGTCGGTCGCGCAGATCGCGCAGGGGGGCAAGGACATCATTCTCGGGCTCCTCATTCCCGGTACCATCGTGGCCTACGGCCGACGTGACGTGGCGCGGGCGTAGCCTTCATCGGGAAAGGACCAACCATGCGGATCGGTTTCATCGGGCTCGGCTCCATGGGGACGCCGATGGCGCGCAACTTGGCCAGGGCCGGCTTCGATGTCGCGGGCTTCGACACCAACCCCAAGGCGCTGACGGCGCTTGATACCAGTGGAGGCCGGCCGGCGTCCTCCGCGGCTGACGCGGCGCAGGGGGCCGATGCCCTCGTGCTCATGGTGGTCAACGCCGCTCAGGCCGAAGCCGTGCTCTTCGCCGCGGGTGCGCTCGATGCCTTGCCGCCTCATGGCGTGGTGATGCTCATGGCGACGTGCCCACCCGGCGCCGTGACGGCGCTGGCTGTCCGCGTGGGCGAGACCGGCCGGGGTTTCGTGGACTGCCCGGTGTCGGGCGGCACCAAAGGCGCGGAAGGCGCGACCCTCACGATCATGGCGGCCGCCGACCACGCCACCTTTGCCAAGATGCGGCCGATCCTCGATGCCATGGGCGACAAGGTGTTCCACGTCGGCGCCGAGGCGGGCCAGGGCGCGGTGGTCAAGACCGTGAACCAGCTTCTATGCGGCGTGCATATCGCGGCTGCGGCGGAAGGGCTCGCCCTGGCCACCAAGGTCGGCGTAGACCCCGACGTCATTCTCCAGATACTGGGGGGATCGTCCGCCGCGAGTTGGATGCTGAACGACCGTGGCCCGCGCATGGTCCAGGCCGACCCTCCCGTGTCGAGCGCGGTCGACATCTTCGTCAAGGATCTCGGCATCGTTCTCGAAGCCGGGCGCGAAAGCAAGGCGGCGTTGCCGCTCGCGGCGGCGGCCCATCAGATGTTCCTCGCCAGCAGCGGCCGCGGCGACGGCGCCGCCGACGACAGCCAGGTCATCCGGTCCTATGCGGTCCTGAACGGCACCCGAAAGCCCGATTGAGCCCGAGGAGACTCGTCGCGACGCGATCGGCACCAGCAACCTCTCTACGCCAGAAACGCCTGCACGCTCGACAATTTTGTTCGGACCGGCGGAAGCTTTGTGCGCGCTCTTCGGCCGCCGAACACGAGCAATGTCCGCGAACTCTCGGACAAACGTAAAAAGTATGGCGACGGCATTGAAGAAATGACTGGACGTCTCTGTTTCAATCTTGCAGAATTGTGGCGTTCGCGACAACTCCGAACGCCTGCACGATGAGCAATTGCGTCGCAGAGCTAAGACAGGGTGGAGGAAACGATGAAGAGCTTGACCAGGCGCACACTTCTGGCTGCCACGGCGGCGGCGTTCACCGGGATGCTGATGGTTCCGGCCGGCCACGCCGCGGACAAGAAGCTGATCGCCTTCGTGGTGAATGTCCCGGCCGACTTTTGGGTGATCGCCCGCCGCGGCCTCGAGAAGGCTGCCGCCGAGTTGCCGAACTACGACGTCCAGATGTATGTGCCCGGCGAGATGTCGGCCGCCGCGCAGAAGCGCGTTATGGAAGACCTCCTGGCCAAGAACGTCGCCGCCATGACGATCAGCCCGGTTAACCCGGACAATTCGACCGAGATTCTGAACCAGGTCGCGGCCAAGGCCGCCCTGTTCACCGTCGACGGTGACGCGCCGAAGTCGAACCGCATCATGTACATCGGCACCGACAACACGGCGGCCGGCCGCTCGCATGGCGAACTGATCAAGAAGGCGCTGCCCAACGGCGGCAAGATCATGCTTTTCGTCGGCACCATGGACGCGGCCAATTCCCAGGAGCGCGTGAAGGGCATCAAGGAAGTGCTGGCCGGCACCAAGATCGAGATCATCGACATCCGCACCGACGGCGGCGACCAGGCCAAAGCCAAGGCCAACGTCGAGGATACGCTGACCAAATACCCGAACATCGACCTCCTGTCGGGCCTCTGGGCCTACAACACGCCCCAGATCTACAACGCCGTGAAGGCCGCCGGAAAGGAAGGCAAGGTCAAGATCGTCGGCTTCGACGAGGACCAGCAGACCCTGAAGGGCATCTCGGAAGGGGTGATCGAAGCGACCGTCGTGCAGCAGCCCTACGAGTTCGGCTACCAGTCGGTGAAAGAGCTGGCCAAATACGTGGAAGGCGACCGGTCCATGGTGCCGGCCAACAAGCAGCAGATCATTCCGACCAAGGTGATCGACAAATCGAACGTGAAAGAGTTCGCCGCCTCTGTCCGCGAGATGCTGAAGAAATAGACGATCAAGGCTTGCACCGGCCGGCTCGGCTCAGGTGCCGGCACCGTCATCCCTTTCTGGGAAGGCAGTACCGGTTCTTGAACGCTCTGCCAAAGAGGACTGGAAGCCTGTGCAAGACATCCGCCGCAGGGTTCCCTTCCCCCCGCTTGCGGGGAGAAGGTGGCCGATAGACCGGATGAGTGGTCGGCTGCCCAAGCGTCCCTCATCGGCGCTTCGCGCACCTTCTCCCCACAAAACAGGGCGAAGGGATCTTGATCGAAGCTCAGTCTTAGCATCGACATGTCACTCGCAACGCGGGTCAGTCTAAGGTGTATCCTGCATCCTAGCCGCCTCGCATCCGACGAACTGGTCGACGTCGTTGTTGGAAATGCCGGATCGGCACGCCGGCCCGACCAACGTCTGCCCGCACTGAACTGGCCATGTCCGAAGCCATTCTCGAACTCCGCTCCATCGCCAAGACCTATCCGGGCGTTGTCGCGCTCGACGACGTGAGCCTGTCGCTCGCCCGCGGCGAGGTGCTGGGGCTCATCGGCGAGAACGGCGCCGGCAAATCGACCATGATGAAGATCCTCGGCGGCGTCGTGGCCCCGTCGGCCGGCGCGATCGTGATCGACGGGACGGCGCACGCGGCCTTGACCGTGACCGAGGCCACCCGGGCCGGCATCGCCTTCGTGCATCAGGAACTCAACCTCTTCGAGAACCTGGATGTCGCGGCCAATGTCTTCATCGGGCGTGAGCCGGGCCGCGGCGGCTTCCTCCACCTCGTCGACGAGCGAGCCATGCATGCGCGGGTCACGCCGATCCTGAAGCGCCTCGGCGTCGAGTTCGGGCCGGACGAGATGGTCGAGAACCTGTCGATCGCCGAACGCCAGATGGTCGAGATCGCCAAGGCGCTATCGTTCGACGCGCGCATCATCATCATGGACGAGCCGACCTCGAGCCTGACGCTTACCGAGACGGACCGACTGCTCGAGGTGATCGCCGACCTCCGCCGGCACGGAGTGTCGGTGATCTACATCTCGCACCGGCTCGCCGAGGTGAAGACCTGCTGCGACCGCGCCGTCGTGCTTCGCGACGGGCGTTTCGTGGGCGCCCTCGCCAAGCACGAACTGACCCACGCCGCCATGGTGCGGCTGATGATCGGGCGGGACCTGAAATCCATCTACATCCTGCCCAAAACCACGCCGCGGCCGACGGGCCTCGCGGTCGAGGATCTCGTGACCGACGCCTTTCCGGACAGGTCGGTGTCGCTGTCGATCCGCTTCGGCGAGATTTTGGGGCTCGCGGGCCTGATTGGCTCCGGCCGCACGAGCCTGGCCCAGACCATCTTCGGCGTGCAGCCCCCGCTCGGCGGCACCATCACGCTCGACGGGGCGCCCATCACGGTCAGGACGGCGCGCGACGCCATCGCCAAGGGCATCTACCTGATCCCCGAGGACCGCAAGCGCACCGGACTCGTGCTCGATCTGTCGATCGTCGAGAACATCTCGCTCGCGGACCTCGCGACCTACACGCGCGGCACGCTCATCGCGGGCGGGCGCGAACACAAGGCGGCCGAAGTCCAGAGCCGCAGCCTCAGCATCAAGGCGCCCTCGGTCGACACGCCCGCCGTCACCCTGTCGGGCGGCAACCAGCAGAAGGTCGTGCTCGGCAAGTGGCTGTCGATGCGCCCCAAGGCGATCATCTTCGACGAGCCGACCCGCGGGGTCGACGTCGGCGCCAAGGCCGAGATCTACGCCATCATGCGGACGCTCGCCGATGCCGGCGTCGCCATCCTGATGATCTCGAGCGACATGGAAGAGGTGATCGGCGTCAGCGACCGCATCGCGGTGATGCACGAAGGCCGGATCAGCGGCTTCCTGGAGCGTCGGGACTTTTCCGAACACAACGTCCTGATGCTCGCCGTCGGGCAAACCCCACACGAGGATACCGTCGCCCATGCTTAAGAAGGAGCTTGGCCTCGCCCTGCTGATCCTGGTGATCGGCGGCGTCACGGCGGCCATCAACCCGCAGTTCGTGTCCCAGGTCAATCTGATGAACCTGGCCAACCAGATCGGCCTCTTCGGGTTGTTTGCGCTCGGCGAGGGGCTCATCATCATCACGGGCGGCATCGACCTGTCGATCGGCTCGATGCTGGCGCTGCTCGGCGTGATCTTCCTCGACCTTTTGGTGAACCACGAGCTCGGCTGGCCGCTGGCGCTGTTGATCACGCTCGCGGGCGGCGCTGTGCTCGGCGCCGTTCATGGCACGCTGATCACCCGCCTGAAGCTTCAGCCCTTCGTGGTGACCTTGTGCGGCCTGCTGCTCTATCGCGGGATCGCCCGCTGGTACACGGCCGACTCGACCCAAGGGTTCGGCTACGCCACAGACTATGAGGGGCTCGAATGGCTGACGTCAGGGCGCACGTTCAACATCCCCCACACGCTGATCTTCCTGCTGATCGTCGCCGCAATCATGTCGGTGCTGCTGCACAAGTCGATGTTCGGCCGCTATCTCTTCGCGGTCGGAAAGAACGAGGAGGCGGCGCGCTTCTCCGGCATCGCCACGTCGCGCGTCATCACGGCGGCCTATGTGGTGGGCGGGCTTCTGGCCGGCCTGTCTTCCGTGTTCTTCGTCTTCTACACCCAGTCGGTCTCGCCCTCGGCACACGGTAATTTCTACGAGCTCTATGCCATCGCGGCGGCGGTGCTCGGCGGCTGTTCGCTGCGCGGCGGGGAGGGCTCGATCGTCGGCATCGTGCTCGGCATGGTGCTGCTTCAGGTGCTGCAGAACCTCGTCAACATCCTGGGCATCCCGTCCTCGCTCAACTTCGCGGTGATGGGGGCCGTGATCATGCTCGGCGTCATCGCCGACCGGCAGTTGCAGCGGCGCCGGCAGTCCCAGCTCGCTCAGGCGAGCGCCGAGGCGCGGAGCCATGCGCGTCGCTCGGCCGGCGTGCCGGCCTGATGGCGCAGGATCACGACCGACCGGCGTCGCCGGTCGACCCACGCCGCAACAGCCGGCGTCTCCTCGAGGGTGCCGATCGCGCGGTGGCCCGGGGCATGATGAAGGCGGTGGGCTTTACCGATGAGACTCTCAGCAGGCCGCAGATCGGCGTTGCCCATTGCTGGATCGGCACCATGCCGTGCAACTGGAACCACCGCGAACTCGCGGCGCAGGTCAGCGAGGGCATTCGGGACGAGGGCGGCACGCCCCTCGAAGTCAACACGGTCGCGATCAACGACGGGATCACTACCGGAACGGAAGGCATGAAGACCTCGCTCGTGAGCCGCGAGGTCATCGCCGACTCGGTGGAACTGGTGGCGCGCGGCCATATGTTCGACGGGCTCGTGACCATCGCGGGTTGCGACAAGACCATTCCGGCCATGGCCATGGCGCTCGGGCGGGTGAACATTCCCGGCCTCCTGCTCTACGGCGGTTCGATTCAGGCCGGCCGATGCGCGCACAAGGGCGGCCCGTTCGGCGACCGCGCGCTGACCATCCAGGACATCTACGAGGCGATCGGCGCCTTCCACGCCGGCCGGATCTCGGCCGCCGAGCTCAAGGATGTCGAGGATCACGCCTGCCCGGGCGCGGGCTCCTGCGGCGGCCAGTTCACGGCCAACACCATGGCGACGGCCTGCGAGATGCTGGGCCTGTCGGCCGTCGGTCTGAACGACATCCCGGCCACGAACGAGAGCAAGGCCGAGGCGGCACGCGCCGTCGGCAGGCTCGCGGTTCGCCTCGTGAATGCGGGCACGACGCCGCGCACCATCGTCACCCGGGCGAGCTTCGAGAATGCCATCGCGGGCGTGATGGCGACGGGCGGCTCGAGCAATGCGGTGCTCCACCTCCTCGCCATCGCCCGCAGCTTCGGGGTCGACCTCGCGCTCGGGGACTTCGACCGCATCTCGCGGGTGACGCCCGTCTATGCCGACCTCCGGCCCTGGGGCACCTATACGGCGCCGGAGATGTTCGCGGCGGGCGGCATGGCGGTCGTCGGCAAGCGGCTGCTCGCCGCCGGGCTGCTGCAGGGGGAGGCCGCCACCGTCACGGGGCGTACGCTCGGCGCCGAGATCGCGGCAGCCGACGAGCCCGCCGGCCAGCAGGTGATCCGTCCGCTCGGCCAGCCGCTGAAGCCGCAGGGCGGCCTCGCCATCCTCAGTGGCAACCTGGCGCCCGGCGGCTGCGTGATCAAGCTGTCGGGGCAGAGCAAGGCGCACCACAGCGGTCCGGCCCGCGTCTTCGAGCGCGAGGAGGACGCCTTTGCGGCCGTCCGCACCGGCACGATCCAGCCCAACGACGTGATGGTGTTGCGCAAGAAGGCCCGCGCGGCGGACCCGGCATGCGGGAGATGCAGCTCGTGACGGGCGCGCTGCAGGGCGCGGGTCTCGGCGCCACGGTCGCGCTCATCACCGACGGGCGCTTCTCCGGTGCTACCCGCGGCTTCGTGATCGGCCACGTCGTGCCCGAAGCCGTCGACCGCGGCCCCATCGCAGCGCTGCGCGACGGCGACCTGATCACGATCGACGTCGAGACCCGCCGGCTGGAGGTCGCGCTGACGCCCCACGAGATCGCGGCCCGCCTCGCGGACTGGCAGCCGCCGCCGCCCCGCTACACGACGGGGGTTCTCGCCAAATACGCGCGGCTCGTGACCGATGCGTCGCAGGGGGCGGTGACCGATGCCTAACGCCCTGCCGGTAAGGCATGCGCCGATGAAACCCGGTCTTTCAACGCGCCGGGTCCTCGGGATCTGGAGGCGCAACGTCGGTGCCCTGAAGGTGGCAGCCGTCCAGCGACGCGGCCGCAGCGACGCGGCGCGTGCTCGACATGGTTGCGACCGAGCGCATTCCCGTCGCCGGCGTCCACCTCGACTTGCTTCGGCCACGTGGACGCGCGATCCGGTGGCGGTTTCGCCTACGCGCCGGACATTTGGACGTCGACGCTCTGTACCAGGGCTCCGCCCCTTATTTCGGCATCTCCGCCCGCCCACTCCCCGCGGCCGCATAGGCGGCCTCGGCCACCGCATAGGTCTTGAGGTTGTCGGCCCCGCTCGTGTCGGCGTCACGGCCCGCGCGCCACGCCGCGATAATGGCGCGCTGGGTCTGCAGCACGCTTTCCTGGGCGATGTGCCAGGGTTCGGCGGTCCAGGGGAGGAGCGGCGAGCCGACGGTGCGCTCGGTCACGGCGCCGGCGGCCGTCACCACCATGCGGAAATCCTCGTGCAGCTTGATCGAGCCGCGTTCGCCTTCGATCGTCACGAGGGTCTGCGGGAACGGGTCCGGGATCTGCCGCGCCTCGTAGGTGGTCTCGGCGAGGCTGACGGCGCCGGAGGTGTGGCGCAGCAGCATGGTCGCCGTGTCCTCGCCGACGTTCTTCGCGTTGCGCCGCTGGGTCTCGCAGGACACATGGGCGACCTCGCCCATGAAGAATCGCGCGAGGTCGAGGACGTGGACGCCGGTATCGAGGATCGCGAAGCGTTTCTCGTCGTGGAAGTAGGGCTGGGTCCGGTAGACGTCGAAGCCCGTGCGGAAAGCGAAGCGGCCCCAGGTCGCCTGCCCGATCACGCCGGAGTCGAGCGTCTCGCGCACGCGCAGCATCGGGGTCTGGTAACGGAAATTCTCGTGCACGGCGAGCGGCACGCCGGCCTCGGCGGCGGCCCGGACCATGGCGACGCAGGCCTCCCAGGTCGGCGCGAACGGTTTTTGCACGATGGTGCGGATGCCGTGCCGGAGGGCGAGCATCACCAGGTCCTCGTGGGTCTCCATCCGGGTCGCGATGTCGACGAAGTCGAGCTGCTCGGTGGCGAAGAGCGCGGCGGGATCGGTGTAGTGCCGCGGTATGCCGAAGCTCTCCGCCGCCGCCTTCGCCTTGCTCGGATCAATGTCGCAGACGGCGACGAGGTCGACGCCGTCCGCCCGCATGTCCCGCCAGGCGTTCAGGTGGTTCTGGGCGAAGAACCCGCACCCGATCAAGGCGCCGCGCATGATGGTCTCCTCAGTCTCGTTCGCGTCAGCAAAGGCCCAGCGGCCGTCAGACGTCAGATCGACGTCGCCCCGAGCTGCTTCAGCAGGCCGAGCGTATCGACCATAGCCCAATGCTCGACGAGCTTGCCGTCTTGCAGGCGGAAGAGGTCGAAAACCTCGACGTCGATGGCATTGCCGGTCGGCTTGTGGCCGAAGAACTCACCCTTGTGGGTGCCGCGGAAGCGGAGGCAGACCAGAACCTTGTCGTCGTCCGCCATGACGATGTGGATCGGCAGGTTGAGGTCGGGCACAGCGCTCAGGAGCACGTCGTGGTGGTGCTGCAATCCGGGCGGCCCGACGACCTCGTAGGGCAGCCCCGGATCGTGCCGCTTGAAGGCGGGCAGGACGTTGGCCTCCCACCACGCCTTGTCGCCCTTCACGAAGGCGTCGAAATATTCGAGCGCGATGCGCTTGTCGCGGTCCTTGTCGCCCATCGTTTCCTCTCTTTCGATCAGCCAGCCGTCGTGGCGAGCTTGCGAAACGCCGGCTGCCCTGTGCCAGCGGTCAGGCCGCCATCGACCACGAGGTTCGAACCCGTGATGTAGGAGGCGTCGTCGGAAGCCAGGAACGCGATGGCGGCCGCCATCTCGTCCGACGTGCCCATGCGGCCCATCGGCAGCCGGTCGTCGAAGCCCTGCATGATGGCCGGAATCTTCTGCATCCACGCGGTCGAACCGGTCTCGGTGACGCCAGGGCAGATGGCATTGACCCGGATGCCGTCGGACGCGTGGTCGATCGCCATGGCGCGTGTGAGATTGCAGACGCCGCCCTTTGCGGCATTGTAGGCCGCGAAGTCGACATCGGCCACGAGACCGGATATCGAGGCGGTGTTCACGATGTTGCCGCGCCGGGCGATGAGATGAGGCAGCGCCGCCCGGCTCGCGTAGAACACGGACGAGAGCGTCGTCGCGATCACTCGGTCCCAGGTCTCGGGAGTGATCTCGGTCACATAGCCGAAGGCGCCGACGCCCGCATTGTTGACCAGCACATCAAGGCCGCCGAAGGCTGCTACGGTGTCGGCCACGAGCGCCTCGATCTCGGCGGCTTTCGACACGTCGACGCGCGCCGTGCGCAGCCGCTCGCGCGGCAGGTCGAGGACGCGCCCATGCTCCTCTAGGGTGGCGAGGTCGATGTCGGACAACGATAGGATCGCGCCTTCGGCCGCAAAGCGGCGAGTGGCCGCCAAGCCGATGCCCGATGCAGCCGCCGTGACGATGACGACCTTGTTGGCGAAACGGGACATGACAAACCTCAGACGAAACCGAAATACTCGCGCAGCCGGGCGACGGCCGCGACCGCAATCAGCGTGCCGCCCCAGATGGCCAGGGTCAGGAACTGGCTGAAATTGAGGAGGTTGAAGGCCGTCGAGATCAGCTGGAGGATCACCAGCGCGAAGACGAGCCCCACGACCTTACCGAAGCCGCCCGACGGCGACACTCCGCCGAGCACTGCGGCCAGGATGGTGACGAGGAGATAGCTTTCACCGTAGGCGGCGTTGGCCGAGTTGAAGCGGGCCATCATCACGATGCCCGCGATGCCGGCGAGAAAGCTCGAGGCCATGTAGACCTTGACCAGCATGCGCCGGGTATCGACGCCCGAGTAGCGGGTCGCCGCCTCGTTCGAGCCCAGCATGTGCAGGATCTGACCGAAGGGCGTCCTGTTCAGGATCAGCGCCATGAAGGTCGCCACCGCGACGAAGATCAGCACCACCACGGGGATGCCGACCACCGAGCCGTTGCCCACGAAGACGATCGGCGACGGAAAGCTCGACAGCACGTCGCCATGGGTGAGCCCGATGCTGATGCCCTTTATCAGCGTCATGGCCCCGAGCGTCGTGAGGATCGGCGACACTTCGAGGTAGGCGATGATGAAGCCGTTGACCGCGCCGATCAGCAGCGCCAGGGCCAAGCCGGCCGCGATGGCCGCGACCTGCGCCGCACCCCAGGCGAAGCCGGGGTCGGTGGGGACGATCGCCCCGAACAGGAACGCGATCGTCAGCGCCACAACGTTGGCCGTGGCGATGATCGACAGGTCGAGGCCGCCCGACAGCAGCGGCACCATCATGGCAAGCGACAGGAGGCCGAGCTCCGGCAACTGGAACGCCATGGACCGGAGCGACGCGCCGCTGAACAGCCGCTCGCCCAGAAGCAGGCCGAAGACCACCAGCAGCGCTACGAGAAGAACGATCAGCCGCCGGTTGACCGGCCCAATGCGCGGCGCCAAATTCTTCAGCATCGGCGTGGAGGTCGAGGGGCTCAAGCGGTGGCTCCGATCACGCGCCGCGTGGCGCTTCGCTGCCGGCGCCGTTCCCAGGCGATCATGGTGACGGCGAGGAGAAACACCGCACCGGTGAAGCAGTCGGCCCAGAAGGACGAGACGCCGAGCAGGATGAGGCCATTCTGCAAAATTGCCAGCAGCGCGAGACCAAGCGCCGTGCCGAGCACCGTGCCGACGCCGCCCGTGAGGCTCGCGCCGCCCAGCACCACGGCAGCGAGAACATCGAGTTCGCGGCCGACCAGCATGTTGGGCACGACCGAGCCGGAGACCTGCGCCTGCACGAGCGACGCGAGCCCCGCCGAGAAGCCCATGAAGCCATAGGCCACCATGTTGAGGCGCATGATGTTGAAGCCTACCCGCTTGGCGGCCTCGGGGTTGCCGCCGAGCGCGCGTAACTGCCGGCCGACGCTGGTCCGGTTCAGCAGGATCCAGCTCAACAGGAAGCTGAGCACGAGGCCGAGCATCTGCATGTTGATGATGTAGGGATTGCCCTGGGCGTCCGTGCCCACCACCCAGGCCAGCCCGTCGAGATACCAGCCGGGTAGCGTGTTGATCGGGTTGCCGCCACTCAGGAACATCAGGGCGCCGTAGTAGACGTTCAGCATTGCGACGGTGACGATGATGCTGGCGATGCGCAGGGTGGTCACCAGGACCGCATTGAGGATGCCGAGCAGCGTGCCGGTGCCGAGCGCCACCGCGAAAAGCCCGAACCAACCGATGTCGTACCGGCTCGCAGCTGCGACCGCGAGGTATTGCGCGATCGAGGCAACGGCCGTGAACGAGATGTCGATCCCGCCCGCGACCAGCACGACCACGAGGCCCGCAGCCAGCATGCCGGAGAATGCGTAGGAGGTGAGGAGGTCGATGCCATTCTGCACCGACAGGAAGTTGCGCGTGGTGAGCGATAGGATGATCGCGAGGGCGACCGTGACCGCGAGCAGGCGGCCTTCGTGCGTCCGGGCGAAGCGGCGGACCCGCTCAGGCATCGACCGCCTCCCGAAGCGTGTCTTCCGTGATATCGATCGGCCGGTACTCGCCGATGATGCGGCCATCGCGCATCACTAGCACCCGGTGCGCGTGGCAGAAGACTTCCGGGATCTCGTCGGAGATCATGATCACCGCGGGCCCGTCGGCGGCGAACTGGCGGACGATCCGGTAGATGCCGTCCTTGGCGTTGATGTCCACACCCACGGTCGGGCTGTCGAGGATGAGGAGGCTGGGCTTCGTCGCAAGCCACTTTGCCAGCACGACGCGCTGCTGGTTGCCGCCCGACAGCGTGCCGACCGGGTTGTCGGGACTGGCGACCTTGATGCCGAGATCGTCGATCCAGCGGCGCACCGCGCCGTCGCGGCGCTCGGTCTCGACGAGGCCGTAGCGGTCCGACAAGCCGTCGAGGACCGGGAGGACGATGTTGGACGCGATCGGCTGCGGCATCACCAGCCCAAGCGACAGCCGGTCCTCGGACACGTAGGCGATGCCGTTCTCGATGGCGTCCCGGTTGGAGCGGAGCCGCACGGGCCTGCCGTGCATGCGGATCTCGCCCGTGTCGGGCGGGTTCATGCCGAACAGGGACAGGGCCAATTCCGTGCGCCCGGACCCGAGCCGTCCCGTGATGCCCAGGATCTCGCCTTTGCGAACCGAAAGGGAGACGTCATCGAAGTCGCCGGCACGCGACAGGTTCCTGACGTCGAGCACGGCAGGCGCGCCGTCGAAGTTCGCCGCCATCGGCTTGTGGTTGAAGGTCTTGCCGGTCATGAGCTCAACAAGCCGGCGGTCGGTCATGCCGGCCGCCTCGAAGGTGCCGACCTTCTTCCCGTTGCGCAGCACCGTCACGCGTTCGGCGATCTCAAGCACCTCGTCGAGCCGATGGCTGACGAACACCACCGCAACCGACCGCCGCTTCAGTTCGAGCGTGAGGGCCAGGAGCGCGTCGACCTCGTGCCGGGTCAGCGAGGCCGTGGGCTCGTCCATGATGACGAGACGCGCATCGTTGGCGATGGCGCGGCAGATGGCGACAAGCTGGCGCTGGGCGATCGACAGGTCTGCCAAGTAGGCCGACGGATCGAGCGATACGCCGATGCGGTCCATCGCGGCCTGGGCGGTCTGCCGGATCACTTTCCAGCGCAGCAGATGCAGGCCGTGGTGCTGCTCGACCGCGATGTTCTCGGCGACCGTGAGGTTGGGAAACAGCGACAGGTCCTGGTAGATCACCTGGATGCCGCGCCGGATGCTCTCGGCTGGCGTCAGGTGCGAACAGGCCTGCCCGTCGATCAGGATCTGCCCGCCGGTCTCCGGCGGCTGAACGCCGGAGATGATCTTGATCAGCGTCGACTTGCCCGAGCCGTTCTCGCCCGCGAGGCAATGCACCTCACCGGCCGCGACCTCGAAATCGATGCCCGACAAGGCACGCACGCCGCCGAACCGCTTCGAGATCGATCGAAGTTCCAGAAAGTTCGGCATGGCGGCGTCGATCGCTCCGCTCAGATCCCGAGTTTCTCGAGCTCAGGCAGAGTTTCCTTGTTGAGCGTAAGCATGCGCGACACGCTGATGATCTTCTTGTCCGCGTCGACCGTCGCCTTGCCGATGCCAGGGATGTCCATGCCGGTCGTGAACTCGGCCTTCTTAAGGGCCAGGCTCGCGACTGCCACGAGGGCTTGGCCAACCTCCTTGGGACTCCACAGGAAGGTCTCCTGCAGGGCGCCGGCTTCGATCAGGGGCTTGGCTTGCGACGGCAGCGCGAAGCCGGTGACCGACAGCTTGTTCTGGAGGCGGCGTTGGCGCACCACGTTGCCGGCCCCGATCGGGCCGTTCGAGCCGAAGCCGATGACGCCGCGCAGGTCCGGATAGGCCTGCAGCGCGTTGCGCACGACCTTCTCGGTCGTGTCGATCTCGTCGGCGCCGGGGAAGCGGTCGGTCACGAGCTTCATGTCGGGGAAGTTCTTCTTCTGGTACGCGATGGCGGCGTCGCACCAGAGATTATGCAACGGCGTCGTCAGGGTGCCGACGATGCAGATGTAGTCACCCTTGTTGCCCATCTGCCGGGCGAGCGACTTCATCATCTGCTCGCCGAAATAGGTGGCATCGACCATCTCGACGTCCCAGGTGCGCCCTTCCA
>JAABUT010002315.1_pt1 | contig 18734 bp, 15 predicted proteins | sample 5559281 | NCBI WGS metagenome assembly JAABUT01 (sample SAMN10711880, study PRJNA513359) | rock metagenome | isolation source: Antarctica rocks | place: Antarctica: Victoria Land, Ricker Hills nord | collected 2016-01-04 | reverse complement strand
CTTGCAGTCCTCTGTATAGGAGCGCGGCTTCGAACCCATCGCCTGCTGATCCATCAAACACCTCCAACTCAAATCTTGCCTGTGGGTGTCCACGGAACCAAGCGAGGATCATCCGCACCTTGAACGACATCTTCGGGATGTGGCGACGGCGATCGGCGTTGTGCTTGTGCGGCATCGGCGTGCTCGAACCAGGGAAGGAAGAGCATCCTACTATCCTTGCACCTGCCGACTGCACCAACGTCATCATGGATCGTACCAGAGCAAAATCGGCTCAGGAAGATGCGTAATCAGGTTCCTTATGTCGTCCCACGGATCACCAATGAGAAACCGAGGTCGAGCGCGAGGGGCCTGGCCGGTCGGAGCGCTCCGTGCATCCGATCCTCGATCAGCACGGCGACGCGGCGTCCAATCTCCTCGCCCGGCGGCCTGATCGTGGTCATGGGCGGGACGCAGGTGGCGCTGAATGCGAGATCGCCGAACCCGATGATGGCGAGCTGACGCGGGATCGCGATTCCGCGCCTTTGGCATTCAAATATCGCCCCGAGCGCCACCAGGTCGTTCGAGCAGGCGATGCCATCGAGCTCCGGATGGCTCGCCAGCGCCTCGGCAAGCAAGCGTCCGCCGACCTCGGTGGTGGCAGGCCCTGGATCGTCCAGCATCGTCGGTGCCGCCGCGCCGCGACCGGCAACGCCTTGGACGAACCCGGCCGCTCGTTGCTGCGCTCGCCGGTCCTCCTGCATGCGGGCGCCCAGGAAAGCGAGGCGGGTGCGCCCACGTTCCAGCAAATGATGCGCGGCGGCGAGGCCGACCTCCCGGTGGTGGAAGCCAACCGCCGTATCAACCGGGTCCTGTCCGCATTCCCAGATCTCGAATACCGGCACATCAGTCCCTAGCAGCATGCGTCGCGTCGCCTGGTTGTGCTCCAGTCCCACGACCACGAGGGCCGCCGGCGACCAGGAAAGGGCGGCGCGCACGAGCGCCTCTTCCGCCGTGGCGGAGTACTCGGTGTTGCCCAGCATGAGCTGCAACCCGCTGCCGGTGAGCTTCTCCTGCAGGACGGAGACCGTATCGGCGAAAAATGCGTTGCGGATCGAGGGCACGATGATACTGACCACACGCGAGCCGGCGGCTGCCAAGCCTCCGGCCACCAGGTTGGGGACATAGCCGAGCTGTTCCACCACCCGGGCGATTTCGGCCCCGACCAACGGCGAGACCAAATCGGGCTTGCGCAGGTAAAGCGAGACGGTCGACGGCGAGACACGCGCCGCCCGCGCCACGTCGGTCATGGTCACGCCTTGCATCTTCCGCCGGCGGCGCAGGGGCGCGACGTTGTTCATAGTGCTGCCTTAGAGCACTTCATGCCGGCATGGAATTGCTGAGGCACCGTGCATTGCCGCCAGCCGCTTGACCACCATTATTTCGTAGCGCTACGATCAGACCGGCTGGCGGTGCGGTTGCGACTGCCGACCTGGGAGCGACGTCATGCTGGGGCGGCAAGAAAACGTGCTGAGAAGCCAGCGCTGGTACGGCGGCGCCGACATGCGCGGCTTCGCCCACCGCCAGCGCACGCAGCAGATGGGCCTGCGGCGAGACGAGTTCATGGGCCGCCCGGTCATTGCCATCCTGAACACCTGGAGCGAGCTCAGTCCCTGCCACATCCACCTGCGTGACCGCGCTGAGGCGGTGAAGCGCGGCGTCTGGCAGGCTGGTGGCTATCCGGTGGAGCTGCCCGTGCATTCCGTCGGCGAGGTGATGGTCAAGCCGACGACCATGCTCTACCGCAACCTGCTCTCGATGGAGGTCGAGGAGGCGCTGCGGTCCAATCCGATCGACGGGGCTGTGCTGCTGGACGGCTGCGACAAGTCGACGCCGGGGCTACTGATGGGCGCCATCAGCATGGGTTTGCCGGCCATCTTCTGTCCAGCCGGCCCGATGTCGAACGGCCAGTGGCGCGGCCAGAAAACCGGCGCCGGAACCCATACGAGGAAATACTGGGACGAGCTGCGCGCCGGCGGCATCACCCAGGACGATTGGGTGGACCTGGAATCGCGCATGACCCGGTCGAACGGCACCTGCAATACCATGGGAACCGCGTCCACCATGACATCCGTCGCCGACGCGATGGGGATGACGCTGCCGGGCGCTTCCTCCATTCCCGCGGTCGATTCCGGGCACCCGCGCATGGCGTCGGAATGCGGCGTGCGGATCGTGCAGATGGTGCGGGACGACCTGCGGCCTTCGCATATCCTGGACCGCCGGGCGTTCGCCAATGGATTGGTCGCCTGCATGGCGATCGGCGGCTCCACCAACGCCGCGATCCACTTGGTCGCCATGGCACGGCGGGCGGGCATCGCTCTCACTTTGGAGGACATGGCGGCGGTCGCGGCGCGGGTGCCGGTCTGCCTGAACCTGTTTCCCTCGGGCAGCTACCTCATGGAGGATTTCTACTTTGCCGGCGGGCTGCGCGCCCTGCTGGCGAAGCTGGCCCCGCTGCTCGACCTGACCGCTCCCACCGTGAACGGCCGTACGCTTGGGGAGAACATCGCCGGCGCCGAATGCTACGACGACGATATCATCCGCGCGCTGGACAACCCGGTCGTGCCACTTGGACGCGGTCTGACGCTTGTCCTGCTGCGCGGCAACCTATGCCCGGACGGGGCCGTGATGAAGACCAGCGCCGCCGATCCGAAGCTGCTGCGCCATACCGGGCGAGCGGTGGTGTTCGACGGCCCCGCGGACATGGCCGCGCGTATCGACGACCCGGCAGAAGGCATCGATGAAACGAGCGTGCTGGTGCTGCGCGGCGCCGGGCCGGTTGGGGCGCCCGGCATGCCCGAATGGGGCAATCTGCCGGTGCCGAAGCACCTGCTGGCGCGCGGCGTGCGCGATATGGTCCGCATCAGCGACGGCCGGATGAGCGGGACGCATTACGGCACCTGCGTCCTGCACGTCGCGCCGGAGTCGGCGGTCGGCGGCCCGCTGGCTTTGCTCCGCACGGGCGACATGGTGGCGCTGGACGTGCCGGAAGGGCGGCTGGACATGCTGGTGGACGGCGACGAGCTGGCCATCCGCCGCGCCAACTGGCGGCCGGCTGCGCCGCGTTATCCCCGGTCCTACGCCGCCCTATACCAGGCCCATGTCAGCCAGGCGAACGAGGGCTGCGACTTCGATTTCCTGGCGGCGCCGGGCGACGTACCTGAACCCGCGATCTTCTGAACACAAGCGAGGCGGCACGCATGGAAAATCGGTTCAAGACCTCCTTGCGCGGCGGCAGCGTGCCGCTCGACACTTGGCTGATGTCGGGCGCGCCCTCTACGGCCGAGGCGCTCGGCTTCTGCGGCTTTGACTTTCTGGTGCTGGACATGGAGCACGTGCCGATCGGCGTGCCCGAGGCCGTGAACCTGCTGCGCGCCATCGCCGGCACCCCGGCGCAGGCGGTGGTGCGGCTGCCCTGGAACGACCCGATCATCGTCAAGCGCATGCTGGACGCCGGCGCGCAGACCCTGATGTTCCCCTTCATCCAGACCGCCGAGGAGGCGCGCCAAGCGGTCGCCGCCACCCGCTACCCACCGCAGGGCACGCGTGGCATCGCAGCCGTGCATCGCGCCAGCCGGTACGGGCGCGATACGGACTACCTGCAGCACGCGAACGACCAGGTTTGTGTCATCTTGCAGTTGGAGACCCGCGCCGCCATCGCTGGGATGGCGGACATCGCCGGTGTCGCGGGGGTCGATGCGCTGTTCGTCGGACCGGGCGACCTTGCCGGCGACATGGGCCATATCGGCGCCGTCAGCCACCCGGACGTGCAGGCCGCCCTGCGCGAGGCAGCCGGCGCCGCGCGGGCGCTCGGAATGCCGGTCGGCATCGTGGGCCCCACGGTCGGCATGGTGCGCGACTTCACCGAATGGGGCTACGGTTTCACCGCCATAGCCTCCGACCTGGGCATGATGACATTCCGTGCGAACGAGCTGCTGAGCGGGCTCCGCGGCCAGCCAGCGACGGCAGCGCCGCAAGCGGCGTACTAGCGTGGCCGCGGATTACCAAAGGGCGCGCTACGCCTCGCTGCAAGGCAGCGGCGTCCTGATTACCGGCGGCGCGTCCGGCATCGGGGCCGAGATGGTGCGGGCCTTCACCGCCCAGGGCGCCCGCGTGCACTTCATCGACATCGACGCTTCGTCCGGCGCGGCGCTGGCGGCCGAGACCGGCGCCAGCTTTCATGCTTGCGACCTGCGCGATGTCGCGGCGCTGCGGCGCGTCGTCGCCACGGTCGAGGCGGACACGCCGATCAATACGCTGGTGAACAATGCGGGCAAGGACGACCGGCACGACATGTTCTCGGTCGAGCCGGAATACTGGAACGAGCGGCTGGCGTTCAACCTGAACCATCAGTTCTTCGCCACCCAGGCCGCCGCGCGCGGCATGGTCGCTCGGGGGGCAGGATCGGTGATCCTGCTCGGCTCGATCTCCTGGATGCGGGGCCGGCCCGGCATGGTCGGCTACACGACGTCCAAGGCGGCGATCCACGGCATGACCAAGACGCTGTCCCGCGAGCTGGGCGACAAGGGCATCCGGGTCAACTGCATCGTGCCCGGCGCCATCCTGACCGACAGGCAGGCCACGCTGTGGCTGTCACCGGAGCTGAACCAGCAGTTCATCGACCTGCAGGCGCTGAAGTTCCGGCTCGACGCCAGCCACGTCGCGCGGATGGCGCTGTTCCTGGCGTCGGACGAGTCGGACGGCTGCACCGGCGCCAACTTCATGGTCGATGCCGGCCTGACGCAGAACTGAGCGGCCGTTATGGTTATCCTGCCCTGTGGTGCCGGCTTCGACCTGGTGCTCGAGCACCGCGTCATCCTGCGCCACCGGCCCGATGCGCCGTGCCTGTTCGTCGGCTTCGGCGAGCCGCGCGTGGCGATGTTCCGCGGCAACTTCGACATCGAGGACTGCGTGATCGAGCGCGTGCCGCTGCGCCATGCCGAGCTGAGCCGCCAGGGCGCCGGGCACCGCATCGCCTTCAGCGCACAGCAGGGCCAGCCGCCCCGCATCGTTCTGATCGTAAAAAGCACTGGGGCCGTGACGAGCGCCGGGCGGGATATCACCGTCGCCTTCGAGGCTGCCGACACGGGCATCAACCGCGTCTGGCTGCGCGTGCAGGCGGACACCGGAGAGCATGTCTGGGGCGGCGGCGAGCAGATGTCCTATTTCGACCTGCGCGGCCGCCGCTTCCCGCTCTGGACCTCCGAACCCGGCGTGGGCCGCGACAAGACGACCGCCGTCACTTTCCAGGCCGACGCCGCAGGCAGGGCCGGCGGAGACTACTGGAACACGAACTACCCGCAGCCGACCTATCTCTCCTCCCGCCACTACGCGCTGCACGTGGAGACGACGGCCTATGCGGCGTTCGACTTCCGGCGGGCCGATACGCACGAGATCGAAGTCTGGGCCGTCCCGGCGCGGATCGAGCTTTGGGCGCGCGCCAGCTTCGCCGAGCTGGTCGGCGCGATGGCGGACCGGTTCGGCCGGCAGCCGCCGTTGCCCGATTGGATCTACGGCGGCGCCATCATCGGCCTGAAGGACGGCGAGCGCTCGTTCGAGCGACTGGACCGCATGATCGCGGCGGGAGTGCAGGTGTCGGGGCTCTGGTGCGAGGACTGGGTGGGACTGCGCCACACCTCGTTTGGGGCACGTCTATTCTGGGACTGGCGGGCGGATGAGCGCCGTTATCCGGACCTGCCCATGCGAATCGCCGCGTTGCGCGCCCGGTCCGTACGTTTCCTGGGCTACGTTAACCCCTATCTCTGCAGCGATGGCGGCCTGTTCACGGAGGCCGAGCAGGCGAGTTCAACTGCGGCGTCGTGGATTTCACCAATCCGGCCGCTGCCGATTGGTTCGCCGAACGGGTGATCGGGCAGAACATGCTCGACGCCGGGCTGTCCGGCTGGATGGCCGATTTCGGCGAATACCTGCCAGTCGACGTTCACCTGGCGAACGGCGCGGACGCCATGCTGATGCACAATGCCTGGCCGACGATCTGGGCCGAGGTCAACGCCCGCGCCGTAGCCAGCCGCGGCATGACCGGGGAGGCGCTGTTCTTCATGCGCGCCGGCTATACCGGGGTGCAGGCCCACTGCCCGTTGCTGTGGGCCGGGGACCAGTCCGTCGATTTCAGCCGGCATGACGGGCTGGTCACCGTCATCGCGGGCGCATTGTCGTCGGGGCTGCTGGGCAACGCGTACCATCACTCCGACATCGGCGGCTACACCAGCCTGTTCGGCACCGTCCGCACGGCCGAGTTGCTCATGCGCTGGGCGGAAATGGCGGCCTTCACCCCCATCATGCGGACCCATGAGGGCAACCGGCCCCGCGAGAACCTGCAGATCGACCAGGACCCGGCCGTACTGGCGCATTTCGCCCGCATGACGCGGATTTGGGTGCATCTGACACCGTATCTGCGCACCCTCGTCGCAGAGGCGTCCAGCACCGGTTTGCCGGTGCAGCGGCCGGTCTTCCTGCACTTCGAGACCGACGAGCGCACCTATGCCATCCAGGATGCCTATCTATACGGCCCGGACCTCCTTGTTGCGCCCGTGCACCGGGAGGGTGCCGAGGTTTGGGAGACCTATCTGCCGGCCGGGGAGACCTGGACGCATCTGTGGTCGGGCCGCACCTACGCAGGCGGCGCGCCTGCCGCCGTTCCGGCCCCGTTCGGACAGCCTCCCGTGTTCTTCCGCGCCGGCAGCAGCCACCGCGCTTTGTTCGAAGGCCTGCGCGCGTTGTGACCGGGCGCATTGTGCCGCCTTATCATTGACTGGAGGGCACCGGCACCACCTGCGCCACGGTCACGTGCTGCGGCTGGCCCAGCGCATTCATCACGGAGTCTGCCACGTCCTCCAGTGTCAGAACTGCGGGTACCTTGTCATAAAGGCGCTCCGCCCCATCCTCGTCTGCCGGTCAACCGCTCAGGGTGCGCAACTCGCCTCGCGCAATCCCGACCAGGGTGCGGACGAGCAGCCCGGCGATGGTGAGCGTCGCAAGTGCCAGGAGCGCCAGTGCAATCGCGGAGGCGGCGAGCGGGAAGCTGACGGCCCGCCATGAGACCCGGAACGGACAGCAACTGGGCAGATGGGCGGAGCCGGCCCAAGAGCACCGCGAGCATGAACAGGGTCAGCATATAGAGCGACTGCGCCGCTTGCTGACGCATGGCCACTAGGGCTGGTCGACCGATCTGCCGCACCAGCAACGCCTGCGCGACGTCATGGGGCTCGAGATCGGCGACGGCATGGCGCAGATCATGCACCTTATCGTCGCCCGCGAACGCCTTGGCAGGAACGCAGTCTGACATTGACGCGTTCGAGACTGGACGAGCCCGTTGCTGAAAGGCGAATGCGAGTGGACCCCATGGATCGTTACGCCCGTTATACCCGCCTGAAGTTCGACCGGCCGCATCCTCGTGTGCTGCGGATCATCATGGACAACGGCAAGATGAACTCCGCCGACCGCGCCATGCACGGGGAGCTTGCCGAGATCTGGCGCGACGTGGATGCCGACCCGAGCGTGAATGCGGCCATCCTGACTGGCGCCGGCAAGACGTTCTCGGCGGGTGGCGATTTCGGGATGATCGACGAGATGATCTCCGATTTCGACACGCGCATGCGGGTGTGGAAGGAGGCGCGCGATATCGTCTACAACCTGGTGAACTGCAGCAAGCCCGTGGTCAGCGCCATGCGCGGCGTCGCGGTCGGCGCGGGGCTGGTGTGCGGCCTGCTCGCCGACATCTCGATCGCGGCCAAGACCTGCCGCATCATCGATGGCCATACGAGGCTCGGCGTGGCGGCGGGCGACCACGCGGTCATGCTGTGGCCGTTGCTGTGCGGCATGGCGAAGGCCAAGTACCTCCTGCTGCTGTGCGATCCCTTGCTGGGGGAGGAGGCCGAGCGGATCGGGCTGGTGTCCCTCGCCGTCGCCGATGAGGAGCTCGACGACCGGGCGGTTCAGGTGGCGAGCCGTCTGGCGGATGGGGCACAAACGGCGATCCGGTGGACGAAGTATGCCCTGAACAACTGGTTGCGGCAGATGGGTCCGAGCTTCGACGCGTCCCTCGCGTTGGAGTTCATGGGCTTTGACGGACCGGAGGTGAAGGAGGGGCTTGCGTCCCACCGGGAAAAGCGACCGCCAGCCTTTCCGCCCGACGCGCCGGTCTAATGATCCGATCCTAACGCTTGGCTCCCAAGCGTGATTTGACCCGGCTCGGTGGCGTGGGGTTCGTTTTCGCCGCGGGCCATTGGAAAAACGAAACGGCGATCCGCTATCGGGCAACGGCCCGTTCCTCGCGCGTCCGTTCTTGACGCGGCAGGGTCAGCCCGATCAGCACCGGCATGGCCAGCAGCACCAGCGGAAACTGCACCAGCAGGCCGGAGATAATCGCGATGGCGAGCGGCTGCTGCATCCCGGAACCCGCCCCGATGGCGAGGGCTAGCGGCATGAGCGTGAGGATCGCCGCGAGCGTGGTCATGGCGATCGGGCGGAAGCGGCTGCGCGCAGCCTCCAGCAGAGCCTGCCGGGGCGGCATCTCCTGCGAAAGGTCCACGTATTCCGACACCAGGAAGATCGCCATCTCGGTGCCGATGCCGATGATCATGGTCATGCCCATGATCGCCGTGATGTTCAGCTCGATGCCCGTCAGCCACAGCCCGGCGAACACCGCCGTGGTGGACAGCGCCGAAGCGCCCAGCACGATCAAGGGAATCCAGAATCGCTCATAAAGGAACAGCAGCAGCACGAACTCGGCCACGAGTGCGGCGGCGAAGACGCGCGCCAGCCCGGAGAAAGCAATCTGCTGCTGGGCGTAGAGTCCACCCAGCTCGTAACGCACATCGGGCGGCAGCATCCCTTGCTGGTCGAGCACCGTCTTCACGTTGGCGACGGCGGCGCCGAGCGAGGCGCCTTGCAGGCGTGCGGTGATCGGGATCATCACCTGCAGGTTCTCGCGCGTGATCTCCGCCTGACCCGGCGCCGCCGAGACCTGGGCCACCCGGCCGAGCGCGAACACGTGGCCGTCCGGTGCGCGTATCGGCAGGCCAGCGAGCTGGTCGTCGAACTGCCGCTGCCCGGGCGGCAGCCAGACCCGGACGCCGACCTGCTTGGTCGTCTGCGGCAACTGCGTGGCCACAGTGCCCGCAAGATAGCTCTGCAGCGCGTCACTCACGAACTGGGCGTCCACGCCTTCGATGGCGGCGAGTGCCGGATCGACCTCGATGTTGAGGCCATCGCCGGCGATCACGATGCCATCCTGCACCGAGACCACGCCCTGCACCTTGGCGATGGCGGCTGCCAGTTTGCGCGCGGCCGGGGCAAGTGCGGCCGGGTCGTTCGCATACAGCTTGACCTCGATCGGCTGCGGCACCGCCGTGAGATCGCCGATCAGGTCCTCCATGAGCTGGGCGGTGGCGATGCGCAGTCCCGGCACAGCCTGGTTCGCCTTGTCCTGCACGTCGGCCATGACCGTCTCGATCGGCCGGCGCGGCCCGGTCTTGAGGCGGATGAAGAAGTCGCCCGTGTTGGGCTCGCTGAGGCCGCCGCCGAGGCCAGCGCCGATGCGTGTGGAATATGTCTCGATCTCGGGCGTCGCGCGCAGGATGGCCTCGACCTGGCTGAGCTCGCGGCTGGTTTCGATGAGCGAGGTGCCGGGGGCGGAACGGAAATCGAGCACGAACCCGCCCTCGTCCATCTTGGGCATGAAGCCGCTGCCCACATGGTTGAAGGCGAACCAGCCGAGCACGAGAAGCGGCGCGAGGCCGAGTGCGAGCAGCCAGGGCCGCCCGAACAGGCGCTCCAGCAGCCAGCGATGGGCGTGCCCGACGCGGCCTTCCGGTCCCTGGCCCGGGTCCTTCCAGCGCTTGAAATCCACGATAAGGCGCGTGAGCACCGGCACGGCGAGCGCGGTCAGCGCGTAGGAGATGACCAGCGCCGCCGCCATGGTGAGCGACAGCGCCTTGAAGAAGGCGCCGGTGACGCCCGAGAGGAAGGCGAGCGGCAGGAACACGAGCAGGGTTGCCGTGCTCGATCCAGTCAACGGCGGCAGGAACTCGCGCCCGGCCGCCAGCACGAGATCCTGACCGTCCTCCGGAGCGCTCTCGGCCCCACTTGCGCCCGCCCGCCGGGCGAGATGCTCGATCATGGTAATCACGTCGTCGATGACCAACCCGACCGCGGCCGCGATGCCGCCGAGCGTCATGATGTTTAACGTCATGCCCAGCGTGAACAGCAGCAGCACGGTGATGGCCAGCGTCGCCGGGACGACCAGCATCGCGACGAGGGTGACGCGCAGGCTGCGCAGGAAGGCGAGCAGCACCAGTCCGGCCAGCCCGAGCCCGATCAGGATCGCGTCCCGCACGCTGCTCGCGGACTCCGTCACCAGCGTGCTCTGGTCATACCAGTTGAACAGCGTGACGCCGGCAGGCAACTGCGGCTGGTAGGCAGCCAGCGCCTTGCGCACCGCTGCCGCGATCGCGACGGTGTTGCCATCCGGCTGCTGATAAACCTGGAACTGGACGGCAGGTTGGCCATCCTCGCTGATCCGGGTCCACTGCGGCACCACCCCGTCGCCCACGTCAGCCACGTCGCCGACGCGCACCACGCCGCCCGGGCCGCCTTGGATCACGGTGTTCCGCACCTGCTCGATCTGGCGCGTGGTGTTGTCGAGCATCAGCAGCAACAGCTTGGAGTGGTCCTGCATCCGGCCGACGACGGTCAGCACGTTCGCCTTGCCGAGGGCCAGCGCCACGTCGGAGAGCGCGAGCCCGCGGGCGGCCAGGCGGTGCGGGTCCACCAGGACGTCGACCTCCTCGACCGCGCCGCCCTGCACGCCGACATACGAGACGCCGGGAATTGCGGTGAGCAGCGGCACGATCTGGTATTGCGCGATGTCGCGCTGCGCGACCGGGCTGACGTCCTTGGACATCAGCGAGTATGCGATGACGGGAAATACGGTCGGGTCCATGCGCCGGACCCGGTAGGCGCTGCCAGCCGGCAAGGAGGGGAGCGTCTGTGCCACCGCGGCGTCCACCTGCACGGCAGCGGCGACCATGTCGGTGCCCCAGGCAAAGTCGAGCGAGACCTCGGCCGAGCCGCGGCTCGTCGTCGAGCGCACACCCTGCACGCCCTGCACGCGGCGGACCGCCTGCTCCAGAGGGATCGTGACCAGAAGCGCGGTCTGGTCGGCAGGCCGCGCGCCGGCATCCACGTTCACCACCACGCGGGGGAACTGCACGACCGGGAACAGCCCGGTCGGCAGCAGGACCGTCGAGAACCCGCCTGCAATCGTGAGCGCCAGCATGACGGCGAGGATCGAGCGCATATGCCGCGCCACCCAGCCGCCGCCCTCCACGGCGTGCACGGCATGCGGCGCCGGACCGCGAAGCGCTTCACCGCTCATCGCGCGGCCATCCCGTCCGCCGCGCCGGCCTGGTCCTCGCGCACGGCGGCACCGTCCTGGAGCTGGTAGTTGCCACTCGTGACCAGGGAGCGCTTGGGGTCAAGCGGGCCGGTCACGACCGTCGTGCCGCCCACGGTGCCCGCGACCTGCACGTCCACCCGCGCCGCCTTGCCGCTGGCAAGCTGGAACACATAGGGCCCCTTCGCATCCGTCGACACCGCATTGCGCGGCACCAGCCAGCCGCGGTACTCGCCCACCTGCATGACAACGCGCACGGCGCCGCCTGGCAGCATCCCGGCATCTGCCGCCTGGGCGCCGGGCTGCGGATCGACCAGCACCCGCACGAGGTGGGTCGTCGGGTCCAGCATGCCGCCGACCTCGCGCACGCTGCCCTGCCGGGAACCGGTGCCGTCAAGCGGCTCGACCTGGGCGGGCTGGCCTTGGGCGACCAGGCCCCGTTGCGCGGGTTCGATGCCCGCGGCGACGATGAGGCTGCTCGAGCGGTCCAGGGTGATCAGCGGCGCCTGGGATGCGATGCGTGCTCCGGTTGCCACAAGCAGGCCGGAGACAACGCCGTCGAACGGGGCTGTGACCGTTTGCCCGGCGCTGCCCCCGCCTGCCCGGGTGAGAACGTCGAGGTTACTTTGCGCGTCCGTGACGGCCTTGTCGGCTTGCGCGAGCTGGTCCCGGGTCGCGAGGTGCTGCGCCAGCATTTGCGCCACCCGGCCCCGCTCGCCCTGTGCCAGGGTCAGCGCCGTGACAGCCTGGCGGTAGGTGGCGAGCGCCGCCGGGTCGGCGCTGACGAGGAGGAGCGGCTGGCCCTTCCGTACCGTCTGGCCAGCCGCCACCAGGATTCGCGTCACCTGCCCGGCCCGCAACAGGCTCAGCGTCTCGCTGCTGCCCGGCGCCGCCTGCACGACGCCATAGGCCGTGAGCGTGCGCCCCAGGCTGCCCTCATGCGGCGTCGCCGTGGTGACCAGCACGCTGGGCTGCGGCGTGCTGCCCTGGGCGAACGCCACCGAGGGCAGGACGGCCAGCACGGCGGCGAGAACACGTTTCATAGCAGGCTCGGCCCCTTGGGTAGTATGAGTTGCACAGGCGGCAGCCCGGCGCCGAGCAGGGTCGCCAGCGCCGTGCGCTGATCCAACACCTGCTGCTCCAGCCCGATGACCTGCCGCTCCTTGCCCAGCCGTGCCGATACCAGCTGCACATAGCTCAACTGGTCGAGGAGGCCGGCGCGCAATGCCCGGTCCGCATTGACCGCTAGGGCTCGAGCCTGGCCGAGGCCCGCGCGCGCGCTGCCGAGTTGACGCTGCAGGAGGGCAAGGTTGGCGAGCATCGCCCGCGCGCCACCGTCGGCCGCGGCGCGGCGGGCCGTATATTCCTCGCGAAGCTGCTCACGGGTCGCGCGCTGAATGGCGACCTGGCCGCGGTTGCGGTTGAACAGCGGCAGGGCGATCGAGGCGGAGGGGCCGAACGACTGCACGCGGCTCGTGTCGTTGCCGTAGTTGGGGCCCAGGGTGAGCGCGGGAAACTGGCCGAGCACGGCCGCCCGCAAGCCCGCCTCTTGCGACGCATAGCCAAGCTGCAGGGCGATCAGGTCGGGCCGGCGCTGCGGCAAGGTGGCGAGGAGCCGCGCCGCCTCGCTTGCCTCGATCTCCGGGACATGCAACTCGGTCGAGAGGCGCGGCCGCACGCTGGGCTGCAGGCCGAGCAACGCATCGAGTTCCTGCCAGCGCTGCTCCTGTGCCAGCGTTGCAGCATAGTACTCCGTCTGCAGCGCGGTCAGCTCGACGGCGAAGGGCGCCACGACCTGCAGCGTGGTATTGCCCTGGGCCAGGGCCTGCGCCGCGACCTCGCCACGCTGCCGCAGCAGGGCGAGCGTCTCGTCGAGGCGGCGCAGCAGGCGGCCTTGCTCGACCAGATCGATTGTGAGCGTCTGCGCCCGGCTGATCGTCTGCCACTCCTGCCAGACCACGTTCGCGTCAACCTGCATGGCGGAGGCCTCGGCGGCGCGGCGACGGGCAGATAGAGTAATCAGCGCGGAGACGTTGGCGGTCAGCGTGGCGCCGATCGCGTTGGCAACGCCCGGCCCCGCGAGCAGCACGTTGTAGCTGCCGGCGAGCACCGGGTCCGGCAGCAGGCCGGCCTCGATCACTTGGGCCTGCGCGACCCCGCGTTGCGCCCTCGTCGCACGGAGGTCCGGGCTGTTCTGCACCGCGAGGAGGGCGACGTCGGCGGGAGTGAGCGGCCCATCGGCAGGGATCGGCGGCGCACCCGGGCGCGTCCGGTCGAGTGCCGCGACATTGGGCGCCAGGGCGGCCTGCGTCACGAGCGGCCGCGCCCGATAGCCGGCGCAGCCGCCCAGGACCATGCAGGCCGCCATGACGCGGGTAATGATGGTCGACGGGCGGATCAACGGCATCTCAGCACCCGTATCGCTGCAGCCTGGTGCCGGGTTGGACAGGCCGCGCCTCATCGCCTGCGCAGTTGATGGCGCAACTGGGAATATCGGGGCCAGCTTCGAGGCTGGTGTTGAAAAAGGACACAACAGCGTACTTCCACGTTCGGGCGGAGCGGTTGTGTGGGAACAGGCCTTGCTGGGGCATCTCCTGCACGTTGGGAATTCCCAACCTTGCATGGAAGCCGCCGTGGCGCATCTTCAAATCGTGCACTGCCGCAATGACCCATTCTCAATAATCGGTATAGCGCAGGTCAGGGAGACCGAATGTCGGGACCGCTAGGTTCGCTGGTGTTGCGAAACCGTTCCGGTATTCGCCGAACAAAAAGTGAGCTTCGATCATGTCAACTCAGACCCTGAACCACACCATGTTCCGGCGCGCGGCACTCCCGGTTGCCGTCGCTCTGTTGGCGGCGCTTGCAGCCTCACCAGCTTTTGCCGAGGGCAATACGGCGACGACGATGACCCCGCCCGCTCCGAATGCGGCGAACAGCGCACCCCAGGCGGAGAACAGCCTGCCGGAGAACGCGGGAACCTCGACCTTCAATCTCCCGGGATCCAGCCTCGCGGCAACGTCCGTACCGGCAGCTCGGACTGCCCATGCGGCACAGCCGTCCGGCCAGTAGCGGGTTACGAACTGCGGAGCGCTGCACCAGACAGTCCTGGTGCGGCGCACGCCAACGTGTCAGCCGGGAACACCACGATTTGTACTTATATGACCGTCCACTGGATGTTCCGGCCCTTGGACGCGATCTTTCTTGCAAGCCGAAGCGCCTTTCACAAATCACGAACGAGCCGAGCAGCAGCATGTGGTGCACGAACTGGACCGGGTCGCCTCACGAGGTCGCGCTCGGCCATTGCTGCCGGCCGATGGCCGGCGGAAAGCACATCGCGGCCCGCAAACCAGGCGCACGCGCCTGGAGGTGCAGCGCCGCCCCGTGCAGCTCCACCACAGCCATCACCAGGCTCAGGCCGAGCCCGTTGCCCGGCGTCGTGCGGCTGCGTTCGGCCCGGTAGAACCGGTGCGTAAGGCGCTGCAAATCCTCCGCATGGACCCCAGGGCCGTCGTCCTCCACCGCCAGGCAGGCGCCCGCCCCGCGATCCGGGGCCAGGCTTACGCTGATCCGCGTTCCTGCCGGCGTGTGGCGGAGCGCGTTCTCCACCAAATTGGCCAGCGCCTGGGTCAGCAGCTCCTGGTCACCGCGCACGACGACGCTCGGCGCCACGTCGGCGGCCAGGTGGTGGCCCCCTTCCTCCGCGTCTGGCCGATAGGCATCGGCGACGGCGTCTGCCACGGCACTCAGGTCCACGTCACGGAAGCCGGCGCGGGGCGAGGCGCCTTCGACCTGCGCGATGCGCAGCAGGGCGGAGAACGTCTCCAGCAGGCCCTCCGCCTCGCAGACCGCGCCATCGACTGCGGTCTCGTACTCTGCCACCGAGCGCGCATGCATCCGCGCATCCTCCAGGCGCTGATACAGGCGTGAGAGGGGCGTGCGCAGGTCGTGCGCCACGTCGGTGCTGACCTGGCGCAGGCTGTCCATCAGGGTGCCGATACGGTCCAGCATGTGGTTCAGCGTGCCGGCAAGCCGGTCCAGGTCGTCGCCCGTGCCCCGCACCGGCACGCGACGCGCCAGGTCTCCGCCGATGATCGCCTCGGCCGTGCGGGCGATCGCGTCGACGCGGGCCAGGAACGCCCGGCTGAGCAGCGCGCCGCCGCCGATCCCGAGCACGGCGACCAGCCCGACGGTCCAGAGAAAGGCCGTCGTCACGGCCTCCTCCACCTCCCCGATGCGGCCGAGGTCATCGCCCACAGCCAGCAGCAACCCGCCGCCAAGGTCGGACACCAGCGCCCGCACATGCTCGGGCCCCCCGTTGTCTTCCGTCCCCTCGGGTATCCGGACCACCGTCCAGCCCGGCGGCTGCGCCGCAACGACCGGAATCTCGCCCGCGAGGTGCTCGCCGTTCCTATCCTGCAGGAGGTAGTCGAGCGCGATCGGCCCGCGGCTGCGCGACTGCACGATGGTCCGCAGCCGGTCCAGGCCGCCCGCCCGGAACTCCTCGCGCAGGTAGGCCGTCTCGGTCTCGATCCGGGCCGTCATTTGCTGCTCGAGCGCCGAGCGCGCGGCCAGGAATACGGCCGCGCCCAGCACCATGGCCGAGACGGCGAACACGGCAACGTAGAGCGCGGTGAGCCGGAAGCTCGCGGTGCGCAGCAGCCGGAGCATCCGACCCCTAAATGCCGGGCGCACGCAGGACGTAGCCGGCTCCTCGGATGGTGTGGATCAGCTCCGGGTCGCGGCCGCCGCGGCTGAGCTTGGCACGCAGGCGGCTGATGTGCGTCTCGACAATGTTGGTCTTGGGATCGAAGTGGAAGTCCCACACGTCCTCCAGCAGCATCGTCCGTGTGACTACCCGCTCGGCATGGCGCAGCAGGAACTCCAGCAGGCGGAACTCGCGCGGCTGCAGCTCCACCCGCTCGCCGTCGCGCGTTACGGTGCGTTTCAGCAGGTCCAGCTCCAAGTCGGCGATGCGCAGCCGGGTCGGTGCGTCGGACAAGGGCGGACGCCGGGCGAGCGCCTGCAGCCGGGCCATCAGCTCGGCGAAGGCGAACGGCTTGACCAGGTAGTCGTCACCGCCGGCCTCCAGCCCGCGGACACGATCGCCCACCCCGCCCAGGGCGGTGAGGAACAGCACAGGCGCCTTGACGCCGGTCTCCCGCAATGCGCGCACGAGGGCGAGCCCGTCGAGGCCCGGCAGCATGCGGTCCACGACGAGGACATCGTGGCCGCTGCCGCCAACGGCCAGGAACAGGCCGTCCTGGCCGTTGGCGGCGACATCGACGACATGGCCGTGCTCGCGCAGGGCGCGGGCGACGTAGGCGGCCGTTTCCCTGTCGTCCTCGATCACCAGGATTTTCATGCCGCCACCGTCGCCCGCTTTGCCCCAGTCCTGTTCGCCCTAGTCCTGTTCGCCGCCGGCGTGGCTGCCGACGACCTGGCCGCTTTGCGCGTCGATGGAGACGGTCTGGGTGCCCTTCGGCCCGTTCGTCTCGACGACGATGCGCGTCCGCCCGCCCTTCATTTCCACGCCGGCATCAAAGGCCTGTCCGCCGGTCTGCTGCTCGGCGGTCGCGATGGCCTGGGTGAGCGAAACCTTGGCGCCCCGCAACGCGGTGGCTTCCCGATCCTCGTCACTGCCAGCAGCGAGGGTCGTGCCGGTCATGGCGCCTGTCGCGAGGAGGCCGGCGAGGGCGAGGGCGGCAATGAGCTTGGTTTTCATGATCTGATCCTTCGGTGCGTGCCGCGGCGGCAGGATGCCGTCGCTGGGACCGAAACTAGGGGAGGGAGGGTTGGGTGGAGTGTGACCCAGGCATACGGTTCGCCAACCCGGCAAGGCGGCAGGTGGCTCAGGACGCCTGGTCCATGGTCGTGAGCAGGTCGGCCAAGGCCTGCTTGCAGGCGGCAGCGTCCGGGTTGCTTGCACGCAGCGCCGACAGGGCACGGTCGATGGCCTTGTCGACCGTGTGCCACTCAGCGGCAGAGCGCGGCTTGAGCCCGGCCTCCGCCTCGTCCCATGAGGTTTCGAGGTCTTTGATCCGGGCCTTCGCGCCGGGAAGGTCGCCCTTGTCCACCATAGCGGCCGTATCGGCCGCGATGGTGCGGAAGGGCGACAGGTCGCCAAGTTTCGAGGCGACGGCCATGGCCGGGGTGGTCGCCGCGACACTGGACAGCAAGACTCCTGCGCCGAGCGGGGCAAGACCGAGAATAGGCATGAGGACAATCGTCCGGGTCAATTTGAGCATATTCATTTCGTAGGTCCTTTTATGCGCTGGTTCCGGGTCATGCTCCCTCCGCTGCCCTCGGCCGGTCCGTGCGCAGACTGAGCATCGTGACCAGGACAACGATGACGGCGAGAAAGGCGATGCTCGTTCCGACCGTGCCCAGCCCCAGGCCGCCATAGGTCCTGGACTGCGACAAAAGGTCGCCGAGCGAGGCGCCCAGCGGACGCGTTAGGACGTAGGCGAGCCAGAAGGTGAGCACGGCGTTGGCGCCCAGGCGGTAGGCGGCATAGATGGCTGCGATCAGCCCGCCGAACACCAGGACCCCGACGTTGAACCCGAGGCCCAGCGCCTCCGTCGCGAGGTCGCCGGCGGCCGTGCCCAAGGCAAAGGTGAACAGGATGGCCGCCCAGTAGAACAGCTCCCGCTTCGTCGTGACGATCGTATGGATCGAAAGCGTCCGTTCGCGGGCGTACCAAACCGCGAAGGTCGCGGCCAACGCGACGGCAAACACGCCGGTGCTCACATAAAGGCTGACATCGAGCCGGTCGGTCAGGGCGTCGGTGATCTGGGTTCCGACCACGCTCAGGAGGACGACGGTCAGCCAATACATCCACGGGACATACTGCCGTGACCGCAACTGCACGAGCAGCGCTGCCGTCAACAGGAGGGCCATGATGGCGCCCGTGATCGCCGTGCCGAGACCCACGTGCACCGCCAGGTAGTCCGCACCGGTCTCGCCCACGGTCGTGGACATGACCTTGATGACCCAGAAGGCGAGTGTGACCTCCGGGACCTTGTTCAGCATCCGGGCAGCGGATGGCGGGTGAGAGACGGACATGGCAGCGGCTCCGGCGGCTGGTTCGACGCAGCACTCTGCTCCAGGCTGGGTTGGGGCGTCCTGGACCCGGCATTGGGAAATCCCAATGTTTCTCGCCGAAGCTGGGCGGCTATGTTGAGTATTAGTAACAGCCTAGGTCCCGCCTTGATGGGGGCCATTGACAGGTCACGGGCGAGTACGAGTCAACGTGTCGATGGCACTGCCCGACGACACACTCCCC
>JAABUT010002313.1_pt1 | contig 18741 bp, 21 predicted proteins | sample 5559281 | NCBI WGS metagenome assembly JAABUT01 (sample SAMN10711880, study PRJNA513359) | rock metagenome | isolation source: Antarctica rocks | place: Antarctica: Victoria Land, Ricker Hills nord | collected 2016-01-04 | reverse complement strand
CATGCCCCCGGACAGGAAAGTTCTGCACTCATTGTTGCCATTTTCTCTGCATTCCTGTTACCAAAAGTTGTGTATTCCTATTTACCAAAAGTTGTGTATTGTTATTTACCGATTACATGAGCAGAAGATTAAGTATTTTATTTTTTTATTTTACCTAAAAAAGCAGAAAAATTTTATTAAAGGTTCTCAGCCTGTTTACATGCGTCTTACGATAGACTCAAAGCGTGCCGAGGTATCAACTAAGCGGGAATGTGAACCGGAAAAGTGGAATTCGGGAGCCGGTCGGGCAAAAGGGACAAAGGAAGAAATCAGGACGTTGAATTCCTACCTCGATTCTCTTCAGGCCAAGGTTTTAAATGTTCAGCAACAAATAATGACTGAAGGAAAACCGTTGTCACTTGGGTTAATAAAAACAAGAGTTTTTGGCATTGAAGAGAAATCCCGTACACTGATAAATGTTATTGATCAGCATAATGGAGAGATTGAACAATTAATAGGGAAAGGTTTTACAAAATCAACCTGGACAAAATACATCACCACTAAAAAGCACATACTCAACTTTTTGCAATGGAAACATCAAATTTCTGACATTGACATAAGAGAATTAAAATATGAATTTATAACTGATTTTGAATTTTTCTTAAAAGCTGAAAAAAACATTGATATCAATACAAATGGGAAGTATATTAAAAATATAAAAAAGATTATCAAAGAATGCGTGATTAAAGGCTGGCTGGATAAAGATCCGTTTTTGGGCTACAAAGTCAAAAATAAATATGTGGGGACTCCTCATTTATCTGCCTATGAACTAAGATTGCTGGAAAAAAAAGTATTCACTATTGAAAGGCTTGCTACTGTAAAAGACCTTTTTGTTTTCAGTTGTTATACTGGCTACGCTTATATCGATTCCTTCATGGCAGTTCCTGATAATGTGGAGATAGGCGTAGACGGTAAAAAATGGTTGATAAAAAACCGGCAAAAATCAGATATACCGGCACGCCTTCCCCTTCTGCCTCAGGCATTGGCAATAATTGAAAAATACAAGAATCATCCAAAAGTTTGCAATAGTGGAAAATTGCTTCCTGTGCTTTCAAATCAGAAAGTAAATTCTTATCTCAAAGAAATTGCAGATTTATGCGGGATAAAAAAAGAACTTACTTTTCATGTTGCCCGACACACATTTGCTACAACTGTAACGTTAAATAACGGAGTTCCTATAGAATCAGTGAGTAAAATGCTTGGGCATAAAAAATTACAGACAACACAAATTTATGCAAGAGTACTTGACGGTAAAGTAAGTGAAGACATGAAGGCTTTAAATGAAAGGCTGAAGCAAAGAGATAAATAAGTCGCCTGAATTATTATTTCTGTGCTGATGAGGGGCTGCTATATGCCACTTTTTTTATTAATACAGAAGAAATATTAACTTTAAAACTTATTTTCTTATTTCGAAATTGGACTTGAAACGAAAGATTTTATCGGAAGCATGCGCAAGAATTGTTGTAATAACCTTAGCAAAACAAGAAACTCAATTTTTATTTAGAATTCATAACTTTTGGTACTGCCTCTTTATTCCCTTCCTTCCATTTCATCAACTTACTTTTCAAATCTGAAAAAGTTATCGCAAGATTGCCAACTGATGTAGAAAGTTTAGCATCAAGTGGGTGCAGGTTGTCAATTAACCTTTCAGAAGGCCCTAATGTTTCCAAACTTTCCCTTTCTTCCAGTTTTATTGCTGCATTATTTCTCCGCTTCCAGTACTCATCCAACATTTGAGTAATAACTGAAATATCAATCCTGTCAAATATTTTTACAAGTATTCCTTTTTTGCCCATACTAAACATCATTACATAATCTTCCAGTCTAAAATTATCACATTCATCAATAAGCATGGCTGCGGTCTCAATCATCTGATCCTCGTTCATGTTCCGGACGACATTAATGCTGTTGCAAAAATCCTTAATCAAAAGAAAGACTACCTTGAGCATAGTTTTCTTACCATACTCCATCACTAAATTTTTAATCATAGGAAATTTAATCACGCCAAGATGGCTTGCATTTCCTCCAGGCATCAGTTCACTGATGATACCTACAAATTCCATTTTAGCCTCTGACTTTGTTTGAGGCAAATCCATTTTAATCAGGCATTGAATCAATTTTTGCGAATGCTCCCTGTATGGATTCACTTTCGCTACCTGGTTTCCGGAAACCTTTTGAATTTCCATTGTTTTCATCTTTTAATTCAAAAAATCCCTTCCATCCGTTCGCAATTGATAAATGGATAATTTTTTGAGCGGTAGATTCATCTCCTTTGCTCAGTTTAACGAGCTCATTAATTGCGGCTTGTTCACTTATAGGTGTTTTATAAAAAAAATTAAACTCCTCGTTTTTAAATTTTTTCCATAAATCCCAATTTATTAAAAATTTACTGGAAAATGGATTTTCAAATGAAAAAGCGACCTCTTCCTTTCCATTCCATTCCATTCCCTTCCTTTCCTGCAGTGATAGTTCCGTGAGTATTCAGTGAATGATCAGCGAGTACTTTCTGAATAGTTTCTGAAGGAATTTTAGATTCCTGGGGTCTATTGATAGATTGATGGGTTTTGAAAGTGCGAATGACGTAATAGCTTTCACCATTGAAAGTGAATGGTATGATCATAAGGGCTTTTATAAGCTGGTCAATCCAATCCTGAATAGTTTTTATCCGCAGGTCTTCATCAAAAGGAAACAGTTCAGATTTTATTATAAAGGAATCCGCGCAAACCACACCTTCATCATCGGCCAAATTCCATAGTCCAATAAACATTAATCTTACATCACGCCTTAACCGTCCAAGCTTTTGATCTTTCCAGAAAGAGGGCTTAATTGTTCGTATTCTCGGCATTAAAATATTTTATCTATTGTCAGGAAATGAATTTTGCCTGAGGAAATGGATAGAGAAAAAAATAATCTAATCTTTTTTAAGTATGTTCAGGTAAACCTGGCTGCCTAATATTGGATGGTAAGATGGCTTATATTCAATATAACCCAGATGCTGCAGTTCTTTCATGCATTTATGATAAGTAGCCTGACCATTAATCTTTGCTATTTGCATGATTTCCTGCCGGTTAATAGATACCGGGTTTTGATTATTATTCAAATTCCAGCATTTAAACAATGCCATGTATAAACTGATATGACTGGTAGTTATACCCTTGTCATTTACAATTGCTACATAGAAAGCCATTAATTGATCTATTGCCAGCATAACTATTTTACTAAATCATGATATTTGAGATTCCAGCAATTGCTGTATGTCATCATGTTTGTAATAATGCACTCCTCCGATTTTTGAAGACCGAAGTTTTCCTGATATCCGCAGAGTTTGCAATTTTCCTGAAGAGATATTTAAAAGGCGGCGAACATCACTTGCTTTTAGCCATTGTTTTACCTGAGATGCTTGTTTAGAAGCAATCAGCTGTTTAATATCACCTAATAACTGAATGCGAAAATTTTGAAGATCTTCCTTTGTAATAATTTCAACTGCCATAAATTATTTTTTAATTATTCTTATTTTAAATAATTGTCTTTTATACTTAACTCCCCTTAATAGAATGTCTCATTTAATATCATCTACAAAAATTCGATCTTAGTATTATTTACATAGGATGTATACTTTGCTGCCCTGATTTCTTTTAAAAGAAGGTATGTATCTGATGTACCCATAATCGCTTAAATCTCGGATGCATTTATGATAAGTAGTACTGGCAGAAATTTTTGCTTTGCCCATGATTTCATAACTGAATACTTGTAATGGATTTACATACTGTTGTTCCTTCCAATACTGAAGTAATGCAGCATAAATACCAATATGCGTTATACTTATCCGGCAATCATTTTCAATAGCCAGAAAGAAATCGGATAATGGTTTCAATGCTTCCATAGATTTTCACTGCACTACATGGACAAACCGTTTTTTCTGCCTTGCACTACTTTCTGATTAATACTGTTTTTGTTATTGACTTCCAATGATTCTGCTGTTTTATTTCCAAGAACCGATGACACGCTGGTTTTCTTTAAATTTTCATCATAAACATTAATTAAATTGAATTTCGGATTAGCTTCGATAAAAAGCTTTTGCTCTTTACCGTCTTTCTCAAGAGAAATGTCAGATGAGAAAATTTTTCCAAATCGTTCCTCCCTTTTCTGCCACTCTTCTAAAGCGTTCTGGATGAAGTTGTTCCTGACATGCATCCTCCTTACAAGCACGTTTATATCCGCTATATGCCTATAACAGGAGGAACACCGAAAGTGCTCGCTTACATATATGGTGGGCAAGGATCAATGAATACGCCGTCCTGGTCACCAGATAGTAAAAGGATAGCTTTTATAAGCAATTCTGATATGGGGAAATAAGATTTTGAATAAGGTATAAAGGCATAAAATAGTTGGTAAAAAGTGTAAAAATTAATGGGTAATTTGACTACTGATTGGAAGAGGAAGCAGGCTCTGCTGGAGAGCAACTTTCCAGCAATAAAATCAGCAGATATACGATAGATAGAAAGAGGAGCTTTTGGCTCCTCTTTCATTTCTATTTATCGGTATCTTTTATGGCTACAAAAACTCAAGGCTGATTATTCTTCAACCTGAAACAAATGAGCTGTTGCCCCACCCACAGTTAAAAAGTGCAGCTATAATGATTCCAAGTAAGGATTGTAAATGATATTCACTTGCCTTTTCTTCTCGAATAGAAATCGTACTTTTGAAGAAAGGATAAGTGATGGAAGATTTGATAAAAAAAGGAATTCCTTTATAACATTTTGATTTTGCAGTTAATAAAGTGCTCTTGCTTGAAATGAAAACAAAGAAAAAAAAAGAAGGTGCACTAATTATATGATTGATCTATGTAAGCAGTCATGATAGTTTTAACGGTGCAATATCCCTCATTCTTCAGTATAATATACCTTTTAAAATTTATTGTCGTATTCCACTTTACCGTTCATTCCTTAATTGCAGTCACTTCGCTTCCATTCACATAGATCTCACACTGTCTCCGCTATGGCACTCTCATGCCATAACTACAAAAGCCCCTCTGCTTCATTTTATCTGCCACTGCATTCAGTCATTCACTTCAAAGTTCAATACGAGGACATGTAAAATAAGAACCTTAAAATTATTGCAGACAAGCAGTTCAAAATTAACAGAAAAACATCAAACCAAACGCTTCTTTTGTTGTTACATTTTAATGCAGCCTGTAATTGAAGTCAATAACTTATCAAAACGGTTTAAAGAAATTGCAGCAGTAGATGACCTTTCATTTACAGTATATAAAGGCGACGTATATGGCTTTTTAGGTCAGAATGGTGCTGGCAAATCAACTACCATAAGGATGTTGCTGACATTAATAACACCTACAACAGGTGACATTGAAATATTTGGAATGAAACTTTCAGCCCACCGCAGAGAGATATTACAACAGGTGGGCGCTATAATAGAAAAACCGGATGTTTACAATTACCTGACTGCTTACGAGAATCTGCAGTTATTTTCAAAAATCAGTGGCGGCAATAAGTTAACTAAAGCACAACTGTTGGCTCAGTTAGAAACAGTTGGTTTAGCAGACCGTGCTTTTAGTACGGTAAAAACTTTCAGTCAGGGAATGAAACAGCGTTTAGGAATAGCGATAGCCCTGGTGCATAACCCGCAACTTATTATTTTAGATGAACCAACCAATGGTCTGGACCCGCAGGGAATTGCAGACATAAGAAATCTTATTCTTCATTTAAGTAAGCAAATAGGAAAAACTATTGTTGTGTCTTCTCACTTGTTAGGTGAAATTCAACTGGTAACAAATCGTCTTTTAATTATAAACCAAGGCAGAAAAATGGTTGAGGGAAACGTGGCTGAATTATTTGATCCAGCACAAACTTTAATAGAGCTTGAAACGTTGGATAATAAAGCAACTTTGGTTCAATTGCAACAAAGCCAGTGGGCAACAAAACTGCAACAACCACGTGGTGAGACAATTGTTTTAAAAATGAATCGCAATGACATACCAGCACTTCATCGTGCTCTTGCAGAAATGCAAATACCTGTTTTGTCTTTGCAGCCACGGCACTCTTTAGAAGATTATTTTTTACAAATAACAGCCGGCAATCAACATGTGGAAGCTTTTACAAATTGAGCTCTTTAAAATATTTAAACGCCCGAGAACTTACATAAGTTTCGGAGCAGTCGGCATATTAGTGCTCATTATTCAATTTGGATTAAAATCAGACGGAAAGGAATATGTAGATTTTATGTTGCGAGACCTCTCTGTTACATTCGATATACAGGGAAAAGTCTTAAACGGTTACCTTGTATGCTTTATCATACTCCAACTGCTGCTGGTACATGTGCCATTACTAATTACCCTTATTGCAGGCGACCTGATTTCCGGAGAAGCAAATATGGGAACATTAAGGTTATTACTTTCAAAACCTGTAAGCCGCACACAAATAGTGCTGGCGAAATTTCTCGCAGTTACTTTATATATCTTCTTATTGCTTACCTGGATGGCAATGCTCGCTTTATTTGTATCGATGGCATTGTTTGGCACGGACGATATGCTTAATTTAAAAAGCGGTTACATAGTTCAGTTAAAAAGCAACGATATTTTGTGGAGATACCTTTGTGCCTTTGGCTTTGCAGCAATAGCTATGTTAACCGTTGCTGCCTTAGGTTTCTTTTTATCCATATTTGCCGAAAATTCAATTGGTCCCATTGTAGCTACTATGAGCATTATAGTAACGTTTACTATTTTAAGTACACTCGATATTCCGGTATTTAATGCACTAAAACCTTTCCTTTTCACCACCCACATGATTGGATGGAAAGGGTTTTTTGACGTTAAAGTAAATGAAGACAATGAGGCAATAGCAGGTTCAGTTCAAAATTTTGCCAAGGTGGTGCAGGCGGCGGCAATACTTTGTTTCCATATTATTGCTTTGTTGGTGGCTTCTATTGTTGCATTTAATAAAAAGGATATATTAAGCTAGAGTTTCGAAGAGAGTTTTTTTATTTGTGAGAAGATTTTTGGGGGACCAGCACAAGAATACCTATTAAACATTCTTGCGTCACGCACTTCAATTTGCAGCGCTCACTTCAACTTTCCTCAAGGCGAAAGTTTGATCAGATTGAAGAAGTTGAAAGTTACTTTCTAAAACAGAATAAATAAGATGAAAAAACTATTATTGATACTGCTCTCAACAGTCATCTGGCTATTTACTTATTCTCAGAATGTAAATGATCTATTAAGAAAAGTAAAATTTAAGATAGACAAGGTGAACGATTATGTTGCAGAAGGAAAAATGAAAACAGACGTTGCTTTTATAAAAGCGCCCGCAGGCAAAGTAACCGTGTATTTTAAGAAGCCGGATAAATTTAAGCTTAAAAGAGGTAATGGTATCTCTATACTGCCTAAAGGCGGGGTTACCGTAAACATGAGTTCAATATTAACAGATGAAAACTTCACTGCTATAGATGCAGGTGAAAGCACGGTTGGAGGAATAAAAGTAAAGGTGGTAAAACTCTTACCGACAAACGACAATGGGGATGTTGTTCTTACAACATTATACATTGATGAAGCTGATCTGTTAATAAGAAAGGCTAACACAACAACACGTGAAAACGGTACTTACGAAATGGAAATGAATTATGGAAAGTATGCTCAATATGCATTGCCCAATAAAGTAACATTTGCTTTTAACACAAAAGATTACAAGCTGCCAAAAGGTATTACACTCGAGTTTGAAACCGGCGACGATGCAAAGCAAATTGTAAAAAATAAAAAAGGAAAAGTAGAAATTATCTACTTTTCATACAATATAAATAACGGAGTTTCGGATGCTGAGTTTAAGTAATAAAAAAAATGTGCATAATTTAGTGGCTGGTGCTACCCACACTTTTGTTGAATTTGCCCTTACACTACAATACCGACGGCACTCTTGATACTACTTTTTCTAAAGATGGAAAGCAAATCACTAGTATGTGGTCATATGATAATGCTCACTCTGTAGCCCTCCAAAATGATGGAAAGATAGTAGTGGCAGGTAGTGTAGGTGATTTTGGTTGTTCTTGCTGTTCCTCTTACCTGTACTGTAATATTTGATAAAGATGAGTCTGCAGATGTAACCCGGCCTTTTATGACATTACTGTCATTTGCCTAATTAAACAAGTCTTTCCTTTGCCATATCGCAGACTCTTTCTCAAGCATACATTCTTAGCTGTAACTTTGTTGTTAGGTAAAATTAATCGGAGTATTCTGATTACTCGGCCTGGTGAGTATTCTTCTTTTCTTATGACGAACAGGAAAGCGCTTGCCTATACTGTCTATTTTGTATTCATAAACAATCAAGCTAAGGAAAGCAATCTTGATGCTTGCTATCAGCACAATGAAAAAGATTTGAGGATTAATCACCAACTTCTATAACTCTTTATATATATTTGCTTAATATTTGTAGATGTATCAAAGTGGTGAGTAATTCGGTTAGTAAGAAGTTTAAGCCAATCATAAGATATTGAAAAAGAAGGATTTAAGGAGGGTTAACGAAGACCCGTCCGGTTCGCTTTTATTTCTCTATATCCCGCTATGGTAGCGGGTTTCATTTTTTTTGTCGCGCAATCTGTCGCGCAATTTTGAAATCTTTCTGTTTATTTTTCTTATCATTATCTATCGTTTACTATGCTATCGTAAAGTTATTTAAATTTTATCATATCTATAAAACATCATTGTTCAATTCGTCAACTATATGATTTCAGTTTAGAAGAATTAAAATTTTATTTGTAAGATTTCAACTACTCTACAACAATTATAAGATAGCAGGAATAAGTTGTGATTTGTTTCAGATTTTGATACTAACTTATATTAAGCATACCCAGTCACTAATTTATCGTCATTATTATCCTGATTGGCAATTTTACTTACTGGAGAGGTAAAATAAGCCACTTGACTATATCTTTTCAAAAACTAATCTATAATGATCCATCGCTTCTCTTTCAAAACATATTTTATTTGGGCTGATTTTAAAAACGGCAACCTGGTGCCTGAATTCTCTATCAAACAGGTATTTAGGGATTAGTGAAATATATAACAGGTACTTATACAAGTTAAATTTCCTGAATTTTTTTCTCCACTCTTTTATAGTTTGAATATAATCTAAGCGGCCACTGCTTTTGGAAATTAGTTTCATATAAGGCGCTGCATTCTTTATTACCTGCTCTTCGCTGTATGGTAACCACGAGCCAGGAAATTGCTTTATCATAAGCGCCAATGCATATTCAGTGGAATTTTTATCTGCATTAACATTTGCCTGTTCAAATGAAGGCGAGCTTTTGGTAAAAACCATTGTCTGCATATAAAATCTTCCTTTTGCAGGCAGCAGGCTACTTACAGTTTTAAAAAAATTAGCATACACTTCATCCTGTTTACCGGCTTTAAATTCTTCTACTGAACAGAAGTGCTCAAGACCACCAATACAGGTAACGGCGTCAAATATTCCGAATGTTTCACGTGTAATGGTACGGCAATCTTTTATTTCTACATCAAGGCCATTATTTATACATGCCATCGCCTGGCCTTTCGAAAGTGTTACACCTTTTCCTTTTGCACCGATTTGTTTTAAATAGTTTAGAAATGGGCCCCAGCCGCAAGCCATATCCAATACTTTTGAATCTTTTTTTATGTGTAAGCTTTCTGCAATAAACTGGTGTTTTTTTCTCTGGCCTTCTTCTACTGACATACTAAAATCACCATCAAATCTTGCACCGCTGTAATCAGCCATTTCACCAAAGCTCAGGCGAAAAATTTTATCAATACTTGAGTAAGTAAAATCAAGGTCTTGTTTTGTAGCCATGTATAAATCTATGATATTACTTTACAGGAACAACTGCTTTTTCTCTGCCCAATGCTTTAAGAAAACGGATATGTGAACCGATAGCACTTAAAAAAGTTGCATTATCGTTATAACGAAGGTTATAACTTTCTGCTGTTTCTTTTACAATAGCAGAAATCTTTTTATAATGTACATGGCAGATTGTTGGATATAAATGATGTTCTACCTGGAAGTTCAATCCACCGCAAAAGAAATTAAGTAAAGAATTATTACGCCCGAAATCTGCAGTAGTATACAGCTGGTGAACAGCCCACGTATTTTTTATACTTCCCGTGTTGTCAGGTAAAGGAAAATCTGTTTCTTCTACCACATGCGCAAGCATAAAAATAATAGCGAGGGTTGTACCTTGTAATAAATGCATAACAACAAAACCAAGTAAAATCTGCCACCAATGCTCATTAATAAAAACTAGTGGTATTACAAGAAAGAGAGTATAGTAAATAGCCTTTGAAAGAAAAAGAATAAAGTATTGAATCCTGGGATGTTTTTTATTATTATAATTACCGATTTCTTTCTTGAAGAACTTAACGTAATCTTTAACAAACACCCATAACAAAGAAGATAAGCTGTAAAAAAAAAATGCATACCAATACTGGTAACGGTGCACTTTCTTAAGTTTCTGATGCGGAGACATGCGCAATAAAGGTATTAACTCAATGTCTTCATCATGACCTTCAATATTTGTATAAGTATGATGAACAATATTGTGCGTAATGTTCCACATGTAAGAATTTGCACCTACTATATTAAATGAATATCCTAACCTGGACAAGCCAGAACCAAAGAGGCAAAAAAGAAAAGTTGAATTTTTTTAAAATCCCCTGAAAGCTAAGGTGGTATTCCTTTTCAGAGAAGGCTAAAAAATATCTTGCCATTTTTGGTTAAGTTTTAAGTTGTTAGATACTAATACCTTGTTCACAGATTTGTTGGAAGATAATGAACCATGAACGGCATCATGTGCAATATTAAGACCTATGAACGCGGTAAATAAACCCAACAGCGCCCACATAAGAAACTGTGCTGCAACGGGAAGGTTAATTAAAACTAAAATAAGATAACTTGAAATGAAAATTATTGAATAAAAAACAACTTTAAATATCATTAGGCCATTGCCTTTTTTTGAAAGAACAGCAGTTGAAAAAAATTCTTCTACTTTTTTATTTAAGGTTGTATAAAAATCCGGGTTCTGGGTTTTTGTAAAGCTTACTTTTACGGGCATGCGCCTGAGTTTTGGTTTAATGAAGAAATCGTATGTATTTTCATCCTTTTGATGTAGCCGAAAGAACTTGTGTAAGATAGATGTTAGTTGCCGATACTACAGTTAATGTTCTTCGGAAAGCAGAATGTTTACTTAATTAATCCCTTAGACTGCGCCGTACGCCTGCTATTGGGAAGTAAGTATCGCTATAAACTTTTCTGATTTTCGGGTTTTTAAATTTTGTTTAGTTGTTTCAATCGCATCTTCAACTGCTTCAGAAGCATTAAAGATACTGTGCTTCTAAAGTAGTCATTATTACTTTTCCATATTCGAATTTTTCATGGTATTTTTCATGGTATTTTTCATGGTATTTTTCTTGTTTAAGCACATACCTCTTCCATCACGTCCGCCAACGTCAAACTGTCTAAAAACTATTCACATTCCTGCACAAGTAAAGTAGCAAAGCTGTTAGAGGTTCTGTCGCATCTGTTAAAATCACCTCATTAAATAGCATTTTAGTTTATTACTTATGCTACCATAGAACAGAATGTTTTGAAATAAGTAACCTCAGGAAAAGTAAACTGTCCTTTCTTAATCATCCTAACTATTTCTATTCCTATCAACGTCCTTGATGCTGATTCAAAACTCTTAAAGCCAACTGTATTCTGTATTCTCCACTTTATAAACCTGTGATCTTGTTCTACCATATTATTTAAATACTTACACTGTCTGATCCTTATTCTCTTTAAGCGCCTCTGGTTGTATGTTCTAATCGCTTCCTTGTTCGCTCCACTCCTATCAATATTAATCACTCTTGGACAGCCATTGTTATCGATTGCTTTTAAAAGAAACTTATGTGCTCCTAATTTATTTCTTCTCCTTGTTAATAGAAAATCTACTGTATTTCCTTCCTTATCAACAGCCCTGTACAAGTACATCCACTCCCCTTTTACCTTAATATAAGTCTCAGCCATCCTCCAGCTATTGCCAACAGTCTTTCTTCTTTTCTTCAATCCAGCTTCAATTAATGGCGTAAACTTTTATACCCATCTTTGTATTGTAGCATGATCAACTATTACTCCTCTGATCGATAACAATTCTTCCACATCTCTATAACCTAAGCTAAATCTTAATCTAAAATATACTGCTTGTAGAATTACCGCTCCAGGAAAACAATGACCTTTAAACATCCGGCAAATCTAGTCCCTTATCTTAAAGTTATCCCAGATGCGACAGAACCGTTTTTATTATCTCCAAACAAAATCGCTAAGTGTTACATAGTGTTTATGTGTATCATTGTTCATGTAAATATTATACTTTGTGGGATACCATTTATGTTCAGCGAAATATTGTGATTGTGCATAAGGAAGGGAATAACTTCCCCCGGTTTTTAATACATCCAATATCATAATGGGAGCCACAAATGTAAACTTGCCATCATAAGAACCAAGAATGAGAGCTTGCGTAACCGGGTCTGGAAAGGTTTTATTTGTCCAGTGTAAACCTGCTTTAGGTATAGAAGCATAAGGAAAATAGCTATCAGGCATATAACCTGCCGGCGGAAGATTTTTAAATGCTGCTGAATCTTCAGCATAGGTTGGGATAGCCAATTGATCTTCAAGACTTGTCATCAAGAACCGAACATCAAAGTGAGGACCTATAAAAGTGCCGGGAAGCGGATGACCCTTTGAAGCTCATGTTATAAACAAATGATCAAATGGCGTAGTTTCTTTAGCTTTTATATGCATTGGTATAGCAACACTGAAATTAGTATCGGGCAGTCCTGACAGCACATCATCTGTCATTTCTATGCCGATTTCCTGCGGTGTTCCGGTATGACTGATAGTGATCCACGAACGTGCTAGGCCATATCCCATTTTAACCTGTGGTCCATTAAAGGTATTGTTGTTGTTGTCGTGACCCGGCTTCACTCCTCCCCAAAAATTAACACCTTTATCGCAGGAGCTAAGTGTTATGCATGCAAGGGCTGCGAAAATTAAAATCTTTTTCATTTGTTTAGTTTAAAAGTTAATTGATAAATTTTGTTATTTCACATTCATAAAATTATAACATAGAATTACCTTTAACTACTAAGATTGAGAGGATTGCAATAAATGCTGATGAATAAACAAAATGAATGAGAATTCGGACTGAGACCTATTGCTTTGAAGGCTGAAGTTTTTTTAACAATAATTCTTTTTTGCTGCGTGAAACATCTATTAAAGAACCCTCGCTCATAATTAAATAGCCACCTTCGCCCTTAATATATTTAATAACATGATTAAGATTTACAACAGCTGTATTGTGTACCCTGCAAAAAGAGTGATCTTCTAACATTTCGGCTATCTCTTTCAGCGTTTTTGAAACAACCAGTCTTTGATTCTCTTTTAAATTCAATGTAGTGTAGTTACTATCTGAAAAACAACTGATGATATCATTTACTGCTAGTAATTGCAGCCCTTCCATTGTTGGCATTGCTACTCTTGAAACAGGTGTTGCAGGATAATTAAGTTTATGCAGCAGTATTTCTAATTGATGGGAAAGCGACTGAAACGTATACAAAACTGCTTTTTGTACGGCTTGCTTCAGCTCAACAGGGTCAATAGGTTTTAAGAGATAATCAATGGCACTGAATCGAATTGCTTTAATAGCATACTGATCGTAACTGGTGGTAAATATTAATTTGAAATTGTGTTCGCTTAGTTTTTCTAATAACTGAAAACCGTTTAAATGGGGCATCTCTATATCAAGAAAAAGAAGCTGAGGTTGCAGGTATGGAATTTTTTCTAATGCAGCCTTACCTGATTGACAAACACCAATTACTTCTACTTCAGGGCAATGCCTTTGTAAAAGCAGAGCTAAAGTATCACAACAATAAGGCTCATCATCTACAATAACTGCTTTGATCATAAATATCTTTTTCAGGAAAATTATATTAAAAGCATACTGGTGTTCACAGAAACTTTTATTTTATTCATTAATTATAAACTTCACTTAGTTGCCGATATTTTATTTTTATAATAACCTTTGTTCCTCCGGGTTTGCCTATATCATCAACAAGATCGTGTATTACAAAATACTCCTGCTCATCTATTTTCTCATTGATAAGGTTTATCCTGTTTTTGGTTATATTTAATCCCATTGATTTTGTCTTTTCTGAGGAAGAATCTTTTATTATTCCGGCATTTGCACGTCCAATTCCATCATCTGTAATGGTACAGCATAACAACCCGTCTTCAAGTGTTATGTTTATATCCAGTTTTCCTTTAGCTTCTTTGTGCATGAGGCCGTGCCAGATAGCATTTTCTACAAAAGGCTGCAAAATCAGGGGCGGAATACAAATGTTACATGCATCTATTTTATTACTATAGTTACTTTTATAGTCAAAAGAATTTTTGAAGCGTAATCTTTCCAGGTCAATATACAATTGTAATGTTTCTAATTCGTCTTCTAAAGGGATGAAAGATTTACTGCTGTTGTTTAAAATCATCCTGATTAGCCGGGAAAATTTTATAAGGTAATTAGCAGCAATTTCTGATTCGTTTTTTAGAATAAAATGATTGATGGCATTTAATGCATTGAAAATAAAATGAGGGTTCATTTGTGCGCGAAGCGCCTGCATTTCGAGATTTGTTGCCTGTTGCTCGAGTTCAACTTTTGTTTTTTCACTTTCAAGCTTTTGTATTTGCAATTCGTTTTCTGCTAATTCACGCCGATGGACTTCACTCTTACGTTTCAACCTCACATTTCGAAAAATAATTCCACTTACTAATATCAAACAAACAACACTGCCAATAAGAATTCTTTTCTGAAAGAATTCCGTTTTTAATTGAGCCTGCTGAATTTCTTTTTCTTTATTCAGCAGTGCTATCCTTTGAACATAATTGTAACCAACAAGCTTTCCTTTAAACTGATCAGATAATATGGAATCTTTCAGAGAACTATATTGCCGGTAATAAAAATAGGCGCTGTCATTTTTGTGCAGATTGTCGAAAGCGCTGTATAGTATCCTGTAACCGTCTCTGATAACATGCCTGGTTTTCGTTGGCAGTGCAATTGCTAAACCTTCCCTGGCAAATCTTAACGCTGCAACATTATTGCTTTGTGCCAAATAGACTTTTGCAACATCAAGCTGCGCTCTCATTATTTCATTCCTATCATTCACTTTTTTATGTAATTTCAGCCCATTTAGTAAATTTTTCAGAGCCTCCGGATATTCTTTTTGCAATAAATAACATTCACCGATACTTATCAGGTAAATTCTGTAGTATATACTTTCTTCTCCCGGATTATATAAATTATAATAATGCCAGGCAGAGTCGAATTGATTCAAATGGCTGAATGATTCTGTGAACTCCATTTTGAACCAGATATCATTATCAGTTCTGATTCTTTCTTTCTCTATGTCGCTGTCATCCATACGAATTACTTTACGGAAATAGTTTAAAGCTTCCTGATAATCGCCGATGAGTTCATACAATTGAGCAAGACTATAGTAGGATGTAGATATCCATATTTTATCCTTTGCTTTTATGGCAAGGTCATGGAGTTGTTGGGCAAACAAAAAACTGGTTTCATAATCCCCCATCGACCGGTAAAGACTAATCAGCCAACCCGTTGCATCCAAAAGTATTGATTGATCCCCGTGTTGTTTGGCCCATTTATAATACTGTTTACCATAGTAAATTCCTTCGTCAAATTTACTTTGGGCAACAAAATTGTATAGCAGATAAAAATACAATTCATCAATGCCTTTATTATTTCCCGTGTTTTGAAACCAATACAAAGATGCCTTGCATATTGTTCAGATTGTACAAAATCATCATCAAAATGTTTTGCTATTTGTGATTTGTTGGAAAAAGCTTCGGCAATACCATGTATGTAATCAAGTTTAGTTGATTCTTCATAGGCTAAAGAAGCATAATACTTTGCTGAGTCTTTTCTCCCTTTAAAAATGTATTCCTTGCATAAATCATTTATGCAATCAATGCGGACTGTATCATGCAATGAGGATAATAAGTTTATAAGGCTGTCAATCTTTTCTCTCCTGGCAAAACAACTAACATGTATGACAAGCGATATGCTAATCAGGATATTATGTTTTGCAAATTTCATTTCAATTGTTGTTTAATAATTTTAATAAAAGAATTATTGCATCACCGGAATTTTCAATAATACTTCTGTCCCGCCCGGGCTGCCATCTGGCAATACCAGATCACTTATTTTTATAGTTGTATCTAATTGTTTTTTTTGTTGAAGGATGGCAATACGATCTGCTGTAATACGCATACCCATTGATTTGTGTGTGGAAACAGATTTGCTTTTCAATGCTGCTCCTTTATTTCTGCCTACGCCATCATCAGTTATTTTACAACAAAGCACATCTTCTTCCTGGAATAATTCAATTTCCAAATGCCCTTTAGTTTCTTTGTGCATGAGGCCGTGCCAGATAGCATTTTCTACAAAAGGCTGCAAAATCAGGGGTGGAATACAAATGTTATATACATCTATTTTATTACTATAGTTACATTTATAGTCAAAAGAATTTTTGAAGCGTAGTCTTTCCAGGTCAATATACAATTGTAATGTTTCTAATTCGTCTTCCAAAGGGATGAAAGATTTACTGCTGTTGTTTAAAACCATCCTGATTAGCCTGGAAAAATTTATAAGGTAACTAGCAGCAGTTTCTGATTCGTTTTTTAGAATAAAATGATTGATGGCATTTAATGCATTGAAAATAAAATGAGGGTTCATTTGTGCGCGAAGCGCCTGCATTTCGAGATTTGTTGCCTGTTGTTGAAGTTCAACTTTTGTTTTTTCACTTTCAAGCTTTTGTATTTGCAATTCGTTTTCTGCTAATTCACGACGATGGACTTCACTCTTACGTTTCAGTATAATGTTTCTGAAAATTATTACCCCAAATAACAGCAAGACTATTACACCAACAATGAGGATATTTTTAATAAGTGACTCTTTTTGCAATTGAGCTTGTTGAATTTGTTTTTCTTTATTCAGCAGTTCCATCTTTTGCTCAAAAGTGTATGCAGCCAATTTTCCCTTTACCTGGTTATTCAGCACAGAATCTTTCATTATTGTATACTGCTTATAGTAAAAATATGCGCTGTCCGGCTGATGCCAATAGTCATAGACAGAGAAAAGAATTTCGCACGCATCTTTTATAAATTGTTTTGCACCGGTTTGTTTAGCTATGCTTAAACCTTTGTTTGCGTATTTAAAAGCCAAATCATCATTTCCAAGTGCCAAATATGTATTTGCAATATCGAGTAAAGCACGCATTACCTGGTTGCGGTCATTATATTGCTCATGATAATTCAAGCTCCTAAGAAGGTTTGGCAGGGCTTTATCATATTGCTTTTGCAGAAAATAATATTTACCGATACCTACAAGGTAAAACCTGAGTGTTCTCAGATCTGAAGTATCTGCAAGGCCATAATAATATTTTGCGGAGTCATATTGCTGCAGAAGGGTAAGTGACTGTGCAAAACGTAATGCTTCTTGTTTAGTGTTTACGCAGGATTTGCGATAATATTCCAGGGCTGTTTTATAGTCTTCAATATCCTTAAATAACCACCCTATTTTTACTAATTCCAATCTTCTAAACCAATCATTATTAATTTCCATTGCCAAGTCAAGACATTTCCTGGCCAATTCAAATGCCTTTTCATAATTTCCACTTTCATGGTAAACCGCACCGGTAATGGAAAGTGTCCAATACATTCCAATTTTATTTCCGTTTTTTTTATGCCATTCATAGGCAGTATCAAAATTTTTTATGGCCTCTGTAAAAAAACTTTGTGCATATAGCGACTCTCCGAGTATCAAATAGATTTCTGCTAATCTCTTTTGTTTTGGGGTTTTCTTGTACCAATAAATTGCTTCACGGGAAAGCATTTCTTCTGCTGGAAAATTATCAGAAAAATCTTCAATTTCCGCTTTATATGATAACGCTTCCGCTATGCCCGGAATATAATTTATTTTTACTGCTTCTTCATAAGCCTCCGCTGTATAATGAGAAGCCAGGCTGGAAAAAGTGGGTAAGGAATGAGTTTCAGATAGAGGCATATCGCAATATCCAAGCGTATCACGAATGAATTTAATATAAATCCCACTCAATGCATTCAGACAATCAACTCTTGCACTGTCATGTAAGGAAGGCAAAGCTTTTTTCAAACTTTCAATTTGCCCTCTTCGAGCAAAACAATCAGAAGGAAAAATAAAAATGAAAAAAATAAAGAATACACACCATCTGAAAAAAGTTCTTTTACAGAAACCAGATATACTGTAAGTATGCAAATTTACAGTCATGGATAAAGATTATCCTTTAAAGTTACATTTTTATTTCCAGAATAGACTTATGCAATCTAAATCAACTTGCAGGAACCGGACAAGGTGATTGAGTAAAATGCGCTTCTGAAGGGATAGTTTACAGTATAGATAAGTAAATTAACGTGAGTTCGATATAAGAGGCTGTCAAAATTACAGAGATGAGCACTTATCTGAAGGTAAAGTGATCCCTCATGGCATTTATGACCTGCAAGCTAACAAAGGCTATATTTCAATTGGAAACAGTAGTGAAACAGCCGATTTCGTAATAGATAATTTATTATGGTG
>JAABUT010002312.1_pt1 | contig 18747 bp, 15 predicted proteins | sample 5559281 | NCBI WGS metagenome assembly JAABUT01 (sample SAMN10711880, study PRJNA513359) | rock metagenome | isolation source: Antarctica rocks | place: Antarctica: Victoria Land, Ricker Hills nord | collected 2016-01-04 | reverse complement strand
GTCAAGCACGACATAGACGGTTACAATCAGCGTGTCGTTCATCGGTCGCTCCTCCACGAATGGTCGGTCTCAGCAACCCCATTCTCGGCTTGCGCGCCGATGAACGCCAACTAGCAATCAGGGTAGAATGTGTATGATACACCCATCTTCTGAATGGGCAGGTGCTCGTGCCGAGCACTGAGGAGTGAGCGCACATGGTTCGTTTGCCGCATCGTCGCATGAATCGTCTGTTCGGTGTCGCCACGTCGATCATCCTGCTTGGGCTGATCTTCGGCTCCATCGGGTTACAGTCGGCCCGCGTGCGCGGCCATATCCCGTACCTGAACGCCCCCGCGCCGACGCCGAAGCCGGCGGGTGTCGTCCTGCGCCTCGATCAACTACCCGCGCCGGATGTCGCCAATGTCGCTGCTCCCGTCGTGAGCACGCCGGAGCCGACCGCACAAACCGTCGCGGCGGTTGTCGAGACGCCCGCCGCAACGGAAGCGCCCGCAGCGACCATCGCGCCGACTGTCCTCCCCGTGTCGTCGGCCACGGTCGCCGCGACGAGCACGCCCGTGCCGACTGTCGCGCCCGCCGCAACTGCCGTGCCCGCGACGCCGACGACTGCGCCAACGCCGCAACCGCAGGCGATCCCACCCGCCGTCTTCCTTGAGCCAATGGACCACTGGTACCAGACGTGGAATAACTGCGCGGGTGTGACGACGGCGATGACCCTCTCGTACTTCGGCATCAAGGCCGACCCGCTCGTCCTCTCCCCAATCTTCCGCCCGAACGCGAACGACAAGCACGTCGAGTCGTATCAGGTGACGGAGTATCTCCACACACAGGGGCTGAAGGCCGAGACGTACGAGGGCGGCACCGTTGACCGGATCAAGCGGCTGATCGCGGTTGGCGCGCCGGTGATCGTCGCGCAGTGGCAGAACCGCACGGATCATGCCGGCATCGGCCACTACCGCGTTGTGCGCGGCTACGACGACGCCAAGGGCGCGTTCCTGATGAATGACTCGATGGAAGGCCCGTCGGTCGCGATCAAGTACACCGAGTTCGACGATCTCTGGTCGCTCTACGATTACCGCTACATCCCGGTCTGGAACGACAAACTGGACCCCGCCGTGCGCCGGGTGCTCGGCGATGACATGGACCCGAAGGTTAACCTGCCGCGCGCCATCCGCTACATGCAGGGCCGCATCGAGCAGCAGCCGGGGAACGCGGAACTCTGGTTCGGGCTTGGCGGCGGCTACTTCCGCATGGGCGACTACCAGAAGGCGGTCGATAACTACCACAAGGCCGTGAGCTTGGGCCTGATGAAGAAGACGCCGTGGACGATCTGGTATCAGTTCTGGCCCGTCACCGCGCTCGTCAACGTCGGGCTGGACGACGAGGCGCTCGCCACCGCGCAGGAGAACATTAACAGCGCGAAGGCTTTCGGCGAGATGCACTACGAGCGTGGCCGCGTCTTCGAGAAGCGTGGCGACATGACGACCGCGAAGCGCGAGTACCAGATGGCGCTCGTCGATGACAAGAACTTCAAGGACGCGCAGAAGGCGGTCGCTCGCCTGGGTGGGTAGTCCTAACCCCTAGCCTCCCACTTCGTGCTATCCTCTCCGCACGTACCGTTGTGACGAGTGGGAGGGGATTATGTCTGCACACGATGATGCGGCGATTAAGGACCGGGTGAAGGCGCAATTCGCGGCGACCGCTGCCAATTACGTTGTCAGCAAGGGGCACGCCGAGGGCGACGATCTCGCCCGTCTCGTCGCCCTCGCCGCGCCGACCGCCGACGATGTGGCGCTCGACATCGCGACGGGCGGCGGGCACACCGCGCTGGCCGTCGCGCAGACCGCCGGGCAGGTGGTCGCGTCGGACTTCACTCAGACGATGCTGAAGACGGCGCAGGGGTTCATCGCCACCAAAGGCATCGAGAATGTCACGTACGCGCTGGCTGACGCCGAGGCATTGCCGTTCGCGGATCATTCGTTCAGTCTCGTCACCACCCGCATTGCGCCGCATCACTTCCCGAACCTGCGCGCCTACGTGCACGAGGTCGCCCGCGTGCTGGAACCGGGCGGGCGCTTCCTGCTCGAAGACAGCGCGGCGCCGGAGGGTGAGGCGGGCGAGTTCCTCAACTACGTCGAGAAACTGCGCGATGGTTCGCACGTCCACTCCGCGACCCAACAGGAATGGCTCGAGCTCCTCGCGGACGCCGAGTTCACCGTTGTGACCGCCGAGTTGTTTCGCAAGAAGCACGAGCTGAGTCAGTGGATTGGCCGCGCCAACGCGAATGCCGAGACGGTGCGGAATGCGTGGGAAACCGCGCCCCCGAACGCGAAGACGGCCTTCGATTTGACGTACAAGGACGATGGCTCGGTGCACTCATACAGCGACGACAAGGTCGTCATCCTTGCCACGAAGCCGCTCGCCGGGTATTAGCCTCGGTATTTGTTGAAGCAAAAGAACAGGAGCTTGCAATGCGTATTGGTGTGACGTTCCCGCAGAATGAGATCGGTGCGGACCCGGTCGCGGTGCGTGAGTACGCGCAGGCGGCGGAAGGATTGGGGTATACGCACCTGCTGGCGTACGACCATGTCCTCGGCGCGGACATCACAAACCGGCCCGACTGGGGCGACCGGTATACGCAGCACAGTCTTTTTCACGAACCGTTCGTGCTGTTCGGCTACCTCGCGGGGCTGACGACAACGCTGGAGTTCGTGCCGGGCGTCATCATCCTGCCGCAGCGGCAGACGGCGCTCGTCGCGAAGCAGGCGGCGGCGGTCGATGTGCTGACCGGCGGGCGATTCCGGCTTGGCATCGGCGTCGGCTGGAACGCGGTCGAGTATCAGGCGCTGAATGAGAATTTCCGCGACCGGGGCAAGCGGAGCGAGGAGCAGATTGCGGTGCTCCGCACCCTCTTCACCGACGAGGTGGTCACCTTTCACGGCAGATGGCACCACATCGAGGCGGCGGGCCTCAACCCGATGCCGGTGCAGCGGCCCATCCCGATCTGGATTGGCGGAAGCAGCGATGTGACGGTGGAGCGCGTCGGCAGGATCGGCGACGGCTGGTTCCCGCAGATGCCGCCGAACGAGAACGCCCGCGCGATGCTCGACAAACTGCGCGCCGCCGCGACCGCCGCAGGGCGTGACCCGGCGCGCATCGGCATCGAGGCGCGCGTCAGCATCGGCGGCAAGACGCCCGATGAGTGGGCGCGCGAGGTTGAGGGGTGGCGCGCGCTCGGCGCGACCCACGTCACGGTGAACACGATGAAGGCGGGGCTGGATTCGCCGCAGGCGCACATCGACGCCATCCGGCGGTTCGCGGAGGCCGTCGGCGTATGACCGCGCCGCCGGTGGTGCGTGGCGAAATTCGTCGGAGCATGCTGCCGTGACGCTGCGCACGAACTATCACACGCACAGCCGCTACTGCGACGGTGAGGGCGAGATCGCGGAGTATCTCGATGCCGCGATTGCTGCGGGCCTCGACTCCTACGGCGTCTCCTGCCACGCGCCGGTGCCGGTGCCGACCCGCGATCCGTGGATGATGCTCCCGGAAGATTTGCCCGCCTACTGCGCGGAGGTGCGCGCACTGCGCGCGGCGTACCATGACCGCTTGCCCGTCTTTCTCGCGCTCGAACTCGATTACGCGCCGGGGCTTGACGCCTTCTACCGCGAGCACGTCCTGCCGCACGGCTTCGACTACTTCGTCGGCTCGGTGCACTTCGTCGGCGACGATGGCGTGGGGATGCCGTGGGAGATCGACAACAGCGCGGAGCGGTTCGCGTCCGGTCTGACCGGCGGGTTCGATGGCGATGTGCGCGGCGCGTTCGAGCGGTATTTCGCCTTGCAGCGGGCGATGGTCGGCACGCCGGGCGTCGCGATCGTCGGCCACATGGACAAGATGAAGATGTGGAACCGGGGCGACCAATACTTCCGCGAGACTGATCCGTGGTACGTCGCAGCGGTGGACGAGACCCTCCGCGCGTTCAAGGCGGGTGGGTTGATCGTCGAGTTGAACACGTCCGGTCTGCGGAAGGAAATTCAGTCGCCCTTCCCCAGCCCGTGGGTGCTCGCGCGCTGCCGCGATCTGGCAATTCCCGTCACGGTGACGGCGGACACACATAAACCCGCCGAGGTCGCCGCCGGGTTCGACGATGCCGCCGTGATCCTGCGCGATGTGGGCATCACCCACGTCATGGCGCGCGATGGTGACCGCTGGATACCACGCCCCGTTGATTGAACATGCCCCTCTCACAGTCGCGGGTCAACTGGCTCGCTCTCCATCGCCAGCACGCCGAAGACGCACTCGTGGACGCGACGGAGCGGCTCGCGCCGGACGAACCGTTCCAGCGCCTCGACGCCGAGCGCGAACTCCCGCAGCGCGAGCGAGCGCTTCGTGGACAGTCCCCGCTCCCGCAGCCGTGCAAGATTATCCGGTGCGGTGTACTCCGGTCCGTAGATGATCCGCAAGTATTCTCGACCACGGCACTTGACGGCGGGCTGTACCAACCCGTGCCGCCCGGACGCGACGAAGTCGAGCGGCTTGACGACCATCCCCTCGCCGCCGCGCGCCGTGAGCGCCTCCCACCACGCGATCCCGGCGGCCTCGCTCTCCGGATCGGTGAGGTCCACGACGCGATGGGCGGTCGCGAGCAGCAGCACATCGTCCGCTTCGCAGACCTCCCGGATGGCCGCGAGGTGCCAGAGGTGATCCTTGTCGATGTGGACGCCACGTTCCGTCGCCATCACATGGAACGGTGCGAGCCGGAGATCATCGACGGATGTGACGGGCCAGCAGTAGCGGCGGTAGGCGTCGCGGTACTGCTCGGTCATCGTTTCCTTCGCCGCGAATGTCGCGAGCAGATCGGCAACGGCGACACCGTTCGATTGCGCCTCCCGCAGCACATTGAGCGTCGCACCGAGCGCGGCGTGCGCGGCGGCACCCGTCGCGGCGTACTGCTGGCGGATCAGTTCCTGCGCCTTCGCGGACCACGGCATCAACTCGCAGTCGAGGCAGACCCAGTCCGTCTCCTGCCGCTCCCAAAACTCGCTCGTGTCGAGCGACCGGTGGACGCGCGCGAGGAAGTCGCGTTCAAGCGTCGCATCGTCGAAGAACCGGCGCCCCGTGCGCGTGTAGCAGATGCCGATGCCCGGCTCGACGATGCCGAACCGCGCCCGCGCCGCGTCCTCATCGCGGCAGACGGTCACGATGGCGCGCGACCCCATGTGCTTCGCCTCGCAGACGACGCGGGGCACACCCTGATGGCGGTAGTAGGCGAACGCCTCCGCCGGGTGTTCGAGGAGATCGGGCAACCGGGATGTCTCGCACGGCGACATCGTCGGCGGCAGGTAGATGAGCCACTTCGGATCCACGGCGAACCGGCTCATCACCTCCAGCGCGGCGGCCGCGTTCTCCTCGCGGACGGTCACGGTGCGGTGGAGGCGCGTCGTGATGTGCCGCTTACCGGAGACATCCGCCATATCGAGTAGGTCGTCGTGCTGCTGCTGTGCCGTCAGATGTGACGCCCGCGTTTCTTCCGGGATGAACGGACGGCTCGGCTCGGCGTAGGTGGCACACGCCGGGACGGAGACGATTTCCATCTCAGGGTAGCGGAGCGCGGTCAGTCTGCCGCCGAAGACGCAGCCGGTGTCGATGTTAATTGTCCGGTTCAGCCACTCCGGTTCCGGCACTGGCGTATGCCCGTAGATGACCGTCGCCATGCCCCGGTACTCGGCGGCCCAGTCGTGGCGCACCGGCAGGCCGAACTCGTCCGTCTCGCCGGTCGTCTCGCCGTACAATGCGAACTCGCGCACGCGCCCGGAGCCGCGCCCCTGCATCTCCTGCTTCATCCCCGCGTGCGCGACGACAAGTTTGCCGCCATCGAGGACGTAGTGGCTGACCAACCCATCGAGAAACGCCGCGACTTCCTCCCGGAACGCGGACGGCTCACGCTCCAACTGCGCAACGGACTCCGCGAGGCCATGCGTGATCTGCACACCCCGCCCGCGCAGCTTGCGGACAAGTTTTACATCGTGGTTGCCGGGTATGCAGAGCGCGTCGCCGTGTGCGACCATCCCCATCACGAGGCGTAGCACGCCGGGGATATTCGGGCCACGGTCAACGAGATCACCGAGGAAAATCGCCGTACGCCCCGGTGGTGGCGCTGCGGTCATCGTCTCCGTTCCTGCGCTGTCGCGGTCAGCCGTTACTGCGTACCCCAGGTCTTCGAGCAGCGCCCGCAGTTCGTCGAGGCAGCCGTGCACGTCGCCGATGATGTCGAACGGGCCGTGGTCGCCCGTGCGGTTGTTCCACAGCGGTTGGCGCTCGATGGTGGCCGCCGCGACCGCCTCCGGCGAGGAGAGAACGATGACCGTGCGGAACCCCTCGCGCTGCACCCCGCGCAGGGAACGACGCAACTGCTGCACATGGGTGCGGACGACGTGCGGCCCGAATGCGCGGTCCGGCCTCCCGGCATTGCGCTCCTGGCAGACCTTCTCCGGCAGATCGAGCACCACCGCGACGGGCAGGACGTGGTACTGCCGCGCCAGCGCGATGAGCGGCTTGCGCGCCTCCGGCTGGACATTCGTCGCATCCACGACCGTCAACTTCCCGGCGGCGAGCCGCTTCGCCGCGATGAAGTGGAGCACGTCGAATGCGTCGTTCGTCGCCGTCTGATCGTTCTCATCGTCGGAGACAAGTGCGCGGCACGCATCCGATGAGAGCACCTCGGTCGGCGCGAAGTGCACCCGCGCGAAGGTTGATTTACCCGCGCCGGACGCGCCGATCAGCACAACGAGTGAGAGTTCAGGGATTGTGTGATTCATCGGTGCGCCAACGTCCGTTCATAATGCTACGAACCGGACGACGAGATTTGCATCAATGCAGATTATCGAGGAGTTGCGCATCCCTCTCCTCCCGCATTTCGCGGATCACATCTTCCGATGGTGTGAGTGTGCGGTCGCCGAGTTCCTGCTGAATGCGTGCGCGTACTTTGTCTACTCGCGCCAACCAATCCTCGCTGTCGCTCTTTCGCAGACGCTTGTACTCTGATACGGAGAGCACAACGACTTCCGGCTTCCCGGCGCGTTCGACGATGATTGACTCGTTCTGTTCCACGACCGTACGCATCAATTCACCAAAATGGATCCGTGCTTGCGTCGCGCTAATTACTCTTTCCATTGCCCACCTCTGCCCATCGAATGATTAATCAATGCCATCGGCATGATACGCCATCAACATGCGCACTGCACCCTATTACAAACGTGAAAACAGGCCCATCTGCGTCGGTGAACCGACATCCGGGTCGTCGGGGCCGACGGGGAGGAAGCGAACGGTGTAGCCGTATTGCTCCGCCACGGCGGTTGCCCAATCCTGGAACTCGGCGCGCGTCCACTCGAAGCGATGATCCTTATGCCGGAACTGACCGGTGGGGAGCGTCTCGAATCGCGCGTTGTACTCCTGGTTCGGCGTCGTCGTGACGACGGTTCCGGGGTGGGCGCAGTCGAAAACGACGCGGGAGAAGGCGACGAGGCGGGGCGGATCAAGATGCTCGATCACCTCCACGACCGCTGCGGCGTCATATCCCGTCAGGCGCTCGTCCCGGTAGGTCAGCGCGCCGTGCAGAAGGGTGATGCGCTCGCGCTGAAGCGGCGGGAGCGTGTCGAGATGCAGGCGGTCATGCGCCCGTTCCAGCTTGCGATGCGCAACGTCCAGCCCAACGATGCGCGTGAATTGTCGATCCGCGAGGAGGGGACGGAGCAGCTGTCCCTCGCCGCACCCGAGGTCGAGCACGGAGGCCGCGCCGCTCTGCTTCAACGCGGCGACGACCGCGCCGATCCGCTGCTCGTTCAGGCTGATGGGTCGCTCCACCGTCGCCTCTTCGCTGTCGCGTGCGGCCTCTGTATCATCGATCTCTTCCGCGTCGTCCGCGACGAGTTGCGCGAGTGCGTCGCGGGCGAGGCTGCGGCGGTGCTTAAGGTAGCGATGCGCGATCATCTCACGCTCCGGGTGCGCGGCGAGCCAGCCTGCACCGTGCCGGAGGAGTTTCGCTACTTCATCGTCGCCGACCCAGTAATGCTTCGCGTCATCGAGCACCGGGATGAGGACGTAGAGATGCGTCAGGAGATCGGCGAGGCGAACGGTCGCGCGCAGCCGGACGGTGTAGTAGGCGCTCTCGCCCCATTGGGGAAATGCGGGGTCGAGCGGCTCTCCCTCCGGCTCCACGGTGTAGCCGAGCGGCGCGAAGAGTCGTTGCAAGAATGGCTCGCCACCCCGGCACGGCACGGCGGCGAGCGTCGCTTCGAGCGGTATCGGCGTTTGCGCGAGTTCCGGGCGCTCCTTGCTCTGGCCTGCCATCGCGCTGCGAAAAACCTGCGCGAGCGCGACGCTGAGGAAGGAGGAGGCGACGTATGGCCGGTCGCTGACGTACTGCTGGAGCGTCCCACTGTGTCCCCGTACGAGACCGATGGGGTCAACGTCGAGCAGGAGCGCCGCTGTGCAGCGCGCGTCGTTCGCCTCCGGGTAGAAGACGTGCGCCTGCCCGAAGGAGAGCGGGAACGCCTGCACCCGCGCCGGATTCTTGTGGATCAGGTACCCAAGATCGGTCGCGGGCGTGCGCGTTGTCGCGAGCGTCAGCAGCATCTGTTTTCACCGACCCGATTGCGCGGAGGAACCGTCGTCCGATTCTTCTGATTGCACCGCGAGAATGTATACCACATCATCACTGGCCGTACAGATGCGCGTTCCCACGGCACCAAAAATGCATTGACTTATCCCGACAGAACGGTAGCGAGATCATTGCGTTCATTGGCGCGACGGAGCGACGAACGGTGCAGAGATCGGATCAACAACGAATCGGCGATCGGTACGAGCTGGAGCAGACCATCGGCATCGGCGGGATGGCGCGCGTCTATCTCGCGCACGATCGCATGCTGGATCGCGAAGTCGCCGTGAAAATCCTCACCCCCGGCCTCGCGGCGGATCCGCTCTTTGTGGAGCGCTTCCGTCGCGAGGCGCAGGCCGCTGCGGCCCTCAATCATCCGAACATCGTCACGATCTACGACACAGGGGCGACGGATGAGACATACTACATCGTCATGGAGTACGTGCCGGGGCCGAACCTGAAGGAGGCGATCCGCCAGCGCGGGGCACTCCCGGAAGCCGAGGCGCTCGGCATCGGCGCGCAGGTCGCGGCGGCGCTTGAGGCGGCGCACTATCGTCGGTTGATCCACCGGGACGTCAAGTCGCACAATGTCCTCCTTCATCCCTCTGGCACGGCGAAGGTGACGGACTTCGGCATCGCGCGCGCCGCCGGGGCATCGCAACTGACCGCGACGAACACCGTGATGGGCACCGCGCACTACCTGTCGCCGGAGCAGGCGCTGCATCAGCCGGTCGATGGCCGGTCGGATGTCTACAGCCTCGGCATTGTGCTGTACGAGGCGCTCTCCGGCCAGTTGCCATTCGCGGGCGACTCGCTCGTCTCCGTCGCGATGCAGCAGGTGCACGAGCAACCGGCGCCCCTGCGCACGCTCCGTCCCGACCTCTCGCCGCAGACCGAAGCCGTCGTGATGAAGGCACTCGCCAAGAACCCGGCGGAGCGGTACCAGTCTGCCGGTGAGATGCGCACCGCGCTCCTGCGCGCGGAGGATGCGATTCGCCGCGCCGGTCGTGTCGCCCTTGTCGAGACGCGACCGCTGCCACCGGGCACCCCCGATGACGCCGTCGTGCGCGCTACAGCTCCGGGCCTGCCGCTCGTCGCCCCTGCGTTACCGCTGCCTGCCGCGCCTATCGAGCGCCAGCGCGCGCAGATCCTTCCCGCCGAGCGCCGCAAGCGTCGGCTTGCCGCGCCCCTTATCCTCGCGGCGTTCTGCGCCCTCATGATCGGTGTAGGACTCTTCGCCTTTCGGTCTCTCGGTGGCGGCTCTCGTGCGGCCACCGTATCGACGCCGACGGCGAGCGCGCGGGCATCGGTCGTCGCGGCGGTAACAACGCCATCGCCCGTACCAACGCAGGTGCCGTCACCGCCGCCTGCCGCGACGCCCGCTCCTGCCACTCCCGTACCGCCAACCCCCATACCGCCCACTACTGCGCCTGTACTCGTCGCCCCAACCGCGACGGCGATCCCACCAACGGTCGCACCGACCGTAGCGCTGCCCACCCCGACACCGCTCGCGGTGCCGACCGCGACTCCCGTCCCCGCGCCACGAGCGACCGCCATTCCGCCGACTGCGGCCCCCGCACCAACCGCTGTGCCGCCGACCGAACCGCCACCACCTGTCGCCACGACGCGACCGAGCGCGCCGGTGGCCGTGGCGAATAACCCGGCACAAGCGGTGCAGCAGTTCTACTCATTCGCGTCGCAACACAACTTCGACGCTGCCGCCGGGCTGTGGAGCGCGCGGATGAAAGCGGAGTACCCCACCGGGGAGAACCTCAACGGACACTTCGGGGCGTTGCGACGTGTCGATGCCAGCACCGGCGCGGTGCAGATCGATCCGAGTGGTACGCGCGCGACGGTCCCGGTTGAAGTCGTCGAGACGCTCAACTCCGGGGACACGCGGCGTTTGCAGGGTTCGTGGCAACTCGTGCACGGCCCATCCGGCTGGCTCCTTGACCAACCCAACCTGCTCCCAGCATAACCGATCGGTGGCGTAGGCTTCAGCCTGCTTTCCTGCCTTATTGAGGAACGCAGGCTGAAGCCTACGCCACCAGTTTTAATTCTTACTGCTGAGTATGTGCGTGAGGTTGATTGAGTTTCGTGTCCGCATTTCCCTCTGCTCGCTCAACCATCTGGCGTAGCGGAGCAGGTTCGCGCTCCTGTATTTTCGCGCCGGGCGCGGCGGTGCCTGAGCCACCCTCGCCGGAGGGCAGGACGAAGCGGTTGACGAGGGCGAGTATGTCCGCTGTGAGAGCGGGGAACGCGCCCGCAATCCGCGCGGCGATGCTGGCGGGAAGAGAGAGGATGCGCTCGGCCTGGCCCCGTCGCGTCGCGTCAACGATTTCGCGCGCCGCCTGCGCGGTGTCGAGCGCGGCGAAGGGGAGTGTGTCACCGAGGCTGAACCAGGCGTACTCCGCCTCCTGATTGCCCTTGAATTGCGCGTTCCGCTGTCCGCCGGTGCGCAGCAGGCCGGGGGCGATGGTCGTCACACGGATGCCGTCCGCCGCCAGTTCCGCGCGCAGACCCTCGGAGAAGCCGGTAGCGGCGAACTTGGCCGCGCTGTACGGCAGCAGGTGCGGCATGCTGATCTTGCCACCAACGGACGTAATGTTGACGATGTGGCCCGTTCCTCGCTCGCGCATCTGCGGGAGGACGGCGAAGGTCGCATAGAGCGTGCCCCAGAAGATGACGCCCATCGCCTCCTCAAAGTCCGCGATGGTCATCGAGCCAACCGGCCCCGCCTGGATGATCCCGGCGTTATTGACGAGGATATCGACGCGCCCGAACCGTTGCGTCGTCTGTTGGACGGCGTTCGTCATGTCGTCACGGTTGGAGACATCGCAGGGGATGGTGAGGACAGTCGCGCCGCCTTGCCGCAGATCGTCCGCCGCGCGGTTGAGTTCGTCCGCGTCGCGGGCACAGATGGCGATGGTGCAGCCAACGCGGGCGAATTCCCGCGCTAGTTGCAAGCCGAGGCCCCGCGAGCCACCGGTGATGAGCGCGACCCTGCCCTGAAAATCTGCGGCGGGGCGACGCAACAATCGCCGCCCCACGACACCGAGGCCAAGCGCGGCGGCAACGGGGATCAAGGACGGTTTTCGCGATGCGTTCATCATATCCCTTCCCTATTGCCGCCACGGTTGCAATACCCGCTACGGCTTGAGAACGACCTTGATGCAGTGATCCTGCTTCTCGCGGAACATCTTGTACCCCTGCGGCGCCTCATCCAACGGCATGCGATGGGTGATGACGAAACCGGGGTCAATGTCGCCCTGCTGGATATGCTCGAGGAGCGGCTGCAAGTAGCGCTGCACATGAGTCTGGCCCATCTTGAAGGTCAAGCCCTTGGCGAACGCCGCGCCGAACGGCACCTTGTCCAGCAGGCCACCGTACACACCGGGTACCGAGACGGTACCGCCCTTGCTGCACGCTTGGATTGCCTCTCGCAGGGCGTGTGGGCGATCCGTGCCGAGGCGCGTGACCTGCTTCGCCTTGTCAACAACGGCGTCGACGCTCATGCCGTGGGCTTCCATGCCAACGGCGTCGATGCATGAGTCCGGCCCCCGCCCGCCCGTCATCTCCTTGAGAGTGTCGATAACGTCCATCTCCTCGTAATTGATGATCTCGGCGTTGCACTGGTCGCGCGCCATCTCAAGGCGATCGGGGAAGCGGTCGATGGCGATGACGCGCTCCGCGCCGAGCATGTACGCGCTCTTGATGGCGAACTGACCAACGGGGCCGCAACCCCAGATCGCGACAACATCACCGGGCTTGATGCCGCAGTTTTCCGCCGCCATGTAGCCGGTCGGGAAGATGTCGGAGAGAAAGAGCACCTTCTCATCGGGGATGCCGTCCGGTATCTTGATCGGGCCGACATCCGCGAAGGGGACGCGCGCGTACTCCGCCTGGCCGCCGGCGTAGCCGCCGTACATGTGGGAGTAGCCGAACATTCCGGCGCCGGTGAACCCATACGCCTTCTCCGCCATCCACGCATTCGGGTTGGAATTGTCGCACGCGGAAAAGAGCTGCTGCTCGCAGAAGTAGCAGTGACCGCAGGCGATGGTGAACGGCACGACGACGCGGTCCCCCCTGCGGAGATTCTTCACTTCCGGGCCGGTCTCGACCACCTCGCCCATGAACTCATGACCGAGGATGTCGCCCGGCTTCAAGGTCGGGATGTAGCCGTCGTAGAGGTGAAGGTCGGAGCCGCAGATCGCGGTGGACGTAATCTTCACGATGGCGTCGCGCGGGTTGATGATCGTCGGGTCGGGCACCCGCTCCACGCGCACATCGTGGGTGTGATTCCAGACGAGCGCTTTCATTTAATTCCCCCGTGCCGTCGGCTGGCCATCCGTCGAGGCTACTTCCCCGGCTTCCATCACCTGCTTGAAGCGGCGCAGGGCATCCTGCACCTGTTGCGTCGGCTCCTCACCGAACATCTTCGCCATGACCATGCCCAGTTTCCCGGCGGGCGGATCGTATTCGAGATTCACCGTCACTTCCGTTCCACGCCCGCCAGGCGCGGGCGTGAACCGCACGGAACCAGCGTTCGCGACATCCGCCTCGGTCGATTTCCACGCGATCAGCTCGTTCTTCACGTCGTTGATGATCGTCGCGTCCCATTCGACGGAGGTTCCGGCGGGCGCTTTCGCCTTCCAGTGCGAATTCTTGTCGTCCTTCACAGTGACGGTTTCGAGGTGATCCATGAACCGGGGAAGGTTCTCGAAGTTGCGCCAGAAGCGGTAGAGTTCCTCCGGCTGCTTGTTGATAGTCACCGTCTTCCCGACGCGGACGCCCTGCTTGTGCCCGACGCTGGCCGATGGGCTGTGGTCGCCATCGCCACCGGAGCGCCCCTTGACACGCCGCGCGACCAGCACACCGCCCGCGACCGCGAGTGCGGTGCCGCCGACGATGGGCTTCCACCGCTCGGCAGGCGCACTGCCTTCGCCGCTCGCGGAAGTGTCCGTCGCGTCGTCATGCATCTTTGTGGTCTGCTGCTCGGTCTTGCTTGTTGTCGCCATGTGCTACTCCTTTGCTCCCGATTGTGTCCCGTTAGGCGTGGTCGCCCGATACCTCACCTGCCCGCAATGGTTGTGCCGGGGGACGGGTGGGGGATTGTTGGTTCCTTCACGATAGTCGGAGTCAGGGCAACGATGCCGTTACCGTCCGTCGAGCGGAAATGGGCGTTCGCACCGGATCGATGCGGTACAATCCTTCGGCATCGCGTGATGCGGCGATAACGAAGGGAGCGAACACGAGTGGGTGGCGATCTCATTCTCACGAACGGCCATATTGTCACGTCGGACCCGGCGCAGCCAGTAGCGGAGGCAGTCGCGATCCGCAATGGGATTGTTGCCGCAGTCGGCAGCAACGCGGACACCCTGACGGAACGACGCCCCGGCACGGAGGTGATCGACCTCCGAGGCCGCACGGCGACCGCCGCGTTCAACGATGCCCACTGCCACCCGATGAATGTTGGGTTCGCCGCCGCCGCAGTCAGCGCGCGACCGGAGGATACGACCAGCATCAACCAACTCGTCGCCAAAATCCGGGAGCGCGCGGCGTCGCAGCCGGCGGACCGCTGGATCCGCGCGCGGGGGTACGACGATGCCCGGTTCGACGAGCGCCGCCACCCGAACCGTGCCGACCTCGACGCCGCCGCGCCCGAACATCCGGTCATCGTCGTGCGCGCCTGCGGCAACGTCGCGGTGGCGAACACGGTGGCGCTGCAACGCGCGGGCATCACCGCGCGGAGCGTCGACCCGGAGGGAGGCGTGATCGACCGCGACGAGCACGGCGAGCCGACCGGCATCCTGCGTGAGACGGCGATGCGCGCCGTGTACAACGCGATCCCCCAGCCGACCGTCGCGGAAATCGTGGAGGCGCTCGACCGCTGCACCGCGCTCTACCACGCCGTTGGCGTGACGAGCGTTGCCGAGGCGGGGATTCACCGCCCGGAGGAGATGACGGCCTATCAGGCGCTCCATGACCGTGGCAGCGGCGGCCTGCGCACGTACCTGATGATGATGATCGATGAGATGCTCGACGCGCTCGAAGGCACCGGCATCCGCACGGGGTTCGGCGACGCGCGGCTCCGCATTGGCCCCGCCAAACTCTTCCTCGACGGCTCGATCGGCGGGCGCACGGCGCGGATGCACCACCCCTACCTCGGTGAGGCGGAGAATGTCGGCCTCTGGATGCAGACGCCCAACGCCTTCAAAACGAAGTTCAAGCGGGCGCACGACCTCGGCTGGCAGTGCTGCGCGCACGCTATCGGGGACGCCGCGATCGACCTGCTGCTCGACTGCTACGAGGAGGCGATGGCCGCCAACCCGCGCCCGGACGCCCGCCACCGCATCGAGCACTGCGAGTTCATCACGGATACCCCCGTCTTCGACCGGATCAAGCGGCTCGGCTGCGTGCCGGTGCCGGGCACGACGTTTTTGCGCGATTTCCGCCCCGTCTATGTGCAAAATCTCGGGCCGGAGCGGCTGCGCTACGCGAACGCGATGCGGACATTCATCGACAAGGGGATCGTCGCGGCGGCATCGAGCGACGCGCCCGTGGTGACGATCAGCCCGCTCGCCGGGATCGAGACGATGATGACGCGCCGTGACTTCGCCGGTGAACAGGCGTTCGCGGAGGAGACGATCCTCTTCGAGGAGGCGGTATGGGCGTATACGTGGGCGGGTGCGTACGCCTCATTCGAGGAAAGCATCAAGGGGAGCCTGACCCCCGGCAAGCTCGGTGATGTCACCGTGCTGAACGCCGACGCTCGCACCGTTGACCCCGACGACATCGCGGAGATGACCGTCGATTACACGGTCATAGACGGGGAGATCGTCTACCGGGGGATGGGGATTTAACACAGAGAACGCAGGGAGAATCCAAAAAATCTCTTCTCTGTGCGCTCTGTGTGCTGCATGTCCTCTGTGTAAACCCCCGTCATCCTGGCGGGTTTATTCCCCGAATCGGTGCGTCTGGCCCGGCTTGAGCGGGTAGCATCTGACGCCTTGCACAGCCGCCTCCACGCGCTCTTTGAAGGCGTCTCCATCCTGCACGATCGGCGGGAAGGTGTTGTAGTGCATCGGAATGACCGTCTTCGGATGGACAAACCCGACCGCGCGCGTCGCGTCAACCGGCCCCATCGTGAAGTGGTCGCCGATGCAGACGCACATCAGGTCGATCTGCTCCTCGCCGACGAACTCCATATCCCGGAAGAGCGCGGTGTCGCCGGTGTGATAAATCTTCAGGCCACCGAAGCGAATGACCAACCCGGCGGCGATGCCCGCTGCCACGACGGTGCCCGCCCCCGTGTCATAAGACGAGCTGTGCCACGCCGGCGTGAATTTGACGCTGCCGCCGTTGAAGGGGACCGTCCCGCCGGGATTGGCGGGGACCGTCGTCACGCCCTGCGTCGCGAGCCATTCACCCAGTTCGAAGGTGGTGATGATCGTCGCGCCTGTCCGCTTGCTAATTGCCAGCGCGTCGTCGATGCCGTGGTCATTGTGCGCGTGCGACAGGAGAATCGTGTCGGCGTGGAGCGCATCGGCGGTCGTCGTCGCGACGGGATTTCCCGTCACCCATGGGTCGATGAGCACGGTCGCACCGCCCGCTTCGAGCATGAAACCAGCGTGTCCCAGATACGTCAACAGCATGATCGGCCTTCCTCACGCAGTCATCGCGGCAATTCCACTCTGTGCAGTGTACCGCGTCTTGCCGTTGGTGACACAGTGGCACGATGTTCCAACCAAATCGACGGGTAGCGGCGAGGGTAACATTTTTCGTATACTCCACGAGGCGATCATAGGCTATCACTATCGGAGGTGCGGTGTGGAACTGCGTCACCTCGCGTACTTCGTCGCAGTGGCGGATCATCAACACTTCACGCGGGCGGCGGAGGCGCTGCACATCGCGCAGCCGTCCCTCAGCCAGCAGATTCGCAAGCTGGAGGAGGAGATCGGCAACACGCTCTTCGAGCGGACGCGCGGCCATGTGACCCTCACCGAGGCGGGTCAGCACCTGCTCCCGCACGCCCGCGCGCTGCTCGCGCGGGCGGCGGAGGCGGAGCGTGAGCTGGCGGAACTCGCGAATCTGGAGCGCGGACGATTGCGCCTCGGCGCCTTGCCCGCCCTCAGCGCGTCGATGCTGCCGCCGCTGCTCGTCGCGTTCCACCAGCGGTACGCGGGGATCGCGCTGGAATTGCACGAAGCGCCGACGATCACGCTCCTGCGTCAACTCGAACACCGCGAGGTTGATCTCGCCCTGACCGCGCTGCCGACGACGCACGGCTACCTCGGCTCCCTCCCGCTCGGGCGCGAGTTGTTCTCCATCGCTGTCGCGCCCAATCACGCGCTGGCGCGCCGCGCCTCGGTCGAACCCGCCGAACTGCGCGACGAGCCGTTCATCCTGTGGAGCGAGGGATCGGCGGTGCGTGATCTCACGCTGCGCATCTGCCGCCAGGCGGGCTTCGAGCCGAAAGTCGTGCTGGAATGTGCGTACTGGGACACGATCTGCTCCGTCGTTGCGGCGGGGCTGGGCATCACGCTCGTGCCGGAGCAGTCGCTCTCCGCAATCTCGCGCTCGCAGATCGCAGTCGTCCGGCTCGCCGATGGCGGCCACGGGCGGCAGATCGGCCTGCTCTGGCGTCGCGACGGCTACCAACCCGCCGCCGCGCGCGCCTTCATCGACCTCGTCCGCAGCCGCAACGAAGGACTCGGGGGAGTAACGAGTAACGAGTAACGCGGGGGTTTGGATCTTCTCGTTACTCGTTACTCGCGGCTACTCGTCGAGGATTTGACAAGCGAGCCATCTTTGCGCATCGTGTAGCGGGCGGGTGCGGCGCGTGTCGTGAGGAGCGGGGATGCAGGGGCACAAGCAACGACGGCGTTGGATAGTGGGGCTGGTGTGCGGACCGCTCGTGGTCTGCGGTGTGATGCTTTCGGTTGGGTGGTCGGCCCTCCCGGCGATCGCGGCCGCCGATGCCGCGACATGCGTGACGGCGACGCCGAGTGCGCCCCCGACCGGCACGGTTGTCGGCACGGGAACGCCGTCGCCGTCACCAACGCCCCCACCGACCGCGACCCCCGCCGCGCCGCAGATCAACGGCCCGCTTCTCAGCGGTGGCCCGACGGCGACGGCGCTCGCAAGCCCCACGCCCCTGCCCGTCTGCACGCCTGTGCCAACACAGACCGCGATCCCGGCGACCGCGACGCAGCCTGTATCGACATCCGTGCCCGTCGCAACAACGAACGGTGCGGCGAGCGCGTCAACAAGCACGACGCCTGTCGCCTCGACGCAGCCGAAGGCGACGGTATCGATTGCCACTGCCCCCTTGACAACGGTATCCGCGCCCGCTGCGTCCGCATCGAGTGCCTCGGCCCCCGTCAGTCCGACACAACCAGCCGCGACGGCGCCCGTTGCCACCGTCCCTGTCGCGACGAAGGCATCCGTGCCCGCCGCGTCGGGGCCGGTTGTCCCGGTTTCGGCGCAATCCGCGCCACCACCCGCCGCCGTGGGATTGCCGCCGTCACCGCCACCCGGCTACGTGCCGCCGAGTGGGGTCTCCGCGCCTTCGACCGGCTCGACCGGCGGCGCGCCCTTCGTATCGACGGGTGGCACCCCCGTTGTCTCCGTCGTGCGTGGCGCACAAGCGCCCTCATCGGCGCAGAATGCTCCACGGCAGTATGTTATCCCCGGTGCGCCACCCGTTGTGGCGCGCCCTGGTGGTCTCCCGCAATCATCGTCCTACGGCCCGACGGGTGCGACATCCCCGGTCGTCATTCTGCGCGCCGGTCATCCGCAGGCGAACTGGTGGCCGATGATCGCGCTTGTCCTTGGCATTGTGTCGATTATCAGTGGAGTTGCGATGCGTCGTGGAACCCCTCGCGGACAGCGATTCAAGTACCGCACCCGATAAATTGCATGTCGTCCCGGACGCGCTATACTGCCGCAGTGATACCGGGAGCGGAAGATGCATTGCGGGAAGGAAATACGAAGACGATGATACTCTGGATTGGATACGAAGCGGCGAGCACGGACGGGGACGCGAGCGAGGCGGTTCACAGCGCAATTCGGGAGGCGGCGGGAGCGCG
>JAABUT010002310.1_pt1 | contig 18754 bp, 14 predicted proteins | sample 5559281 | NCBI WGS metagenome assembly JAABUT01 (sample SAMN10711880, study PRJNA513359) | rock metagenome | isolation source: Antarctica rocks | place: Antarctica: Victoria Land, Ricker Hills nord | collected 2016-01-04 | reverse complement strand
TCGTCAAGCACGACATAGACGGTTACAATCAGCGTGTCGTTCATCGGTCGCTCCTCCACGAATGGTCGGTCTCAGCAACCCCATTCTCGGCTTGCGCGCCGATGAACGCCAACTAGCAATCAGGGTACAGTGATGCATCGCACACATTTCCTTCTGCTGTGTTTTATGGCTTCTAAATAGGACAAAATATACGCGCGCGCATTATGCGTATGGATTTGTGTTATCCTATAATCCAAGAGAGAGGAGAGGTCCTTTGCAGCATGCATACACCATCGCGATCGAACAGGACCTGGAAACCGGTTGGCTCGTTGGGGAAGTGGTCGAACTTCCCGGGTGTCATGCTGAAGCTCCCGATCTTCAGACCCTCAAAGCGTATATCGACGAAGCAATCACGGCGTACCTTGAGGGTGCCGACCCTCGGGAGATTACTCCGATCAGTAAGTTCGTCGGCACGCTCCGTGTCGAAATCTCCACGCACGGCCATATCTCCGCCTAATCCCGTCCCGATCACCTCTGAGCGTACGGATTTTCCGCGCGCCGTTTGGGCGTCCCTGCGTGTTCGTACATCTAGGACGGAAGGTTGGGTATACTAGGTAAGCGAACCGCGCACGCTCGTCCCGGTCACATACGGTACGGCGTGGCTGGTGGAGGTGCACATGTCCGATAGGCTCCCGCGAATCTCCGGCAAGAAGATGCAACAACTCGTTGAGGATGCCGGGTTCATCGGTCGTGCCGCGAAGGGGTCGCACACCTTCTACAGGGATGCGAACGGGCGGAAAAGGGTCGTCGCCGCGCACGGGGCGCAGGACCTATCGGTGACGATGATCGCGAAGATCCTGCGTGACAGAGGAGTACCGCGAGCGAGTGAAAGACCGGTGATCCCATCGCTCAACCGCTCAAAAGAGACCACGATATTGGAGCGGGCATGGCGAAGACGAAGCGGCATCACACGATCCCTGAGTTCTACCTCAAGCGCTTCGGCAACGCCGATAGCCAGCTTCATATGCGTCGCCGTGGCCAGCCGGTTCACTTGATACACGCCCGTAACATCAGCGTAAATGCGCCCACCGAGGATGACGACGGGCAACCACCATTGAGGACAACCCGTGCAAGGCAATGTTTTCTGCCCGCGAAACCCCGGAGAGTACGACAGCGTGCGTGCTGGCGCGGAATGCCGCGTGCCCGTGGGGGTTATACTCAATAGAGAGTGTATGCCCGCCGCGCCGTTGGCCGCGCGGTTTCCGATGGAGGTGCCACGTATGTCAGCGAAACCCGAAATGAGCCGCGAGGAGCGGATGGCGTTCATCCTCGATCACCGCGAGAAGCCACGCAACAACCACCTGATGGACGACGCATCGGTCGCGCACACCGGCGGCAATCCGGGCTGCGGCGATATCCTCACGATCTACCTCAAGGTTGGCGATGATGAGCGGATCGAGGACATTTCGTTCACGGGCGAGGGGTGCACGATCAGTCAGGCGGGGGCGTCGATCCTCAGTGGTCAATTGAAGGGCAAGACGCTCGCCGAGGTAGAGGGCATGGACTTCGATGTCGTCGTTGACACCTTCGGGCGCGACGTGATGGCGACCCGGCCCCGCTGCGCAACCCTCGCGCTCGGCACAACGAAAACCGCAGTGAAGAAATACCGCGATAAGACGCGGAAAGAAGCACTCACGACCACATCGTCCGTATCATCCGTGTCATCCATACCTTGACGATGATCCATCACCGAGTTATGCTCCAATTTGGTTGACAAATCCCCACGCGGGTTGACGGCGACGAGAATCATAGGTATGCTTGCTTTATTGACTATTTCGCGTAAGATCGTCAACTATAACGCAGTGATGTGAGGAGATGTGTATGAGCGCGACAGTGACTGCAACAACCCCGGCGACGGATGCATTGGTTTCCACGCAGTGGGTGACCGATCATCTGAACGACGCGACGATTCGGCTTGTCGAGAGCGACGAAGACATTCTGCTCTACGAGATCGGGCATATCCCCGGTGCGGTCAAGATTGACTGGACCGCCGACCTGCAGGACCCGGTCGTCCGCGACTTCATCAACGCGGAGCAGTTCGCGGCGCTGCTGAGCCGCAATGGGATCGCGAATGACACGATGGTCGTCTTCTATGGCGATAAGAACAACTGGTGGGCGGCATATGCCTACTGGTTCTTCAAGCTCAACGGGCACGAGCGCCTGCGGATCATGGATGGTGGGCGCGCGAAGTGGGAAGCCGAGGGCCGCGAATACACTCGCGACACGCCGCAGTACCCTGCGACCGCGTACACTCCCGGCACGTACCATCCCGAGTTGCGCGCGCTCAAGGATGAGGTGCTCGCATTTATTGGCTACGCGAATGGTGGCCACGGCGAGCAGCGGCAGGGGCCACTCGTCGATGTCCGCTCGCCGCAGGAGTTCTCGGGCGAGTTGACGCACATGCCAGCGTACCCGCAGGAGGGGGCGTTGCGCGGCGGCCATATCCCCGGCGCGCGGAGCGTCCCGTGGGCGAAGGCGGTTGCGGAGGACGGCACATTCAAGCCGATCACCGAACTGCGCGCGCTGTACGAGGGCGAGGGTGTCACGCCGGACAAGGACGTGATCGCGTACTGCCGCATCGGCGAGCGATCGAGCCATACCTGGTTCGTGCTGCACGAATTGCTCGGCTACCCGAGCGTGCGCAACTACGACGGTTCCTGGACGGAGTGGGGCAACGCGGTGCGGACGCCGATCGAGAAGTAGCCGCATACAGAGACGCATTATTGGCACCCGGTGGGGCGCGAGCGCGCTCGCCGGGTGTCCGCGTGTTCGTAACACACTTGCGGCGGGATGCGCCGCCGCGTTATCATCGTCGGCGCGGTGGCATTTGTCTACCACCATCTTCGGCGCGCCACTGTACGCGAGAGCAAGCGAGAGAAGGGAACGGGTTACACTGTGAAAGTTACTGCCGAGCGGCTCCCAGAAAGCCAGATCCGGCTGGAGATCGTCTCCGACGAGTCCGAGTTCACGAAGGCGTTTGACCGCGCGACCCGGCGCGTCGCGCAGCGCGTGACCGTGCCCGGTTTCCGCCGGGGGAAGGCGCCGCGCCCATTGGTGGAGCGGCACGTCGGGCGCGCGATCATCGTGGACGAGGCGAATGGCGATCTGATGGACGACCTCTACCGGCAGGCGCTGGAGCAGGAGGACCTGACGCCGATCACGCGGCCCTCCGTCGAGGTGATCGAGCGCGAGCCGCTCGCCTTTCGCGTGGACGTGGAAGTCGCGCCCACGGCGGAGGTGACGGGCTACGCGGATGTACGCGTCGAGCCGGAGCACATCTCCGTGACGGATGCGGACGTGGATGAATACATTGACCGGCTGCGCGAGGACGCCAGCCCGTGGGTGGACCCGGCCTCGCCGCGCCCCGTGCAGGAGGGCGATCAGGTCGTCGTGGACATCGCCGCCTTCGAAGGCGACGAGCCGTTCGACGAGCCGACGATGGGCGCGACGTTCGTGCTCGGTCGGGACAACCTCCTACCGCAGATTCGCGACCTTCTCCTCGGCGCGACGGTCGGGGAGCCAGTCGAGCGGACGGTGACATTCCCGGACGCCAACGCGGAGGACGAGGAACGACCGATCCCGGAGACGTTGCTCGGCAAGACGCTCAACTATCGCATCACCGTGCAGAGCATCAAGGAGCGGGAGAACCTGCCGCTGGATGATGAACTTGCCACTTCGCTCGGCGGGCGGCAGCAGACGCTCGCGCAGTTGCGCGCCGAGGTGCGCTCCAGCCTGTTGCGGCAGAAGGAGACGCAGGCGCGCGTCGACCTCATCAACAACATCATGGAGAAGATGCGCGACGATGTAGCGAAGATCGAGGTTGGCCCCGCGCTCATCAGCCAGCAGACGCAGGAGGACGCCTCCCAGCAGTTGCAGCAGATCGGTGGCATGGGGCTGGACCTGAACCAGATCTTCGGCAAGAACTCCGCTGCGCTGGAGAACTTCATGGAGCGCATCCGCCCGGAGTCGGAGCGGCGGCTGCGGAATACGCTCATCCTGCGCGAAATCGCCAAGGCCGAGAACATCGATGTTGGGATGGACGAAGTGCTCGCGGAGGTGCAGCGGCTCGGAATGTCCGCGAGTGTCCTTGAGGACGAGCGCACGCTGGAACTGATCCAGGCTGATCTCAGCGAGCGCAGGCTGTTCGACCGCGTGATCGCCCTCGCCACCGAGGGCCGGGGAATCATCGACGACTCTCCGGAGAGTGCGTACATCCTGCCAGAGACGGAATACGAGACGCCGACGGACGACGCGACGGTGATTGACGGCACCGCGACCGAAATTGAGCCGGTTGCCAGCGCGGAAGCGGACAAGACTGACAGAACCGCCGCCGACGCCACAGAGCTGGAGAATGCTGGTACAATAGCGGGAGACGAGACGCCAGCCGCGACCGACGCGCCCGCCAAGACCGGTGACACGCCGACCACCGCGTAACATCGGTGGCGCCTGTCCGTTCTAACGAAAGGAAACGACATGCAGAGGCAAGCCGGTTTGGAACAGCACAACATCATCCCCGCCGTGATCGAGAGCACGAATCGCGGCGAGCGCTCCTGGGACATTTACTCCCGCCTCCTACGCGACCGCATCGTCTTCGTCGGCACGCCGATTGACGCGCAGGTCGCTAACGTCTTCATCGCGCAGATGCTCTTCCTCGATTATGAAGACCCGGACCGCGAAATCAAGGTCTACATCAACAGTCCCGGTGGCGAGGTCTACGCGGGTCTGGCGATGTACGACACGATGCAGATGATCCGCTCAGATGTCTCGACGTATTGCATGGGCATGGCGGCGAGCATGGGCGCGGTGCTCCTCTGCGCGGGCGCGCATGGCAAGCGGTATGCGCTGCCGAACTCGCGCGTGCTGATCCATCAGGGGTCGGGCGGCTTCCGCGGCAACGTGCCGGACATCGACATCGCCGCGCGCGAGACGATCAACGTTGTCACGCGGCTCGTTGAGATCATGGCGAACCACAGTAGTCAGGCGTTCGACAAGGTGAAGCGCGACACCGAGCGCGACTACTACATGGGCGCGGAAGAGGCGAAGGATTACGGCTTGATCGACGAAATCCTCCTGCCGCAACCGAAGAAGGTGCCCGACGCATTGGTGACGGCGTAAACGCATCCGGGGTGTCGAGAATATATGGGGAACCGCGCGCACTCCGCCCGCGGGGGAATGAGGAGTCATCGGGATGGCAGGTACGCGCGGCACGACTGGAAATGGGAGCGGGAGCCGAATGCAATATCGCTGCTCGTTTTGCGGCAAGGGGCAGGATGAGGTCAAACGCCTGATCGCCGGCCCCGGCGCGGTCTATATTTGCGACGAATGCGTCGAGTTGTGCCGCGAGATCATCGAGGAAGAGGAAGTCCCGACGCCGAAGGTGCAGCCCTCGTTCGCGGGGATTCCGACGCCGAAGCGGATCCACGAGCAACTCTCGCAGTACGTCGTTGGGCAGGAGATCGCGAAGAAAAACCTCGCCGTCGCCGTTTATAACCACTACAAACGGATCACGGCGGGTCAGGAACCCGGCAACGATGTGGAGTTGCAGAAGAGCAACATTCTCCTCGTCGGCCCAACGGGCTGCGGCAAGACCTACCTCGCCCAGACGCTCGCCAAGATTCTCGACGTTCCCTTCTCCATCGCCGACGCAACCGCGCTGACCGAGGCGGGGTACGTCGGTGAGGATGTCGAGAACATCCTCCTCCGGCTGATCCAGAACGCGGGCGATGTCGCGCGGGCCGAGACGGGCATCATCTACATCGACGAGATCGACAAGATCGCGCGCAAGTCGGACAACCCGTCCATCACGCGCGATGTCTCCGGTGAGGGCGTGCAGCAGGCGCTTCTGAAGATCATCGAGGGGACGACGGCGAATGTGCCGCCCCAGAGTGGCCGCAAGCACCCGCACCAGGAATACATCCAGATCGACACGCGCAACATCCTTTTCATCTGCGGCGGCGCGTTCGAGGGCCTCGCGGACATCATCGCGCGGCGCATCGACTCGAAGCAGACGATGGGCTTCATGCGGGACGGCTCGCAGTCGAAGAAGCAGGAGGAGACGAACCTCTTCCGCCACGTCACGCACGATGACCTCTTGAAGTACGGCCTGATCCCGGAGTTCGTCGGGCGCTTGCCGATCACGGTCAGTCTCGATCAACTCTCGCGCGGGGAACTGATCCGCATCCTCACCGAGCCGAAGAACGCGGTCATCAAGCAGTACCAGCGGCTGTTCGGGCACGACAACGTCGAGTTGTCGTTCACGGAGGATGCGCTGGAGGAGATCGCGACGCAGGCCGAGAAGCGCAAGACCGGCGCGCGCGGCCTGAAGACGGCAATCGAGGGGCTGCTGCTCGACACGATGTACGAAATTCCCTCGCTCGATAATGTGCGCCGGTGCGTCGTCAATGGCGATACGGTGCGCACTGGCAAGCAGCCAATTCTGATGACAGTTGGCGGGCGGGAACTCGAACTCGAAGATACCGTCGCCTGACGCATCGTCGCACGAAACAGAAACGAAGCAGGCCGGGCGATGCGCCCGGCCTGTTCAATTCCTCATCCCCGGCCTCTCTCCATCGCCCTGAGAGCACGCCTTCTGCCAGTCCCGTTCGGCGATGGAGAGGGGAGGGGAAAGTCTCGTTATCGAATGAGATTGCTACTTCCCCGCGTGCGGCACGGCGGCGATGTCGTGCTCGTCGCTCTCGTTGTCGCCCTCATCCTTTGATGCGGTGTCGGTATTCGGGCTGAAGGTGGTCGGGGCCTGGTACCCCCGGACGCTCGCGCCATAGGGTCGGGGGGCGTACCCGACGCTCGGCGGGCGGGTAGGGGGCACGGAGGCCTCCGGCCGGGAGAAGCCCTGACGTGGGGGAAGGTCCGCACGCGCGAACTGCGCGACGTTCGCCTCAAGATCGATAAATTGGTCCGCGATGTCCATCAGGTCCGTCGCCGCCTGCCGTGGCGTCGCGGCGACCTCGATCCGCAGGCCGGCATTCTGCGCGGCGTCCACGAGGTTCACAAAATCCCCGTCGCCGCTGACGACGATGGCGACATCGATGTGCGGCGCTTGGGTGAGCAGGTCGATGGCGAGTTCCATGTCGAGGTTCGCCTTCGTACTCCCATCCTCGAACCGCCGCAGCGCCTTCGTCTTGACGCGAAAGCCGTTCCGCTTCAGCCATGTGATGAAACTGTGGCTGCTCTCGTCCTCCGGGTTGTAGCCGAGGTAGGCGTACGCGCGGTGCAGACGGCGACCGGAGGTGAGAAAGTCGAGCAGGCGCGCGTAATCGATGCGGATCCCCATGTCGCGCGCGGCGAAATAGAGGTTGGACATGTCGAAGAAAATGGCGATGCGGTCCGATTCGTCGTGCCGTCGTGAAGCGCGCATAGAGAAAACCCCTTTCACATTCACCGCGTCTCTCTCCTAAAGTCAGGTCACCGGGAATTGCCCCAGTCAGTATGCGTTTCGCGCGTGCGTGTCAGTTTTTGTACGAAACACCTGATCGTGGCATCAGTGTATCATGCATTCATCGCGTGAAACAAACGCCGTGCGATCCCGCTATCCCTCGCTTCCGCTCCCGACGAGCGTGCGCCATGCTTCATTGATCCCGTCATCGCTGACCGCGTAGAAATGCCGCACATCGCCGTTCTCGCGATAGGCGAGCGTATAGCGGCGCACGCCGTCGCGCATGGCGCTCCCCGCGTAGCCGAGGTTGCCTTCCCAGCGGATCGCGTCGGCCGCTGAAGCGTCCTTTTCTTGTTCGACAATCGCCTGTCGCCACAAGCGCCGCGCCGATTTGCGCGTCACGTTCTCCGCCACTCTGCCGCTGCGGAGGTCGCGCATCGTGTAGTACCGCTCGCCGTCCCGCTCCTCGACGCCGAGAATCTCCACGCCCGTCTTCGGGACGATGGCCAACTCCGTACCATTGCGGCTGACCGCAGGGGCAGACGCGCCGACAGGCACCGCTTGCGCCTCCGGTACTGGCACGGGATCGGGCGCTACCGATTCCTCGATTACTGGCTCTGCCGTCTCCGGGGCGGTTGCGCGGGGCGTCCGGGTGCGTCGTCGAGGGCGGGGCTTGGCGGGTGCCGGGTCTTCTATCGAGGAAGGCGCTACGAGTTCCGCTGCCTCTTCCAGTATCGCTGATCCTGTCGGGCTTGCCGATTCCACAGCCGGAATCTCGATGGATTCTTGCTGTGTTGGCTGCGATTCCCCCGGTTCAGCTTGCGTTGGCACGTTCGCGGCGACATCGAGCGTCGTCGGACTCTCGGGCGCGGGTGTGGACTCGGTCGGCTGAGGCTGCTCGGTCGCTAGCTCTTGCGTCGTGGCTGCATTGTCGCGGTTGGCGGCTGTGCGTCGGCGTGGCGGCCTGCGTCGCGTGCGTGTCGGCGCGGCAATCGCCGGTTCTTCGGTTATTTCCGTGGCGAGTAGGTCGGCGGTGTCCGCAATGTCCGGCGCGTCCGGTTCATCGGTCTCCGTGTCGCTGTCGGAGGCACGCGGGGCCGTCCATGCGCGGTCGTAGACCAGTGCCGCAGTAGGGGTTGGTTCGCTCCCCGCCGCCTCGCGCACGAGTTGGACGATTTCATCGCGGAGCGCAATCACCGTCTCGCTCTCCTGCCGGACGAAGACCTGTCCGGCGTCCGTCGCGTACGGCGTGTTCATCCCCTTCGGCACGCTGACGATGAGGACGGGCTTGCCGCCGCTGGTCTCGACATCAACCGCGACATCGAGTTTCGGCACGACGCTGCGGGCGAGCGCGTCGCGCAGACCGCGCGCGGACTCTTCGGGGTCGGGGACGCCAATCGGTGGTTGGGTCGGGTTCGCGTTGACACCGACGTAGAGGGTGCCGCCGTTCGTGTTTGCGAACGCGACGACATCCTTCAAAATCGGGCGGTAGCGGCTCCGACGGCTGCGCACCTGCTCATGGAACGCCTGCACGAGCGTCGTACCCTGCTCGCGCGCCGCCTGCACCGCGTCGAAGGGCGAGTCCGAGACGGGCTGATACGGGCGCGTGCGCGCGAAGTCTTCCGCGATGAGCAGCGCCTTCAACGCTGCGAAGGAGCGCTCGGGCAGCAGCGCCTCCGTTGCGCGGTCGCCGATGCCGAGATCGGTGTCGCGTCGCGCGCCCTCGCGCGTCAGTCGATGCGCGTCGGAACCCTGGATGCAGTGCATCCGGCGCGGATATTCCGGCTTGGAGCCGTTGAAGAAACTCGCCGTCGCGCGCCGGGTCATGTCGTCCAGATCGGTCACTTCGAGGGCGTGGATGTACTCCGATTGTGTGTACGCGATCTTCGTCTGTCCGCCGAAGCGGAAGCCCTGCATCGCTACGCCGTGCGTCGAGTCGACGTGCGCCGGGATGACGAGGCCGCCGTTCTCGTTGATGACCTCGTACGCGGCGAGCACATCGGCGGTCGCGCCGACCTGCCCGCTTCCCGATTCCATCTGCTCCTCAGGGACATTGAACGTCATCAGCAGGTGCTCGAGGCGGCGCACCGTCGTCTCCGGCGGGAAGATGCCGAGGATGTGGAAGCCGAATGCCGCCGTGAACTCGAAGCCGGGGAGCACGAGCACCTTCGCCATCAGCCGCCGGTACTCTTCGAGGATTTTCCACTCCGCAGGCTGAAGCCGGCTCATCTCCTCCAGCAGTTCCAAGTCCTCGATCTCACGCCGCATCGCCGCGATGCCGCTCACGCTGTTGTGATCGGTGAAGGCGATAATGTCGAGTGAGCGGCCCTCCGCCTTCTGGAGAATCTCCAGATAGGTGGCGGCGAGGTCCTGGTAATCGGCCGAAGCCGGGGTGTGGAGATGCAGGTCCATGCGGAACCATGTCATGTCCTGGGCGTCACGTGTCTGGTGGCTGCGGCCACCCCTGCCGCGTCGTGTACGAGACATCGGATTAATCGTCGCTCCTGATACCAACGCGTGATGCGCCGAAAAATGGATCCCAAAACCGCCCCGATTGTCGCATAGCGGCGATGGCACGGCAAACGCGGGCAAAACGCCCCGCCGCGCGACATGGAGGGCGCACGTACGGTACAGTAGACATGGGCCGTCCTGAGGGCGCAATGGGGAGTAGACATGAGCGAAGATCACGACGATACGGCGAGCATCGATCTGCATGATTTCCTCGACCGGCTCGCATCGAGCACGCCGACACCAGGGGGCGGGGCGGCGTCGGCGCTGTCCGCCGCGCTCGGTGCCGCCTCCGTCGCGAAGGTCGCGGCGGTGAGCGTCGGGAAACCAAAGTTCGCGGCAAATGACGCGGAATTGCGGGAGCGGATGCGTTACCTCCTGTCGCTCCGCGACCGCTTCCTCGCGCTCGCGGCAGATGATGAGGCGGCGTTTGCGGCCTACATGGCGGCGTTCCGGCTCCCGCGCGCGACGGATGACGAACGCGCGACGCGGGATGAGGCGGTGCAGGCGGGGATGCGGCAGGCCGCCGCCGTGCCGCTGCGGATCATGGCTGCGTGCCGCGAGGTGCTGGAGGCGGCGGAGCGGATCGCCGATATTGGCAACCCGAATGCGCTGGGCGACTGCGGTGCGGGGGCGGCGATGGCGGTCGCGGCGATGCGCGTCTCGCTCCTCAATGTCACCGCGAACATCGGTGGCATCGTCGATGGCGCGGAGGTCGCGGGGTACCGGGCGCAACTGCACGACCTGATGGACGACGTGGGCCCGCGCGAGCGTGCGCTCCTCAACTCCGTTCGCCGTCGCCTCGCGGGTGAAGCGTAGATGGCGGTGATGCCATCGCCGCGTGACACCGACGCCGCTTCCGCGTGGCTCCTCGTCGGGAAGCCCGTCGCCGCCGCGATCACCGCGGAAGTCCGCGCGGGTGTCGCGGCCTTCGTGGCGCGGTACGGGTATACGCCCGTGCTCGCGGTGATGACGGTGGGGGCGACCCCGGCGGCGGAGCGGTACACGGGGACGCTGCGCAAGCAGTCGGCGGTGGTCGGCCTCGGGTTCGAGCGCGTCACGCTCGCCGCAGATGCCCCTGAAGAGGACGTGCGCGGGTGCATCATCGAACTCAATCACCGACCGCAGGTGGCGGGAATCCTCGTCCAGACGCCGCTGCCGCCGCACCTTCCGCCAACAATTGTCGGCGAGACGCTCGATCCGTACAAGGATGTCGATGGGATCACGCCGACGAACGCGGGCAATCTGTCGCTCGGTCTGCCGGGGCTGTTCCCCGGCACGCCGATGGGCGGCATCGCGCTGCTGCGGCATTACGACGTACCGTTGCGCGGGGTGAGCGCGGTCGTGATTGGTCGCTCGAATGTCGTCGGGCGACCGTTCGCACAGTTGCTACTCCGCGAGGACGCCACGGTCACGATTGCCCACTCACGGACCGTTGGGCTGGCGGAACTCGCGCGGCAGGCCGATTTGCTGGCGGTGGCGATTGGTCGGGTTGGCTTCGTGACACCGATGATAGTCAAACCCGGTGCGGTGGTGGTCGATTTCGGCACGAACTTCACGGACGGCGAGTTGCGCGGGGACGTGGATCCGGCGGTCGCAGCGGTCGCCGGTGCGATGACGCCGGTGCCCGGTGGCACGGGGCCGGTGACGAACGCCGTCCTCTTACGCCACACCCTCCGCGCGGCGGAGGAGATGATGACGGCGCGGAGCCACATTGGTTTGCCCGACAACGACTGAGCCTGATTGAATCGTTCCCCTCCCCTCTCCATCGCCGCCGTGATCTCAGTAGGTCGAAGCCAAGGGGCGATGGAGAGGGGCCGGGGGTGAGGAAAGGACCGCGCAATGGCTGAGGTACCGAGCAACCTGTCGATCGCGCAGGCGGCACGCCTGCTCCCAATCACCGAAATCGGGGCGTCGCTCGGGCTGGCCGAGGATGACTTGGAGGTATACGGCAAGTACAAGGCGAAGATCAGCCTCGGCGTCCTCGACCGGATGCGGGACGCGCCGCTCGGCAAGTACATCGTCGTCACGGCGATCACGCCGACGCCGCTCGGCGAGGGGAAGACGACGACGACCGTTGGCCTGGGGCAGGCGCTCACGAAGATCGGCAAGAAGGCGATTATCGCCATCCGGCAGCCGTCGCTCGGGCCGGTCTTCGGCATCAAGGGCGGTGCGGCGGGTGGCGGCTACTCGCAGGTCGTCCCGATGGAGGACTTTAACCTGCACCTGACGGGCGACTTCCACGCCGTCACGGCGGCGCACAACCTCGCGGCGGCGTTTGTCGATAACTCGATCTACCACGGCAACCCGCTCGACATCGACCCGCTCGCCGTCTCGTGGCGGCGTGTGCTCGACATCAACGACCGCGCGCTCCGTCAGGTCATCACCGGCCTCGGCGGGAAGGAGAACGGCATCCCGCGCGAGTCGGGGTTCGACATCACCTCGGCCTCGGAGATCATGGCGATCCTCGCGCTGACGACTGGTATGGACGACTTGCGCGAGCGCCTCGGTCGCATCGTCGTCGCGCAGTCGCGGCAGCGCACGCCGGTCACGACCGCCGATGTGCGGATCGCGGGCGCGATGACGGTGCTCCTGAAGGAGGCAATTCGTCCGAATCTGCTCCAGACGCTGGAGAACACACCGGCCATCGTCCACACCGGCCCATTCGGGAACATCGCGCATGGGTGTAGCAGCATCCTCGCGGACCAGATCGGACTGCGGCTGGCGGATTACGTCGTCACGGAGGCGGGGTTCGGCGCGGACCTCGGCGCGGAGAAGTTCTTCAACATCAAGTGTCGTGCCAGTGGCCTGACGCCGAGCGCGGCGGTGCTCGTCGCGACGGTGCGCGCGCTGAAGGCACACAGTGGCAAGTATCGCGTCGTTGCGGGGAAGCCGCTCGACCTTGGCCTGAGCACGGAGGACTTGCCCGCCCTGCGCGACGGCCTCGCCAATCTGGAGAAGCAGATCGAGAATGTGCGCATCCACGGCGTCCCAGTCGTCGTCGCGATCAACCACTTCCCGACGGACACAGAGGCGGAGATCGCGCTCGTGCGGTCGGTCGCGCTCGCGGCGGGAGCGGACGAGTGCGTCGTCTCGCGCATCTGGGCCGAGGGTGGCGACGGTGGGCGGGAGATGGCGGAGGCGGTCGTGCGCGTCGCGGAGCGCGGCGGGGACTTCCGCTTCCTCTACCCGCTCGACGCGCCGGTGAAGGAGAAAATCACGACGATTGCGACGCGCATCTATGGTGCGGACGGCGTGTCATTCCTCCCGGAGGCGGAGCGGAACATCCGCGACATCGAGCGGCAGGGGTACGGCAACCTGCCGATCTGCATGGCGAAGACGCACCTTTCGCTCTCGCACGACGCCAGCCTGCGCGCGCGCCCGACGGGCTTCACGGTGCCGGTGCGCGCCGTTCGTCTGTCGGCGGGGGCGGGCTTCGTTTATCCACTCGCGGGCGACATTCGGACGATGCCGGGTTTGGGCGCTGATCCCGCCGGGGCGCACGTCGATATCGACGCCGACGGGCGCGTGACCGGACTCTTTTAGCGCCCTGACCCGCGAGGCAGAAACCGAACATGGCCGGATCGCGTATCATCATGTAGATAACCGTGTTTGCTGGTGACTCCTTGCGCACCACTGGTACGGGTTATGCGGGTCTCGCGGCAGGGGTGATGCTACGCTTCTGCTCATGTCACAGCGTTATGTTATGCTTAACCCGAATGGTGACGGTTCGCCGCCACATACTCGTTACCGCGTACAATCGACGCGCTTAAAGGATGGTGTCGCATGTCTCACGACGACCAGGTTGGTCGCCCGCTCCTTCTCACCCCGAACAAGCGGAATAGTCAAGATCGGGATCGGGATCGCAACAACCCGAACAACGGGAACACCCCCAACCCGTTGGACGACCCGAACAAGCGGGTGCCGCGCGTGCCCCGCAAGTCGGACGATCCCAATGACGGCAACAAGTCGCGTTTCCGGCCGCCCGCTTGGGTCTGGTGGGTGCTGCTCGCGGGTTTGTTGATCTGGAACATCTTCGCGCTCGCCAACCCGTTCGCCACGGGTCGGACGAATGTGACGTACAGCGATTTCCTCGCGCAGGTGCAGAGCGGCAACGTCAGCGAGGTGACGCTGCAAGACCGCAATGTCTCGGGTATCTTCAAGCAAGCGGTTAAGGTGACGCAGACGGGTGACATCGTCGGTGGCCCCGGCGTCGTCGCCACGGCGGTACCGGTCGCGCCGACGGCGGCAACGGGCGTCACGCCCGCGACTGCAACGCCCGCGCCCAACGCGAAGCCTGTGACCGAGTTCAAGACGAACCTGCCGATTGTCGAGAACCCGACATTGCTGACGCTCCTCCAGCAGCAGGGCGTCAAGGTCAATGTGAAGGGGAACGATTCCGGCGGCTTCCTGCCGCTGTTGCTCAACCTGCTCATCAGCCTTCTGCCGCTCGCCTTGTTCATTGGGTTGGCCGTCTTCCTCGGTCGGCAGGTGACGCGCGGCCAGCAGGGGATCATGGGCTTCGGCAAGTCCCAGGCCCGCGTGCACGACGCCGAGCGCCCGCAGGTGACGTTCGGCGATGTCGCCGGTGAGGACGAGGCGAAGCAGGAACTGACGGAGGTTGTGGACTTCCTCAAGAACCCCGGCAAGTACCACATGCTCGGCGCGCGGCTACCGCGCGGCGTGCTGCTGATCGGCCCCCCCGGCACCGGCAAGACACTGCTCGCGAAGGCGGTCGCGGGGGAGTCGGGCGTGCCCTTCTTCAGCGTCTCGGCGTCCGAGTTCGTGGAGATGTTCGTCGGTGTCGGCGCGTCCCGCGTGCGCGACCTGTTTAATAAGGCCAAGGCCGCCGCGCCGTCGATTGTCTACGTCGATGAGATCGACGCCGTTGGCCGACAGCGATTCGCGGGCCTCGGCGGCGGCAACGACGAGCGCGAGCAGACGCTGAATCAGTTGCTCGTGGAGATGGACGGCTTCGACCCGAAACAGGAGGTCGTCGTGCTCGCCTCGACGAACCGCCCGGACGTGCTCGACCCTGCACTCCTGCGCCCCGGCCGTTTCGACCGGCAGGTGACGGTCGGGCTGCCGGACCGCAAGGGCCGCGAGGCAATCCTGAAGATTCACTCGCGCGGTTTGCCGCTCGCGCCGGATGTCAATCTCAACCGCGTCGCGCAATCAACGCCCGGTTTCGCTGGTGCGGACCTCGCGAACCTCGTCAACGAGGCCGCCCTGACGGCGGCGCGGAACAACCGGCAGCAGATCCTCGGTCGCGATTTCTCCGAGGCGCTCGACAAGATCATCCTCGGCACGGCGCGCGGCCTGATCCTGACCGAGCATGACAAGAAGGTCGTCGCGTACCACGAGGCAGGGCACGCGGTCGCGGCATACTATTCGCCGGACACGGACCCGCTGACGAAGGTCTCGATCGTCCCGCGCGGGCGCTCGCTCGGCGTGACGATTCAAAGCCCGGAGGAGGACCGATTCAACTACCCGAAGGCGTACCTGCTCAGTCGCCTCGTCGTGATGTTCGGCGGGCGGGCGGCGGAGGAGATCGTCATTGGCGAGATCACGACGGGCGCGGAGAGTGACCTGAAGGAGTCCACATCGCTCGCGCGGCGCATGGTCGGCCTCTGGGGCATGAGCGAGGAGGTCGGATCGCTCTACCTCGGCACAGGTGAGCAGGATGTCTTCCTCGGCCGCGAATTGACGCGCGACCGCGACTACAGTGAGGACACGATCTCGGCGGCGGACCGCGCGGTGCGGGAACTGCTGGAACGCTCGCACCATCAGGCGCACCATCTGCTCAGCGAGCATCGGGCGGCGCTCGACGCGCTCGCGCAGAAGTTGCTCGACGATGAGACGCTCGATCAGGAGCAGGTCTTCGCGATCTTCGCGGCAACCGACGGTGGCGCGCCGCGCCGGGGGTACTCCGATGAGCCAGGCTTGCGCCCCGCGCCCGTCCCGGAACCGGCGCTCTCCGGCGCTATCCGCACCGATGTCGAAGGTGCGACGACGAGCAGCGAGTAACGAGTAATAAGTAATAAGTAACGAGTAGCGAGTAATGAGACGGGATCGGTCCCCTCGTTACTCGTTACTCGTTACTCGCTACTGTCTTTAAGAACGTGCTGTAGCGCTCTGCTGCAATAGCTAGAGCGTGGGCCTCGGCTTCGCTCAGCGGGACGAAAAGGCTTGGCACAATGGTAACGGCGCCTTTCTTCAGAGTGCGCTTCCATATGCCGACGATCCGGCCATTGATAACAATCGTGTGGTAGAAGAGGACATTGCCCCGATACCCCACCTTCTCCGTGTGCTGCGTATCAAATGCGGCGCTGCGATCGATGTAGCCCACAAGGTACTCATCGAAATTGGGCAGCAGATGCGCGGTTGCGGACAAATCTTCTGCGGTTGGCGGAGACGGGGCAAACCAATAGGTCTGACCATCCACACTTTCGTGTCTGAGTTGCGGCTTAATCATTTCGAGGCCCGCTTTCGCATCCGCTGCGGTCAATCCCGACCACCAGCGATAATCTTTCAGCGTGGCTGGTCCGTGGCTCGTGAAGTAGCGTTTGGCGAGTTCGGCCACTGCTTCATCGCGCGCCAGCGCCCTCGCGTATGGCGCCCGCTCATCGAGCAGAGCATAGGTCTGCTGCGTTCCGCGCCGCACGCCGCTACAGAGAATTTGATCCAATTCCGCACGAAAAATGATGTGGCCGAGTCGGCGTGCATCATCCGTCGCGATGCCGACGTGCTGGAGGATGGTCGCCAGTTCCGGGCGAGTGAGATGCTTCCCACCTTGCAATGCCTTCGCCAGCACGGCGTTGCTGCGCGCAAAGAGGGCCTCGTCCAATTCGAGCGTGCGATCGTGGTAGGCATTGATTGCCTTGAGGCGCGGAGCGGTGAGGTCAAGTATCCAGCGAATATCGGCGGGCGTGACAAAGTGCCAGGTGGGCCGCATCAGGTGGGTGCGAAGGAGAGCGCCATCGGTGAATGCCTGCTCGATGGCGGCGTCGGTCGCGCCTCGCACCCGTTGGCCGACCGCCCATTTCGCACCCGCATAATCCTGGGCCTGGACAGCGCCCAGCCATGCCACCAGATCACCCGGCTTCTCAAATGCCTGTCGGGTAATCTGTTGGTTGTGCAGTCGCTGGCGCGCAATATCCAGACCCGTCATCATGCGCACGCTCCCTCAGCCTTGCTTCGCGCGTAATTCCTTAAAGAACGCCCGCACGTCGCTGACCAGCAGATCGGGCTCCTCCATGGCGGCGAAGTGACCGCCACGGTCGACATCCGTCCAGCGCGCGATCGTGTTCTCCCGTTCCGCGTAGCGGCGGATCCCCACGTCGTGCGCGAACACGATCACCCCGGTTGGCACACCGGAATCTTCTTTCGGCCCTCCCCAACCGCCTTCCTGAGCATAGCCGACGTAGGCCGACGAACTGGCTGTGCTGGTCAACCAGTAGATCATCACGTTGGTGAGCAGCCGGTCCCGGTCGATAACCTCCTCGGGCAGCGCCGACCGTGGGTGCGTCCACTCCCGGAACTTGTCCATTATCCAGGCCAGCTGCCCGACCGGTGAGTCGGTGAGTCCATAGGCAAGCGTCTGCGGCCGGGTGGATTGGATCGCGATGTAGCCAAACTCCTCCTGCATGAACGCCTCGATCCTCTGGACGCGGTCGCGCTCCACGTCGGTGAGCGATGCGCGTTCATCGTCCGACAGCGACAATGCGGGCATGGGACCCGGACCGCCGTTGACATGCACCCCGACGACCCGGTCAGGCGCCACCCGGCCCAACTGCGGAGCGACGGCAGCGCCGATGTCGCCGCCCTGCGCGCCGTAGCGTTCGTACCGCAGCCGATGCATAAGCTCCCTCCACGAACGAGCGATGCGCGCCGTGTCCCAGCCGCCGTCGCGGGTCGGCCCAGAAAACCCGAAACTCGGCAGCGAGGGGATGACCAGGTGGAAGGCATCGGACGGGTCGCCACCGTGGGCGCGCGGGTCGGTGAGCGGGCCGATGATGTCCAGGAACTCCACGACTGATCCGGGCCAGCCGTGGGTAAGGATCAGGGGTAGGGCGTCGGGTTCCGGGGAGCGGACATGTAGGAAATGGATGGTCTGGCCGTCGATGGTGGTGGTGAACTGCGGGAACGCATTCAGTGTGGCTTCGTGCGTGCGCCAGTCGTAGCCCGTGCGCCAATACTCGGTAATCTCCTCCAAGTAGCCCACCGGCACGCCGCTACTCCACTCGTCCCCTGGCAGCTTGTCCGGCCAGCGGGTATGGGCGAGGCGGTCCCGCAGGTTGTCGAGGTCGGCTTGGGGGATCGCGATGCGGAAAGGGCGAATCGAGGTATCGTCAACCATGGGACAGTCCTTCCTTGACAGGGGTAATGAACCTTGACACCTCCATTGGGTAATGCTCCCATAGGCTAGAAAGCCTGTGCTACCGGTAGCGCGGGCTTTCCAGCCCGCGTCCCCGGATTACTGATGGGCGGCATTATGACCCCGAGAGTCTGTTATTTGTGCAGTTCGCGCACGAAGTCCTGCAAATCCGCAGCGTAGAGTTCAGGCTCTTCCCAAGCCATGAAGTGGCCACCGCGCGGGAACTCGGTGAAGCGTACAAGGTTTACCCAGCGTGCGGCCCATTCACGAGGCAGCGGGGGATCGTAGGGGCAATGGGCGACAGCGGCTGGAACAGCGCTCTTCTCGGACGTTCCTGCCCCAATGAGGTGAGCATTGGCATAGTAGGAGCGAGCGGCCGAGTTGATCGTTTCCGTGACCCAGTAGATCATGACATTCGTCAACACCTCATCCGCGCT
>JAABUT010002309.1_pt1 | contig 18764 bp, 19 predicted proteins | sample 5559281 | NCBI WGS metagenome assembly JAABUT01 (sample SAMN10711880, study PRJNA513359) | rock metagenome | isolation source: Antarctica rocks | place: Antarctica: Victoria Land, Ricker Hills nord | collected 2016-01-04 | reverse complement strand
CCGGGGTCAGCTTGTCAGGCGGGCTCCTGGCACCGCAATACCGAACGACCTCGCCCCGGCCGCGTCCAGTATCCCCCATTTTCATACGCCTGCATGGCCCCGCGGCCATGGCGCTTGTCAGGTAAAGATCAGGCGCTCGGGCGTGCGATACTTGGGGCATGAATGAGCGCATTGTCGACCTCACCGCTGAGGGTTCTGTTGGGTAGCGCTGTGATGTGATAGCCTTCCGCGCTTACGATGGTGGCACGGAGGGGAGCGGATGAGCAGTGGAGCGGCGACGTGCCCCGGCTGCGGCCTGGCGGCTACGCGCAAGAATGGGCGTGATCGTCACGGGCGGCAGATCCACCAATGCCGCAGTTGTCGCCGCCACTGCACCATCCTGACGGGAACCCCCTTAGCGGGCGACCGCTCCCGCCCGACGTCATCGCCCTCGCCGTCCGCTGGTACCTGCGGTTCCGCCGGAGCGACGCCGACGTCGCGGCACTCCTCGCCGAGCGCGGCATCGACGTTGACGCGCCGGCGATCTATGACCGGGTGCGCGAATTCGCCCCGCTGTACGAGGACATCGCGCCCCCCTTCCGCCGCAGTGTCGGGAGCACCTGGCGCGTCGACGGGACCTCCGCCAGCGTGGTCAGCACGTCGGTCTACGTCTCCCGCGCCATCGACGCGAGCGAGCGACGCGCGGCCACAGACGTGGCCACCGGGGTCGCCCTGGACGAAGTCACGACCGATTGTGCCGTCGCCTACCCGCCCGCGCTGGCCGCGGTGCTCCCGAGCGCGCTGCACGAGACGGGCAAGGCGGTCCAGCAGCGGATCGAGCGCGACCACCAGCACCGCAAGGGGCGGCTACGCCCGCTGCGCGGCTGCGAGACGCTGGTCGGGGCCACGATGCTGTGCGCCGGACATGCCTCCCTGCGCAACCTGCGTGGCGGTTTCTACGACTTCGGGCGGCCGGTCGATGCCGCGTCCGCCGCGACGAGGCCACCGGTAGTACAAGCGTGGGCCGCCCCGAAGGGTGTCCTGCTGGCGTGGTAACGCCCGTAACGACCGGGCTCGCGCGGTCCGGTTGCTCCGGAGCACTCCTCCGCCTCGCCATCCCCGCACAACCCAATAGCATCCGCGCGCGCACACCAGCTGGGACGGGCGAAGCTACTATGTGTACGCCGGGCACCGGCAACTCGACCCCCGCGGCGACGCCGGGCGTCTCGCCCGAGCCGATATAACCCATCTGGCGAGAGATTTCAGCCGGTTGCGAAAGCTGTCGCCAGCCGCGATGGAGCGGCTCCAACGCGGCTCCCGCGCTATACTACGAATCGTCAAAGGTGTCGAACGTAAGGTGTAGCGCGCATGACAGCCGACCCCCCACATCAGCGTACGCCCTTTGTCGGTCGAGATCGCGAGGTGGGTATCCTGCGCGCCCTCTTTGCATCCATCGCCGGAGGTGGTCGCCTCGCGCTGATCAGCGGCGAGGCCGGGGTCGGGAAGACGGCCCTCACGGACATCGTCTGCCGTGAGTTTGTGGAGGATGGTGCACAGGTCCTCGGCGGCCATTGCTACGACCGCACCGAGACCCCACCGTACGGGCCCTGGAACGAGATCTTCTCGCAGTCCGGTGTGGCCGCTCCGCCGAGCGTTGCCTCAGCGCCGAATCGGGAGACGTTCTTCGCGCAGGCGCACGCATTCTTCGCGAAGGTCGCCAGCGAGCGACCGCTCGTCCTCTTCCTCGACAACTTGCACTGGGCGGATACCGCCAGCCTCGATCTGCTGCGCTACGTCGCCCGCAGGCTCCCATCCCTGCCTCTCCTGATCCTCGCGACGTATCGCGCCGAAGACATACGCCGCCCCCACCCCATCGCCACACTCATCCCCCTCGTCGTGCGGGAAGCGCCGACGGAGCGAATCGAGCTCCGCCCACTCGACGCCGACGCGGTGTATGCCCTTGTCCGCGCGCGCTACGATTTGCCGGACGACGAGGCGACGCGGCTCGCCATCTACCTCATGGGTCGGGCCGAGGGCAATCCGCTCTTCCTCATCGAACTCCTGCGCACGCTGGAAGAGGAAGGCATGATCCACCAGGAGCGTGGCCGATGGCAGATCGAGTCGACCGAGCAGGTGCCGGTGCCGTGGCTCCTTAAGCAGATCATCGAGGATCGGCTGACCCGCTTGGGCGACGATGCCGCCGCGCTGCTCGCGATCGCGGCGGTGATCGGCCACGACGTACCCCTCGCGGTCTGGCAGTCCGCCACGCGCGTGGATGACGAGACCCTCGTGACGATCGCCGAGCGCGCGGAGGCGGCGCATCTGGTGGCCGCCTGGGCGAGCGGCGAAGGCATCCGTTTCACCCATTCGCTGATCCGCGAGGCGCTCTACGACGGCGTCCCCGCGCTGCGGCGGCGGCGTCTCCATCGTCGCGTCGGGGAGATACTCACGACATTACCTTCACCGGACCTGGACATGGTGGCCTATCATCTCCAGCAGGCGGGCGATGAGCGCGCGGCGACGTGGCTGGTGCGGGCCGGCGAGCGCGCGGAAGCGGCCTTCGCCCTCGTGGCTGCGGCGGACCGCTACGCCGCCGCATTCGCGCTGCTCGATGCGCACGGAGGAGATGCGGGAGAGCGCGGCTGGCTGCGCCTCCTCGCCGCCGCCCTGCGCCGCCATCAGGATCCCGATCGCGCCCTGGCCTGGGTCGAGGAGGCCGGTCGTCTCGCGGCGGCGGACGCGAGCCTCGCGGCGCGCGCCCTGGCACTCCGCGGGCTGCTGCGGAGCAATCGCGGCGAGCAAGGCACCGCGATCTCAGACCTGGCCACCGCCACTGAGGCAATCGCGCAGCTGTCGCCTGGTGTCGGCCCAACGCGTCGACGCGAGGAGCGTCTCGATAGGCTCGCCAATCGTGGCACGCTGATCGAGGGGCTCGCCTACGCAGGTCGCCTCACCGAGGCGCGCGAGCGGGCCGAAGCCTACTTGGCGGACTTTGGCACCCGCGCGCCCACCTCTGTCGAGGTGGGCATGCTCGCCGATGTCCACAACACCCTGGCGGTGGTCCACGCGCTGCAGGGGGGGCCCGCGCTGGCGCGGCGCGCCTATGATGCAGCAATTGCGGCGTGCGAGGCGAGCGACCACCCGCTGATCGCCCTCTTCGAGCGCTGGGAGGAACTTGCGCTCGTCGTTCTGCCCTACCAGGCAGACGACCTCCCCGCGCGCGCGCGCGCCTCAGATGCGGCAGAGGCCGCAGCGCGCCGTGTCGTCGCCGCGGGCGCATATGGCGATGATGACCTCCCGGGACAAGTTCGCCTGCCGCTACTCCTGCTGGAGGGCCACTGGCGCGAGGCCCGACGCCTCGCCGAATTACCCTTTACCTCGAATGTCGTGAATATCATGCACCTGCGTAACACCATCCTCGGCACCCTGGCGCGGGCGCAGGGCGAGCCGCTGGTGGCGTGGCGTTGTGCGCTGGCGGTCTGGCCGGACGGTCCGGCGATCGCGCCAGGGGAATTATCCGCCCCATTTTCGGTGCCACTCCAGCGGCTGGCGGCCGCGCTGGCGCTGGACGCGGGCGACCTCGTCTCCGCGCGTGACTGGCTCGATACCCATCTACGCTGGCTCGACTTCATGGGCACGACGCTGGGGCGTTCCGAAGCTGCGGCGCTCGAGTCGGCTTGGCACCGCGCCGCAGGCGACCGCCTGCGGGCACGCGAACACGCCCAGGAGGCGTTGGATCGTGCGACCACCCCGCACCAGCCCCTTGCCCTGCTCGCGGCCCATCGTTTGCTGGGCGAGATCGAGGTCGCGGGGGGCAATGCCGCGACGGCGGAGCCGCACCTCGCCGCGGCCCTGGCGCTGGCCGACGCCTGCCGGGCCCCGCACGAGCGGGCCCTCACGCTGCTCGCCCGCGCGGAGTTGCTGGCATCGGGCGGTGAGGTGGCCAAGGCCGATGCCGCGCTCACGGCGGCCCGCGCAATCTGCCTGCCGCTGGACGCCCGAGCGGCGCTCGCCCGAGCGGACGCGCTCGTCACCCGCCTCGCCGGGGCCGCCGCGCCGACCATCTCGCGCCCCGCCGGGCTGTCGGCGCGCGAGGCCGAGGTGCTGGGACTGGTGGCCCAGGGGCTCGGCAACGCCGCCATCGCCGAGCGCCTCTTCCTCAGCCCGCGCACCGTCAAGGTCCATGTGGCGCACATCTTCGCCAAGCTTGGCGTCACCAATCGCGCTGCGGCAACGCGCTTTGCGGTCGATCACGGCCTCGCCTAGTCCCCCGCGCATGGTCGCGTCCACACCATAGTACCGCAGTACTAATCCCCGGGCGGCATCCACCGAAGATTCCCTCGCGCGAATAATCATCGCGGCTGATGTGCGGCGTCTGGCGACCATCTATTGTAGACGTGCGATCGGTCGCGGCACTTGGACATCGGGCAACGTGAAAGGGGGGCGGATGGCGCGGCAGTTTGCGGCGCAAGGGCGCATGGGTAGCAGAGGTTCGTTCGCGACGCCGCAGGTCCGCGCACTCGTCGTCGGCAGGGTCCGACGACACGGCCTTCGCGTGCTGGCCGCACCATCGATTCGGACAGAGGTCGGTGGCGTTTCCGCCTGGAGCGATGGCCCAGAGCGCCCCTCGGACACTGAGGCCGTGCGGCTGGCAGACCGCGCGGCATGACATCAATGACGCGGATGTTTATAGCCACGGCGGACGGGATCGCGGGCCATCGGACGGTGGCGACGCTCGGGTTCGTGTTCGGGATCGCCATCAGCCGCCGCGGGTTGAGCGGCAACATCATGGCGGGACTGGAGGCGCTCGGCAACGGCAGCGCGCTGGCGGAATATCGGGACGAGCTCATCGCAGCGCGTTGGCAGGCGATCGCCCAGCTGGAAGCGGACGCGAAGGGTCTCGGTGCCAACGCCGTCGTCGGGGTGCGCTTCGACACCGCAGGGGTCGGCCGTGACATGGTCGAGATTGTCGCTTACGGCACCGCCACCGTGATCGAACAGAACCCCTAGCCAAATCCGCCTCAGTCACGCGCGACATGACACTGATGCCCGCGTGAAGGGGGAGGAGGTGTGTGCACGAAGTCGGGAACAGGGAGGTGCGACATGCGAAAAGGTTTGTAGCAGCCCACCGTCGTGGAGTATGGCAACCGAGCGACCGGATAGGTCGAATATCCGCTTGTCGAGAAGGAGGAGGAACATCATGAGCACGATCACGACCCAGGATGGGACGCAGATCTACTACAAGGACTGGGGTACCGGCCAGCCGCTGGTCTTCCACCACGGCTGGCCGCTCTCGGCGGATGACTGGGACGCGCAGCTGATGTTCTTCCTCGAACGGGGCTACCGCGTGATCGCCCACGACCGCCGCGGGCACGGGCGCTCCACCCACACCGTCTGCGGGAACGAGATGGACACCTATGCCGCCGACGTGAAGGAGCTGGTCGAAAAGCTCGACCTCCGCGACGCCGTCCACATCGGCCATTCGACGGGCGGCGGGGAAGTGGCGCGCTACGTGGCGCGCTACGGCGACGGGCGGGTGGCGAAGGCGGTGCTCATCAGCGCCGTGCCGCCGATCATGGTCAAGACCGACCAGAATCCGGGCGGCCTGCCGATCGAAGTCTTCGACGGGTTCCGCGAGCAGACGGCGAAGAATCGGGCGCAGTTCTACCAGGACGTCACTATCCCCTTCTACGGCTACAACCGGCCGGGGGCGACGATCGCGCAGGGCGTGCGCGACAACTGGTGGCGCCAGGGGATGCTAGGCGGGGTCAAGGCCCAGTACGACTGCATCGCGGCCTTCTCCGAGACCGACTTCACCGAGGATCTCCGCCGCATCGCGGTGCCCACACTCGTGATGCACGGCGAGGACGACCAGATCGTCCCCTTCGCGGATGCCGGGCCGCTCTCGGCGCAGCTGCTGAGGAACGCCACGACGCGGTTCTACCCCGGATTCCCGCACGGCATGCCGACCACCCAGGCCGACCAAATCAACGCCGATCTGCTCGAGTTCATCCGCGCGTAAATCCTGCCCGCCCGGTGGAAGTGGGCACCAGCGCTTCGTGACCACCGAGCCGCCGCTGGCGGCGTGGCGCCGTCGGCGGACCAGGGCGGGAGCCTGGGCAGAAACGCCCGCATCAGGCACGAACGACGCGATGTGGACGGAAGCCGACCGTCCGAATGTCAGACTGGTTCGCTTCGTCCACGATCGACCAATACGAGAGAAGAAAGGGGCCCTGCAATGGAGACAACGAGCAATGTGATGCTGGTCCACGGCGCATGGACGGACGCGTCGAGCTGGAGTCGGGTCATCCCCCTCCTGCAGCGTGCCGGGCACCGCGTGTCCGCCGTGCAGATCTCGACCGTCTCGCTGGCGGATGACATCGCCGTCACGCGCCGGGCGCTCGACGCGATCCCGGGACCCGTGACCCTCGTCGGCCACTCCTACGGCGGCTGCGTGATCGACGGTGCAGGCAACGCCCCGAACGTCACCAGCCTTGTCTACGTCGCCGCCTTCGCGCTCGATGAGGGCGAGACGCTCGCCAACGTGTCGAGGCGCTTCCCAGCCCTGGAGAGCATGAAACATCTCCGCGCCGATGCGGCCGGTTTCCTCACGGTTGACCCCGAGACCTTCCCGCAGGACTTCGCCGGGGACGTCGACCCGGAGCAGGCGCAGGTGATGGCGGTGCTGCAGCGACCATTCAACAGCGCGATCTTCGATGAGCAGGCGGGGCCGGCGGCGTGGCGCAAGCGACCGACGTTCTACCAGGTGTCGGAGAACGACGCGATCATCTCCGTCGACCTCGAGCGCTTCTTCGCGGAGCGAATGGGGGCGGAGACGCTCGCGCTGCGATCCAGCCACGCCTCACCTGTCTCGCACCCGGCGGAGATTGCGCAACTGATCACCACGGCGACGCGGGTCGCTGCTACCGCCTGAGACCCGCACGGCATCCGTTGCGTCGCTGGTCCGGCAATGCGCGCGTGTCCGCAGTGGACAGTGAGGGCTTGACGCTGGGGTTCATCCGGCAGGAATGCGCGCCAGCCGGGTGGGCGAATGGCAGGCATAGCCGCGCATGAGGAACGCGGGCAGCCCGGAACTACTCACCTCGCACGTCGTCATGGTCTCCCGCCCGGGTGCGGCCGTCGATCATATCCAGACCGCCGCCGGGTCCACCGACTAACCTCGTCGCGCCTCTCATTCACCGCCCGCCGCCTATGACGGCGGCGGGCGGCGATTCACCAAGGAAGGGAACTATGTCCACCCTGTTTCACGGCGCGCACGCTCCGGTTGCGTCAGATCTCGGACAGGGTGGCTGGCGAGCCGGCCAACGCTTTGGTAACGTGGTGGCGCTAACCTGGCTGCGTGAAAGAGATGCCCGTGCCGTGTCCCCATTGTGCGGCGACCGCGACCGATGAGCGTCCCCGACGCACCGCGCTGGGCTATCGCACGTTCCGCTGCCGCGCCTGTCGCCGGACGTTCAACGAGCGCACCGGTACACCGTTCAACTATCTCCAGGTGCCCACCGACATTGCCTTGCTCGTCGTTCTGTGGCGGCTGCGTTATAAGCTCAGCCTGCGCGACCTCGCGGAGATGTTCCTGGGACGCGGCTTCGTCTTCAGCCATGAGGCGGTGCGGGACGGGGAGGCGCGCTTCGCCCCGCTCCTCGCCGCACCGCTGCGCGCCAAGCGGCACGGCGCGGCCGAGGGCAAGTGGCACGCGGACGAGACCTCCATCAAGGTTGGCGACACCTGGTGCTACCGCTATCGCGCGACTGACCGGGCAGGGAATCTCGTCGACGTACGCCTGCGCCAGACGCGCGACATGGACGCGGCGCAGCGCTTCTTCCGTCAAGCACTCGACATCGCCGGGGCGGTGCCAGAGATAGTGACGACAGACGGGCACCACGCCTATCCGCGCGCCATTCACGAGACACTTGGCGATGGCACCACGCATCGCCGCAGTCGCTACAAGAACAAGCGGATCGAGCAGGACCACCGCGGCGTGAAGCAACGCTATTACCCCATGCGCGGGTTCGGTTCGTTCGACTCGGCCGCCCGCTTCTGCTCGGCCTTCGAGGAGCAGCGTCAGTACTTCCGCGCCCAGGACAGCCCGGGCAGGTCCGTCTCCTTGGCAGAGCGTCGCCGTCGTTTCCAGGAGCGCTGGGCGGTCGCCATGGCCGAGCTAGTACAGCGCGGCGTAGATAACCCGGTAGTTCTTGGTAGTAGGAAGCGTGCCGCAGCGCCGCGAAAACTACGGGGACACTTCGGCCCCTCTGTACTAGGGCTCCTCTATCGCTATGCAGCATGGCCATGGGCAGGAGCGTGAGCGCGCGCTCGTACGGCGCGGCGCAGGCCACGGCCAGCTCCAGGGATATGAGGAGGTGCGCCTCGGCCTCCGCACGGTCTCCCGCCGCGATGCGAAGCTCACCGAGCAGGCGATGGGCGGCGACGAGGGCGAGCGGCTGGCGCGGCGCGGAGGCGAAGGCCAGGGCGGACTCGGCCTCGCTTCGGGCCAGCGCGGGGTCGCAGGCCTGCGCCCGGTAGCGCGCCCGGAGCTGCGCGCCCTCGGAGCGACCCGGCACCGCCCCGCTCCACGCCAGCCAGCGCTCGTGGGCCTCAAGCCACGCATCCGCCGCCGTGAGGTCGCCGGCGTCGAGGGCCAGCGTGGCGGCGACGCGTTGCACCGCTAGCCCGCAGGCGAGTTCCGTGGCCCCGGGCGGCGTCGCGGCCCCGGCGAGGAGGTGCTCGCGCACCAGGGACCAGGCGTCCTCGCTGCGCCCCTGCGCGAGGGCCAGGCGCGGGGCGATGGCGGCCGAAGGGGAGTTCCGCCGACCGGCGGATGATCGCGTCGTCCCAGGGCAGGGCGGCAATCCGTTCTCATCCCCCGGCGATCCAGAGCAGTGGGACGCCCGCCCAGGCGGGCAGGAGGCCGTGCGGCGAGGTCCCGCTCGTCCGGGCCACGTCGTCGGGGTGATAGGTCAGGACGAGCAGTTCGAGCGCGCAGAGGAGGATGACCCAGCGGGCGTGATAGTGTCCCAACGTCTGGAGGTGTTCGCGCGTGCGCAGGTAGACTTGGTGCCCGGCCACCGGGTCGCCCAGCATCGTCCGCGCGATGAAGAGGCCGAATCAGGCGTCGGTGAACGAGCCAGCCCGCCGATACCACGCCGCCAGGCTCTCCGCCTCGGTGAGCGCGCGCTCGCCTTCCGCCGCCCCCGCCGCGAGCTGGCCGTTCATGGCGAGCAGGAGGGCGTGGAGGCCGCGCTCTGTGCCCGGGGTGATGTTGCCGTACGCCATAAGCGGGGCGAGGCGCGCGCGCTCGGCGATCGGGAAGGTGTCGAGCGCGGCGACCCCGGCACCGACCTCGGCGACGCCGCGCGCCCGGTCGCCCGCGAGGTTGCGCAGATGGCCGCGGGCGTAGGCGATGAACGCCGCGAGCGGCACCATGCCCGATTGGCGTGCCCCTGCTCGGCCTCGTCGAGCAGGGGCACGCCCGCGTCGGGCGTCGCGTAGCGGCGGAGAAGCGCGAGGCGGAGGAGCAGGGTAGCCCGTCGCTCGACCGCGGGCACCGCCATCCCGATGAGCGCCAGCGCCGCCTCGAAGCGCTCTGCGGTGGTGAACCAGGCGTCGGCCCGCCAGGCGCGCTCGCCCGCGCGGATCAGCCAGTCCGCCGCCCGCTCGTCGCCCGCGCGCTGAAGGTGCGCGGCCACGGGATCGGGATCGGGCCGGGCAAGGAGCGCCTCGGCGATCCGGCGATGCCAGCGCCGTCGCCGTGGCAGGGGCAAGCCCTCGTAGAGCGCCTCGCGGATCCGCGCGGGCGTACTACCGGGTCTATGCCCCGACGGGGACACCGGCGGCGGCGATGGTGCGCGTGATCGGGAGCCGCTGGCAAATCGAGACGGCGATCGCGGAAGGGAAAGGCCTGGTAGGCTTAGCCGACTACGAAGTGCGGCGCTGGACCGGCTGGTACCGCCATATCACACTGGCCCTGCTCGCCCATGCCGCGCTCGGTGCCGCCCGCGCGACCGTCACCATGGGCGACGACCAAAGGGGGGCGCACTCGTTGCCGTGTCCGTGCGGGAGCTACGACGCCTACTCCACGTATTGGTCGGGGCGCGCGCACGGCGCGCCGGCGGGCTCGCGTGGTCCCGTTGGCGGCGGGCACACCAAGCACGGGCATGTCGCAGCCATCGAGCGCGGCGTACGCCGCCCCGCGCGCCGGATCCGGAGCACACGCTATGCAGCGTCGCCGTGCGCGGCACTCCACCGCTCACCGAGGCCGGGTGGGGGCTGATAGCGGCGTTCTTGCCGCCATCGGGTCGGCGCGGGCGGCAATGGCAGGACCACCGCCGCGTCCTGGAAGGGATCTTATGGGTCATGCACGGCGGTGCTCCGTGGCGCGAAGTCCCGGCAGTCTACGGCCCGTGGCAGACCGTGCATAGCCGCTACAGTCGCTGGCGGCGCCTCGGACTGTGGGCGCGCATCCTTGCCGTGCTGCGGCGCGGACCGGTGGCTTTGTGAGCGAATCTACGCTTGGAGCAGTCGATGCACGCGGAGCGCCCGGCCTTGCACTTCACCTTCAACAATGTCCGTTTTGATCGGGGCGGGGCCTCTGCGTACTACGAAATCCTCCTCGGTGTCGCTGGTGACTTCGCCATCATCGTGGCGGGGAAGACGCTCTACGCCGAGGAGGAATTCTGCCTCGCCGAGTTCGCCGCAGCGCTCGCCGAGTGGTGGCAGCGTCGGGCATCTGCGCCGAGTGATTTCAGCTACGACTCCCTCGAGTCGGATGAAGACGAGCTCGTCTGGATTCGTACAACTGCGGGGCATGGGCGGATCGGGGCGCGGTATCAAGAGTACGAGGAGACATACGCCTTCCCCCTGAACGTGATTGGCGCGGTAATACAGGAGTACGTCACCGCGTTGCAACAGGAACTCGCCGCACGATTTGCGATCGATTGGCACGCTTTTCTGCGCCTGCATACGGAACAGTATCGCTCGTAGGACCATCCGAGTGCTGTGCCCAGGATTGGGCTCCTGCTGCGGATCGCTGTCGCCGACGTTGGGTGATGCCTGCATACTCCCGAGTGATGACTGAAAACAGGCGACCTTGACCATATAAGTGCGGCTGAAGTACTAAGGGGCGATGTCCAGGTCTGGACACCGCCCCTTTTGTCGTCGCTGTAACGACCGACGCTCGCTCAGGACTCCTCGACTTCCTCCGCCACGCCGCTCTCCACCAGCGCGCGGCTATGCGCCGGGGACGGCACCGGCAGATCGGCCCGATCGGCGTAGACCACGACCTGACCGTCCTCGATCGCGACCGGATACATCTTCACGCGCATCTGCGGATCGACCAGGCATTGGCCGGTGGTAATAGCAAATTCCCAGAGGTGCCAGGGGCAACGCAGCACCTCGCCATCCCGGACGATCTCCGGTTCGCCCAGATAACTCGATGGTGGCGCGGCGGCGACCGGGCGACCGCTCACCCGCCCGACGCAGAGCGGCCCGAGCTTGTGGGGGCAGAGGTTCCGCAGCGCGTAGTACTGCCCGGCGACGTTGAAGACGCCGATCCCCGCCCGCCCGCGGAACGGCACGATGATCCGCCGCTCCCCCGGCCCAAAACCCTCGACCGGCCCCGCGACCACGCGGCGGACATCGTTCGCGGTATCGAGTGGCATCGCGCACTCCTGCTGGCGACACGAATCATCGGGGGCAGCGCCGCCCCCGCACGGCGGCGCGGGGTGGGGCGCGGCGAGCCGCCGCCCCTCCCGCGCCAATGGCGACCGCGCCTACAGCAGCCCGAAGAGTTCCCGCGCGTTATCGGCGAAGACACGCCGATGCAGGCGTTCCGGGAGCTTCGGGAACGTGGTCGCGGGATCGTCCCAGTCCCAGTGCGGCCAGTCCGAGGAGTAGACCAGGGTCCGCTCGGCGTGCATCGCATCGAGCATGCACATGAACTGCTCGTTGTTGGCCGCCTCCAGCATCGGCTGCGAGCCGACCCGGATATGGTCGAGGAAGTAGTCGCTCGGCAGGCGCTTCACCCAGGGGGTCTGATCGCGCAGGCTCTTCCAATCGGCGTCCATGTGCCACATCAGGCCCGCGACCCAGAACTGGTCGACCTCGTCGATCAGCACCTTCAGGCGCGGGAACTTCTCGAAAACCCCTTCGGCGATCAGGGAGACCGCGTGGGCCATCGCCATCTGCGGGCGGGCCATCCGCGTCTCGATGTAATAGGTCGGGTAGCCGACCCCCGTCGGCGGGCCGGCCATCCCCGCGCCCTCGTTGCCGATGTGGATGCCGAGGACCAGGCCGTGGCGCTCGCACGCCTCCCAGATCGGATGGTAGAAGCGATTGCCATACGGCATCCGGTTCCCGGTCGGCAGCATGATCGCCTTGACGCGCGGATCCGACCCGATGCGCTCGATCTCCCGGATCGCGAGCTGCGGGTCGCCGGTGGAGATCGACATCGCCATGATCAGGCGGTCATCGCGCTCCAGCCAATGCTCGATCGTCCAGTCGTTGAAGGCGCGACAGAGGGCCGCGGCGTAATCGGGGTCGGGGATGACGGAGGCACCATAGGTGCTCGCGCCGGTCAGGAGGGCGTAGTCGACATTCCAGACGTTCAGGTGCTCGTCGCGCAGCGTCTCGTAGGCGTTGCCATCCTTGAAGGGATCGCGCTTGTCCGCATCGCAGTTCGGTGCCAGATCGGTGCGCGCGGCGTCGCGCGGCACGTTGAAGTAGCCGGAACTCGGGATCCGCAAGCCTTGCTCCCGCAACTGCTGCTGGTAGACGCGCGGCAGGTACGGATAGAGATCGTCCGCGCCCTTGATGACCTGATGGACATCGCAGTCGATCAGCCCGACGTCGAGCCGGGGCCGGCCGGTCCAGCCGGGGGCGGTGATGATCCGTGTGCCGGTCTCCGTTGCCATAAGCTTTCCTCTCCTTCGAGGTGCGGGCGCGCCCGCACCTCGGGCTGTCGCTCGCCACCACTATCGCTACGCTCCGCCTCCACCCAGCATCATCGTTCGCTCGAACGATACTACCAAAAATATTACAGTCGGTCTGACAATAGAAGCAGTATACCCGATCGCTCTATCATCGCCGTTGCTCCAAGGGGGGCACAAACGGCGTGCGCTTTCCTCGCGCGGGCAATGCTGCTAGCATCGGACGGTGGCATTGAGCACGAGGGAGGGAGCGATGGCACTCACCGATCCGGCGATCGCGACGACCGACGAACAGGCCGATCTGGAACGCTTCGGCATCGATCCGGCGGCGCTCGCGCGCCTCTACGGGCGCATCGAGCGGCACATCGCCGAGGGGCGCTACCCCGGCGCGGCGGTGGCGGTGGCCCGTCACGGCAAAGTGGTCGCCGCGCGCAGCTTCGGCCATGCACGCCTGCCGAACGGCGACGATGCGGGCATGCAGGCCACGGATGACACGTTGTGGCTCCTCTACTCGCAGACTAAGCCGGTCGTCTCCAGTGCGATCTGGCAACTGGTCGAGCGCGGCGAACTGCGCTTCCACGATCGCGTGGCCGAATACCTGCCGGGGTTCGCACGACACGGCAAGGAGAACGTGACCCTCTTCCACCTCCTGACCCATCAGGCCGGTTTCCCGCACGCCCGCGCGATCCCGCCCGAACTCTGGGAGGATCACGCGGGGTTGCGCGAGGCGGTCTGCGACTTCACCCTCGAATGGGAACCGGGCGCGCGGGTCGTCTATCACGGCGCGTCCGCCCACTGGGTCCAGGCGATGCTGATCGAGGCGGTCACCGGACGGGACTACCGTGACCACGTTCGCGAGGCGATCCTCGCGCCGATCGGGCTCGATAATCTGCGGGTCGGCGTGCCGGACGCCCTGCACGAACGAGTCGCTCATATCCACGATCCGCTCCCCGGTGGCTTCGCGCCGCTCGCCGACGACCAGAACACGCCCGCGCACTGGCGGGCGGGGATCCCCGGCGGGGGCGGCTACGCCACGGCGGCGGAGCTGGCGACCTTCTACCAGATGCTGCTGGCGCTCGGCACATTCCGCGGCGTCCGCCTGCTGAGCCCACGCACGGTCCAGTACGCGACCCGCAACCACACCGGCGAGCGCGTCGATGAGGCGATGAATATGCCGATGCACCGGGGCCTGGGTGTCCACGTGCGTGGCACCACCGCCAGCATCCGCGGTCTGGGCAGCACCGCCTCGCCCGCCACCTTCGGACACGGCGGCGCGGGCACCTCGTATTCGTGGGCCGACCCGGAAACCGGCGTCTCATTCACCTACCTGACGAATGGGCGCGTGGCCGAGCCGTGGCACAGCCAGCGCCTCGACGAGATCGCGACCCTCGCCCACGCCGCTGTCATCGGGCTATAGACGCAACCGGAGGGATAATGCTCACAATCACCGGCGTCACCACCTTCCTCGTCGATGGCGGCTTTCGCCCGTGGACCTTCGTGCGGATCGAGACCAGCGACGGCACGGTCGGCTGGGGCGATTGCACCGACTGGGGCTCGCCGCGCCCGGTCGTCGCGATGGTCGAGCGGCTGTCCGAGCTGATCATCGGGCGCGACCCGCTGGCCGCCGAGGCGATCTGGTGGGATCTCGACGCCGCCTCGGTCCGCCACACCGGCGGCATCGCCTTCAAGGCGATGAGCGGCATCGACTCCGCCCTCTGGGACATCCGGGGCAAGGTACTCAACGCCCCCGTGTCGCAACTCCTCGGCGGCAAGCTACGGGACGAGTTGCGGCTCTACTGGTCCCACTTCGGCACCATCCGCGCGCAGCACGCCGCGCGACTCGGCCTCGCGCCGGTCGCCACGACGGACGATCTGCGCGCCCTCGCCGAGGAGGCGAAGCGGCGCGGCTATACCGCCGTGAAGACGAATCTCTTCCCCCTGGCCGATCGCCCCGACGCAGACCCCGGCGAAGGGCGCGCGACCGGGTCGGGGGAACTCGCTGCGCCGGTGCGGCGGAATGCGGAGGCGATTGTCGGCACGCTGCGCGAGGCGTTCGGGCCGGACATCGACATCGCGCTCGACGTCGCCTTCCGCTTCAAGCTCGGCGGCGCGATCAAGCTGGCCCAGGCGCTCGAACCGTACGAGCTGATGTGGCTCGAGGTGGAGACGTTCGATCCGGACGCGCTACGCCTCATCCGCGAGTCTACGCGGACCACGATCTGCACCGGCGAGAGCCTTTTCGGCACCGCAGGCTTCCGGCCCTACCTGGAGCGGCGCGCGCAGGACATCATCATGCCCGACCTCGCCTGGAACGGGATCACGATGGGGAAGAAGATCGCCGACCTGGCCCACGCCTTCGATACCCGCTGCTCGTTCCACAACTGCCACAGCCCGCTCACCACGCTCGTCACCGCGAACGTCGCCGCCACGATCCCCAACTTCTTCATCTGCGAGTTCGATGAGGACGATCCGCCGTGGCGCGACGACCTGCTGACCCACCCCTTCACCGTCCGGGATGGCTTCTTGCAGGTCCCCGATCGCCCCGGCCTCGGCTCCGACCTGATCGAGGCGCAACTCCTGAAGCACCCGGCCAAGGAATATCCCTGGGCGCGCTGAGCGTGGGCCAGGGCACTGTCAAGCTAAACCCGCCCTGAGGAGATAGTGGGTGCATCGGGGCGTGTTGCGGCGGGAGATGCCGCTGACCAGGCCATGGCCGGGGTGCCGGTGACGGCCCGCCAGGAAGCGAAGCGTTCAGTTCTCTTCTGGCGGTAGTCGGTGGCGGCGAGTCGGTGGAGTCCAGGGCGGAAGTGGCTCGCGATAGGGCCGTAGGCGGCAAGGAAGCGCTGCATGTGACCCGCCGACATAAAGCGCCGCATCCGCCGCTCTCGCGCGCGCGTCGGCTGGTGCGAATTCTCCGCCCGGTTATTCAGGCGCTTGCGCTGGCGGTGCTCGACGCTCGGCAGCACCTCGCGCTTGGCTGCCCCGTAGCTGGCCAGCTTGTCGGTGATCAGCACACGGGGTACGTACTGCAACTCTTTGAGCAGGCGGCGGAAGAACTTCTTCGCCGCAGGCTTGTTGCGGCGGCTTTGCACCAGGATGTCGAGCACCTGTCCGTCCTGGTCGACGGCCCGCCAGAGGTAGTGGGTCACGCCGTTGATGCGCATGAACACCTCGTCCAGGTGCCACTTGTCGCCTGGCTGTGGCCGTCGCCGGTGTAGCGTGTTCGCGTAGGCCTGGCCGAACTTGCGGCACCACTGGCGGACGGTCTCATACGTCAGGATCACACCGCGCTCGGCCAGCAGCTCCTCCACGTCGCGGTAGCTGAGCGCGAACCGAAAGTACAGCCAGACGGCGTGGGCGATGATCTTCGGCGGCAAGCGGTGGCGCTTGTAGCAAGGTGGAGTCGCTTCTTCATTCATGCACCGAGTATCGCCTGCGCCACCGATCTGCGCGCTGACCAGTTACCCTGACAGTACCCGTAAAAATTTCTGTATTCCTGTTGTGGTCAATAGCATAGGCAGCAACGTTATCTAGCTGGCGACTAACGGCATTTTCCGCTTTCTGCTGCGGTTTTTCGTGGTGACCCGAGTGGAGATCGAACTTATAACCCACCGATCGAGAGTTAGTCTCCAGAAATAGGGCGTCCTCACGTAAGATAGCCGTTTCTTCTTGCTGTGGCGGGCAAAAGTGGTACTCGCTGACCACCGCTCGTCGCCTCAAATCGCCCCTCGCAGCCGCCCCGTAACTCACCGCGTAACGCACTAGACCAGGGGACCTGCATGGCTGCGAACGCCAGCTGCGCTAATATCGCGGCACCCGGAAGTCACGGACCGGTGCAATAGCAGCGCCGAACCGCGCCAGCCAAGTGCCCGCACCCGTCAGGGACAACATCGCGCCCAGCGTCACAAAATGGTGATAAAGACGTCAGAGAAAGGGAAGAGCCCGGAGCGGGGCAACCTCTGAGGACATGGCGCGGCTGGTAACACCACTGCCGCGTCGTGCTGTTTACGCCGAAATGGCGTAAACGGCACGGGCGAGGTGAGAACGATCCTCGGTTCACGTCGCCTGCGGCCGAGGGTGGCGCGGAGGCGGCGGGGACGCGGGAAGCGTTCACGGCGGGTGGGGCGGTTGCGCAGCCGACCCCCAGGCCCGCCCGGAGCGACCGCACCCGTCAGGGACAACACGGCGCTCTATGCCGCAAAACCGTAGAGAAGACGTCGGAGAAATGTCGTGGTCGTCACGGCGCAGTGGGGGCAAGGCATGGTCTCCTCCTCGAGTCGCGTCAACCGCGCAACGCTACCAGAGGTAGGCCAGTGCCGCCAGGGGCCTCGTCTGAAATCTGCCGCAACCGGTCGCGCCAAGTAGTGCACATCCGTGTCACGCGCCACCCGACCGATGCCTGGGTCGCCCGACAGCGGCGCGAGGACACGCCGTTCGGGCGACGCCCCCGGTATCTCCTTCGCGACAACGACGGCAAGTACGGCCGGGTGTTCACCCGTGTCGCGGCGGCGACCGGCAGCGCGGAACTGCGGACGGCGTACCGGGTGCCGCGCCAGAACGCCATCGGCGAGCGCTCCCTCGGGAGCGTGCGTCGCGAGTGCCTGGAGCATCTGCAGCCCCTGGGTGAGGGGCACCTGCGGCGCGTGCTGCGTGAGTATGGGCGCTACTGCAACGACGACCGGACGCATCAAGGCCTTGCGCAACAGGTCCCCGCCGCTGCCCGGAAAGTACCAACTCCTGCGGCGACGGGTGGCAGCGTGCGGGCCATCCCTATCCTGGGCGGCCGCCACCATACCTACGAGCGCGCGGCATAACGGCACTCGGATAGACTTTCCGGCCAAGACAGCCACCATTCGACACGACGATCTCGCGCGATGAAGCGCGTCGCGCCTACAACGCGCTCGGCACGGAACTCGATCGGTCGGCGCATTACGAAGAGCGGGCGTGTCGATATGCCCTGGACGCCCTCGATCTGCAACCTGACCAACGAGTGCTCCAGATCGGTGTCGGCACCGGTGGCGAGCACCTCGCGCTCGCTCGCGCCGTCGGCTCGGGCGGTCGGACAGTCGGGTTGGACCTTTCCCGAACGATGCTCGAATTGACGCGCCGCACAAGCGACACGCCGGTCTGCGAGGGCGACGCGGTGGCGCTGCCATTCGCGTCGCGCTCATTCGATCGCCTCTTCTGCGCCTACGTGCTCGATCTCCTGCCCGCCGCCGACCTGCCGCGCGCCCTGGCCGAGTTCGCGCGCGTGCTCCGCCCAGACAGGCGGGTGGCGCTCATCTCGCTGACCGAGGGCATAACAGTAGCGAGTCAGCTCTTCGTCGCCGCCTGGAAACTCCGATTCAGGTGGAATGCTCGGGCATTGGGTGGCTGCCGCCCGCTACAATTACTGCCTATATTGGACCATTGCGGGCTGACTGTGGTGCAACACCGGGTGGTCGTGCAGCAGGGCTTCCCGAGCGAGGTTGTTGTGGCGAAGCTAGCGTGATCAGCAAGGGATAAACATCTCACCATGGTCTGTCACTTGTCCCGATAGACCTTTGTGCCGCGTGCGACAATCAAGAGGTGAGCACACGAGCGACGCCGTGACGCTGAATCCATCGCGGTATCGATCATGGACTGAATGGATGAGAACAAGTCAGCGTTTATCGCGACCGGATAACGCGTCCACGAACTGCATCGCTTGCTTTATCAAGGATAACAGGTGGATGTATCACCGATTCTGGCTACATTCCACTTTTGATAGGACTTACGCAGTTGGCACCATCGTAGGGGCGAGGGTGTAGCGCGGGTGGGCTAAGTAGCGCCGGAGCGCCTCCCGGATGATGCCGGTCTTCGCCT
>JAABUT010002308.1_pt1 | contig 18773 bp, 17 predicted proteins | sample 5559281 | NCBI WGS metagenome assembly JAABUT01 (sample SAMN10711880, study PRJNA513359) | rock metagenome | isolation source: Antarctica rocks | place: Antarctica: Victoria Land, Ricker Hills nord | collected 2016-01-04 | reverse complement strand
GGAAACCATCTTGGCCAGCGTTCATGTGCGAGCGCGACAACGGGCCGGACATATGAACGCAAGCGATCTGATCAAACCACCGCCAAACCTTGCAAGGAGGGGGCCGTCCACATATGACGGACAGCCCTGGCCCTGGCTGACGGTTAGCCTGCTACGCCATCGGATGGCCAATTTACAGCTTGGTGGTCACTGGTTCCTGGAACTGGTGCAACGTCTGATAGCGTTGGGTTCTGCGGCAGGTTCACCTGGCGAGCTTATCCACATCTATGCCGACCGTCATGGCCCCAATCGGCTTGCCCGTGTCCGGGTTCGTGATCGTGAGATTGGCCTGAGCGACGTTCCGCCCGTCGTCCACGCCCGGCTGGTCTACGTATATAGCGCCTGGTCCGGCCATGAACGTCCGCCAGTACTTGGCCTCGTCGCCCTGGTAGTAGTCCTGGGTCGGGTCGGTCTGTCCGACGTTCAACCCGTCCTGGTCGAACGCGAAGATTTCAAAGATCGCACCCGATCCTGCCTGCTTCTTTTGCGTCAGGAACGCCGAGAGCTCGTTCTTCATCTTGGAGTCGATCAACGCCTTGTCGCTCCGGTCAATCCAGCCGATGTCGAGCTTATCGATTTCCAGGTTGGTCAGCTTCGCGTTGGCGACGTTCTGAGCCTCGATGGCGCTGACCAGGGCGTGGTCGGCGATCCAGGGCGTGATGTGGTCCAGGACGTAAGCGGCGACGCGGTGACAGGTGGCGTCGTTCACCTGGCATTGGACCTGGGCCGCCGGAAGGGCCTGGTAGCGTCCAGGCTGCCTGCCGGCGGGCACGTCGGCCCTCGCTCCAATCCCCATGAACATGACGGTTGCGGCAAGGCCGGCCATGGTGGTCGCTTTGTTCATTTCCGCAGCCCTTCGAATGTTGTGGATGCTCTGTCCGACGCACCTAAAGAAAGCTCATGCCAAGCAAGCCAAGAACACTGGCGGGCGTTGTAAGAACAAGGGAACGGGCGCTTGGAACCGTTGCGGCGAAACGGGAGGGCAAGCAGGGCATCGCGGCACCTTTGGCTGAGGACGCGCCCGCTTGACGGACCACCCGCTCCTCCGCCGCACCATGTCTCGACCGACAGGCTTGGCTGAAGTCGAGCTTAGCGAGGCGTGAAGGTTGCGGCGGGTGATAGGCAGGTCCAGCGGCCCGCAAAGGCCGCTAGTGGGTGCCCTACCACCCCTGGTGGCGGCGGTGGCCGGCGGCGAGGCCAAGCAGCCCCAACAAGCCCGCGCCAAGCAGTGCGAATGAACCCGGCTCAGGCACGCTGGCCGCCGACGCGCTGTAAACGGCTATGCACCCGTTCGGGCACACGGTGTTGCTCGCGACGCCGCCGAACGGCACAAACACCTCCCCGGACACCGGGTCCACCGCGACCGAGTGGCCGTTGGGCACGGTCGTCAGGCTTTGCAGGAAGGTGTCGGTCGCGCCGTCGATGATGCCCAGGACCGGCCCAGCGCCGTTGTTGCGGGCGGCCAGGAAGTAGATGTTCCTCACGGGATCAAACCGCACCTCGTCCGAGCCGAAGACCTGCGGGATGGACTTGACCGAGCCGGCGCCCCCATTGGCCGACGTGTCCAGCACGATGGTCTGGCCGGCGTCGCACCCGATCAGGAGCTGGCTGCCCGATCCATGCACGAGGCCCGTGGGCGCACAGGAGGCGAAGCCGAATGCCGCCATGTCGTATGTCTTCGTCACCTTGCCCGTCAGCGGATCGATGGCAACGACCGCACCCGGGCCGCCGCCGTTGATCTCAGGGATGGACAGGTAGAAGCGGTTCGTGGTCGGGTCCCACGTGCTGGACTCAAGGCCGGCGGTGGCCCTCGGGGCGCCATTGGTCCCATCGAGGAAGGTTTTCGCCACGATCGCGTTGGTCGCCGGGTCGATGAGGCTGACGTAAGGGATCGCGGCCGAGCTGTTGGCGATCAGCAGGCGCTGGTTCTGCGGGCTGTAGGCGCCCTCGTTCGCGCGCTTGTCAGCGGGGGTGCCTGTCACGATCGGCGTGCCCGGAAGCGGCGTATTGCCGTTGCTGAGGTTGAACCCTTTCAGGGTGCTGTTCCCGTCGCCGGCATACAGCAGGCTCTGACCGTTCAGGCTCACGGGAATGACCCCGTTCGGTCCGGAGATGCTGTTGTTGATCGAGGCTGGTGGCGCGGGGTTGACGCCGACGAACAGGTTGCCGGTGCCGCCGATCCGGCCCACGAAGGTGTTGGTGGCGGCAGAATAGATGTCAATCGAGGCGTTCGACCGGTCGGCAAGGTAGTAGTTCTGGGTGGTGCCGACGAAATCGCCGATGTCGTAGGAGGTGAATTTCCCGCCCTCAATGTTGTTCGCGCTGGCCGGGACCGGGAGCAGGGCGGTGAGGGAGTAGATCGGGGCAGCCAGGGCCGAGCCTGTACTGGCACCGAGGGCAAGGCACAGGGCTGAAATAACCTTGGACGATCTTGCGAGGGTTGGCACGGATGTTTCCTCCGTTGTGGCTACGGCGCGCTCATCTTTGAGCTTGTCGCCAGGATTGGTCTTTGTACAGCAGTGATGTTGCGGGCCTTGGGCCGGACTGTCGCCCGGTTGGCCGGTGAGTAGCCTAGCCGTTGCATGGCCATGGGGGTGGGCACGATACTGCGGGAGGTGCGGCAAGGCGCATGGGACCTGGCGCGCTGTTCCAAGCGCGTCGGGGTGTTGAGCGCAGTTGGCCTGGTCTGTCAGCAACCGTCAATACAATATACCAGATGTAGGGCTCGGACAGCAGGCAGTGCGGCGATGCTGGCCGCTGGCATGGCGTCCGTGACGTATGCCCCACGGCTCTGGCCGGTAGGCCAGGGACCGGGCGACGCCATGGCGCACCGCCTTGCCGGCGTCAATGTGTCCAGGTTGGACGCTGGTGCATTGTGGCTGGCGTTCCAGGAAGGGCCAAGGCATCGTGCTCTTATACCAACCGGTTCTGACTTTGACTCCAGGGATTCCCAAATTGCTGCGGATGTGAGTCCATCGGCTCTGTGTTGGATTCGGGGTGAGCGGCATGGCAGCGGTTGCGATCACGCGGACGGAGTTGGACAGCGTTGGGCTGCGCGCGGCGGCGGCGGGGTCGTCGGATGCCAAGCAAGCCCGCCGCTTGCTGGCGCTGGCGCTGGTGTTGGACGGGCATCCCCGCCTGTTGGCGGCGCAGGCGGGTGGGATGAACCGGCAGACCCTGCGCGACTGGGTTCACCGCTATAACGAGCATGGGGTTGAGGGCTTGCGCGACACCCGCAACAAGGGCCGTGCCCCGGCGCTGTCGGCTGATCAGATGCAGACGCTGAAGGAGCTGGTCCTGGCTGGGCCGGACCTGGCGACGGACGGCGTGGTGCGCTGGCGCTGCGTAGACCTGCGGGGCAGATCAAGACACGCTTTGACGTGGAGCTGCACGAGCGCACGGTGGGCAAGCTGCTGTACAAGCTGAGGATGACGCGGCTGCAGCCGCGGCCCTGCTACCCGAAGTCGGACCTGGCGGCGCAGGAGGCATATAAAAAAACTTCGCCGGCCTGGTAGCAGAGGCCCTCCTGCCGGAGGCCGAGGGCAAGACCATCGAGGTCTGGTTCCAGGACGAAGCCCGCGTGGGCCAGCAAGGCACCCTGTCCTATGTGTGGGCACCCATAGGCTCGCGTCCGGCCCGGGTGCGCGACTGCCGGCACCAGAGCGCCTACCTGTTCGGGGCCGTCTGCCCCGCCCGCGCCGTGGGGGCTGCCATCGTCATGCCCTGGGTCAGCAGCGAGGCCATGACGCTGCACCTGGCTGAGATCAGCAGGCAGGTCGGCCCGCAAGCCCATGCCGTGCTGGTCTGCGACGGCGCGGGCTGGCATCGGCCCGGCACGCGGCTCGCGGTGCCGGACAACATCACCCTGCTGCGCCTGCCACCCTATGCGCCCGAGCTGAACCCCATGGAGAACGTGTGGGAATACCTGCGCAAAAACCAGCTCAGCATGACCGTGTGGCGGACCTACAACGCCATCCTTGATGCCTGCTGCAACGCCTGGAACAGCCTGATGAAGGATGCTGAACGCATCGCCTCCATCACAACCCGTGACTGGGCACAGGTCAATGTCTAGGGCGGTTGGTATTACAAACAATGTGGCCCGGCACCGACCGAGACCACGACAAGGGAGGAACGGCATGTCCAGGGAGCAACTGCGGTCCAACACGGTCGCCATCCGCGTTGGCGCGCTCACAGCGGCAGCGGCTCCAGTATTGCCGGCCGCCTATGCGGCCGAGCCGACCTACCGGGCGGATGCCGCGGTCACGTTGCCCAGCACGGACACCGGGTGGGACTACATCACGCTGGAGAAGAACGGTCCGCGCCTGTTCATCGCCCGCCGGGCGGACGGGCTGACGGTGTTCGACACGCGCGCCAACAAGGTCACGGCCACGGTCGAGAACAGCAAGGGTGCCAACGGCGTCGTGCTGGTGCCCGAGTTCAACCGCGGCTACACCGCCATGACCGACGGCACTGTGCTGGTATTCGACCTCACGACGCTGAAGGCCATTAAGCGGGTGAAGCTGGACGACGGCGACCTGAACCAGGGCTTCTACGAGCCAAGCACCAAGCGCGTCCATATGGTCGTGGGCACCTGCCCGGCCAGGACCACCTGGATCAGCCTGGACGCCGCGACCGGCAAGGTGCTGGGCCGCACCGAGTTCGACAGCAAGAAGATGGACGACCCGGCGCCGGACAGCCACGGCACGATCTACGCGCCCATGCGCGACAACAGCCGGATGCTCAAGCTGAGTGCGGCGGACCTGAAAGTGCAGGACACCTGGAAGCTGGGGGACTGCGTGCAGCCCGTAGCTGTCGAGTTCGACCGTGCCGCCAACCGCATCCTGATCGGCTGCCGGGGCGACAAGCCGGTGTTCATCGCCGTGGACCCGGCCAACGGCAAGGTCGTCGCCACGCCGCCGATTGGGCGCGGCGTGGACGGCATGGCGCACGACGAAGCCAACCACCTGTTCATCACGGCCAACGGCGGGGACGCCACCATGTCCGTCATCCGCCAGGACGGCCCGGACAGCTATAAGCTGGTGGAGACCATCATGACACTGCCCATGTCGCGCGTGATCGCGATGGAGGCGGAGGGCAAGCGCCTGTTCACGGTCACGGCCAGCCACAGCCAGCCTGCCGCCGGGCCGGACGGCAAGCTGCCCGCGCCGGTGTTCCACCCGGACAGCTTCACGGTAATGAGCTACACCCGGCCCTGATCCAGGGCTGCTGCCGCCGAAAGGTGCGCGCTTGCCGGCCCGGACGGCGCTCCTGTCCCTATCAGGACGCCTCCTCCTCAATGACGTTCTCCGTAACCTGCTTGGCGCCGCCGTTCAGGGGGGCCGCCGCGGCGTGACCGGCCGCTACTGCGCCAAGGCAGAGCACGACGGAGAGCGCCGCGTTGGCCAGCGCCCGCTCCCATGTGCCCGCGCGCAGCAGGTCCAGCGTTTGAAGGCTGAAAGACGAGAAGGTGGTGAACCCGCCGCAGAACCCGACCATGACGAACAGCCGCGCCGTCTCTGGCAGCGGGTGGCGGCCCCCCGCCAAGGTGAGCGTCCCGAAGAAGCCGATCAGGAACGAGCCGGCGACGTTGATGCCGATGGTGCCCCAGGGCAGGCTCCGGCTGACGGGCAAGGCCCATATCGCCAGCCAGTAGCGCGCCACGCTGCCCAGGGCGCCCCCAAGGGCGATCCAGGCCGTGTGGCCCATGCGCTCCATCAGCGTTGCCGTGCCCGCCGAACTGCGCTTTGCGCGAGGATCAGCACCAGGCCCACGAACAGGATCACGGGCGGCCAAGCTGGGGCGAGGCCAAGCCGCGGCAGCAGCAACCAGCAGGCTGCAAGCCAGGCCAGGATGGCAACGGCGAAGCTGCCATCGTCCACGAACAGGCCGATGAACTCGGACCAGACGGTGTTCAACCAGGTCATGCCATGCCTCCTATCGGTTGATCGGTTCGGGGCGTGCGAGCCGCCGGGCGCCGGCCCGCGCCCGGCACACCGACACGGCGATCAGGGCAGCAGCCAGGAACCCGGCGTTCAGCGCCGGGATGGACAGGTCCTCGCCGGGCCAGTGCAGGCCCATGCCCTCGCCCACCCAGAAGGTGCCGAATGCACAGAGCAGGATGCCGACGACGAACTTGAGCGTGTTCTCCGGGACCATCGCCACGGGCCGGTGCAGCACCAGCCCGAGCGCCACAACCAGCAGCAGCGCTGCTGCAGCTCCCAGGCTGGCCGGCAGCAGCAGCCCGGTGCCGGTGGCGCCCAGGGCGACGACGATGAACACGACCTCGATGCCCTCGATCATCGTGATGTTGAATGCCGTGCGGACCGCCACCCGGTCCCAGCCCGCCCCGATGCTGCCTAAGCCGCGCAGGGCCGCAGTCTCCTTGGCGAAGGCGGCCTCTTCGTCGTGCAGCGGGATCACTCCGGCCGAGCGCAGGATGGCCTTCCGCAGCCACCGCATCCCGAACAGCAGCACCATCGTGCCCAGCACGATCAGCACCAGGTCGTGGGGGATGCGCGTCAGCGCCGGGCCGAGCGCCAGCACAAGGGCCAGCAGCACGAGCAGGGCCAGCCCGGTGCCGGCCAGGGCGCCGCGCCAGCCGCGCACGGCGCCGACCGCCAGCACGATGGTCAGCGCCTCCACGAACTCCACGAGCGAGGCGAGGAACGCCGCCAGCACGGTCGGCCCCGCATGTGTCCAGTCAACCATCATGTCAAACCTCCACAGTTCGCCGGCACGGCGCACGCGGCGGGCATGAAAAAGCCCGCCTCGCGGCGGGCCTTTCGAGAAGGGGACAAGCTCCTACCGCGAGTGTTCCCGCGCGGTAGGAGTCATCAGCCCTGGGCCTTGCGGCGGAAGGCGGTTACGGGGGACTCCATCCCCAGCCCTGGCGTTCTAGCGTCGCCCGCGAGCCAGAGGCAACCGCCTTTCCTGCCCTTCACGGCAACGTGGCCGCAACCTGGCAAGCTCCGGTCAGCCCGTCAGGAGCAGCGCACTGGCTGACAAGGTTTGATTCGCGACCGAGGGATTCGGAACGCCACATGGCACGATATGGGCAATCCATCGCTGTACCTCTCCAGCAAACATCCAGCACACGAAACGCAACATCTTCGCTCCGAATGGCAGACATACCTGGCTCTGGTTGCCGATCAGCGCGCTACGGCGTCGGATGGCTAATCTGCACAGCTTCGCGGTCACAGGGCCACATCGGCTGCAAAGAGCGCCGTGCGGGACGTCGATCAAACGTGGCGTTGAGGCTGCAAGCGCTTGTCACGTCAGCCGGGATGCCGCCCTGCCCGCTGCGGGATGATGAACAGGCAGATGATGACCGCGACAGCCAGCGCGCCCGAGGCGGTGATGTCGCTGATCGCAAGGCCGCCGTTGGCGAACGGCTTGTCGAGGGAATTGGCCACCGTGGCGCCGAGCGGCCGTGTCAGGACGAAGGCGGCCCAAAACAGGAAAGTCCTGGACACCTTGGTGAAGAAGTGGAGGCCGGCGATCACGGCCAAGGCGGCGGCGATGACGAGGGCGCTGTCGTTGTAGCCGAGACCGCTGCTGTCAGCCATCCAGTCGCCCAGCGCCGTGCCAAGCGTCTGCGAGAACATGATCGTCGCCCAATAGAACGCTTCGACCTTAGGCGAGGTGATGGTTTCGATTGCGACTGAGCCGTAGGACCAATACCAGAGTCCGAGCGTCACCAAAACGAGGGTGAACAGCGTCAAGGAGCCTCCGACGTAGCCAATGCCGAGCGACCGGTCGAACAGGTCGGCCAGCGTAGTCCCGGCCAGGGTGGTCGCGGTGACGACGGCCCAATACAGGAAGGGATGGAACCGCTTCCTGCTGATCTGCGCCGTCACGGTGACGATGAGGAGGGCCACAAAGATCGCAGTCCCGACCAGGTAGCCCAGACCCAACGTCAACGTCACCGCGTTGCCCCCGACCTCTCCCAGCGTGGTTACAAGGATCTTGATGAACCAGAACCCGAGCGTGAGTTCCGGGACCTTGCTCAAGGCATCCCGCTGCACGGTGGTCATGTTGTGTCTCCTTTGCTCCGGCAACTAGCTGACCAAGTCGATACCTGGGCTATATCGAGCGGCTGCTGGTGTCACGTTGGCTATTCCCAATCTGCCGTCGTCCCACACACCGCGTGGCGCTCTCCAGCAGAATACCGGCATGACTGACGGACAGGACCACCCCGCTCCGACCCACAGGCACACGGAGATGGGGCAGCACCAGCAAGTCACTAGAAAGCAGGTCAGGATGGTAACGGCAAAGTGTCCCCACGCGGCGAGGGCCGCGGTTGGATGCGGTCAGGCTGGGGCGGCGGCGTGCTGGCCGGGTTCACGTCGGCTCCAGGCTAGTAGTTCATTTAGGCGGGACGCGGGATGGTCGCTGATCCGGTGAAGCATGTCGGCCAGCCAGGCGTTCCGATCGACGTCGTTCAGCTTGGCGGTGACGATGAGCGATTGAATCGCTACGGCCCGGTCACCATGGTGATCCGAGCCACCATGCAGATGCTCGGCCTTCCCGGGTGCGGCACGCTCAAGCAGGCCCTAATTGCCTCCGTCGAGCAGCCGTCCACCATCACTGACGACATTGCGCGCAAGCAGGACGAGATCGGTGTTGCCACCGGCCGTTCCAAGCTGGACCTGATCCGGCGCAGCCGTGACGGCGGTGGTCCGGGCTGCCAGCATCGTCATGCTCCCAATAGATCAGTGCCGGATGTACGGCTGCAGGCTGAACCGCAGCTCTAGGATGAACTCGTCCGAACCCCGCGACTGGACGACGCTGGCCGGGCCTGTCGCCCGGTTGTGGGCATACTCCGTGTGGAAGCTCGCCCGGCGCTGGGCGTAGGGCAGGTTGTAGTTGGCGCCCAGCCGGGTCGCCTGCTGGAAGGCATTGCCGCTGAACGCGGCCGCGCTGGCCGAGACGAAATCGTAGCGCGCGAACAGGTCAAGCTCGCCGTAGCGTTCCTCGCTGAACACCTGGTGGCTGAGCATGGCGTAGGCGCCACCCACGGCGGTGTTGCCGCCGAAGTGCGAGTAGATGCCCTCGGCCTCCACCGTGGCGGGCTTCGAGAACAGGGCGGGGAAAGTATAGGCCACGTCCGCCTCGACCGAGAGCTTGTTGCCCGACACCTGGAAGCCGCCGAGCTGGCTCTGCAAGGTCGCGGTCAGCAGCGGGAAGGTCCGCTCCTGGACGCTGCGGGTGTGGTCCACGCCGAAGCCGAACGTGAGCTTGCGCCCGTGCTCGGTGTCGTCAACCGGCGTGCCCAGAACCTTGGCGGAGAATGACTTGCCGACCGTGAACTGCGGCAGCTCCGTGTTGAGCGATCCCCGGTTGTCGAGCACGGCGACGCCGATGCTCCACTGCGGCGAGAGCGACATGCCGTACTCGACGCCGAACTGCGGGCCGAAGATGCCGGCGCCGTTGTGCTCCTCCAAGATCAGCGACCGGTTCACCGTCGTCAGGTTGCCCGAGGACAGGTTGTCCTCCCGCGACATGATGTGCGTGTTCTCGCCGACCAGGCCCCGCAGCTTGGTCGCGTCCTCGGCATCCTGCAACGCGATGAACAGGTTCTCGAAGTTGCGCCGGCCATAACCCCGCCGTCCGCCGAAGCCGTTCCGGCCGAAGGCGCTGTCAACCAGATCAACCTCATAGACGATGGAAGGACGCAAGCCGGTGGTGATGCGGGGCAGGTCGATCTCGCTCCCCTGCCGGGCACGGCGCCAGTAGTCCTTCGAGCCGTTGCCGGGGTTGAAGATGCGCTCGCCGTAGCCCCAGAACGTCCAGGTGAAGTCGCCGACGTGGTAGTTGCCGCCGTTGTCGTTCAGGCTGAACCCGGGTTGCATGGTGGGCTGCGCCGGCGCGTTGGGCGGCGTGGTGGACGCTGCCGGGACCTCTCGTCCGGCTGGCGACGTGACCGGCGATGCCGGGGCGCTTTGGGCCAGGGCCGGCACTGCACCGCCCGTGACGGCGACGCAGGCCAGGGCAAGGCGACAGGCCGCAAGGGACAGGGCATTACGCATCGATCAGCAGCTCCGGCGAGGTGGGACGTGCCTGGCACGCGAGGATCAGGCGGTCGGCGACATCGCCTTTGAGCAGGGCGTCGGTGTGGACCATGGCGACCGTGCCGGACACCAGCTTGACCCGGCAGGTGCCGCAGGTGCCGTTGCGGCAGGAGTAGTCGAGCTTCACCCCGGCCGCCTCCGCCGCGTCGAGCAGCGTCTGGGTGGCCGTGACGGGCACCGTCCTGCCCGTCACGCGGAACCTGACCTGCGCCGCGCAGGCACCCTGCGTCAGGGCGGCCGCCTCGTCGCGCTCGATCTGGTCCACCGGCGTGCTGAACAGCTCCGTCAGCACCTGTTCGCGCGGCACGCCCAAGCCCTCCAGCGTGGACCGCACCGCATCCATCATAGGCGCCGGGCCGCACAGGTAGACGCGCCGGGACGGCAGTTCGGGCACGAAGCCGGAAAGCTGCCCGGCGGTGATCCGCCCGGTCAGGCCGTGCCAATCGATGCTGGAGGCGTCCTCGACAATGACCTGCAGGTGGAAGTTGGGATGGCGCTCCTGGAGGTAGGTCAGCTCCTTCTCGTAGATGATGTCACGCGGCGTGCGAACGGCGAACACCATCCACACGTCGTGCTCCCAAGCGGCGTCGGTCAGACTGCGCAGTACGCTCATCATCGGCGTGATGCCCACGCCGCCACCGATCAGCACGACGCCTTCGCTCTCATCGCCGGTAAAGGTGAAGCGGCCGGCCAGGGCACGGACGGCGATTAGGTCTCCCTCATGGAGCTGGTCATGCAGATAGTGCGAGGCCACGCCCTCGGCCTCGCGCTTAACGGTGATCTCCACGTAGCTGGTCCGCGTCGGCGGCGAGCTGACGGTATAGGTGCGACGCACCTCCTGACCGCCGACCGGCAGGGACAGCGTGAGGAACTGGCCGGGCTTGAAGGTGAAGGGCAGGCGGCGGCGGTCGGTGGAGACCATGCGGAACGTCTTGACCGTGGGCGTTTCCTGGAAGATGCGCGCCACCTGGAGCTGGCCTGCCCACGTCATGGGCTGGTCCATGAAGGCGCCGGCCGGCGCAGCCGCGGCGGCCTCGCGCAGCGCCGCGTGGCGCACGCCGTAGAGCACGCGCCAGGTAATGGCCGCGAGCGCCAGCACGGTGCAAGCTTCGACGAACACCTTGCCGCCGTCGAGGAAGTCAATCGGGTCGTCGTTCAGGTTGGGGTTGGTCAGGATGCTGTGGGCGAACAGAGCGACCGTGACGGCATAGGCGACGTAGTGCAGCTTCTTCCAGGTCCGGATGCCGATCCGGTTGCGAAAGTAGGAGGTGGCTACGACGAAGATCAGGGCGTAGGCCGCGAACGCGCCGATGGTGTTGATGATCGGCTGGTCAGGCGCCCAGAACGGCAGCGCGATGTCGAGCCAGCCGAACTTGGCCGTCGCGGACGGCAGCAGCAGCACGGGATGCAGCAGCACCACGGCAAGCGCGACGTAGCCGGTCCAGTTGTGCAAGTCGAACAAGGGCAGGCGCCGGTGCGGCCAGCTCGCCACCGGGTTGTAACGGGTGGACAGCAGCAGCCCGAGCAGCAGGTTGAAGGTGAGTAGGCCGGTCGCCGCCAGCCCCGCATACGAGGTGAGGTCGATGAACGTGATGTCCGGGATGCCGGTGTCGGTCGGGGTCATGCGTCCTCGCAGGTTGCGCCGCGGGCATCCGCCTTGGCCGGTCATCCGGGGCAGTGCTCCTCAGACCTGGAAGTAGCCGGCCCACCTGACGTTTGCTGAACGCCAACATGACGATTCCGTCATGCAAGCTGGCGCGCTCCTCTGGCCGGCGCCGCGGTCCTGGTAAGCGGCACCTCAAGCGTCACCCGGGTACCCTGCCCAACCTGGCTGATGATTGCCACGTGCCCGCCATGCAGGGTCGCGATGCTCCTGACCATCGCCAGCCCGAGGCCCAGGTTGCCGCTGGAGCCGGAGCGGGCGCGATCGGCACGGTAGAACCGGTCGAAGACATGCGGCAGGTGCTCGGGCGCGATGCCGCGGCCGGTGTCGGCCACCTCGATGCGCAGCAGCACGCCATCGCTGGCCGGACGGATCGTCACCTGCCCGCCCGGCGGGGTGTGGGCGATGGCGTTGGCCACCAAGTTGCCCACGGCCTGCTGGAAGAGCGTCCGGTCAAAAGGGGCAGCGAAGTCCGCCGTGCCCTCGACGTGGAGCGCCACCCCGGCGTCGGCGGCAGCAGCCTCGTAGAAGTCCAGGACGGCCTCGACCTCTTGGCGCACCTGGATGGTGTCGTGGTGGCCATCGCCCGTAGCGGTTTCGGCGCGCGCCAGGAACAACAGGCTCTGGATGATGCGGCTGATGCGGACGCACTCCTCCAAAGCCGAGCCAAGCACGTCCCGGTACTCATCGGCAGGACGGTCCTTGCCCAGGGCCACCTCAAGCTCGCCGCGCAAGTTGCTGATAGGCGTCCGCAGCTCGTGCGCCACGTCGGCCGAGAACTGCGAGATCTGCTCAAACGAGTCTTCCAGCCGGTCAAGCATCTCGTTGAACGTGGCGGCGAGCGCCCGCAGCTCGGCCGGCAGGTCCGTGGTGTCAATGCGCTCGTGCAGGGTCGAGGACCGGACCCTGCGCGCCGTCGTGGTGACGCGCTCGATGGGTCGGATGCCACGCCGCGCGATGGCGTAGCCCATCGCCGAGCACAGCACGACCGAGACGACGACCACGAGCCATAGGCGTTCGCGGTAATGCACCAGCAGGAGTTCCTCGGCCGCGCGGTCCATCGCCACCTGCAGCATCCGCCCGTCCGGGCGCCCGGGGTCAGCCAGGGCGCGTGCGCTCAACACCTGGAACAGCCGGCCCGACGCGGTGGCGACCTCGCCGTTGATGTCATGCCCGGCCTCGACCTCGGTCACTGGCGGGAACGCCGCCACGGGCAGCTCCCCGTCCATGCCGGGCGACTCCAGCAGCGTCCGGCCCTCAGCATCCACGATCCGCACCCAGATCTCCTGCGGCTGCCGGAGGGAGTGGCTCGGTGCCGGGGTCGCCGCCTCTGGCAGGCGCAGCTCGCCCGACGCGCGCAGCAGCAGGCGGAGGTCGGTCACGGTGTTCGCTAGGGTGCGCCGGTCCTCGGCGTCGAAGCTCGTGGCCAGCACCCAATACAGGAAACCCGTCGCGGCCAGGATCAGCACCAGGGCGGAGCCGGCGTACCACGCCGTCATCCGCGCGACGATTGATCCCGTCCAGGGGCGCAAGCCCATCATGCCCCGTCGCTGGACGCGCGGGCTTCCAGGACGTAGCCGATGCCGCGCACGGTGTGGATCAGCTTGGTGTCGAACGGGTCGTCCACCTTGGAGCGCAGCCGCCGGACATGGACGTCCACCACGTTGGTGCCGCTGTCGAAGTTGATGTCCCAGACCTGCCCGGCGATCAGGGTGCGCGACAGCACGTCACCGGCACGGCGGGCCAGCAGCGACAACAGCAGGAACTCCTTCGGCGTGAGGTCCAGCGGCTTGCCCTGCCGGACGGCCTTGTGCCGCTCGGTGTCGATATCCAGGTCGGCAACCCGGAGCGCCGCCGTCTGCTGCCGGACGGCGCCGCGGCGCAGGATGGTGCGCAGCCGGGCCAGCAGTTCGGAGAAGGCGAACGGCTTGATCAGGTAGTCGTCGGCGCCAAGCTCAAGCCCGCGCACCCGGTCGGGCACGTCATCGCGCGCGGTCAGGAACAGCACCGGGACCTGGTTACGGCGCTGGCGCAGCTCGCGCAGCACCGACCAGCCGTCCTGGCCGGGGAGCATGACATCGAGGATGACCAGCTCGTAGCCGCCCTGCCGCGCCATGTAGGCGCCGGTCTTGCCGTCGGCGGCGACGTCGGCCACGAAGCCGTTCTCCTCCAATCCCTTCTTGAGATAGGCGGCGGTCTTCGGCTCATCCTCAACGATCAGGAGCTTCATGGTGGCCACCCTAGCAGTGCAGCCAAGCGGTTCCGCCACAGGTTTTGGAGGCGGCCGGCGTAGCCGTTCTTATCGCCTTCTCCACCCGTCGGTCGATCTTGACGGCACTGTGACTTGGCTAACGTTTTGAACGCAAACCCCTATTGCAACATTCGTAGAGGCAGCATCCATGGGAGGGGCGATGCCGACTGGGCTGGAACAAGAAGGATCATATGACGGTTTTCTTCTGGTTGCTGGCCTTTGCTGTGGGCGTCGCCATGATCGTTTGGGGGGCCGAAGCGTTCGCAGAACATCTCGGGCGGGCTTCGGTCCGCCTCGGCGTCAGCAGCTTTGCGCTCGCGCTGCTTCTGGCCGGTGCCGAACCGGAGGAGCTGGCGACGGCCGTGGTCGCTTCGCTCCGCGGCTCGCCGGGGATCGCGCTTGGCGACGTGGTAGGCGCCAATGTTGCAATCTGCCTCGTGGCGCTGGGCGTTGGTGCCTGGATCGCACCATTGCCGTTCCGGGCTGGGGTGATGCGCTACGCCCTCCTTGGCCTCCCTCTCGGTGCTGTCGGGGCCTGGTTCGTTTGGGACGGAGAAGTCAGCCGTGAGGAAGGCGCGATCCTCGTCGCCCTCTATGTCGTCTATGTCGGTGCGATCTGGTGGATGGAGCGCAAGCCGCCCGCACTCGGCGAGGTCGGCGAGCTTGCAGAGGCCCAGGAGGCTGCGGAAGCAGGGAAACCCTCGCGGGTCGGACGCGACTTGGCCCTTGTACTGGCCGGGGTCGGGGCGATGGCGGCCGGCGCCACGCTGCTGGTGGAGGCGGTGCAGCGCATCAGCGGTGTCGAGGCCACGCAGACGCGGCTTGGATTGACGCTCGTCGGCTTCGCGACCGGGTTTGAGCTGGTCGTGCTGGCCTGGTCGGCGGCACGGCGCGGGATTTCGGAGGCGGTCGTTGCGGGCGTGGTGGGCAGCTTCGCCTACAACGTGACCATGACGCTTGGCGCCGGCGCGCTCGCCCGGCCACTGGTGCTCGCCGACACTGCCGCGCTGCACGTCCCGGTCCTGCTCATGCTCGGGTCGCTGGGCCTGGTCGTCTTGCTTGCTGCACGCCGGGGTCAACTTGCCCGCGTCGAGGGCGCGACTTTGCTTATGGCCTATCCCGCGTTCATTGCCTGGGTGCTTTCGGCCTGAGAGGGGCAGCCCGCAGCACAGCTAGGCGTGGAGTTTTCACCACCTTTGCGTTCCGCAATCGGTGAGTTACGGGCCAGACTCCCGACCCAGAAGTTCCAAGACCTTGCACGTTCCGCAAACGTGTTCCGAGAGATCAGGGTTTCGACGTAGGTTAGCTGCAGAGGCTGCGCGGAGCCACGCACAGGGCGCTGCCTGGCGCCCAGCATGGGGGCTGGGTTGTGGAAGGCTGATCGGGTAGTGTTCTTAGGTGAATCCGACTGCGTTTATCGCCAAGTGGCAAGCCAGCACCCGCAATGAGCGGGCGGCGGCGCAAGAACACTTCCTCGACCTATGCGCCCTGCTGGGCGAACCCACGCCCAACACGGACCCGACCGGCGCGGCCTATGCCTTCGAGAAGGGCGCCACCAAGGCCAGTGGCGGCGACGGTTGGGCCGACGTGTGGCGTCGCGGACGTTTCGCCTGGGAATACAAGGGCAAGCACAAAGACCTGGACGCCGCCCATCGGCAACTTCTGCAATACGCCGGCGCGCTGGAGAACCCGCCGCTGCTGGTGACGTGCGACATCGAGCGCATCGTCATCCGCACCAACTGGACCAACGCCGTGTCCGAGCGGCACGAGGTCCGCCTGGAAGAGCTGGCCGACCCGCGGCGCCTGGCGCTGCTCAAGGCGGTGTTCTTCGACCCCGAAAGGCTGCGGCCGGGTAAGACCCGGGCGGCACTGACGGCGGAAGCCGCCGCACGCTTTGCCGAGCTGGCTGGGCGGCTGCGCGCCCGCGGCCACGACGCGCAGGCAGTAGCGCACTTCGTCAACCGCCTGGTGTTTTGCTTATTCGCCGACGACGTGGACCTGCTGCCACTCGGCCTGTTCGAGCGAATGCTGGATGCGTCCCGCCGGGCGCCGTCCCGGTTCGAAGGTTACGCCCGCCGCGTGTTCGCTGCCATGGCGCAGCGGGGCGGCGAGGTGGATTTCACCCCCGTCGCCTGGTTCAACGGCGGCCTGTTCGATGATGACGGCGCTTTGCCGCTGGACGCAGCCGACATTACGCTCGTGCAGGGCGCGGCGGCGTTGGACTGGGCGGAGGTGGACCCCTCCATCCTGGGCACCCTGTTCGAGCGCGGCCTCGATCCCGACAAGCGCAGCCAGCTCGGGGCGCACTACACGGCACGCGAGATGATCGAACTGCTGATTGACCCGGTGGTTCGCCGCCCGTTGCTGGCCGAGTGGGCGAAGGTGCGGGACGGGATCGCCGCGGCGATGGCCGTGGCCGCGGACCCGGCTGCCTCTACTAGGGCTAAGCGTGCGGCGCCGGGCCGGGCTACAGCCCTGTTCCGCGGCTTCCTGGACCGGCTTCGCGCCTTTCGCGTGCTGGACCCTGCGTGCGGGTCCGGCAATTTCCTGTACCTCGCCCTGCTGGCGCTCAAGGACCTGGAGCACCAGGCCATGGTGGAAGCGGAGGCGCTGGGCTTGCAGCGCGAGTTCCCGCAAGTGGGACCGGAAGCAGTGCTGGGGTTGGAGGTGAACCCGTATGCCGCGGAGCTGGCGCGGGTGTCGGTTTGGATCGGGCACATTCAGTGGGCGCGGCGGCACGGCTACCCCGCCCCGTCCGACCCGGTGCTGCGGACGCTGGACACCATTGCCACCCGGGATGCGCTGCTAGCGGCCGATGACGCCGGGGGCACCATCCTAGCCCTCTGGCCGGCGGCGGATGCAGTCGTGGGCAATCCGCCCTTCTTGGGCGGTAAGCGGCTACGAACGGTGCTGGGCGACGCTTACTGCGCCCGACTGTTTGCGGCTTAAGCCGGACAGGTGCCGGCGGAAGCGGACCTGGTGTGCTACTGGTTTGCGCGGGCGCAGGCGGCCATTACCGAAGGCCAGGCGACACGGGCAGGGCTGGTCGCCACCAACAGCATACGCGGCGGCGCGAACCGGCGGGTGCTGGAGCCGCTGGCGCAGGCGGGCGCGATCACGGACGCTTGGGGCGACGAGCCATGGACGCTGGACGGCGCGGCCGTGCGCGTGTCGTTGGTGTGCTGGGGGCGTGATCGGGCGGTGATACCCACGTTGGACGGGGCTGCGGTGCCGGCGATCCATGCGGACCTGACGGCGGGGGCTGCCGACCTGACAACGGCGTGCAAACTGGCGGAGAACGCGGGCGTGGCGTTCATGGGCGACACCAAGGGCGGTGCCTTCGACATGCCGGGCGAGCTGGCCCGGCGGTGGCTGCTGCTGCCCAGCAACCCCAATGGCCGCCCGAATGCGGACGTGCTGCGCCCTTGGGCGAACGGCATGGACGTGACCCGGCGGCCGTCCGATACCTGGATCATAGATTTTGGCTGGACCATGACGGAGGCGGAGGCGGCCTACTTCTCTGCGCCGTATGCTCATGTGGTCGCGAACGTGCAGCCGGTGCGGGCCACGAACAACCGTCAGGCTTATGCGCGGGAGTGGTGGCGCCACGTCGAGGCGCGACAAGGAATGCACCGGGCGCTCAAGGGCCTGTCCCGTTTCATTGTGACGCCTCGGGTTGCCAAACACCGAACATTTTCATGGCTGGAAGCGCCGACACTGCCAGACAGGCGGCTTTTCGTATTCGCGCGGGACGATGACGCCTTCTTCGGCATTCTCCAATCCCGGCTGCATGAGATCTGGTCGCTCGCTACCGCGTCTTGGCATGGCGTCGGCAATGACCCGACCTACAATGCAACCGTGTGCTTCGAGACCTTCCCCTTTCCACCCGGCCTGACCCCCGACCGCCCCGCCGCGTCCTACGCCACCAACCCACACGCACAAGCCATCGCAAAGGCGGCACAAGCGTTGGTGGCAGCGCGGGAACGTTGGCTGAACCCACCGGAGCTAGTGACGCGCGCACCAGAGGTGGTGCCGGGCTTTCCCAAACGGCTGCTGCCTCGCGGTGCCTCCGCCGCCGCTACGCTCCGCACTCGGACGCTCACTGCGCTGTACAACACCCGTGGCACCCCGGCCGGAGCTTGGCTGGACGGTCTACATCGCATGTTGGATGACGCCGTTGCTGCCGCCTACGGCTGTCCGCCTGACCTGCCTGACACGGACATACTAAGCCGTTTGCTGGCGTTGAACCAAGCTGACCTAGCTTCTTAGGCCGGGGCTGTCATGTTTCGAAACCACCCTTTGACCTGTCCGTGAGGCTTCCTCGCGAGCATCTCCGGCCGGGATACGGCGAGGGATTTCTGGGCGCGCCGGTGGTAATCTGTCCGCGTTCCGGTGAAAGCCGGTCGGGATGTGGAGGCACCGACGACCCGGCGCGGCGGGACGGTTCCAAGCCTGACGGTGCGGGTGAGCCATGAGGCCACCCGGCTCAGCACGGCGCATGTCGCGGCAGCGTTCGAGCGGCTGGTTCCCGCCCTCGAACGACAAACCCGCTTACCGTGCGCTCAGTCTGACAAGCACGACACCGATGCTGCGCGCGGAGGCACGAAGCCGATGATCGATCCGGTTGCAAAGCGTTACGTGACGAATTCAGCCATGCCACGCATAGGCGTGCGAAGCCGATAAGGGAGCGACACCATGCGAGACGATCTGCGCACTGCCCTTTATGCCCGCGTGTCGTCCGAGCAGCAGG
>JAABUT010002307.1_pt1 | contig 18776 bp, 14 predicted proteins | sample 5559281 | NCBI WGS metagenome assembly JAABUT01 (sample SAMN10711880, study PRJNA513359) | rock metagenome | isolation source: Antarctica rocks | place: Antarctica: Victoria Land, Ricker Hills nord | collected 2016-01-04 | reverse complement strand
CGGGGCTGCCGGTAAATACCTCGGCGACGTGGAACGGCTGCGACAGAAACCGCTCGATGCGACGGGCCCGGGCCACGACCAGCTTGTCGTCCTCGCTCAATTCGTCCATGCCGAGAATGGCGATGATGTCCTGTAGGCTCTTATAGGTCTGCAGCACGCGTTGGACCTCGCGCGCGACGTTATAGTGCTCCTCGCCGACGATGCGCGGGTCGAGGCTGCGCGATGTGGAGTCGAGCGGGTCGACCGCCGGATAGATGCCCTTCTCCGAGATGGCGCGGTTGAGCGTCGTCGTCGCATCCAGGTGAGCGAAGCTCGTGGCGGGTGCCGGGTCCGTCAGGTCGTCTGCCGGTACGTAGATCGCCTGCACCGAGGTGATCGACCCCTTTTTCGTGCTCGTGATCCGCTCCTGCAACGCGCCCATGTCGGTGGCGAGCGTCGGCTGATAGCCGACCGCCGACGGGATGCGGCCCAGCAGCGCGGACACTTCCGCGCCGGCTTGGGTGAAGCGGAAGATGTTGTCGACGAAAAACAGCACGTCCTGTCCTTCCTCGTCGCGAAAGTATTCGGCGAGCGTCAGGCCGGACAACGCCACGCGGGCGCGGGCCCCGGGCGGCTCGTTCATCTGACCATATACGAGCGCGACCTTGCTGCCCTCGGTCGTGCCCTCGCCCAGCTTGATCACCCCCGCTTCGATCATCTCATGATACAGGTCGTTGCCCTCGCGGGTGCGCTCGCCCACGCCAGCGAACACCGACACGCCGCCATGCGCCTTGGCGATGTTGTTGATCAGCTCCTGGATCAGCACGGTCTTGCCGACGCCGGCGCCGCCGAACAGGCCGATCTTACCACCCTTGAGGTAGGGCGCCAGCAGGTCCACGACCTTGATGCCCGTCACCAGGATCTCTGAACTCGTCGCCTGGTCCTCGAAGGACGGCGCGCTGCGATGAATCGGGTAGCGCATCTTGGCGTTCACCGGGCCGCGCTCGTCGATGGGGTCGCCGATGACGTTCAGGATGCGGCCCAGCGTCGCCGGCCCCACGGGAACGCTGATCGGTCCGCCAGTGTCAATCACCTCGCTGCCTCGGACCATGCCGTCGGTGCTGTCCATGGCGATGCAGCGGACCGTCTTCTCGCCCAGTTCCAGCGCCACTTCCAAAACCAGCGTGGCATCCCCGTTCTTGGCGTTGAGCGCGTTCTGGATGAAGGGCAGTTCCCCCTCGAACTGCACGTCCACAACCGCACCCAGCACCTGCGTCACTCGGCCGACGTTGTTCTTCGCCATTATCGTATCCCTTTCCCGACCAACCCTAGATCGCTTCCGCGCCCGAGATGATCTCGATCAGTTCCCTGGTGATGTTCGCCTGACGCGTACGGTTGTAGTTCAACGTCAGCCGGTTGATCATATCGCCGGCGTTACGGGTCGCGTTGTCCATGGCGGACATGCGCGCCCCCTGCTCGCCAGCAGCGCTCTCGATCAGGGCGCGAAACAGCTGGATCGCCATGTTGCGCGGCAAAAGCGCCGCAAGAATGGTCTCCTCGTCCGGCTCGAACTCATACTGGGCTTGCGGCCCCGACGTATCGGCCACCGCGGCTTCCGGCAGCGGCAGCGGAATCAGCCTCGCCTCGGTCGGCACCTGGCTGATGACGGACTTGAACTGGTTGTAGATGACCGTGCAGACGTCGAACTCGCCGGCCTTCAGCATGGCCGTAATACGTGCCGCAACCTCGTCCACGTCGGAGAACTCGACGCGCTTCTTGCCGGCGAAGCTGTATTCGCCAATCAGCCGGCTCGCATACTCGCGACGCAGGTAGTCGCGACCCTTGCGGCCCACCGTGATGACACGAACGGTCTTGCCCTCACCCTCCAATCGCTGGATGGCCAGGCGGGCCGCTCGGCCGACGTTGGTGTTGAACGCCCCCGCCAAGCCACGATCCGCGGTCACGACAATCAGCAATTGCACCTGATCCCGCCCGGTGCCAATCAGCATCTGCGGCGCATTGGGCGACCCGGCCGCACTGACCGCCAAGGCCGCCAGCATGCGCTGCATCCGTTCGGCGTACGGCCGGGCGGCTTCCGCCTGCGTCTGCGCGCGCTTCAGCTTGCTTGCCGCGACCATCTTCATGGCCGAGGTGATCTTGCGGGTCGACTTGACGCTGTTGATACGCGCCCGGAGCGCCTTAAGGCTGGCCATCAGGCAAACGACCTGGCAAAGCCGTCCATAAAGGACGCCAGGGCCTTTTCCACATCCGGCTTCATCTCGCGGGTCTCACGGATGCTGTCCAGCACGCTGGGCTCCCGCGCCTTCAGGTCGGAGATCATCCGGCGCTCGAACTCGCCGACCTTACCGACGGGGATACCGTCCAGATAGCCTTTCGTGCCGGCATACAGGCTGATCACCTGCTCTTCGACGGGCATCGGGCTATACTGCGGCTGCTTCAGCAGCTCGGTCAACCGGGCACCGCGGGCCAGCAGCTTCTGCGTCGATGCGTCGAGGTCGCTGGCGAACTGCGCGAACGCCGCCATCTCGCGGTATTGCGCCAACTCCAGTTTGATCGAGCCTGAGACCTTCTTCATCGCCTTAATCTGCGCCGAGGAGCCAACGCGGGACACTGAAAGGCCGACGTTCACCGCCGGGCGGATACCGCGGAAAAACAGCTCGGTTTCCAGGAAGATCTGGCCATCGGTGATCGAAATCACGTTCGTGGGAATGTAGGCCGACACGTCGCCAGCCTGCGTCTCGATGACTGGAAGCGCCGTCAGGCTGCCGCCGCCATTCGCGTCCGACATCTTCGCCGCCCGCTCCAGCAAACGGCTATGCAGGTAGAACACGTCACCCGGATAGGCCTCGCGTCCCGGCGGGCGGCGCAGCAAAAGCGACATTTGGCGATAGGCCACGGCCTGCTTCGACAAGTCGTCGTAGCAGATCATCGCGTGCATCCCGTTGTCACGGAAGTACTCGCCCATGGTGCAGCCGGTATAGGGCGCCAGGAACTGCATCGGCGCTGGGTCGCTGGCGGTGGCGGCGACCACGATGGAGTACTCCAGCGCGCCGTTCTCTTCCAAGGTGCGGACCAGCTGCGCCACGGTCGAGCGCTTCTGGCCGATCGCGACATAGATGCAGTAGAGCTTGCCGCCCTCCTCTATTCCGGAGTTGACGCCTTTCTGATTAAGGATCGTATCGATGATCACCGCCGTCTTGCCGGTCTGGCGATCGCCGATCACCAGCTCACGCTGGCCGCGGCCGATGGGGATCAGGGCGTCGATCGCCTTGAGCCCGGTCTGCATCGGCTCGTTCACCGACTGGCGCGGGATGATGCCGGGCGCTTTCACCTCGACCCGGCTGCGCTTCACGTCAACCAGCGGCCCCTTGCCGTCGATTGGGTTGCCGAGGCCGTCCACCACGCGGCCCAGCAGGCCGCGGCCCACCGGCACGTCGACGATGTCCCGCGTGCGGGTCACGGTGTCGCCTTCGCGGATGCGCGTGTCGTCGCCGAACACCACGATCCCGACGTTGTCGGTCTCGAGGTTCAGCGCCATGCCCTTGATCCCGGCGGACGGGAACTCAACGAGCTCACCGGCCATCACGTTCTGCAGGCCGAAGACGCGGGCGATGCCATCGCCGACCGACAGCACCTGGCCGGTTTCGGCGACATTCTGCTCGGTGTCGAACGCGGCGATCTGCTTCTTCAGAATCTCCGAGATCTCGGCGGGGCGGATTTCCATCTAGGCGGCACCCTTCATGGCGTACTGCAGTCTCTGCAGGCGGGATTTCAAACTGGTATCATACAGACGCGCGCCGATGCGGACCACGAGGCCCCCCAGCAGGCTGGGATCGACGCTGTCTTCGATGTTCACGGTGCCGTATCCGGCCTCGATCATGCGGGCGCGCAGTTGCTCGCGCTGCACTTCCGACAGCGGATGGGCGCTCGCGACCTGCGCCACGACGACGCCACGCTTGCTGGCCACCAGAGCGGCGAAGGCGGCGACGATGCCCCGCAAAGCGTTCAGCCGGCGGTTATTGGCCACCACGCCCACGAAATCCTGCACCAGCTTGCTGAAACCCTGCTCGGCCAGCACGGCGGTGGCCGCGGTGCGCGCCTGCGTCACATCGATCAGCGGGCTGCCCAGCAGGCGGCGCAACTCGGGGCTCTGGTCGATCAAGCGGCCCAGCGCATCCATCTCGCCCACTGTCGCGTCGAGCGAACGGGTCTCCTCGGCCTGTGCATACAGCGCCGCCGCGTAACGGCCGGCAAGAGTGCCGCCGGAGGAATTGGAACCAGAAGCCACGCGTCCACTTTCGCTGAAGTTGTCAGGGAATCTGTTGTAGGTCGGGCGTCTACCATGGGGTCCCGCGTGCTGCAACTGGGGGCACGGCGGCACGGCACCCTTTAAAGAAACGACACCGGGTCCACGTCGACATCCACTCGAGCGGAGCCCGGCACGCGCACCTGGTCCAGCCAATCCCGCAGCAGCGGCTGCACGGCAATGTCGCGCCGGGTCTTCAGCAAAAGCCGGCGGCGGTGCCGGCCGCGCAGGATGGCGAGCGGCGCTGGCGCCGGGCCGAGAACCAGCACGCCGTCGGCACGCGGGGCGGCTTGGCCCAGGTCGCGCGCGACCTCGTCCGCCACCTGGGCCGTGTCGGCGCTGACGATCAGGGCGGCCAAGCGGCCATAGGGCGGCCAATGGCCGGGTTTGCGGCCCTCGGCCTCGGCCTCCATGAACGCCTGCAGGTTGCCGCTGACCAGGGCCTGCATCACGGGGTGCTCGGGGCTGAAGGTCTGCAGCAGCACCCGGCCCGGCGCCTCCGCCCGGCCCGCGCGGCCCGCGACCTGATGCAGGAGCTGCACGGTCCGCTCCGCCGCACGCAGGTCGCCGCCGGCGAGGCCAAGGTCGGCGTCCACCACGCCCACCAAGGTCAAATGCGGGAAATGCCACCCCTTGGCGACGATCTGCGTGCCGATGATCAAATCCACCTCGCGCCGCTCGATCGCGTGCGCGGCCTCGGCGGCGGCGTGCGGACCGGGCAGGGTGTCGCTGGCCATCACCAGCCGGCGGGCCTCGGGGAAGACGGCGGCGACCTCCTCGGTGATGCGCTCCACCCCGGGGCCGATGGGCACCAGGCTGTTCTCGGCGGCGCAATGCGGGCAGACCATGGGGATCGGCTCGGTGTGCGCGCAATGGTGGCAGGTCAGCACGCGCCGCGCCCGGTGCTCGACCAGCCAGGCGGTGCAGTTCGGGCACTGCATGCGGTGGCCGCAGGCCCGGCAGAGCGTGAGAGGCGCATAGCCCCGGCGGTTCAGGAACAGCATGGCCTGCTCGCCACGTGCCAGCGTTTCCTGCACCGCCTCGACCAGCGGCGGCGACAGAAACCGGCCGCGTTCGGGAGGGGCAATGCGGAGGTCGATGGCCGCCACTTCGGGCAGTTTCGCGCCGCCATGCCGCGTTTCGAGCGTCATGCGGCGGTAGCGCCCGGCCTCGACGTTCGCCAGCGTCTCCAGGCTCGGCGTCGCGGATACCAGGACGGCCGGCGCCTCGGCCAGGCGGGCGCGCACCACGGCCATGTCGCGCGCGTGATAAACGACGCCGTCCTCCTGCTTGAATGCCGTCTCGTGCTCCTCGTCCACGATCACCAGGCCCAGGTCGGGAAATGGCAGGAACAGCGCCGACCTTGCGCCGACCACGACCGGGGCCGCGCCGTCGGCCACCGCCCGCCAGGTGAGCCGCCGAGTGCGCGATGCGAGGTCGGAGTGCCAAACCGCCGGCAATACGCCGAACCGGGCTTCGAAGCGTTCCAGCCACTGGGAGGACAGCGCGATCTCCGGCAGCAGCACCAGCGCCTGGCGACCCTGCGCCATGCATTCGGCCACGGCTTCCAAATAGACCTCGGTCTTGCCAGACCCCGTCACGCCGTCCAGCAACGTGACGCTGAACCGGCGGCTGGCCACGGCGCCCCGCAGCGTTTCGCTGGCCGCGGCCTGCGCGCCGGACAGGACGGGGCCGGGATGGTCCGGGTCGGGCGTCGCAAAGGGTGCGCGCGCCGGCAGGGCCACGGGGACCAGCAGCCCGGCCTGCGCCATGCCGCGCACGACACCCGAGCTGACCGCGGCGCCCCGCGCGATCGCGGTGGTCGTCTGCGGCGCGCCATCGGTCAGCAGCGCCGACACGCGGGCCCGCGCCTCGGTCAGGGGCTTGCCGGACGCCGCGTCCGCCAAGCGCCACCCGGCCGCCGGCGTCTCCGGCTGCAACGCGTTGACCCGCAGCGCCATGGCCAGGACCTCGCCGGGAGTGGCGAGGGTGTAGCCGGCAACCCAGTCAATGAAGCGGCGGAGTGCCGCGGGGATCGGCGCGGTGTCCAATACGGCGGTCACCGGCTTCAGCTTGGCATCCGTGACCGAGGGACCGGCAGGCAGGTCCCACACCACGCCGACCTCCTCCCGCCGGTTGAGCGGGACCAGCACGACGTCGCCGGGCCGAGGATCGAGCTCGTCGGGAACCGCGTAGTCGAAGGTGCCTTGAAACGGTCGCGGAAGAAGCACTGCAACCCGCTTCCTGACGGCTGCAACCGGGAGTAGGGTTGTCAGGCCCAGAGCGAGGCCGTCATGCTCGATAGAACGCTGGTTTGTCCGCATGTGTCCAGACTTCGCGATGGTGGTCTGTCCCGATCGGCTGATGAACGGAGAGTGAACATATTGCGAGATGAGGCACCACGTCCCGGAATGCAACCAGTCCCGGCAGGGCCCGGCGAACCGGATGCAACAGACGTTGCGGCGTTCCTACGGGCGAACCCCGGTTGGCTCGCAGCTCATCCCGAGCTGTATGCCGTGCTCGACCCGCCGGCCCGCGTGCATGGCGACCGGCTGGCCGACCACATGGCGGCCATGCTGGACCGCGCCCGTGCCGGTGCGGCGGCGCTGGCGCATACGACGGTCGAGCGCCGCGCAGCGGACGGCTTTTCCAAGCGGGTGCAGGATGCCGTGCTGGCGATGATGGGTGCGCGGGACCTGGCATGGTGCCTGCAACATGACCTGCCTGGCCTGCTGCAGCTGGACAGCGTCCGCCTTTGCGCCGAGGCCAGCCAGCGCGGCGTCACGACCGCCGTTCCCGGCGCGGTCCGGGTGCCGCCCGGCACGGTGGCCGAGACGCTCGGCCGCCGCCGGGCCCTGGTGCGGGACGCCGTCCGCACCCCGTTGCTGCATGGGGAGGCCGCGGCCCTGGCCGGACGGGAGGCGCTGGTGCGGGTTCCGCTGGCCGACGCCCCGGCCCTGCTGGCGCTGGCTTGCCGCGACGGGCGGGCGCTGGCTGGCGCGGCGACCCCGGTGCTGGCCTTCCTCGGCCAGGCGATCGCCGTCGCGCTGGCGCGGAGATGATGCAATCGGAGCGGGCGACCGACTCCGTTGCGGCGTTCCTCGACTGGCTGGCGCGGGCGCGACAGGCCTCGCCGCTCACGATCAAGGCGTACGGCCGTGACCTCGGCGCTTTCCTCATATTTCTTACTGACCATTTGGGGGCAGAACCCTGCCTCGTGGACCTCGGCACGCTGACCCAGGCCGATCTGCGGGCCTGGCTGGCGCATGAGGCCGGGCTGGGCACGGTGAACGCGACCCGCGCCCGTCACCTTTCCGCGGTCCGCAGCCTGTTTCGCTTCTTGGCCCGGCATCGTGGGATCGCCAATCCGGCACCGGGCCTACTCGGCACGCCCCGCGCGCGTCCGCCGATCCCACGCGCCTTGACGGCTCCGCAGGCTCTGGCGGTGGTGAACGATATCGGCGAGGCGACGGACACGGCGCTGATCCAGGCCCGCGACACGGCGCTGTTCACCTTGCTGTATGGCGCCGGGCTGCGGATCAACGAGGCGCTGTCGCTCGATGTCGGCAGTGTGCGGGCCGGTGCGGACACGCTTCTTGTCCAGGGCAAAGGCGGCAAGGAACGTTTGGTTCCGCTGCTGCCGGCAGTGCGGCAGGCCTTGGCCGCCTGGCTGCTGCTGCACCCGGACCCGCAACCGGCCGCGCCGCTGTTCCTGGGCGTAAAGGGTGGACGGCTCGTTGCGCGGGTCGCCCAGCGCACCATGGAAACGTTCCGGACCATGGCCGGCCTGCCAACCCACGCCACGCCGCACGCGCTGCGCCACAGCTTCGCGACCCACCTGCTGGCCGGCGGCGCCGACCTGCGGTCGATCCAGGAATTGCTGGGCCATGCCAGCCTGTCCACCACGCAGCGCTACACCAGCGTCGATCCCGCCCAGCTCCGGACGGTCTGGCGCCATACCCATCCGCGGGCACAGGACTAGCCGGCTAGCCGGTGTTCAGTCCCGTGCGATGAGGGTCCGCATCGTGGCGACGACGTTCGCCAAGCCATCGAAAATCGCCTGCCCGATCAGGAAATGGCCGATGTTCAGCTCTTCGACCTGCGGCAGGATCGCCACGGGCCGAACGTTCGCGTAGGTCAGGCCATGGCCGGCGTGGCATTCCAGCCCAATCTCCGCCGTGAGCGCCGCCGCGGCCCGCAGCCGGTCCAACTCGCCGGGCCGGCCCTCGGCATAGGCGCCGGTATGCAGTTCGACGACCTCCGCCCCCAGAGCATGCGCCGCGCGCAGTTGCGCGGCGTCCGGATCGAGGAACAGGGACACCCGGATGCCGGCGTCGCGCAGCGCCCGGATACGCGGGCCGAGCGTTGCCGCCTGTCCGGCCGCATCCAGCCCGCCCTCTGTCGTGACCTCCGTCCGCCGTTCGGGTACTAGGCAACAGGCCGCAGGCCGCAGGCGCGACGCGATGCCAACCATCTCGTCCGTCGCGGCCATTTCGAAGTTAAGCCGAATCTCGGAGGCGCCGGCGATGCGTTCCAGGTCGGCGTCGCGGATATGGCGCCGGTCCTCCCGCAAATGGACCGTGATGCCGTCCGCGCCGGCGCCGACCGCGATCAGCGCGGCGGCGAAGGGATCGGGATGCGGGCCGCCACGGGCGTTGCGGATGGTCGCGACGTGATCGACGTTGACGCCAAGCCGGGGACTGCTCATGCGCTGCGCCTTTCTGCGAGGGTTGCGGCGAGCCGCAGCGCCGCGATCAGGCTGGCCGGGTCGGCGCGGCCCTGTCCCGCGATGTCGAACGCCGTGCCGTGGTCCGGCGACGTGCGGATAATCGGCAAGCCCAGCGTCACGTTCACGCCGCTGGCCATATCCAGCGTCTTCAGCGGGATCAGCGCCTGGTCGTGATACATGCAGATTGCCCCGTCGTAGCCCGCGCGGGCAGCCGGGGTGAACATCGTATCCGGCGGGTGCGGACCGGTGACGGCGACGCCTCCGGCCCGCAGCGCTGCAATAGCCGGGGCGATCAGCCGTGCCTCCTCGTCCCCCATGGCGCCGCCCTCCCCGGCATGCGGGTTGAGCCCGGCTACCGCCAGCCGCGGCGACCCGATGCCGAACTGGGTGCGGAGCGCCGTAGCGGTGATACGGGCCACGGCGATGATGGCAGCGGTGGTCAGGCCGTCCAGCGCCGCACGCAGGCTGACGTGGATCGTGACGGGGACCACGCGGAGGAAATCGTTCGCCAGCATCATGACCGGATGCGGGCTTTGGGTCAGGACGCCCAGGAACTCGGTATGGCCAGGGTGCGGGAACCCGGCGGCATACAGCACGGCCTTGCTGATCGGATTGGTGACGACAGCCGCAGCCTCGCCTGCCTGAGCCAACCGCACGGCACGCTCGATGCTGGCGATGGTGGCGGCGGCATTGGCGCTGTCGGGGCGGCCTGGTACTGCGGGCACGGCAAGCGGCACCGGCAGGACCGGCAGCGCCTCGGAGAACACCGTGCTGGCCTCGGCCAGGCTTTCCACGATCCGGACCGGAATGCCGGAAAGGCGCACCGGGTCGTCGATCGCCGCGAAGGCCGGGCCGCTATAGCGAAGTGCCTGCCATGCCTTGATGGTCAGTTCCCCGCCAATGCCGGCCGGATCGCCCATCGTCAGCGCCAGCATGCGCTACCCGACATGGAACACCGGTTCGTGCGATACGGGAAAGTTCACCGAATTGGCGATGAAGCACTTCCGGTGAGCCTCGGCGTGCAATGCGCGGGCGCGGTCGAGGTCGGCGCCGGGGCTCAAGGTGACCTCTGGCGCGAGCACGACCTCGACGAACGTGCCGCTGCCATCGGGCTGTTCGGTCATGACGCCCTCGGCTATATCCTCGTAGGCCTGCACCACGATGCCCTCGGTGGAGCACAGATGCAGGTACCAAAGCATGTGGCAGGACGAGAGCGAGGCGACCAGCATCTCCTCCGGGTTGTAGCGCAGCCGGTCGCCCTGGAACGCCGGGTCGGAGGAGCCCGGGATGGCCGGCTTGCCCGGCGCTGTCACGTCATGCGCCCGCGCATACGTCCGGTAGCCGGACGTGCCGGTGCCGCGGTTGCCCGTCCAGGTGACGGTGACGACGTAGGCGTGGTCGCGGGGTGGCTCGATGGTCATGCGGGCGGCTCAGATATGCAGTGCACGGCCGTCGACGGCCATCGCTGCTTCCTTCACCGCCTCGCTCAGGCTCGGATGGGCGTGGCAGGTGCGCGCCACGTCCTCGCTGCTGGCGCCGAACTCCATGGCGGTGGCGAGCTCGGCGATCAAGGTGCCGGCGTCGGGGCCGATGATGTGGGCGCCCAGCAAACGGTCGGTCTCCTTATCGGCAAGCAATTTCACGAACCCATCCGTGCTGCCCATGGCGCGCGCGCGGGCATTGGCAGTGAAGGGAAACTTGCCGATTTTGTAGGCGACACCCTGCCGCTTGAGGTCATCCTCGGTCTTGCCGATGCTGGCAACCTCGGGCCAGGTATACACGACGCCGGGAATGACATCGTAGTTCACATGCCCGGCCTGCCCGGCCATGCGTTCGGCGAGGGCCACGCCCTCCTCTTCCGCCTTGTGGGCCAGCATGGGGCCGGCGATCACGTCGCCGATGGCATAAATTCCGGCGACATTGGTGGCGTAGTGCGCATCCACCTGCACGCGGCCGCGGTCATCCAGCGTCACCCCAGCCTCCTGGAGGCCGAGATGCTCGGTGTAGGCACGGCGGCCGATGGCGACCAGGACGACGTCGGCCTTGATCTGCTCGGCCTCGCCACCCTTCGCAGGCTCGACCGTGAGCGTCACGCCGTCATTGCCGCGGACCGCGCCGGTGACCTTGGTCGACAGCCGGAACTTGATGCCCTGCTTGCCCAGCACACGCTCGAACGTCTTGGCGATCTCCGCGTCCATGCCGGGCACCAGGCGGTCGAGGTACTCGATGACGGTGACCTCGGCGCCCAGCCGCTTCCAGACGCTGCCGAGCTCAAGCCCGATATAGCCACCGCCGATCACCACGAGGTGCCCCGGCACGTGATCAAGCTCCAGCGCGCCAGTGCTGCTGACGATCGCGGTCTCATCCAACTCGACGCCGGACAGGGTGATGCTCTCGCTGCCGGTCGCGATAACGATGTGCTTGGCCGCATACTGCGTGCCGTCCACCTCGACCAGGCCGGGCCCGGCGATGCGGCCGCTGCCCTTCAGCCATTCGATCTTGTTCTTCTTGAACAGGAACTCCACGCCCTTCACGTTGGCGCTGACCACGCTGTCCTTGCGGGCCATCATGCGGGCCAGATCGAGCTTTACACCCTCGATCATCACGCCGTGGTCGGCAAACTCGTGGCCTGCCTCCTCGAAGTTCTCGCTCGATTGCAGCAGCGCCTTGCTGGGGATGCAGCCGATGTTGAGGCACGTGCCGCCAAGCGTCGCCCGCCGCTCGACACAGGCCGTGCGAAGGCCGAGCTGGGCCGCGCGGATGGCGCATACGTAACCACCGGGTCCGCCGCCAATAACGATGACGTCGTAGGATTCAGCCATGTTGGGTCCTTGGTATTCGACCGCTGATATGGCGTGCCACGCTCATAGGTCCAGCAGGAGGCGCCGCGGATCCTCGACGCCTTCCTTCACGCGAACCAGGAACGACACCGCCTCCTTGCCGTCGACGATGCGATGGTCGTACGACAGCGCCAAATACATCATCGGGCGAATCTCGACCTTGCCGGCGATAGCCATCGGACGGTCCTGGATCTTGTGCATGCCCAGGATGCCGGATTGCGGGGCATTCAGGATGGGCGTGCTCATCAGGCTGCCGTATACGCCGCCATTGGTGATGGTAAAGGTGCCGCCCGACAGCTCATCCACCTTCAGCGCGCCATCACGAGCCCGGCGGCCAAAATCGCCGATGCCCTTCTCGATCCCGGCAAAGCCGAGCCGGTCCGCGTCGCGCAGCACCGGCACCACCAGCCCATTCGGGCCGCCGACCGCGATGCCCATGTGGACGAAGTTCTTGTAGACGATTTCGTCGCCGTCGATCTCGGCATTGACCGCCGGAAACTCCTTCAATGCGGCCACGCAGGCGCGGACGAAGAACGACATGAAGCCCAGCCGCACGCCGTTGTGCCGCTTCTCGAACGCGTCGCGATACTCGGCCCGCATCGCCATCGCCGCCGTCATGTCCACCTCGTTGAAGGTGGTCAGCATGGCGGCGTTGTTCTGCGCGTCCTTGAGCCGCTGGGCGATGGTCTTGCGCAGCCGGGTCATCTTGACCCGCTCCTCGCCGGACTCGGCCGTGCGGGGCTGCTTTGGAGCGGGATTTGCGGGCGTCGTGGCCGGGCGGGCCAGGAATTGCAGCACATCGCCCTTGGTGATGCGCTCATCCTTGCCGGTGCCGTAAATGGAGGCGGGAGCCAGGCCCTTCTCCTCCATCAGCTTGGCCGCCGAGGGCATGGGGGCGTGCGCGGGTGCCGCTTGGGGCGGCGCCATCGGTGCGGCCACGGCCTCTTTGGGCGTCGCCGGGCGGGACACCGGGCCCAGCGCACGCGGCGGCGGGTTCACGCCGGGGCTCGGATTGGAAGCGGTGGAGGAGGCAGTCGCCGTAGGAGCGGGCGCCGGCTTCGGCGCAGGCGCAGCGCCGGCGGCCTCCAGCATCGCCAGCACCGCGCCGACCTCGACCTCCGCGCCCTCCTCGGCCGAGATCGCGCCGAGCGTGCCGGCCCCTGGCGCGTTGACCTCGACGGTCACCTTATCCGTCTCCAGCTCCACCAAGGGCTCATCCGCCGCCACGCTCTCCCCGGCCTTCTTCAGCCAGCGCGCCACCGTCGCGGTGGTGACGCTCTCGCCCAGGGTCGGGACCTTGATCTCGGTGGCCATCTGCTTCGTGTCCTTAAGAATTCATGCCGAGCGCATCGCGCACCAGCGCTATCTGCTCCGCGGCATGGACCTTGGCGAGGCCGGTGGCCGGGCTCGCAGCCTCGACCCGGCCGGCGTAGACGGGCCGGGCCGCGCTGCTGCCGTTGGCCGCCAGCACCCTCTCGATCCGGCGGTCGACGAAACACCAGGCGCCCATGTTCTCCGGCTCCTCCTGGCACCACACCACATCGGCGTTCACGTAGGGCCTTAGAATGGCCCCCAAGGCACGCTCCGGGAACGGGTAGATCTGCTCCAGACGCACGATCGCTACGTCCTTCACGCCCTTCTCCCGCCGTTCCGCCAGCAGGTCGTAGTAGACCTTGCCGGAACAGATCACCACGCGCTTGACCTGCTTGGGAGCGACCAGCGTGTCGGTCTCACCGAGGACGAAGCTGAAATGGCTGCCCTCGGCCATGTCGGCCAGCTTGCTGACCGCGAGCTTGTGCCGCAGCAGCGACTTGGGCGTCATGATGACCAGCGGCTTGCGGAAGTTGCGCTTCAGTTGCCGGCGCAGCGCGTGGAAGTAGTTGGCCGGCGTGGTCAGGTTGCACACCGTCATGTTGCGTTCGGCGCAAAGCTGCAAATAGCGTTCGAGGCGCGCCGAGCTATGCTCCGGCCCTTGCCCCTCATAGCCATGCGGCAGCAGCAGCGTCAGGCCGCTCATCCTCAGCCACTTGGTCTCGCCGCTCGCCAGGAACTGGTCGATGATGACCTGGGCCCCATTGGCAAAATCCCCGAACTGCGCCTCCCAAAGCACCAGCACCTTCGGGTCTGCCAGGGTGTAGCCATACTCGAAGCCCAGCACTCCCTGCTCCGAGAGCAGCGAGTTGTAGATCTCGATCTTGGCCTGGTCGGGCTGGATGTTGTTGAGCGGCACGTACTCGTTCTGGTTGGTCTGGTCGGTCAGCACCGCGTGGCGCTGGCTGAAGGTGCCACGCTGCGAGTCCTCGCCCGACAGGCGGACGCGGCTGCCCTCGATCAGCAGGCCGCCGAACGCCAGGGCCTCGCCGGTCGACCAATCGATGCCCTCTCCGGTCTCGATCATGGCGCGCTTGGCCTCGAGCTGCCGGGCGATCTTGGGGTTGAGGTCGAAGTTCTCCGGCGCGGTGTACAGCGCGCGGCCGACGCAGGCGAGCTGCTCAGACGACAGCTCGGTCGTCTCCTCCTGCCGCTCGTCTTGCCGGTCGGACCGCGACAGCCCGGCCCAATGGCCCTCCAGCCAATCGGCCTTGTTCGGCTTGTAGGCCTGCGCCGCCTTGAAGGCATCCTCCAGCGTGTTCTGAAAATTGTCCCAGATCGCGCGGGCCTCTTCGGCCGGCACGCTGCCCTCGGCAGCCAGGCGCTCGGCGTAAAGCGTGCGCGTGGTTGGCCGGTCCTTGATCGCGCGATACATGATCGGCTGGGTGAAGGCCGGCTCGTCCGTTTCGTTGTGGCCGTGGCGACGGTAGCACACGATGTCGAGCACGAAGTCGGTGGCGAACGTCTGGCGGAACTCGGCCGCCAGGCGGGCGCAGAAGATCACCGCCTCGGGCTCGTCGCCGTTCACGTGCAGGATCGGGCACTGCACAGCCTTGGCGACATCGGTGCAATACAGGCCGGAATAGGCGTGCGCAGGGACGGTCGTGAAGCCGATCTGGTTGTTGACAATCAGGTGGATGGTGCCGCCGGTGCGGTAGCCGATCAACTGGCTCATCGCCAGCGTCTCATAGACCAGGCCCTGGCCGGCGAACGCGGCGTCGCCGTGCATCAGGATGCCCATGACGCGTCGCCGGGCCTTGGTGTCGCCCGCCATGTCCTGCCAGGCCCGCACCTTGCCGATCACCACGGGATCGACGGCCTCCAGATGCGACGGGTTGGGCTGCAACGAGATGTGCACGTTGTGCCCGGCGATATCCACGTCCGTGCTGGTGCCCAGGTGGTACTTCACGTCGCCAGAGCCCTGCACGTCGTCCGGCTTGAAGCTGTTGCCGCCGAACTCGCTGAAGATCGCGGTGAACGGCTTGCGGACGATGTTGACCAGGGTGTTGAGCCGCCCGCGATGCGGCATGCCGATCGCGATCTCCCCCACCCCGGCCTGCGCCGCCACGTCGATGATCGCGTGCAACGCGGGGATCGTGACCTCGCCGCCCTCCAGCCCGAAGCGCTTCGTGCCGACGTAGCGCTTCTGGCAGAATGTCTCGAAGCCCTCGGCCTCGGTCAGCTGGGACAGGATCGTGCGCTTCGTGGCGGGGTCGAAGCCCCGGGTCCAGGGCGCGCCCTCAATCCGGCGCTGAATCCAGGTCTTCTGGTCGGGGTCCTGGATGTGCATGAACTCGACGCCGATCGGCCCGCAATAGCTGGCGCGGACGATGGCCACGATCTCCCGCATCGTGGCGCTCTCGCGCCCGAGCACATTATCGATGAAGATCGGACGGTCCATGTCGCCGGGGCCGAAGCCGTAGCTGGCCGGGTCGAGCTCGGCATGCGACTTGGGCACCTGCAGGCCCAGCGGGTCGAGCGTCGCCTCGAGATGGCCGCGCACGCGGTAGGCGCGGATCATCATCAGCGCACGCAAGCTATCGAGCGCCGTCGCACGGACCTGCTCAGGAGTGGCGCCCTGTACGGCCGGGGCAACCTGGGAAGCGGTCCTGGCGCCCTTGGCGGCAGGCTTGACTGGCGGCTCGGCCTCGGCGATGTCGAAATGGCGGGGGGCCCAGGATGCGCCGCTAGCGTCCATCAGCACGCCGCGGGCCTCGTCGTTCAAGGCAGAGAAAAGCTCGGCAAAGCTCTCGTCGACGCTGGCCGGATCGGTCGCCCACCTGGCATACAGGTCGGCGATGAACGCGGCATTGGCGCCGTTGAACGCTTGGGCGAGCAGATCTACGCCAGGCATGGCTGTTTCCTTCGGGCATCGGGTGCCGGCACTAGACGGCCGGCTTGTCGATAAATGGGCACGGTTAACCGATTATAGCATGCCGGCTGGGTTGCCCTGAATGCATAGACGGGAGGCGTTCAGCCTACCAGCTTGCGGCTGGCGTCGATCAGTTCCTGGACCGAGGCGCAGCTTTTGTCGAACGCTGCCTGCTCCTCGGCCTGCAACGCGATCTCGATCACCCGCTCGACACCGCCGGCGCCGATCACGACGGGGACGCCGACATACAGGTCCTTCACGCCGTACTGGCCGGACAAATGCGCTGCCGCCGGCAGCACGCGCTTCTTGTCGCGCAGGAAGCTCTCGGCCATGGCGATGGCGCTGGCGGCCGGGGCGTAGAACGCACTGCCCTTTTCCAGCAGCTTCACGATCTCACCGCCGCCATTGGCGGTTCGGGTGACGATCGCGTCGATCTTCTCCTGCGTCGTCCAGCCCATCTTGATCAAGTCGGGCACCGGAATGCCGGCGACGGTGCTGTAGCGCACCAGCGGGACCATGGTGTCGCCGTGGCCGCCCAGCACGAAGGCGGTCACGTCCTCGACCGAAACGTTGAACTCATGCGCCAGGAACAGGCGGAAGCGGCTGCTGTCCAGCACGCCGGCCATGCCCACCACCATGTTCGGCGGCAGGCCGGATTTCTGCTGCATGACCCACACCATGGCGTCGAGCGGATTGGTGATGACGATCACGAAGGCGCCGGGGCAGTAGGTCTTGATGCCCTCAGCCACCGTCGCGATGACGCCGGCGTTCTTGGCGACCAGGTCGTCGCGGCTCATGCCGGGCTGCCGCGGGAACCCGGCGGTCACGATCACCACATCCGAGCCGGCGATGGCCGCATAGTCGCTGCCGCCCACCATGTGGCTGTCGAAGCCGTCGACGGGTCCGGACTGCATGATATCCAGCGCCTTGCCGGCCGCCACGCCGCCGAACACGTCGAACAGGGCGACGTCGCCGAGCTCTTTCAGGCCGATCAGGTGGGCGAGCGTGCCGCCGATGTTGCCGGCGCCGATCAGGGCGATCTTGTTGCGTGCCATGGGAGGGGTTCCTGGTTGGAAGGGGTGCAAGCAGGGAGCGGCCGGGCAGCACCAGCCAAGTTGCCCGGCGACCCGAGAGTGCCGCTGCGATAACCTATCCCGTGCAGGGGAGCAAGGCAGGAGGCAGCGGGCGAACCCGCGGTATAGTGCGCGAGAGGACGGCGTCTACCCGCAACGCCGCCCGGCCGCGCCGACTCACCTGCGTCGTACCCGCCGCGTTCAATTAATACAGGTTTGGTGTTATCGGCATGATGTGGATCCACTGGGTTCGACCCGCCACACTGGGTCAAGTCAAATGCGGCAACCCCAGGTATTCACGGCTCTGCATCTCCTCCAGCCGCGACGCCGTACGTTCGAAGGCACGCGCTCCCTCGCCGCGTTCATAGAGCTGGTCCGGCGTTGCCGCGGCGCTGGCGACCAGCTTGACCCGGTGGTCGTACAGCGCGTCGATCAGCACGATGAAGCGCCGGGCCAGGTCGTAGTTGTCCGGCGACAGCCGGGGCACGCCGTCCAGCACCACGGCCTGGTAGTGCGTTGCCAGCGCCAGGTAGTCCCCGGCGCCCAGCGGCTGCCCGCACAGCGCGTCGAAGTCGAACCGTGCGACCCCTTGCGCCGCGAGCGGCACGGCGAGGACGTGGCCCATGACCATCAGCCGCTCGGGCCGGGCCTTGGCGCCAGCGGTCAACTCATGGAATGCGGCATCCAGCGCGCGGTCGGCGCGGTCGTCCGCGGGCACGTGCCAGGTGGGCACGCCGCGAAGCCGCTGGCGGCGCCAATCGCGGCTGCCCGCCATGACCAGAACGTCCAGATGCTGCTTCAGCAACGCGATGAACGGCAGGAAGGCGTCGCGCCCCGGCTGCCCGGCGAACAAATCGTCCGGCGAGGTGTTGCTGGTGGCGACCACCACGACGCCACGGGCGAACAACGCCTTGAACAGCCGGCCCAGGATCATGGCGTCGGCCACGTCGTTCACCTGGAACTCGTCGAAACACAGCAGGGACGCTTCGGCCGCGATCGTGTCGGCGAGCGGCGGGATCGGGTCGTCCGAGTGCGGATCGGCCAGGCGGTGCGGAGCGCGGCGCCAGGCATAGATGCGCTGGTGCGCCTCCTGCATGAATTGGTGGAAATGGATACGGCGCTTGCGCGGCACGTCGGCGGTGTCGAAGAACAGGTCCATCAGCATGCTTTTGCCGCGGCCGACATCGCCCACTAGGTAGAGGCCGTGCGGGAAGTCCCCGGGCATGTCATCCCGGCGCTTACGGCCCAGCAACCAGCCAAAAAGGCCGGGTTCGGCTGGCTGCCCCGCCGCATAGCCGCGGAGCTGCCCCCAAAGCGCCTGCAACCGCTCGGCAACCAGAGCCTGCGATGGATCGGTGACAAGCTCCCCCGCTGCAAGCCGGACGCGGTACGCTGCGAGTGGTCCGGTTGCCTGTACGGCGTCAAGACTCACGCTCATATGACCAATCCGCTTAATAGGTGACTGCCCAGGTCTTTCAGCGGGGTCAAGCCATGCGTAGGTCATTGATCAAGCGGTCGGGCTGAGTGGTCAGTGTCTCGAGCATATCCCAACCTTGCTTCCTGGCTGTCGAGAGCAGCGACCGGA
>JAABUT010002306.1_pt1 | contig 18781 bp, 17 predicted proteins | sample 5559281 | NCBI WGS metagenome assembly JAABUT01 (sample SAMN10711880, study PRJNA513359) | rock metagenome | isolation source: Antarctica rocks | place: Antarctica: Victoria Land, Ricker Hills nord | collected 2016-01-04 | reverse complement strand
CCCGCAATCCAAGGATCTGTCCGGCCAGTTGGTGCACGATCAGCAGGCGCGTCCGGAGCACGCCATCGGCGTGTGGAAGGACGAGGGCGTGGCAGTAACGGACGCCGGTCGCGGTCGTGAGCACGCCACTTCTCTCCATGTAGCAGGGATCGATCTGCAACTCTTGGTACGGATACGCACCATAGGACGCCGTGTGACCCCATAGAGAGCCTTACTCTTGGAGAGGCGTTCTATGGGGTCACACGGCGTCCTATGCGTCAGGTACATCTCCACTGTCACGATGCTCACCAAGCAGCGCTCCTGGTGTGACGCCGAGGGCCAGTGCGATCTTGACGATGTTCCTCAGCGACGGATTGCGCAGCCCCCTCTCGATCCCGGCAATGTAGGTGCGGTGCAGCCCCGTCTCCTCCGCAAGCCGTTCCTGCGACCATCCTTTTCGTCGCCGTAAGGAACGCATGTACGCCGCCAGCCGCCCCGCTGCCTCTTCCATGCAAGCAGGATTGCGGGTTGCGACGCCGAAAGCGATAGAATATAAGTAACAACCGCCGAAGAAGCTGGCCCTTCTGCGTTGAGGGCACCGATAAAGCTGCGGGCGCGACTGCGTGAGGGGATGAACGAGATGCGAGGCAGGGCACGGACGATTCTCTTGTTGTCGGTGATGCTATTGACCGCGTGCGGCGGTGTCGCTATCCCCACCCGTACAGTCACGCCGCCTGCCACCGCGACAACCGCACCGGTCACAACGACGGCATCCACCGCGTTGCCATCCTCAACCGCGACGGCAGGCGCGAACGTTGCGACCACCGCACCCGCCGCGTCGGTGTACACCCTGCGGCTGAGCGTCGAGGACGCGAGCTTCGTCAATCTCGACAAGCATGTGCCCGCCGCCGGGCGAGGCAACCTCCTGCTCCGCATCACCGTCGCGAACACCGGTACGAAGAGCCAGACGGTGAAAGCCGACTATTTCCGCCTGCGTGCTGACGGGCAAGAACTGCGATCCGATGAAGGAGCAACCACCGCAGCGGAGGGGGTGGCGAAGATCAAGGGATTCCGCAGCGCCCTCGGCACCAGCATCGACGGCGGCAAGGCGGAGACGCACATTATCGTGTTCGTCGTGCCGCTCGACGCCAAGCAGTTCACTCTCCTATTGAAGAAGGATGATAAGAGCACCGAGGATATCGCCGATCCGCTGCCCGTCGCCACGCAGGTCGCGCAAGCCGTCGCAGGATACGCTACCGCAACGCCTAACCCGACGGCGACAGCGAAACCGACCGTGGATACCGCTGGCACGGACGTCGCGAAGGCGAAGGGTACCGTCGCCGCTTCCATAAGCGCCGCCGTGCAAGTGCAGCGTGCGGCGGCGGTCAAGGAGTACATGGACACGAACTTCAGCGGAGCATCATGGTATCCGTCGATCAATTCATACCGCCTGGTTGGGAATCAACTCCATGTGGACACGACCTTGTTCCCGAAGGATAGTAATAAAGAAACGGCGGTCAACATCCGCGCCGCGCTCATCAACTACGCGACCGACCGCGACCGCTCAATCGACCTGATCGCGATCCATGACAGCGCCGGTAACGTGCTGGCGAGCATCAAGCCGGGCAGGTAAGGAAAGCCCCCATCCCATCTCTCCCTCCCCCGTGCCATCGTCGCCATGCGATGCATTCCCGTCCTACGTGCCGCTGGGAGGCTGCGGGATGGATGCAGGCACGGTTCTCTGTTATCATTTCGCCATATCTATAAGTTCGGCACGAAGCAGCGAGGGGGCGGGTATGCGGCGTTGGTTCACCGGCATCGGGCTAAGCATATTCCTTATCGCGGCAATGGTGACCGTGCCCGTTGGCGCGGCATCCTCCTTCGCAAATTCCGCCTTCCAGACGCAGTGGCAGCAGAGCGAGGCCATCGCGGCGAACTTCTGGGGGCCGCTCCCCAACGCGCACGACGGCCAGCAGGAGCCGTACCAGGAAGCGCCCGGCGGGCAGCGCCTGGTCCAGTATTTCGACAAGGGCCGCATGGAACTGAACAACCCGGCGACCGGCGTCGTGACCAGCGGCCTGCTCGCCACCGACCTCGTCAAGGGGCAGGTGCAGGTCGGTGACGCGGCGTTCCAAGCCAAGGCGTCCCCGGCCGTCCCCATCGCGGGCGATCCGGACAACCCCGGCCCCACCTACGCCGGGCTCGCGAGCAAGGGAGCATCGCTCTTCGCGCCGACCACATCCAAGCCCGGCTCCTTCGTCACGCTGATCGCCGCAGCGGACGGCACGGTGACGGACGGCGGCGGGTTCGCGGGCATCTCCCTGTCCCCGGCCGTCAGCGGCTTCGACGCCACGACGCAGCACAACGTCCTCGGTGTCTTCGCGGATTACCGGAATCAGGTCAGCCTGCTGACCATCGGCTATGCGATCAGCGAGCCATTCCGCGCCAACGTCAAGGTGGCGGGCACATCGGTGACGGTGCTCGTGCAGGTGTTCGAGCGGCGGGTGCTGACGTACACGGTGACGAACCCCGATCCGTTCAAAGTGGAGATGGGCAACATCGGCCAGCACTACTACCTCTGGCTGTACGGGGCGGGTGCCGTCCCCGTCGCTGCTGCACCGCCCACCCCGGCACCAGTACCGCCCGCACCCGCACCGCAGCCACCGGCTCCGGCGACGCTCGGCGTCACCTTCACCAGCGTTTCCTCGCCCATCGGCGCTGGGAACGTTGCGACGGCATCGGTGAAGACGGCGGCGGGCGCATCCTGCTCGATCACCGTCACGTACAAGTCCGGCAGGTCTACTGCGAAGGGCTTGGAGCCAAAAACAGCCGACGCGAATGGCATGGTAAGTTGGTCATGGCTGGTGGGCGGCAACACGACGCCGGGGACATGGCCGATAGACGTGTCGTGCAATGCCAATGGGCAGAGCGCGACGCAGCACACGACCTTTACGGTGACGTAAGGGATAGCGAGCGGAACAAGCGAGCTAGGTAACGCGCTGTAGCGGCGGGCCGCTCCGATACCTGGTCACGGGAATCGTGATTTTTCCAAGACATCGGCGAGAACTGGGTAGAGTACCTCTAAGGTGACCTGTCACACCTTCCTGCGATAGGTGAAGGACGGGAAATCGCGTTATACATCCCATACGATTCAGGTGTCTGTACAGGGCTTATGCGTTCTCGCCACGCCGGGGAATCCTAACCCCCCGACCCCCTTCCCTTCGAGGGAAGGGGGAGCGAGCCTCTTTGAAGGCAGGGTATTAAGAGGAACAGCACGACAGTTCGGCGAGTCACCCCTTCCATCTGAGGGAAGGGGACGGGGGTTAGGATTCCCCGACAGCGAGAACGCATAAGCCCTCCCGAACGCCGAACTTCCCCTTGACACCGGGGCGCGGATTCGATAGCGTATCGGCGCGTGGAAAAAAGCGAAGAGATGCGATGCACGGGACGCTGGGACGACGGGGCACATGGCCGTATGCGCTGGTATCCGGGCGCAGGGCCGAGCGGGCGATAGGTTGGTTTTCGTTGCATGTGCACAAGGAGGTTGGCGATGTGGTACTCGGGGAAACCCAAACGACGCGGCGCGTTCGGCGGGCTGACCGCGCTCTTGTTCCTGCTGCCGATGGCGCTCGCGGCCTGCGGCGGCACGAGCGCCGCGACCGACACGCCGAAGACTGCCGCGACGACGGCCGCGACGACCGTGCCCTCCAGTAGCGCGGCGACCACGGCGGCGACGAAGCCCGCCGCAACGACCGCGAGCGGCACGACCGCCCCGGCGAGCACGACGGCGGCATCCTCGGCGACGAGCGCCACGGCCGCCCCGGCGGCGGCGAGCGGCACGGGATTCGGCACGCCGCTGACGACCAAGCGCGGCGAGGGTGGCCCGCTCCGCCTGCTCTGGTGGCAGGCGCCAACGATCCTCAATCAGCATCTCTCCACCGGCACGAAGGACTCCGACGCCGCCGCGCTCGTCACGGAGCCGCTGGCGCGGATCAGCGGGAAGTCGCTCGTGCCGGATATCCCAATCCTCGCCAAGGAGATCCCCTCCGTCCAGAATGGCGGCATCTCCGCCGATTACAAGACCGTGACGTGGAAACTGAAGGACGGGATCATCTGGTCTGACGGCGACGCGCTCACCGCCGACGACGTCGTCTATACCTGGCAGTACGTCACGAAACCGGAGAACGGCTCGACGAACACCACGCTCTACTCGGACATTGAGAAAGTGGAGGCGGTGGACAAGACAACGGCGAAGATCACCTTCAAGGCCGCCGCCGCCGCCTGGTTCATTCCCTTCGTCGGGGATGGCGGGGAGATCATCCCGAAACACGTCCTGGAAAAGTGCACGGATAGCAAGAACTGCGACTTCAACAACAAGCCGATTGGCACTGGCCCGTACATCGTCAAAGAGTTCAGGCCCGGTGACGTCGTCAACTATGTCGCGAACGAGAAGTTCCGCGAGCCGAACGCGCCCTACTTCGCCACGGTGGAGATGAAGGGCGGCGGCGACGCGACGACGGCGGCGAAGGCCGTGCAGACCGGTCAGGCCGATCATGCATGGAACATGACCGTCGCGCCGGAGGTGTTCAAGCAACTAACGGATGCGGGGAAGACCGTCCCGATCCGGCCCGGTTTCTACGTCGAGCAGCTCGTGCTGAATACGGCCGACCCGCGCACCGAAGTGGACGGCGAACTCTCCAGCCCGAAATCGAAGAACCCCTTCTTCTCCGATCCTCTCGTGCGGCAGGCATTCACCTATGTGGTGGATCGCCAGTCCATCGCCACGAATCTCTGGGGGCCGGGCGGCACGGCGGGCAACACGCTCATCCCCATCGTGCGCGGCGACAAGGGCCTCCCCTTCTCCTACGACCTGAAGAAGGCGGGAGATCTCCTCGATCAAGCGGGCTGGAAGAAGGGTTCGGACAGCATCCGCGAGAAGAACGGCGTCAAAATGAACATGACGGCCCGCTCCTCGGTCACCAACCAGCGGGACAAGGAGTTGCAGGTCATCAAGCAGAGCCTGAAAGAACTCGGCATCAACCTCGACCTCCGGTCAGTGGACGCCTCCGTCTTCTTTGGCAAGCCCGATAACGCGGATTCCCTGCGGCGCTTCACCGTGGACTTCGAGTTGTATGCGACGGGTTCTTCCAACCCGGACTCCCAGTCCTACTTCGAGGCGTTCACCACAGCGCAGATCACGTCGAAGGCGAATAACTGGGGCAACTCCAACGTCAATCGCTGGTCGGACGCGAAGTACGACGAAATGTACGAACAGTTCAAGCGCGAACTGAGCGTGGAGAAGCGCACAACGATCGCCAAGCAACTCGATGAGTACATCCTCGCCTCCGGTGTCCGCATCCCGATCATCGTGCGCAATGATGTCTCGGCGCACCGGCCGGACCTCATCAATCAGGAGTTCTCGCCCTTCTCGTCCGAGATATGGAACATCGGTCACTGGACACTGAAGAAGTAGGAATGTAACGCCAAACGGCACGATCGCGTGGGGTTTGCATCGCGGAGATGCGCCCCACGCGCTTTATATCTGCGGTAGACAATCGAGGGTTGGAGAGGGGTCGGAGGTATCCAAAGGCAGGGTTTATGCGTTCTCGATAATGGGGATACCGAGTAAGGTGAGCGCGGCGTGCGGGTTGCCACTGTAGAAGCGCAGCCGTGCGGCAATCGTGCGCCAGCCTGCCCGATGCAGCACGCTGACGACCGTATCGCGCAGGATTGCCATGATGCTTGGCCCCTGTCCTTTGTGGATCAGGCTGCGATCCTCGCCCATCGTCACGTCTTTCACGTAATGCAACCCATTCTCGATTTGCCAATGACCGCGTACCAGCGTGAGCAAGCGCGACGCATCGGCGACGGTGGGCGGCAGACTGGTCATCCCGTAGCGCGCCGCTGTTTTCCGTTCTTCCCGCTCCCACCACGTCCGCTCAATCATCATCACCTGCGCGCCGCGATCTCCTCCGGTATCCAGCGATTTCTGACTTGGGTCCGCTAATCGGGTATATCGGCCGTTCCTTGCTTACCGACCACCGAGACGGGGTAACTCTGACCAGGAGTTGCCCCGCCGCTGCGGAAATGCTGCACTATATTCCACGGTCTTCAGAGCATATCGAGATCGATGCAGAGATAGGCCTTTTGTACTGTCCTTGCTGGTGCGCTCTGGGCATCGATATTCAGTCCTAACAGCCGCGCCCGTGCCTGCATGATGCTCAGCACTGTGCTGATTGCCTGGATATCTCCGTGCAGCGCACGCTCCCAGATTGCCGCGTGCATATTGTCCAGGCGCTGCTGCTCGATCACCCGCATCTCGTCTGCCGCTTCCTTCGGGATGTCCCGGATCGCCTGCTGCACCGCCTTGAACGCCCCTCCTGGTGATATACCTTCCGCTTGCGCGATATCCCGATACGTCGCCCCCGTCTTCCGCAGCGCGAGCAGCCGTGCCCGCCGCTCCGCCGCCGCGACACGTCGCACATCGCTCGTCGCCCCCTTATGTTTCCCTGCCATATGTTTACCTTTCGTCGCTCATTTCCCGGTCGTCACCGGACATCCTGCGTGGCTCCAACCGGAACCTTACTGTGAAGTCGGCACGTAGATCGCTCCACGCGTCGAGCGCAGCGGAGAGGCGCGGAGTAGGCGACCAGGGCGTAAACCGCACGCCACTGTGTCCGCGACGCTCTCTGTGTGCGACATGCGTTTCCCCGCACATCCCTCGTTCATGCAGCGCGTGCCGGATGTCGCACGCTGGTATCCCAGTCCTCGTGCAGTGCCGCCTCCGACGGTTTCGGCCATTTCAGCGCGGCGTACCACCGGCCGAGCTCGCTCTCCGTGAAGGCCTGTCCGGCATCGGTGGACGCCCGCGAGAGCTTCCCGATAAGCCGCGTTGACCGTGTCGCCAGCCGGAACCAGTGCACCTCCGCCGCGAGGCTGTGGCCCGCCTCAAGGTAGCCGAGGCCGCGCTCCAGACGCGCCTGCAGCGTTGCCTAGCGCGAAGAGGCATCCCTCCACGTAGCTTTCGCGCTGTAGGAGGTCCAGTGCTTCGCTCGGCGTAAGGGTGCTGAACGGAACGCCGTATCGCACTTGGAATTCCTCTGGGTCGGCGACACGGCGCCGCCGAAGGGTTTCCCTGAGTCGCATTTGCACATTGTTCATTCTGCTGCCTCCGGGGTATCGAAGTACGAGTGCTCCGCTTCCCCGATGGGCTGATCGGACGGATCTTCTGGTGTGTTCGTATCGTCGGCAGGTGCGTCCCATCGTACGCCGTCATCGCCGTCATCGGTAAGGTCGGTAAGGAAGTAAGAATTGTGGTCGTTTTCCTTGCTATCACTACCTTTCTGGCCTTCAACTTTCTTACTTTCATCCTTACCTGGCTTCAGGTCAGGTAAGGATGAGGTAAGGATATTCGTGTCCGGTTTTCCTTGCTCTGCAAGGGTTCCTTGACTCATCCTTACTTCCTTACCATCCTTACCACGCTTCTTGTAGCGTCTATCGGTGACCATAAGCGTCCCGTCCTTGCTCATCGTCCACATGAGCTTGTTCACTGCCGAGAGGGGCTTGTTCAACTTGCGCGCCACCTGCGTGGGCGTGAGGCCGTTCGGTGCGTCAACGAGGGCGTCAAGCACCTGCTTACGTGCCGTGCTAACAGCGTACTCGCTCGCATCCCCGGCGATGATCCATTGCGTGGTGATCTTGTCCCAGGTGAGGGCGTACCCCTTTTCTTCGGCAATATCGCGCCCGGAGACGAACAGTTCCGCATCGGCCTGGCCCCGCGCCCGTCGCAAGACGAGACAGTTATCCACGCCGCCTGTCAGGCCCATCGTGTCGCGTATCTCGTCAAGGGGATCGTCCGCGCTGGCCTTGCGCGTGTGATAGATCACGACGATGGCGACACCGTGTTTCTCGGATATCGCTTTGAGAACTTCCCCAATATGGTAATCCTCTTGATACAGATCGCCGCCCTTGCGACGGGCGGGGCGTATCTTGGCGAGGGTGTCAATGAAGATTACCTTTACATCGGGGTGATCGCGGAGATAGTTGTCCAGTTTCTCCTCGCCGCCCGCGCCCAAGCGGGGCCACTCGGTGGAAATGTAGAGGCCATCGGGCGGCTTCGTTTCTTCGAGCAGGAGCGCGAACCGATCTTGCAACCGCTGGGGGCCATCTTCGAGTGAGAGAATCAGGACGCCGACTTTCTCCACCTCGATCTTGCCGAATGCCCGGCCACCCGTGGCGAGGGCGAGGCCAGTATTGAGCGTCAGCCATGTCTTGCCGATCTTCGCCTTGCTTGCCAGGAGCGTGACGCCCTGCACGATGATCCCCGGCACGAACTCACGGCGCGGCGTGAACTCACATTGCATCAACTCTTTGAGGGACATGCCCTGAGGTTCCCTGACGATCTGTGCGGCGTCACCAGTCGTGATCGCTTCCAGATCGCCGTCATACTTCTTCAGGGCGTCTATCAGACCGGATGGAACCTTGACGCCCTGGGGCGGGGCGCTGAGTGTCACCGCGCCATCCACGCGGCGGGCCGTGACGCCGTACTCCTTGCACCAGAGCAGGGCTTCTTGGGCGGTCATCTGCGTCACGGTCGCGCCTCCCTTCCCGGTTCCGGCTCGTCTTCTGCCCACCAGGGCAGCGGCGGCTGGTATGCGATCCGGCCCTGATCGGCGGCCAGAAGCAGTCGCCTTCCGTACGCGACAATGAGCGCGTCGAAGACCGCGATGGGCAGTCCGGTTGCGCGGACGGCGGCGGCGTCCCACTCGGCGTATTCGTCACGGGGATCGGGCCGGGTAGCGATGATGTGTTCAAGTACCTCGACATGGCGCGCCTTCATCGCCGCGTGAACATCGGGGCGAGGGCCTCGGTACGGACGGATCACCAAGCGATCATCCGTGACGTAAAAGACGACGTGGGCATATTCCGCCATCCGGCGCAACTCCGCGACGGAGCAGGTGAAAGGGTCGAGAGTGTCCATGTATCACTCCTGACCCAGCAGGCAACCTAAGGGCAGGACATGATGTATGATGAGCGCGTCAAACCATATACATCATGCTTCCGCCGCCCGGTTCCCCACCGGGCTAGCGGTTGTTTGCTTTCTCGTCGTGGTTTGTGTCGCCCGCCTCCATTGGCGTTTCAATCGGCACCGGAAGAAACAGGCGATCCCAGAGCCGATGCCAAGCGACCAAAGCCGCGCTGGCGTGGTTTGCCTTGGTCTCGTTCGTTTCCTCGGCTTGACCAATGTGGAGTGAATCGCGGTGCGATAGCTGTTGCTCTGGCTGCGCGCTCATCGGACACCGCCCAACACGGTGGCGTGCCGCTCAACCCACCGATCAAGCTCGTCCTCTGCAACCCGAAGTGTCCTACCGCCGAAGCGATAGGCAGGCAGGTTGCCTCGCTCAATCTCCTTGTACACGCGGAGAATCGGGACGTTGAGACGCTCTGCAACCGCAGTGACCGTGAGAAGTCTTCTTGAGCAGGGTGTTTGTATCGCTGCATTCATTGTCATCATGCGTTGTTCCCCTGCCTCCAAGGCGTCGCATTACCGCGACTGCCTCTTCGGCAATAGCTTGATGCTAAGGGATTGTTCATACGCATAAATAACAAGACGACCGACGACAAAACGAAGTATACAACTACCCTGGGCAAGAAGCAAATTCAGAGGAAGAGTATGTTGACGTCACAATATCTCTTCAGTTGTCGTGGTGGTCTTAACAAGGAGGAAGGGGCCACTCCAAGGAGCGACCCCGTACCGTACGCCTTGTTTGTCAGGCGGCGGACCGCTGCGGAAACGGTAGCGTAAATGAGAAATCAATGCGGGTGTTTTGTTCATAACCTAATGACATTGTGCCCGCCCGCCGCCGCAACCTCCAGGCCGCGCTTCGCGTGTTCCTGCCCGCGCACCTCCGCGAGGTCCGCGCCGGAGGCGTCGCCCGCGTCGTCGGTGTTGATCTCCGAGGGCGGCTGCGGGCGGATCAGTTCCTCCCCGACGAGGTGCCGCACGAGCGCGACGAGCGTCTCGACGGGGTAGACCGCGATGCCGGGGATAAGCGCGGCCTCGGCAGCGTCCACGGCGGGCGCGATCACCGTCGCGAAGCCGTGCGCCCGCGCCGTGTCCGCGATGGCGAGGACACCATCGACGTGCCGCACGCTGCCATCGAGCGAGAGTTCCCCGACGACGAGCGAACCAGCGGTTGCCGCCGCCGGGATGTCGATTTGCAGGGAGGCGAGCAGGATACCCAATGCGATGGGGAGGTCGTACGATGGCCCCTCCTTGCGGATGTCCGCCGGGGCGAGGTTCACCGTGACGCGCCCGGTGGGGAACCGACCGCCGCTGTTGCGGATCGCGGCGCGCACGCGCTCCTTCGCCTCCTGCACGGCGGCGTCCGGCAATCCAACAATATTAAAAGCGGGCATCCCCGCGCCGACGTCCACCTCGACGGTGATCGGCACGCCGTCCAACCCGATCAGGGCGCAACTGGTCACCTTCGCGAGCACGGCGCGCTCCTCGCTCTTCACTGCGGCGGACATCCGATTCGTCGGTAACGCGGTAAAGTATAGCAGAGACGACTCGCCATTCGTGCGCGGGAAGGCTGCCGCCGTGTGGGACGCACGGGCGAATGACGGAAAGCGAGACTCGATGCTGCACCGCGCGCACCCGGACGGGATTGTTGCCATCGGCCAGCCCGCGCACGCGCGCCTCGTGGGTGCGATCGGGCGGGCGTGGGGCCGCGCGCCGTTTGCCAACCCGCCCCACGGGGCGGAAACGCTGCTCGCCGCCGAGCAGCACGAGATCGGGATGCTCCCGGCGGAGATCGCGCCGACGCTGAACCCCGCAACGGGCCTGCCGCACGCCTACCTTGAACTGACGCGCGCCGACCATCTCCGCCTCTGGCGCGACGCGGGGCCGCTGATGATGACACAGAGCCGGTATGCCGCGCTGCTCGTCTCGCGGCACGGCACATGGATCTTCTCGCAGTACGAGCAGCCGCCGACCGACCCTGCGGAACGCCACGCCGTCGCTTCCTATCTTTGGCGCGAGCGTGCCTTCCAGCGTCGCGTTCGCGCCAGTCTCGCCACCGAACCGGCGTACGCGGCGGCGGTGACTCCGCCCGCGCTCGCCCGCTCCCACGCCATCTTCACGATCTGGGATCGCATCGCCGTCCATGCGTGCTACGGCGCTCCGCGACCGGAATGGGGCGCACCGGCGCGATACCGGTGGGATCGCGTGCCGACAGCGGGCGGCGTGGCCGACCTCACGCTCGCGTATTACCGCCCCGATCATTGGACGCTCGATCCGTGGCCCCTGACGGTCGATGCGCTGCACCTCACGGGCGAGGGGCGTGTGCTCACCGAGCGGTTCGCGGATGAGGACGCGATGCGAACCGCATTCGCGAACGCGCCGTGGGTGCGGTGGGAGAGTCATATTTCCCCCGCATCGGAAAGAGACTCGGTCGCGGTCGTGATGCATGACGGAAGGACATGAGAGGTTTTTTGGCGCGATTGGTCTTTTTCGGCGTGGCAGCGCTCTTGCACAACGAAATGGATGTGTGGCACGGTCGAATAGGAAAGAGAGCGAACGACCAATGGATCAGCATTTCACCCCGGTCACGGACACCGCCGCAGTCGAGGATCTTTTCGCATCCTCCGCCGATCACCCCGTCGTCGTCTTCAAGCACGATCCGTCGTGCCCGATCAGCGCGACGGCATTCCGGGAGATGACCCGACTCCCCAACGAAATCGCGATCATCGATGTGGAGCACGACCAGGATGTGGCGAGCGCGGTGACGCAGCGAACCGGCATCCGCCACGAGTCGCCGCAGGTGATCGTGCTCCGCAACGGCGCGGCAACATGGTCCGCCAGCCAGTTCGCCATCACGACGGACGCGGTGCTGGCGGCAACGCACACGGAGATTGGCGCTCGGTAGCGCGTTTCGCGAGCACAGAGAATGCCGTACTACGTAGAGGGACGGAGAAGCATTGATCTTCTCCGATCCTCTGTGGTCTTGTTGGGCTGTCCGTCAGCCCTTCACCGCTCCCGCCGCGAGGCCCTGCACCATGAACCGTTGCGCGAGGAAGTAGAGGATCATCACTGGCAGCGCGGAGAAGAGCGCGCCCGCCATGATCGGCCCCCAGAGGAAGGTGTCGCCGGTGATGAGATATTGCAGGCCGAGCGGCACCGTCCGCTTGTCCTCCGACGTGATGAAGATGAGCGCGAGCAGCAATTCATTCCACGCCCCCGTGAAGGTGAAGATGCTCACTGCGACGAGGCCGGGCAGCGAGAGTGGCAGCAAAATGCGCGTGAGCGCGCCGATGCGCGTCGCGCCATCGACCATCGCCTGCTCCTCGAGGTCCGCCGGGATGCCCCGGAAATAGCCCATCAGGAGCCATGTGCTGAACGGCGTCGAGAACGTCAGGTAGACGATGATAAGGCCGTGCAACGAGTTGCCGAGTTGGAGCCGCGCCACGATCACCGAGAGCGGGATGAAGAGGAGCGAGGCGGGCGTCAGGTACGCGAGCAGGATCAGCCGCCCAATCGCGCCCTGAAAGCGGTACTTGAGCCGGACGAGGCTGTACGCCGCGAGCGCGGAGATGAAGACCGAAACGACCGTCGCACTCGTCGCGACGATCAGGCTGTTGCGGATATTCACCAGGAAATGCTTCTTGACAAGCAGCGTGCGGAAATTATCGAGCGTCAGCCGGTGCACGTCGGGCAGCAGGGACGGCACGCGGTAGATGTCGCGCGGGGTCTTGAGCGAGATCGTCACCATCCAGTAGAGCGGGAAAATGATGATCAGGCAGACGACCGCGAGCACGGCGTAGATCAGGACGGTGCGGAGCGCCCCACTCCGTTCGGCCTTCACGCGTTCCGCGCTCTGGACGCGCGCCTGCGGCTGTGTAATTGATGCCATGCTCTCTTCCTTCCTCACCCCCACTGCCCAGAGGGCACCCGCTCTCCATCGCCCTGAGATTGGAGAACGGGAGAAATCCGTTCGGCGATGGAGAGGGGAGGGGAATGACCTTGCCTACACTCTCAGTCCTCAGTCCTCAGTCCTCAGTCCTTCTGCAAGAGTGCGGCGACGATGAAAACGAGGATCGCGAGCGCCGGGATGAGGGCGACGGAGACCGCCGCCGCCTCGCCGAGTCGCTGGCTCTGCAGGCCGAAGAACGCGAGCACGGGTAGGACCATCGTCGCGTCGGACGGCCCGCCCTGCGTCATCAGCCAGATATTCTCGAAGCTGTTCGCTGTCCAGATCGAGGAGAGCAGCGCGACGACGAGGATGACGTGCCGAATGCTCGGCACGGTGATGAACCAGAACCGCTGCCACGCATTCGCGCCGTCTGTCTTCGCCGCCTCGTACTGCTCCTGCGGCACATTCTGGAGCGACGCGAGGATCGAGACCGTCCAGAACGGGAAGCCGCGCCAGACGGTCGCGATGATGACGGCGGGCATCGCGGTCGAACGCTGCCCGAGCCAGTCGATGATGCCGGCGTGGAGGTGGAGCGTCGTCAGCAGGAGATTCACGCCGCCGCCGATGGGCAGGAAGAGGAGCCGCCACGTCAGGAACGCGACGAACGCAGGCATCGCCCACGGCAGCATGATGAACGAGCGGAAGATGTTGCGACCCCGCATCTTCTCATTGAGGAGCAGGGCGAGGGCGGTGCCGATAACCAACTTCAACCCATCCGTTACGAGGACGAGCGTGAAGGTGTTCATCAGCGCGCGCTTGAAGCTGACGAAATTCCAGAGATAGCGGAAGTTGCGGAAGCCAACCCACTCGCCCGCATTCCCGACCACGCGGCTCGTGAACGAGATGAAGATCGCGTAGACGAATGGGTACGCGACGAGCAGGAGCAGGACGATGCAGACGGGCAGCACGAGGAGGTAGCCGGTCAGCGCCCCACGTCGCGAAAACGACCAGAATAATCTCCGCCCCGGCGTCGGTGCCGCATGAACGGCCATGAGTCCCTCCTCGACCAGAAGTAACGAGTAACGAGTGACGAGTTGAAAGTAACAAGTGGCCAGAGATACTACCCTTTAGGAGTTACGCAGTTCGTGAGAGAAACTGGGTGGTGGCAGGCTTTAGCCTGCCGCTCTCTGGCAGGCTCAAGGCCGCTACCACCAGGAAAATTGCCCAACTGCGTAAGTCCTAACCCTTCTCGTTACTCGTTACTCGTTACTTGTATTTGGCGTAGATCGCGTCGCCCGACTTCTGGGCTTCGTCGATCGCCTTGTCGAGATCGTATTTGTCGATCACGACGCGCTGGATCATCTTCGGCACGATGTAGTTGTTGTTGAAGTCCGCGTATGCCGTGTTGTTCAGGTCCGGGAAGGCGGGCGCGGTGCCGTTGACGCCGAGGTCCGCGAGGCCCTGATGGACGGGGTCGCTCTTGAAGAGGTCGAGCGACGTTTCCTCCTGCAGCACCGGCCCGTAGATGGCGAGCGGGTAGTATTTCGACGTGAACTCTTTATTGGCGAGGTATTCCAGGAGCGCCTTGGACGCCTCGATGTTCTTGCTGCTCTTCGGGATGCCCCGGATTACCGGCGTGCCCGGCGAGACGCGCATCTTCGGGCCGGTCGGCAGCGCGGAGTATTGCGTGTTCGCGAGCAGATCCTTGTCGTTTGCGCGCATCCAGACGGAGACGCTGCCGGTGTTCGCGATGAAGACCGCCTGCCCGGACTGGTACGCATTGTTGTCGCCTGCGCCGTCCCAGGTCGTTGCGCCCGGTGGAAAGAGGCCCTTCTTGTAGGCGTCCGAGATCCACTGGAGGTACGCCTTCGTCTCCGGCGACTTGAGCGTGCAGATCTTGCCCGCGTCGTCCGCGACACGCCCGCCCCACGACTGCATCACCTGCACCTGCGTGTTGCCGTCGCCGACATTCGAGAGCGCGAAGCCCATGCCGTAGACGGGCGATTTCGTCGTCTTCTCCGCCGCGTCGCTCACATCGGTCCACGTCTTCGGCGCGGCCTCGATGCCCGCCTTCTTCAGCAGGTCGGTGCGCCGGAAGAGGACATTGCCGCCCGTGCCGTACGGGATACCGTTGCGCGTGCCGCCGAAGAGTTTCGGGTCAATAGCGGTATCGACGGACTTGAGCCAGCCGCCGTGCGCCTTGCCGATCTTGGCGTACAGATCGTCCAGCACGACGAGTTTCTGCTGGTTGGAGAGGAGCAGGAGCAGGTCGAGGCCCATATCGAGGGCGTCCGGCATCGTGTTCGATTCGACCGCCGCCGCGACCTTCGTGTTCGTCTCGTTCTGGTTAATCATCACGACATCGATGTCGATCTTGTTCTGCTTGCCCCAATCCTTGATGCTCGCCACCTGGAGCGCGTTCGCGTCGTCTGAGAAGATCAGGCCGCCCCAATAGGTCATCTTGCCGGTGCTCGACACGACGCCTGGCGCGGTCGTGCCGGTGCTGCCCGTCGTTGCGGAACCGCTGGGGGCCGTCGTCGCGCTCGTCGCGCTCGTCGCGGCGGGCTTGGCTGCGGTGGCGACAGCGGGGGAGCCAAACGGGTTCGCGGCGCCGGTCGTCGCGGCGGGTGTCGCACCCGTAGCGGGCGTCGTGCCACCGGACGCGGCCTTCGGCGTGTCCGTCGCGCTGCTCCCGCCGCACGCGGCGAGGATCGCGGCTGCTGCGCCGCCCGCCAGTGTGCCCAGGAACCGTCGTCGTGAGAGCCAGGACGTATCAGTCATTGCGCGTTCCCTCCCCTACAAATCAACAATCCGCCGCCGAGTGCGCTCGGCCCCATTCTTCGATAGCCATCATGAGATTGCGTGTATCGACAATGATAACCACAGGATTATGCGGCAGGGTCTCCGAGGCAATTAACGCCTCCGAAAAATCCCTCCGTGCGTGCACAACTTCCCCTCTTGACAGCGGCAACGTAACATGTGAAATGTTCGGTGTCAATCTGACCGGGAACGTATGGATGTGGAAGCGTGAAGCGGGAGGGGCGTGGCATGGCGGGAGAGATGCGCATCGCACTGGGGCAGTTTAACCAACTCACCGAAGAGAAGTTGATCTATGCCAAACAACTTGGCGTCGGCAGTATTCAGATGAACCTGCTCGGCCACTCATCGCTGCCGGGTGCGCACCGCTGGGAGTACGAGGACCTGCTCGCACTGCGCCTGAAGACCGAGGAGCACGGGCTGACGTTCGAGGCGATTGAGAATGTGCCGCTCCACTTCTACGACAAGGTGATGCTCGGCGCGCCGGGGCGGGATGAGCAGTTGGAGCATTACTGCGCCACGATCCGCAACATGGGCCGCGCGGGCATCCCGATTCTCGGCTACCACTTCATGCCGAACTCGGTCTGGCGCACCTCCCGCACCGCGCCGGGCCGGGGCGGCGCGCACGTCACCGCGTTCGATCAGGCGCTGGTCGACCGGGCCGCACCCGCCGAGCGGCGGAACTTCGTTGGGGTGAAGGGCGCGGTGCTCGACGAGATGTTCGCCACCTATCAGGAGCACGTGGTGACCGCCGCGCAGATGTGGGAGAACTACGCCTACTTCCTGAAGGCCGTCCTCCCCGTCGCGGAGGCGGCGGGCGTCACCCTCGCTCTCCACCCCGACGACCCACCGATGGAATCGCTCGGCGGCGTCGCCCGCATCTTCAAGAGCGTGGACGACTTCAAGCACGGGCACGAACTTGCGCACGGCTCCCCCGCGTGGGCATTGGACCTCTGCCTCGGCTGCTGCTCAGAGATGCCTGGCGGCGCGGCCAACGTGCGTGCGATGATCGAACACTTCGGCCCCCTGGGGCGCATCGCCTACGTCCACTTCCGCGACGTGCAGGGCACCGTGCCGCAGTTCGCGGAGTGCTTCATCGGGGAGGGGAACTACAACGCCGCAGCGGTCATGCTGCTGCTGAAGCGGTGTGGGTTCACGGGGTTCCTGCTGGACGACCATGTGCCGCACATGGTGGACGACACGCTCTGGGCGCACCGGGGGCGGGCGCACGCCATCGGCTACATGCAGGGCCTGCTCGACGCCATCGCCACCTTGGGTAGCAAGTAACGAGTAACGAGTAGCGAGTAACAAGTAACAAGGGGCCGGAGACAACGCCCTACTCGTTAATCGCGCCCCGCCTGGCATCGCGGCCAATCTCTGAACGCGCGAACCGATGCCCCACCGCCCGCGCCGGTGATAGACTGTGGCTCGCATAGCGCGGTTTATGGGATGGCGCGAGGCAACAACGAGCGGTGGTGACTGGTAGCGCGCGACTGCGCGGAAAGGGCGGCAAACGGATGGCTGACACGGCACTGCCACTGGTCTTTGATGGGCACAACGACACGTTGCTCGACCTGCCGGGCCGGGAACCGGGGACGGAGCGGGACTTCTTCACGCGGAGCGAGCGCGGGCACATCGACCTGCCGCGCGCGAAGGCGGGCGGCCTCGGCGGTGGGTTCTTCGCGGTCTTCGTGCCCGGCAAGCGTCGCGTGAATGCGGACGGCGTGCAGGGGTTCGCGGCGGCGTTCTCCGACCCCGCGACGCGCCCCCCCACGCCAACCTACGAGGAGGCCGTGCCCGTCGCGATGCGGATGACCGCGCGGCTCTTCCGCATCGAGGAGCAGTCGCAGGGGCAGGTGAAGATCGTGCGGACGGCGGACGAACTGGCGCACTGCCTCGCGCATGGCGTCTTCTGCGCCATCCTCCACTTCGAGGGGGCCGAGGCGATTGACGAGGAGTTGAACGCGCTGGAAGTCTTCTACCAGGCGGGGCTGCGGTCGATTGGCCCGGTCTGGAGCCGCCCGAATGCCTTCGCGGAGGGCGTGCCGTTCCAGTTCGGCGCCTCGCCGGACACCGGCCCCGGCCTGACGGACGCGGGGAAGGCGCTGGTGCGCGAATGCAACCGCCTCGGCGTGCTGCTCGATCTGTCGCACCTGAACGAGAAGGGTTTCTGGGACATCGCGGCGATCACCGACGCGCCTCTCGTGGCGACGCACTCGAACGCGCACGCGCTCTCCGCGAGCACGCGGAATTTGACGGACAAGCAACTCGCCGCGATCAAGGAGTCCGACGGGATGGTCGGTGTGAACTTCAACGTCGGCTTCCTCACGGCGGACGGCAACAACGAGCCGGGGATGCCGCTCGAGACGATGGTGCGGCACTTCGATTACCTCGTCGAACACCTCGGCATCGACCGCGTCGGGTTCGGCTCGGACTACGACGGCGCGACGATGCCGCAGGACGTGAGCGACGTGTCGAAGTTGGGCAACCTCGTGTGCGCCCTCAAGGATCACGGGTACGACGACGCATCGCTCCGCAAACTCGCGCACGAGAACTGGGTGCGCGTGCTGCGAAAAACGTGGAAAGCGTAGCGCCGGAAACGTGACCGCACAGCGCGCAGGGTACGCAATCATCGAAGCGAATGGTGGTAGCGCGGGCTTTCCAGCCTACGTGCGGGACACAGGCTGGAAAAGCCCGCGCTACCGGTGACGATGCGCGCAATAGCGGTGACCGGCTTTGAGACGCATACGCCCTGCAATCAAACGTTCTTCCATCATGACAAAACGGAATATTGCTTGCTGTGGTGCTCACGCTATGTGTCCCTGAGACGGACGCACCCGGATTGCCCGCTCCCGCCGTTTTCAGGCGGACGGCGCAACGCCTGCCGTGCAAGGATGTGGGTATTCCGGTGGGTATTCCGGTGGGTATTCCGGTGGATTGCTCATGGCGCGCGCTGCACCCGCTATCCTGTGGGGAGCGGCGCCGGTGGCCGTGCCGCATGGGGAACGTGGGACGTGGGGCGTGGCCAAGCGGCCACCCCAGCGGACAAGGAGGATGCAGGATGGCGGCAC
>JAABUT010002305.1_pt1 | contig 18792 bp, 14 predicted proteins | sample 5559281 | NCBI WGS metagenome assembly JAABUT01 (sample SAMN10711880, study PRJNA513359) | rock metagenome | isolation source: Antarctica rocks | place: Antarctica: Victoria Land, Ricker Hills nord | collected 2016-01-04 | reverse complement strand
AGGCACTGTGGCGGCTGTCCGATGCGGGCGTGCACATTCGGGTCATCACCCACCGCCTGATCACCGGAGGCGGGCACCGGCGGACGGTGTCGGACACGGTGACCTGGTTGGACCAGCACCGCATCCCTTATTCCGATCTGTGCTTCGCCGGAAACAAGGCCCAGATCGGGGCGGACCTCTACATCGACGACGCTCCGCACAACATCGCCGCGCTGCGCGCCGTGGGATGCCCGACGATCGTGTTCAACCAGCCCTATAACCAGGGGATAGCCGGCCCTCGTGCCCTGAACTGGGTGGAGGCCGAGGCGATGATCACCGAGGCCCTGCTCGGTTCGGGTCGCCGGTGATGAGCGTGACGACCGGTTCCCGCGAGGACAACTACCGGATCGGGGTGGACCACCTCCGGTCGTACATCGCCCGAGAGGGGCACGCCAACGTGCCCCGGAGGTACGTGACCGACGACGGATACACGCTCGGGGCATGGGTGGGCAGCCGCCGACGTGAGCTCATGGGCGGACGGCTCTCGACGGCGAGGATCGCCGAGCTGAACACCCTCGGGATGGTGTGGGGCCATTCCCACGATGCCGGATACCGGATCGGGGTGGACCACCTTCGGTCCTACATCGCCCGGGAGGGCCACGCCAACGTGCCCCGCAAGTTCGTGACCGACGACGGATTCACGCTCGGAAGATGGGTGAACACCCGCCGACATGACCACAAAGTCGGACGGCTCTCGACGGCGAAAATCGCCGAGCTGAACGCGCTCGGGATGGTGTGGGGCCATTCCCACGATGTCGGCTACCGGAGCGGAGTGGACCATCTTCGGGCCTACATCGCCCGTGAGGGGCACACCAACGTGCCCCATGAGTCCGTGACCGACGACGGATTCGGCCTCGGACTATGGGTAGCCAACCGTCGGCGCGATCGTAGGAACGAACGGCTCTCGACAGCGAAAATCGCCGAGCTGAACACCCTCGGGATGGCGTGGGGCTCCTCCCGCGATGCCGGCTACCGAATCGGGCTGGACCACCTTCGGGCCTACACAGCAACAGCAGGCCACGCGAATATGTCCGGCCGGTTCGTGACCGACGACGGATTCACGCTCGGGAAATGGGTAACCAACCGTCGGCAGGATCGCACGATCGGACGGCTCTCGGCGGCGAGAATCGCCGAGCTGAACGCCCTGGGGATGGTGTGGGACCCCCGCGCTGCGTGACCGACACCACCCCGGCGAGTTAGTTTCCACCAGACCGATCGCGGGCGACGGGCGTCCGGCCGCACACATCCTTGCCATGACGACCACGATCCATGCCCCTGCGCCCAGTTGCCCGACACCCCCGCAGGCGTCGGCCACACCCCGACCCCTGTTCGACCATCAGGTGCCGGCGGTGGCCGACGCGGTGGCCGGTCTCGCGAACATCACACGAGGCCAGGTGATCATGGCGTGCGGCACCGGGAAAACAGTGGTCGCCCAACGCATCGCCGAAACCCTCGCCGGGTCATCCACCGACACTGTGCTGGTCCTGTTCCCGAACTTGGGGTTGCTGTCGCAGAACGCCCGGGCGTGGGCGATCTACCGGGAAGCCGAGTTCACCGCCCTGGCGTTGTGCTCGGAGCAACAGGTGGGCCGCGGCAAGGCCCAGGACAGTGATGAGATCCAGCTGGACCCCACCGAGTTCGGCATCCCCAACACCACCGACCCGGATGTGCTCGCCGACTGGCTGGGGAACACCCCCGGCCGTCGGGTGGTGTTCGCCACCTACCAGTCCTCGGATAAGCTGGCCGCCATGCACCGCGCGCACCCCGAGCTGGGTGGGTGGTCGATGCTCGTGTGCGACGAGGCCCACCGCACCGCCGGCCCCACAGCAGGGTTGTTCTCCACCGTCCTGGACGACACCCGGGTCCCCGCCCTACGGCGCCTGTTCCTCACCGCCACCCCCCGGCTGCACCGTCTCACCCGCGGCAAAGCCGCGGAGGATGTGGTGTCCATGGACGATGACGCCCTGTTCGGTCCCCGGCTGCATGAGCTGTCCTTCGCCGCCGCCGCCGAGGCGGGGGTGCTGGCCCGCTACCGGTTGGTGGTCATCGGCGTCGACGACGCCGCCATCAACACCCTGATCCGATCCAACACCCGCCTCACCGGGCTGCACTACCTGGACGCCAAGAAGGCGGCGACCTTGGTGGCGGTGAACCGGGCCGCGAAACAACACGGCCTGCACCGTATTTTGGCTTACCACAACACGATCGAGCATTCCCGGGACTTCACCACCCACCTCGCTCTGGTGGAGGCGGCGTTGCCGGGCACCCACAAACCGACCGGGCCGCTGGGGGTGCGCCACGTCGATGGGTCGATGGCCCCCGCCGAGCGGGAAGCCGCGTTGACCGCGTTGACCGACACCGACGACACCAATGGGGCGTGGACGGTGGTGTCCAACGTCAAATGCCTCACTGAGGGCATCGACGTTCCCACCCTGGACGGCATCGTGGTGTGTGAACCCCGCTCCTCCGCGGTCGATGTGGTGCAGATGGTGGGCCGCGCCATCCGACCGAACACCGCCCGCGATGAGCCGTCGGTGATCCTGCTGCCCGTCTATCTGGCCCCCGGCGAGGATGCCGCGCAAGTGGTGGCCCGCTCCGATTTCTCCGGGGTGGTGCAGACCATGACCGCGATGCGGGACATGGATCAGACCTTGGACACCTACTTCACCACCGCAGCCGAGCCGTGGGAGGTCACCTATCAGAAGGTCACCACCCACACCGCGGCCGCCAACCAGGTGCCCTCCCCCGAGGATGAGGACCCCGAGACCTCCCGGCTGGGTCAGTGGTGCGTCCGCCAAGCCAAAGCTGTCGAGGAAGATACCGCTGTGGAGGAAGACGCTGCTGTGGAGGGTGTCACCGTCGACCCCGGACAGCTCCGGCTGACGGGGCCACAAACCGCAAAGGTGACCGCACTGCCCGGGTTCACCGAGATCGACACCACCGATGGGACCGGGTGGACTGAGCTAAAACCGGACAAGCCGGGCGCCCGGCCGCCGATCGACTTCGACATGCCCGAGGGTGTCGAGCAGAGCATGGCCGCCCGCCTCGCCGAAGCCATCCACCTGCACGTCGTGGAAGCACTCACCGACAGCTACGAGACGGGGGTGGCCCACCTTCGGGCCTACGTCGCCCGGGAAAGCCACGCTGACGTGCCCCAGGAGTCCGTGACCGACGACGGATTCAAACTCGGGTACTGGGTGAGCCGCCGCCGGGATGAACGCAGGGCCGGACGGCTCTCGACGGCCAGAATCGCCGAGCTGAACACGCTCGGGATGGTGTGGGACTCCCTCGATGCCGGCTACCGGATCGGAGTGGCTCACCTTCGGTTCTACGTCGCCCGGGAGGGCCACGCCAACGTGCCTCAGGGGTCCGTGACCGACGACGGATTCAAGCTCGGGGCATGGGTAGCCAGCCGCCGACGTGATCGTAAGATCGGACGGCTCACGACAGCGAGAATCGCCGAGTTGGACGCCCTCGGGATGGTATGGAACTCTCGCGATGCCAACTACCGAACCGGAGTGGACCATCTTCGGGCCTACACAGATCTCCTGGGGCACGCTAACGTGCCCAACAGCCACGTGACCGATGACGGATTCAAACTCGGGGCGTGGGTGCTCAAGCACCGGCAGGATCACAGGGCCGGACGGCTCACGACAGCGAGAATCGCCGAGTTGGACGCCCTCGGGATGGTGTGGGACTCCCTCGATGCCAACTACCGGACCGGGGTGGGTCACCTTCGGGCCTACACAGCAGCAGTAGGTCACGCCAACATGCCCGGGAAGTTCGTGACCGATGACGGATTCAAGCTCGGGAGCTGGGTGGGCACCCGAAGAATTGATCGCAGGGCCGGACGGCTCTCGACGGCCAGAATCGCCGAGCTGACCGCCCTCGGGGTGGTGTGGGGATCTTCCCGCGATGCCGGTTACCGGGTCGGGGTGGACCACCTCCGGTCCTACATCGCCCGGGAGGGCCACGCCAACGTGCCCCAGGAGTTCGTGACCGACGACGGATTCACCCTCGGGAAATGGGTAGCCACCCGCCGACGTGATCGTAAGATCGGACGGCTCTCGGCGGCGAGAGTCACCGAGCTGAACGCGCTCGGGATGGTGTGGGGCTCCTCCCGCGATGCCAGCTACCGGGTCGGGGTGGACCACCTCCGGGCCTACACAGCAGCGCAAGGCCACGCGAATATGCCCGAAAGCCATGTAGCCGACGACGGATTCAAGCTCGGGTACTGGGTGAGCCGGCGGCGGCGCGAGCGTAGGATAGGCACCCTCTCGACGGCGAGGATCGCCGAGCTGAACGCCCTTGGGATGGTGTGGAACCCCCGCGCTGCGTGACTGACCATCCCGAGGGTGCTCATCCCACCCGGTACGCGCGGTCGAGTTGTGTAACAACCGCAACTTTCCGGTATCAACCGCGGCCGGTACAGTGCCATGCATCCTGTTCAGGCGCTGGTGAGCCATTCTGCGGCGTCCTCGCCGACCGCTCGACGGATCTCGTCGCGCAGCCCCGGCCGCCGCGCCAGGTGCGGGTCCGCCTCGAAAATGGTGATCGCGTCGCTGCGCGCCCAGGACACCAGGTCGGTGTCGGTGAGGATGTCCGCGACCCGCAGCTCGGTGGCGGCGCCGGCCTGGGAGGCGCCGAGCAGGGTTCCCCACCCGCGGATGCGCAGGTCCACCTCGGCCAGGGCGAACCCGTCGGTGCTGGCGCACAGGGCGTCGATGCGTTGCGCGGCGTCCGCCGTCTTGGGGGTGCCCACCAGCACGCAGTGCCCGGGCCACTGCCCGCGCCCGACCCGACCCCGCATCTGGTGCATTTGGGCCAGGCCGAAGCGTTCGGCCCCGGTGATGACCATGACGGTGGCGTTGGGCACGTTCACCCCGACTTCGATGACGGTGGTGGCGACGAGGACGTCGAGCTGCCCGGCGGTGAACTCGGCCATCACCGCGGTGCGCTCGTCCGCTTTCTGTTTGCCGTGGGCCACCCCGATCCGCAACCCCCGCAAGGCACCATCATCCAGGGCGGCCGCAGTGTTCTCCGCGGCGGCGGCCGTTTTGGTTTCCGAGTCGGACACCATCGGGCACACCACGAAGGCCTGGTGCCCGGCGGCCACCTGTTCGCGGATCAGTTGCCACGGCAACGCACCGTCGTCGGCGCAGTCGGCGCCGGTGGCCTCGACGCTGCAGGTGGTGATGGGGCTGCGCCCCGGTGGCATCTCGTCGAGCACGGAATGTTCCAGATCACCGAAGATGCTCATGACCGCGGTGCGGGGGATGGGGGTGGCGGTGGCCACCAGCATGTCCGGGGTTCGCCCGTCGGGCCCTTTCTGGCGCAGCGTCGCGCGCTGTTCCACACCGAAGCGGTGCTGCTCGTCGATGACGGCCAAGCTCAGTGACGAAAAGGTGACCACCGGGGCGAGCAGGGCGTGGGTGCCGATGACGATGTCGATGCTGCCCTCGGCCAGGCCGGCCAACACCTCTCGTCGGGCGGGGCCGGTGACCTTGTTGGTGAGCAACGCGATGCGCACCGGTGTTCCGTCGGCCTTGGTGAGCCCGGCCATCCGGGTTGTGACCTCGAGGTGGTGTTGGGTGGCGAGGATTTCGGTGGGCACCATGATCGCGCCTTGGTGCCCGCATTCCACCGCCATGAGCATCGAAATGAAGATCACCATGCTTTTGCCGCTGCCTACGTCCCCTTGGATCATGCGGTGCATCGGGGTGGGTGCCCGCATGTCCCGGGCCACTTCGTTGGCCACGCGGCGCTGCGCAGCGGTCAGCTCGAAGGGCAACGAGGAGATCAGCTGGTTGGCCAGGTGTTTGGTCGGGGTGTGCGCCACCGCCACGGAGCCCTCGGGGCCTTCCGCGTCCCGCCGGTTGCGCAGCGTGAGCTGCAGGCCCAGCAGTTCGTCGTAGGCCAGTCGCCGGCGCGCTGCTTCGGCGTTGGCCGGGTCGGTGGGCAGGTGGATGCCGGTGTAGGCCTGGGTGCGGTCGAGCAGGTCCCGTTCCGCCAACACTTGTGCGGGGATGGTGTCGGAGATTGCCCCCATCCGGGACACGGCTTCGGCGCCCGCCCGGTGCAGCGCCCAGGTGCTGATTTCTGCTTTCGCGGACGCCGGGTACACCGGCACCATCACCGCGGTGGTCGCCTCGACCATGTCCATCAGCGGGTTGTTCATTCCGAAGTGTTCGACCCCACCTTTGCCGGTCCAGGTGTCCAGTCTGCCGTGCAGCACCACCAGGTCGCCTTTGGTGAACCGGTGGGTGATCCAGGCGGCGTTGAACCAGGTGCAGAACACCGCGGTGCCCGCGGTGTCGCGGACGGTCACTTTGCTCATGGAACCGGCGCGGGTTTTCGCGGAGGTGACCCCGTCGACGGTGCCGAGGACGGCGATCTTGCACCCCACCGAGGTGGTGGTGATCAGGGCCGGGTTCGACCGGTCGATGTAGCGCCGCGGAACGTGGTGCAGCAGGTCGAACACGGAGGTGATGTCGAGCTTGGACATGGCGGTGGCGGTGGCCCGGTCCACGTTGCGCAGGTCGGTGACCGGCACCCCGCGCAGACCGTCGAGGGTGCCGTCGTAGAGGAGTTGGTCTTGTGCCGGGTCGGGTGCGGTGGGGGTTGTGTGGGCGGCGTCCAATGCGGCGGCGGCCTCCGCGCTCAGCGTGAACTCCTTCGGCACGCCACCGGGCAGGTCGTGCAGGGACACCAGCCACCGTGTTTCCTCGGCCCGCCAGATCGCGGTGGACGGTAGTTGGGGGGCGGCGTGGAACTGCCCGGCCAGGCGGGGGTAGACGCAGAGGAACCCTGGGTGTTCGGGGTCCACGGCGACCAGCGGTGCGGTGTACTCGGCGAGGCTCATCGGCTCGTCGTCCGGGCCCACCACGGTGGTGAAGCCGGCGTCGGTGAGGGTTTTGTCGGGGGTGTCACCCAGTGCGGTGACGGTCCACGTTTTGCGTTCCGGAACCCAGGCCCGCCCTGGGACGTCGCGGATCCATTCCCGCAGCGGCTGCCCGGTCACGGGGTGGGCGGCGTAGAAGCTGAAGTTGAGTTCCACAGCGGGTCGCAGCCTGGTGCCGGAGAAGACCGCGTGCATATTCACAGTGTGCTTCGCACAGGTGGTCGGCGCGGAGCACCGAAAGTTGTTGTCGCCAAGGGCCCCAGAGGGCGGATGAGCATGCATCCGTGGGCGCTTCGACCCTCGCACCACCGAGAAAGCTGCCGAGCAAACACCAGCCCCGGCGACGGGTCGAGTGTATCCGTTCGCGGGCGGGCAGCACGTGCAGTCGGGGTGAGCACCCAGGGGCGGGTCACGGTCCGGCCTCGGCGTCCCAGCGGTTTGCCAGCGCATCCGCGAGGTCGGGCATTCGGTCGATCCCGGCGTAGCAGTCCATGAGCACCTGCAACGGTGCGGCCCAACTGTTGCCGGCGTCGTCGCATCGGGAGCCGCGTTCGGACATGCCGTCGTAGGGGATGAGGCTGATGGCAGTTCCGGGTGGTCGGAACTGTTCGAGTCCGAGCTCGCGTGCAGCGATGTCCAGGTCGGAGACGTAGAAGACGGGCCAGAGTGTGTCCCCGGTGACTCCGAGTTCGTTTGCTGCGGTGGCACCGGTGGCGGCCCAGGTGATTCCGGATTCGTTCAGGCGCCGCACGCATTCGGCCCAGGTGAGGGTTCGGGTGAAGGTGCGGATGTTCGGTCGCTGCGCCAACGCGGCGAATCGTGCGGCGCGGGCCGCCAATTCTCGTGGTGATTTGGCGTTGCCTTGCCCGTCCAGCCAACCCAGGTGGGAGAACCGGGCGATCCACTCGGGAACACCAGGGCCGTCGATGAGGTCGGAGTGGGGGTCGAGTACTGCACGGGCGGCGGCGATGGCGGCGGGGTCGGACAGGTAGGTGACCGACACGGTCGCCACGGCTCCGGCGGCGCAGATCAGTCGTTGCATCATGGTGACGGTGGGGTCCATGGTCCCGGCCTCGATGCGCCCGACTGTCGAGGGGGAGACCATGGCCAGCGAGGCGAGTTCCCGCTTGGACAGGCCCACCCTGACCCTGGCGCGCTCGACGAACGATTGCATATACGCAATCTACCTCGATGTAGCGTATATGCAATCGCTCTGAAGGTTACTCAGCGTCGGCGACGAGTCGAGCCGGTTGTTCGCGAAACGCAAACGCAGTCGTGGCAACCACGAAGAAGGCGCTTGAAGTCATCCTGCAGGTCGACCCGGAGGCCCCCGACTGTGTCCGGGCGGCCTCCCTGGCGTTGGCGTTGCTGCGTCAGACGAAGCAACGCAGTTGGGCGGACCTGGCTGCTGCCACGGCCGAGGAGTCAGTGGCGGCGGCAATGAGGTTGGTGGTTCTCCACCCGGACCAGATCGAGCTGGTGGAAAAATACGAGCCGATGTTGAGCTGCATCCGCTGGAGTGCTGCGGGGGGTGCGGACAAGATCGTGACCATCGCCGTGTGCGATCGCTGCGGGAGGTGGTTGCTCACCACGTCCACCACCCCAGCCAGGTGTCAGCTCACCCTCGGCTGCGAGGGGGTTTTGGTGAAGGCGAGCGCCGCCCGCAGGACCCCGGCCCGTACGGATGATCTTTCCAACGCGTTGGCAGCCGGTTCGGTGGAGGACCGCGGTACCGGCTGCGCAGAAGACGAGGCGAGCACCTCAGCCCCAGCTGCCGACTGAGCTCGGCCCGCCTCGTCGCGGTTGATCCCGGGCGGGCCGCACACATGATCGGCATGAAGGTGAAGCGCAAGTCCGGGAAGGCGTACCTGGCGACCTTGGTGATCCCCGCCCGAGGTCCCGTTCGGATGCGTAAGTCCGGGGCCGGGCCCCACTCGAGCGCCCCCAACCGCCAGCGCACCCGCACCGATGCGCGCCGTGCTGCGCTGCGGGACGCCGCGGACAGCCACTGAGCAACCGGGGTGACGCGGGGCGGGCCGCACACATGGAGGGCATGACGACCACGATCCACCCCTCAGCGACCGGTTGCCCTACACCCTCACCAGCACCACCCCCACCCTCCAAGGCCGCGTCATCGAAAGAGTCGGCTGCACCCCGCCCCCTGTTCGACCACCAGGTACCGGCCGTGGCCGACGCGGTGAACGGTCTCGCCAACACCACGCGAGGCCAGGTGATCATGGCGTGCGGCACCGGGAAAACCGTGGTCGCCCAACGCATCGCCGAAACCCTCGCCGGGACCGACACCGACACGGTGTTGGTCTTGTTCCCGAACTTGGGTTTGCTGGCGCAGAACGCCCAGGCGTGGATGACCTACCGGGAAGCCGAGTTCACCGCCCTGGCGTTGTGCTCGGAGCACCAGATGGGCCGCGGCAACGCCCGGGACAGCGATGAGATCCAGCTGGACACCACCGAGTTCGGCATCCCCAACACCACCGACCCCGGCGTGCTCGCCGACTGGCTACGGAACACCCCCGGCCGTCGGGTGGTGTTTGCCACCTATCAGTCCTCGGACAAGCTGACCGCCATGCACACTGCGCACCCCGAGCTGGGTGGGTGGTCGATGATCGTGTGCGACGAGGCCCACCGCACCGCCGGGCCGGGGTGGTCCGCCACCGGACTGTTCTCCACCGTCCTGGACGACGCGCGGGTACCCGCCCGGCGGCGCCTGTTCCTGACCGCCACCCCCCGGCTGCACCGGGCGCGACGCGGCAAGGTCGGGGACATCGAGGTGGTGTCCATGGACGACGACGCTCTGTTCGGGGCCCGACTGCACGAGCTGTCCTTCGCCGCCGCGGCCGAGAAGGGGGTACTGGCCCGCTACAGGGTGGTGATCATCGGCGTCGACGACGCCGCCATCAACACATTGATCCGGTCCAACACTCGTCTGGACGGGTTGCACGATCTGGACGCCCGGAAGGCGGCGACCCTGGTGGCGGTGAACCGGGCTGCGAAACAGTATGGCCTGCACCGCATCCTGGCCTACCACAACACCATTCAGCATTCCCGCGAGTTCGCAGAGCACCTCGCCGTGATGGAGTCGGTGTTGTCGCACGAACACAAGCCGGCCGGGCCGCTGAGAGTGCGGCACGTCGACGGGGCCATGCCTCCAGCCCGGCGGAGGGAGGCTTTGGGGGTGTTGACCGACACCGACGACACCAACGGGGCGTGGACGGTGGTGTCCAACGTCAAATGCCTCGCCGAGGGGGTCGATGTCCCCACCCTGGACGGCATCGTGGTGTGCGAACCCCGCTCCTCTGCGGTCGATGTGGTGCAGATGGTGGGTCGCGCGATCCGCCCGAACACCGACCGTGATGAGCCGTCGGTGATCCTGCTGCCCGTGTACCTGGTCCCCGGCGAGGACCCCGCGCAGGTGGTGGCCCGCTCCGATTTCTCCGGGGTGGTGCAGACCATGATGGCGATGCGGGACATGGACGCGACCCTGGACGCGCACTTCGCCGATGCCGCCGAACCCTGGGAGGTCACCTACCAGAAGGTCGCCGACCACACCACGGAGACGGTTTCTCTACCCTCCCCCGACGACAACGACCCTGATACCGCACGGTTGGGTCAGTGGTGCGTCCGTCAGGCCGTCGCCGTCGACTTCGACACCTCCACACCACCCGGGAAACGTCGCCTCACCGGGCCGCAGACCGCGAAGGTGCTTGCCTTGCCCGGCTTCGCGGCTGTGGACACCACCGAAGTCGATTGGACCGGGCGCCGCCGCACTGACACGGACGGTCGACCGCCCATTGACTTCGACCTCCCCGACGGGGTCGGAGGGGAGGTGGCCGCGCAACTGGCCGAAGCCATCTACCTGCACGTCGTGGAAGCACTCACCGACAGCTACGAGACGGGGGTGGCTCACCTTCGGTTCTACGTCGCACGGGAGGAACACGCCAACGTGCCCCATGGGTCCGTGACCGACGACGGATTCAAGCTCGGAAGATGGGTGGATACCCGCCGGAAAGATCACAAAATCGGAAGGCTTTCGACGGCGAAGATCGCCGAGTTGGATGCGCTCGGGATGGTGTGGAACCCCCTTGATACCGGCTACCGGATCGGGGTGGCTCATCTTCGGGCCTACGTTGCCCGGGAGGGCCACGCCAACGTGCACCTTCGGTCCGTGACCGACGACGGATTCAAGCTCGGGACATGGGTGAGTAACCGCCGACGTGATCACAAGGTCGGACGGCTCACGTCGGCGAAGATCGCCGAGCTGAGCGCCCTCGGGATGACATGGGACCCCATTGATGCCGGATACCGGACCGGGGTGGACCATCTCCGGTCCTACATCGCCCGGGAGGGCCACGCCAACGTGCCCACCAGGCACATAACCGACGACGATTTCACGCTCGGGGGGTGGGTGAACAACCGCCGAAGCAACCGCAGGACAGGCACCCTCTCGGCGGCGAGGATCGCCGAGCTGAACGCGCTCGGGATGGTGTGGGACCCCTACGATGCCGGCTATCAGATCGGGATGGCCCACCTTCGGGTCTACATCGCCCGGGAGGGCCACGCCAACGTGCCCACCAAATATGTGACCGACGACGGATTCACGATCGGGGAGTGGGTGGCCAACCGCCGAAAGGATCGCACAATCGGAAGGCTTTCGACGGCGAAAATCGCCGAGCTGGACGCGCTTGGGATGGTGTGGGACCCCCTTGATGCTCAATATCAGACCGGGGTGGCCCACCTCCAGGCCTACGCCGCAGCAGAGGGTCACGCTCGCGTGCCCTTCGATCATATAGCCGACGATGGATTCAGACTCGGGGGCTGGGCGGTCAAGCGCCGGGAGGATCGTAGGGTCGGACGGCTCTCGACGGGGAGGGTCGCCGAGCTGAGCGCGCTGGGGGTGGTGTGGAGTCCCTCTCGCGAGACCGGCTACCGGATCGGGGTGGACCATCTTCGGGTTTACATCGCCCGAGAGGGACACGCCACCGTGCCCGTAAACCACATTTCCGACGACGGATTCACGCTCGGGAACTGGGTACTCCGCCGACGAAAGGATCGCAGGATCGGACGGCTCTCGAAGGCGAAGATCACCGAGTTGAGCGCTCTGGGGATGGTGTGGAACCCGCGCGCTGCGTGATCGACCATCCCGAGGGCGTTCATCCCCGCCGGTACGCGCGGACGAGCAGTGCAACGGCCACAACTCCCGAGACCTGGTGCTTGGACAGGCGTGAGTGGCGGGTTCGAAGCCGCGTTTCGAGCAGCCGCATGTCCTCGCGCAGTGTCACGGACGACGCCGACCCGGCCGCACACATGGTGGGCATGAAAGAAACTATCGCAGCCATTGTGATCGTCTTAGTCCTGGTGGACTTCATCCTCACCGCCGTCCGGATCTGTCGAAATCCGCAGCACCGCCGTGAGTACAGCGACACCGTGCGCTCCATCCGCTGGTGGATGGTTCCCGCCGGTCTGGCCCACCTGGTCGCTGTGGGTGCCACCGCGGTACTGCTGTTCACCCTGGTGCCACCACTTCGGTACGGCTGGTGGTCCCTTCTGGGCGGGTCGGGCAATGTTCTCCTTGGGCAGACCGGCAACAGCGGAACGCCCTGGCGGCTGGTCGGAATCGTTCTGCCCTTGAGCCTTGTCGTCGTCGTTCCCTGGTTGGCGCATCTGGAGGAGTCGACGTTTCGCGCGGGCAGCGAGGACCGTTCGGTACCTCGTCGTCTGGCGGTCCAGCTCGGCTTCGGCCTCATCCACTGTGTGTCCGGAGTTCCGCTCGCCGTGGGGATTGCCCTCACCATCAGTGGCTTGTACTACGAGCGGGTCTACCTCACGGCGATGTCGCGTTGGCGCTCTGCCATCACGGCGATCGTCGACATCGAGATCCAGACGCACGGCACCCAGGTCCAGGTCGTGACGGCGGCGGCCACCGTCAAGGCAGAGGCCCTCAAGCACCATCCGATCACCACCGCCGCGGCCGCCCACACCGTCAGCAACTGGCTTGTGTTGTCGGTCCTGCTGGTGAGTCTCAGCGGCCTTGTGACGTAACGGAGACCGCTGAGACAGTGCGCTGGGCGGTTGTCGGGCCGTGGAGTTGATTTGAGCAGCAGGGGAATCTGCGGGGGCCGCACACACCGGGGGCATGACCTCCACGAGACCAGCTGTCGCGGCGCCGAGAGTGAGCCCGGGTGTGCCCTCCGGGGGCCAGTTCGCCGCCCACGGGCACACCGAAACCGATGTGGTCCTTGCGGAGGAACCGAGTGCACCGACCGCTGCACCGCCGACCACCGCTGAGCTGTTCGAGCAGGCGCAGCGCTCTGGGAAGTTCTGGTCGCGGCGCCTCGGTGTGGACGCCGATGAGTTGTGTCAGTCGGCGATGTTGGCCTACTTCGAGGCCGACGCTTCCCGCGGGAGGAAGCAGGACGGTGACTCGGTGTCAGCCTCATCGGGTGTTGCCGAGAATCCGCGGGGCTACATCCACGGTGTCAGCCGCCGCATCGCTGCCCAGATGTTGAACGGGAAGAGGCGTTCGGAGGACTCACGTGCCCAGGTGGTGTTCCGGGAGCGTGAGTCGGAGGCGGAGCAGAAGCTCAACCGGCGGCTGACGGAGACTGAGGCTGAGGCGATCGCGGCGGAGATCAGAGCGTCGATGCTGCCCAAGCGCCGGCCTTCCCCGGGCTTTCAACGGCCGAGGCAGGTCGTCCCGTGGGACAAGTTGACTCAGACCACCCAGGAGAATATGGAACATTCGATGTCCGCCGCTGCTGTGGAGGTCAACGAGCAGGAGTTCGCCGCCGGTAGTGCCGGTGAGCAGGCTGAGAAGCTGGTGGACCGGGGCGGTCGCAGCGGGTTCGTGCAGGCGCGCCGCCTGGCTTATGACGTGATGGCCGAGAAGATCGGTGGTCCGGCCATTGCCCGGGGCACGGTCACCGAGTACTCGGCGCAGGCCTCGCGCAAAGTCCTGGCCGATGCTGGCGGGGTTCGTGCAGTGGTGAATGCGTGGCGTGCCGGGGACACCACCACCGAGCAGGAGAAAGCCCTGTTTGTCCCTTTCAAGGTCGATGGGCCGCACATCGCTGCCCGCAAGTCGGTGTCCGCCACGCTGGTGGCGTCCGGTGCGTACGCCGATGATGTGTGGGCCTCGGCGATGACGGCTGCCACCCGCCCCCACACTCGTGCACCGGACGCACCCACCGAAAGCACTCGGGCACCGGCCGCACCCCGCCCCCACACACCGCATACACCGGATACACCGGATACACCGGATGCACCGGATGCACCGGACGCTAGCGGGTGGTTTCGGTGATTGAGCTGACGTCGACGCGAACAGATGGGCGGCGGCGATGAACCCGAGCAACCGGATCCCGGCCGGCAACGGTGAGCGGGGTGGCCAGTTCGCTGCCCACTCCCACGCCGAGCCCGACGTGGCGCTCACCGGCGAAGCCGGTCCACCCAACACCGGCGTACTGGCTGACTTGGAGGACATGGTGAACAGCATCGACGTCGATGCGCGCAGCGAGGCGAGCACTGATCTGCGGATCACCGACGCCCAGCTTTCTCGACTCTCCGACCCCGACACCCAACCGCCCATCGTGCGGTGGTCGGTGTCGTGCCTGCCATATGAGGGGGTGGCTGATCGTGCATCGGTGGACCCGGACCCGGTGATCCGCGCGTCCGCGCTGGTCGGTGTCGGACTTTCGGTGCACAACCGGCGCCGGCTGGAGGTCGACCCGGACGTTTTGATGGTCACGGGCCGGCTCACTGCCTGAGCAGGCCTGACCCGCGGGCCTGCTGGAAACGATGTCGCCGAGGTGGTGAGACGGCGGTCAGGCGGCGATGAGCCGCCGCAAGCCGTTGGCCAGGTCATCGCCAGCCATCAGCGCGCGTGCCCGCACCAGGTGGTCCGCCGCGGCGATGATCCGGTCGTGCTCGGTGTTGCGCATCTCCCGGTCCAGGTCGGCGCCCGGATAGTGCTGAGCGAACCACGGCCCGACCTGCGCCCACGAGTACAGCGACCATCCCTCGGCTTGCATCGGGGCGGGGAACCCGCCGGGGCCGCGCGCGCCCGCGGCGAGTTTGCGGACGCTCTCGTAGGTGCGGTAGGTGCGGGCCGCGATCTGGCGTGGGGTGACGAGGTCGTCGGTGCGCACCGACGCGGCCTCGAAGCCGGCGGCCTCGAGGTCGGTGAGTGCGGAGACGACGGCCTCGGCCAAGGTCGCGGCGTCGCGGGCGAAGTGAACGAGGGTGCGGCCGTGCTCCCGCTCGGGAGTGGCGTCGTCGGCGTGCTCAAAGATGGTGTCGATGTCGTCGTCCCCGATGCGCTGGTTGATGACGAAGGTCAAGTCGTGGGTGTTCATGGCGTGTGTTCCTCACTGGTGTCGGTGGTTGCGGTCGAACTTGTGGATCAGATTGGCGGCCTCTTCGGGGACCTTGGGGGTCGACCAGATGGCGAGGTCGGCGCCGCAGACGGTGCAGACGAGGGCGCCCCAGCGGTGGCCCTTGTGGATCTCGTCGACTCGCAGTCCGTCGCGGTCGGCGGCCTTGAGTGCCTGCGCGACGGACTTCTTGGGGTGCCGTCCTCGATCAACCACGGTGTGAGTGTACAACAGCCGGTGTGAGTAGGCAACACCGCAGGTGAACTGCAGTGCTTGTGGGCGTGACGGTGCGATTCCGCCCGGAGGACGGTTGGTGGTGCCGCTGCGCTGCGACGGATATTGGGGGGTCGAGGACGAACGGGTCACTCACCGAAAGGGTGCCGGGCCGGCTCCGGAAGGACATTTTTCGACCCCCGCACACACCACGGCTAGCAGAACCACGGATGTTGGTGCCGAGATCTGCGCATGTTCTCACCGAGACCGCTGTACAGGCAACTATCCCGGTTGTCTGCACTACCGGCAGGAAGACAGAAGGAGGAAATTAGATGTCCAACGTGATGCTTCTTGCTGGCACGATCAACCTCAGTGGCAGCTGGAACCAAGTGTGGGGCGCTGTGCAGACGGCGATCGGGACGAAGCTGACCACGCTGCTCTCCGCAGTCGGTGTGATCCTCGTCGTCGGTGCGGTGTTCAAGTGGCTGTTCGAGCGCCGGCGTGGTGGTGGTGGTGCGTTCAGCGGGCAGGCCAGCTCGGGACTGCTGTGGACCCTGGCCGCTGGGGCAACCTTGGCTGCGCCCGGTGTGCTCATCCCCATCTTCCTGACCATCCTCGACGCCATCGCCAACGCGGTCATCGGGTTGTGGACCTCGAGCTAGGGCACAGCACCACGCCTGAGCGCACCTGTCCAGCAACCGGCTGGGTGCGCTCAGGCATCCTGCACCGAGAGAAAGTGCCGCCGCAGTGACCAGTGACGGAATGCCGATCTTCTGCCTCACCCCGCTGACCCGGTCAGGGGGTGAGCGACGTGTGCTGATCAGCGGTTTCGACGTGCGGTGGCGCACGTTCGTGATCGCCGCGTTCGCCGCTTTCCCGGCGCTGATCGCGACCATGATCGTGTGGATTTTCGCTGGTCAGCTCGCGTTGGTGATGATCCCCATTGTGGAGGGCGGAGCGTTCTGGTTGGTGGAGTCCCGCCAGCGCAACGGGCTGCACCTGCGCCAGTACCAGGCGATGGCCGACCGGCGTAAGGCGACCACCGGCCGGTTCTACTGCTGCGGCGTTCAGATCGACCCGTCCCGCTCCGAGTTCGGGATGATCATGGCCAACACCGTCCCCGTGCCCGGCAGGGGATCCGGTCCCCGCAACACCCCGGAGCCGCAGACCCGCCAGGAGTTGCTGGACACCACGTTCGGTTCCCCCACCGGGCCCCGTCGCAAGTCGAACACCGCTCCGTCGAACGCGCTGCCGTCGAACGCTGCACCGGCAGGGGCGCGCCGATGAGCGCGATGATGAAGAGGATCGTCGGTCTGCTCCTCGGCATGTTCATCGTCGCCGCGGCCAGCCTGGCCGCGGCGCCCGCGGCGTCTGCGGATGTGCCACCTCAGGGCACCAGCCAAGCCTCCAACAACGGCAGCTCCATCTGCTCGCCACCACACCAGGTGTCGCTTGGTACCGACCAGGTGTCGAATCTGAGCTTGTTGCCCATCGACCGGTGGTCCTCGGCCGCCTCCGCCTCTCAGCACACCCGCCTGGACGCGAACTTCGGGGATATGACCCAGAAGGTTCAGCGCGGTGCGATCGACTCGATGGCGTTCGCCGCGGGTAACACCATGTGGCAGGCTGCCACCGAGCTCACCGGTTTCGCCACCCGCTTCTGCCTGTTGGACACGATGGGTTTGTCCGCAGACAAGGGTGCGGCAACTCTCGGTAACGCCATTATGTCCAGCGGTCTGGTGGCCGCCATCGTCGGCTTCGGCCTGTTGCTGTTGGTGTGGCGCACCGCGCGGCGCGGTTCGCCGGCGGACATGTGGAAGAACGTCACGAAGACGGTGATCATCCTCGGTTTGTTCGGCATCCTGATCGCCGGCGCAGCGCAAACCACGGGCACCGACCCGGGGAACAACAACCAGGGGACAAGCAACAATCACACGACGTTCGGGACCGGTTCCCCGGGGTGGTTCGCCGACCGGGTGAACCGGACCGTCTCCTCGTTGGCGAGCGTGCCCGCGGAGTCGTTGGCAAGCCAGAGCGCGACGTTGGTGAACCCGGACAACACACAGGGTGGCTCGCTGTCCTGCAACACCTATTTGAAGAACCTGCACGACGCCTACACCAAGTCCTACGGTGGCTCCGCGGCCTCCAACCTGCAGGCCGCCATCCCGCTGACCTTGTCCAGCATGTGGGAGAACTCCGGCATGGTGGCGTGGAGAAACGCGCAGTTCGGGGCGGAGAATCCCTACTCGATCCAGATGTACTGCCGGCAGCTGGAGAACATCGCCGGCGCCAAGGTGACGTTGCCTCCCGGGACACAGGGCACGCCGGCTGACCTCGCCAACACCCAGTTCGCGTTGTCCGGTGTTGCCAGCCCGGGCGCGAACAAGGACAGCGCGGCGTGGGTCATGCCGGGTGGCTTGGAGGTCGACCGGGCCATGGTGGCCTGGGCCGCGTGCCGCTCCGCTGACGGCGGGGCGACGTGGACGGTGGACCCGGGATGGGCCCAGACCAAAGGCGACAACAACCCGATCACGAAGGACAACTGCAAGGACTGGTGGACCAAGCCGCTGTTGGGTGACAACAGCTTCTCCCCGTCCAAGACGGGGATGAACTGGGAGGACAACCAGTCCGCTATCGCGCAGAACGCCGCCGGGCAACCCGGGGTGCAGAACTTCCTGCTCAACTGGCACGGCAACGCCAACTCGGCGGCCACCGTGGTCGCCCTCACTTTCGCCGCGTCATCTTTGATCATCCTGCTGGTCTTCGGGGTGCTGGCCCTGGCCATCATCATCGCCAAGGTCGCGGCGATCGTGATGATCCTCGTTGCACTACTGGTGTTGCTGATCGCTTTGATCCCGTCGAAGGGTGACAGCAACAAGGCGCTGGCGTTCGGCAAGTTCTACGTGGGGCTCACCATCTTCGCGTTCGGCATCCAGTTCCTGTTCGCCCTGATCTCTCTGGTCACCGGGTTCCTCGTCATCGCCGGGGCACGCCAGTTCGGTGCCGGCTCGATCCTGTCCATGATCTGGACCGGGTTCGCCCCGGTAACCGCGGTCGTCGTACTGCACCTCATCTTCACCAAGGCACTGAAGATGCCGTCCCCGTTCAAGCCGTCCGCGGCACTGGCCTACGGCACCGCTGCCGGTGGAATCGGGGCCGGGGTAGGGGCGGGTATAGACCGTCTGGTGAACCGGGGTAAGAGCCAGGTCAAGTCTCGTGCTGCTTCCGGCGGCCGGAGCGCGCTGAGTGCGGTCG
>JAABUT010002304.1_pt1 | contig 18794 bp, 16 predicted proteins | sample 5559281 | NCBI WGS metagenome assembly JAABUT01 (sample SAMN10711880, study PRJNA513359) | rock metagenome | isolation source: Antarctica rocks | place: Antarctica: Victoria Land, Ricker Hills nord | collected 2016-01-04 | reverse complement strand
GCGCCCGATCATTGTTGCCGGGTCAAATCTTAAGCGAGCATGTGATGGAAAAGTGGTGAGCCGGAGATTGCGGTTGTTCCTGGCGATGTCCTAGCGTGCACGAGGGTCGGGCGGCGGAACCAGCCATCGGCCCGGCCGGAACAGCAGGGCGGGCCAACCGCCGCAGCACGAGGGAACGAAAGTCGATGATGCGCCGATCCTACAAGAACCAGGCCTACAAGAACCAGGCCTGCAAGAACCGATCTTACAAGAGCTGGGCTTATCCGCTCGCGGTGGGCTGCGGAATGGCCCTGGCGGCCCCCGCCGCGCACGCCACGACGGCGTGCAGCGTCGGCGCGGTCGAGGGCCTGGCGGTCCACGGCGTGACGGTTGTGTCCGCCACCGCCGTTGCCGCGGCGGGCGCGGTTCCCGCCTATTGCGACGTGGTGGGCCAGCTCAACACCAGCGGCGGCGAGGCGCCGCCGGGCTCGGCCGGGTTCGAGCTGCAGCTTCCGGCCAACTGGAACAAGAAGTTCCTGTTCTACGGCGTCGGCGGCCTCGCTGGCTCGACCTATGCCGACGTCTCGGCCAACCCGGTCGACCGCCAGGGCGCGCTCGCGAAGGGCTATGCCACGGCGATCACCGATGGCGGGCACCTGGCCGGCAACACGGATGCGAGCTGGGCGCTGTTCGCCCCCCACAAGCCGGACGACGCCAAGCTGTCCGACTATTACGACCGTGCCACCCATGAGGTGACGGTTTCCGGCAAGCAACTCACCGAGCGGTTCTACGACCGCCAGCCGATCACCCAGGCGTATTTCGACGGCTGCTCCAACGGCGGGCGCCAGGCGCTGGTGGAGGCGACGCAGTTCCCGGCCGACTACAACGGCATCATCGCCGGCGACCCGTTCTTCGACATCCGCTCCGTCATCGGCGCGGCCCGCATCGCCAAGCAGCAGCTTTCGCCCGAAACCTACATCCCGGCGACGCTGCTGCCGGTGATCGACGCCGCCATCAACGCGAGCTGCGCCAAGGTGGACGGGGTGGATGACGGGCTGATCCAGAACCCGGCCGCCTGCTCGTTCGACCCGGCCAGCCTGATCTGCCAGGCTGGACAAACCGAGGGCTGCCTGAGCACGGGCCAGGCCGACACGCTCAACGCCTACTTCGGCGCGACCCGCAACGCGATGGGCGGGCTGGTGTATCCCGGCTTTTCCGTCAGCAACCTGGCCACGAGCGCTACGGGGACGCTCGCCGGTGGCGGGGCCGATGTCTGGACCACGGGCCTGGTGCCGCCCACGAGCTTCACCGCGCGCGAGCCGTGGGGCAATGCCGGGTTCAGTCCCGCCCCGTATGGCTACCAGTTCGGCGACCACATCATCCAGGACATCATCACGCAGCGCCCGAAGTACAACATCCGCAACTATCCGGTCTCGCAGGATGGGTATGTCGACAGCGACGCGCTCGCCACGTTCGATGCGCGGACCGCCGCCGGGACGGCGACCGACCCCTACGGCCGCTTCATCCAAGGCGGCCGCAAGCTGATCCTCTACCACGGCTACAGCGACCCGGCGCTGACGCCGTTCCGCACCATCGGTCTGTATGACCAGCTCGCCGCCAACGCCGGCGGCTACAGCGCGCTGCAACGCTCGGTGCGGCTGTTCATGGTGCCGGGCATGCAGCACTGCATCGGCGGCCCGGGGCCGAACGTGTTCGACACGCTGACCCCGCTCGAGGCCTGGGTGGAACAGGATCTGGCGCCCGCCAGCATCCCCGCGGCGCACTACGTGAACGACGATCCGACCCAGGCGGTGGACCGCACCATGCCGCTCTGCCCCTATCCGACCCAGGCCACCTACAACGGCACCGGGGCGGTCAACGCCGCCGCAAGCTGGAGCTGCACCCCCAACGAGCAGCTGCTGCAGGTCGGACCCAACGGAGAACAAGCCGGATTGACCGAACGGTAACGGGCATCGTCTTCCCGCATGGGTGGGCATCCGGACGGCGCGGCGCCGCGTGAAGCTCGCAGACTGTCCGTGAGCCCGGTCCAAGGGCTGCCCATGTCAAAGCGCCCTCATGCGGTGGTGATCGGCAGCGGCTTTGGCGGGCTGGCTGCCGCAATCCGCCTGGGCGCACGCGGCTATCGGGTCACTATGCTGGAACGGCTGGAGGCGCCTGGCGGGCGCGCCTCCGTGTTCAGGCAAGACGGCTACGTGTTCGACGCGGGCCCCACGATCGTGACGGCGCCTTTCCTGCTGGAGGAGCTCTGGGCGCTCTGCGGCCGCCGCATGGCGGACGACATCGACCTGCGGCCGATGGACCCGTTCTACCGCATCCGCTTCGCCGACGGCGCCGTGTTCAACTACAGCGGCGATCCCGAAGCCATGCAGGCGGAGGTCGCACGGTTCTCCCCAGCCGACGTCGCGGGCTACAAGCGTTTCATGGCGGCCAGCGAGGCGATCTATCGCGTCGGCTTCGAGCAACTGGGCGACGTGCCATTCAGCCATTGGACCAGCATGGCGCGGGTCGCGCCGGCGCTGGTCAGGCTGGGCGGCTGGCGCAGCGTGCACGCCATGGTCGCGCGGCACGTGGCCGATGAACGCCTGCGCGTGGTGCTCGGCTTCCATCCGTTGCTGGTAGGCGGCAACCCGTTCAGCGCCAGCGCCATCTATAGCCTGATCGCCTTCCTGGAGCGGCGCTGGGGCGTGCATTTCGTGATGGGCGGCACCGGCCGCTTGGTGCATGGGCTGACCGAGCTGATCCGGGGGCAAGGCGGCACCCTTCGTTGCAACGCCGAGGTGGCGGAAATTCTTGTCGAGCAAGGCGCCGCAACCGGGGTGCGCCTGGCATCGGACGAGGTGCTCCCGGCCGATATCGTGGTCTCGAACGCGGATGCGGCCTGGACCTACCGCAAGCTGGTCGCCCCGCAGCATCGCCGCCGCTGGACCGACCGGCGCATCGAGCGGGCGCGGCATTCCATGAGCCTGTTCGTCTGGTACTTCGGCACCCGGCGCCGCTACGAGGACGTGGCGCACCACACCATCCTGCTGGGACCACGCTACCGCGCGCTGCTGGCGGACATCTTCAAGCGGCACATCCTGGCGGAGGATTTCAGCCTCTATTTGCACCGGCCGACGGCGACCGACCCCAGCCTGGCCCCACCGGGCTGCGACGCGTTCTACGTGCTCTCGCCGGTGCCGCATCTGGCGAGCGGCACCGACTGGGCTGTGACGGCCGAGGCCTACCGGCAGGCCATCGCCCGCGAGTTGGGCCGCACAATGCTGCCGGATCTCGAAACCGAGATCGCGACCTCCCGCGTGATGACCCCACAGGATTTCCAGGACCGCCTGCTATCCCATCGGGGAGCGGCCTTCGGCATGGAGCCGCGCCTGACGCAAAGCGCATGGTTCCGCCCGCATAATAAAAGCGAGGATATCGACCGGTTATACCTCGTAGGCGCCGGCACCCACCCCGGCGCCGGGCTGCCGGGCGTGCTGTGCTCGGCCAAGGTGTTGGACCGCTTGGTGCCGATGGTCGCGCGCCCTGGCTGATCGGCCCTGCCATAGAGCGGCCCAGCGTGTTCGCCGCGCGGAGGCCTGCCGCGTCAGCCCTCCTTGGCCGCGTAGGCGACGCACCAGCCATTCGGGTTGATCACCCCCGCCACGATCGCGCAGGCGTTCGGCGGCTGCCACTGCGCGCATAGGCTGCACTTGGCCCCGTCCTTCGGCATGTTCTGGTATTGCACCAGCTCCTGGGCGATCTTCTGGTCCTGCGCCCGCACCGCGCCGGCGGCCACCACGCCGCCGGCCAGGACCGCGGCGCCGGCCCGCAGAACCCCACGGCGAGACCCTATCTTGCTGCTGAACTCACCCATGCTTGCCTCCCTTGTGGCGGGCCTGAACCCGATCCGTGATACCAAATGACCGAAACCGCTGTGCGGCGCCTAGGTTCCGGGAACGCGCCACGTCATGCCACCCGCCTCAGGCTCAGCTCCGACCAGATCGCCGACAAGGACGCGACAAGGTGGGCGATGTCCGCCGAGGTGTGCAGCGGACCCGGCGTGATGCGCAGCCGCTCCGTGCCGCGCGGGACGGTCGGGTAGTTGATCGGCTGGATGTAAACGTCGTACTGGTCCAGCAGCCGGTCGCTGATGTGCTTGCACAGGGCGGCATCGCCCACCATCACCGGCACGATATGGCTCGGGTTGTCCTGGTGCGGCACCCCGGCCGCATCCAGCGCCGCACGCAACTCCGCCACACGGCGCTGCTGACCGTCCCGCTCGGCGGAACTCGCCTTCAAATGCCGTATGCTGGCCAGTGCCCCGGCGCATACCGCGGGCGGGAGCGCCGTGGTGAAGATGAAGCCGGACGCGAAGCTGCGCACGAAGTCGACCATGACGGCAGAGCCGGCGATGTAGCCGCCCACCACGCCAAAGCCCTTGGCCAGCGTGCCCTCCATGACGGTGATACGGTGCGCCAGGCCCTCCCGCTCCGCGATGCCGCCGCCCCGTGGGCCATACAGGCCGACGGCATGGACCTCGTCGAGATAGGTGATGGCGCCATGCTTCTCCGCCACGTCGCAGATCTCGGCGACCGGCGCGATGTCGCCGTCCATGGAATAGATGCTCTCGAACACGACCATCTTCGGCCGTTCTGGGTCGAGCCGTGCGAGCTTGCGGTCGAGGTCCTCCGGGTCGTTGTGCCCGAATACCATCTTCTCCGCCCGGCTATGCCGGATGCCCTCGATCATGGAGGCGTGGTTCAGCGCATCCGACAGCACGACGCAGCCCGGTAGCCGCGCGCCCAGCGTACTCAGCGCCGCCCAGTTCGACATGTATCCAGAATTGAACAGCAGCGCGCTCTCGGCCTGGTGGAGGTCGGCGATCTCCTCCTCGAGCATGACGTGGTAGTGGTTGGTACCGGCAATGTTGCGGGTGCCGCCGGCGCCGGCGCCGCACTTATCGAGCGCTTCGTGCATGGCCTCCAGCACCGTGGGGTGCTGGCCCATGCCGAGGTAGTCGTTCGAGCACCAGACCGTCACGTCCCGGTGTCCGCGGTCGCGCATGTGCACCGCGGCCGGAAAGGCCCCAGCGGTGCGTTGCAGGTCGGCGAACACCCGGTAGTTGCCGCCTTGCCGCAAACCGTCGAGCTCGCGGCGGAAGAACCGATCGTAGTCCATCAACGACTCCAAAACAGGGTTAGAGGATTGCCGTAGCGGCGGATCGCGGGCGCTCGGTCTTCCGTGCCGCCGGCCGCCGGAGCGTCAGCACCCAGCTCCACAGCTTGGCGAACGGGATCGGCAGGATGAGCATCCAGTGCTCGATCACCGCGAGCGTCAGCATGGTGATCACAAAGGTGAGCCCGGTCGCCGCGGCCTCGGTGACGCCGGGGACAGCGGCGCGCTGCACCAACATGGCAATCAACGCGGTACCCACCGTCACCGAAACCGGAAAGAGCGCATTCATCGGGCGGCGCCGCAAATAGCTCTTCAAGTAGCCCAAATGGGCTGGGATGAACTCCTCGCCAAGGTTCAGCACACCGAGAAAGAAATTGAGCTTGGCGCTCTGCCGCATGCCCCACAGCACGAGGAAGGTCCAGGCGCCGACCTGGTTCACGGCGCCCCAGGTGCTGCAGACCACCACAGCGGCGGTCGCGATGATGGCGAGCTCATGATACAGGCAGGCATTCACGCCGTGCTTGAACCGCTGCCACTCGCTCCCGCCCGGCGGGCTGCCGATGCGGCGCGGGCCGGTCACGTAGCCCATGAAGAAGCCCATCTCCTGCCAGCCCCAAGCCAGCACGGCCCAGGTGAAGGCGGCATAGGCGCCCCAGGCCGACCCGTCCGCCGCGGTGGCGGCGACCTGCCACAACGCCACGCCGAACAACACGGTCCCGGCCGACATGCTCCAGCGGAAGGTGCGCGGATGCAGGTTGTCCAGCCAGATGATCAGCCCGGTGCTGAACCACCAGACGAACAGCGCATAGCAGACCGGGCCGGCCCAGGGAGGCATGGCAGCCGTACGCTACCAGGCCGGGGCAAGCCGGACATGCTCCGGCATGGTGTTGCCCTTGGTCGGGATCAAATAAAGGCGCGCGAACGTCGCCGCTGCCGCGACGGTCAGTCCAGCGCCTTTGATCCGGCCCAGCACGCCGCCCTGCTGCCGTGCCGCACGCTTCGCCGCCGTGATCCGCCGCAGCCGGTCGAGGCTCCCGGCAAAGGCCGGATGGTCGAGGTCGAGGGAGACCGGGAACACTTGCTTGCAAATCTCGGTCGTGGTGCGGAACACCGTCATGTCGTACTGCGTGGGATCGACGCCGAGCGCCGCATGGAACACCGGGCGCGCGTGGTCGCGGACGTACATCGTCGCGAACACGGCGTTGAGGAAGAACCGTATCCAGAGCTTGTTCACGCCCCTCAGCAGCCTCGGGTCGGCGCGCATCAGCAGCGCGAACGCCTCGCCGTGGCGGAACTCGTCGGCGCACCACTGCTCGAACCATTGGAAGATCGGGTGGAACATGCGGTCCGGGTTGCGCTCCAAATGGCGGTAGATGGTGATGTAGCGGGCGTAGCCGATCTTCTCGGACAGGTAGGTCGCGTAGAAGACGAACTTGGGTTGGAAATAGGTGTATTTCTTGGCCTTCGTCAGAAAGCTCAGATCGACGCCGACGCCGAAATCCTTCAGCGTGTCGTTGATGAACCCGGCGTGCCGCGCCTCGTCCCGGGTCATGAAGTTGAACAGGTCATGGATGTCGCCGTCCTTGATGCGCTTCTTGATCTCGGCATACAGCACGCAGCCGGAGAACTCGGCGGTGACGGAGCTGACCAGGAACTCCAGGAACTCGGTCCGCAGGTCGTCCGGCAGGCCGGAGAAGTCCTGGTCGAAGACGTCGGTCCGGATGAAATGGCCCTTGTTGGTATCCGCCCGCAGCTCGGCGATGAGGCCGTCCCACTCCCGGCGGACGCCGCTCACGTCGATGCGCTCCATGGCGGCGAAGTCGGTGGTGTAGAACCGCGGGCTGAGGACCGTGTCCTCCTGCGCGTGCCGCGTGGACTCGTTCGGCGCGGTGCGTGGCACGGCCTGCGTGACCTGGTTCATGGCGTCTCCTTGGGCAGAAAGCCGACCTCATAAAGCTCGGTCAGCTCGAACATTGCCGTCACGTAGGTCCAGGCACGCTGGAGTGGGTTGGCGCGGGTCACGGTGGCGGGAAGCTGGCAGACCAGCCGCTCGCCGAACCCGACGAGGGGCGCGCCGTGCAGCTCCACGACGTCGCCGGGCCGGATGTCGATGCCGTCCGGAACCGCGTGGGCGTGGAAGCTGACCGGGGTCTGCTCGATGTCTACGTCGCAGTGGATTTGCACCAGGCGACTCATGGCGCGGCCTCTGCGGTCAGCAGGCGGGCGAACACGGTGGTGTTCATCGGGCCGAATGCCGAAAGCTCGACATGGCGCGTGGTGGCCGGGTCGTCGAGGGTGAGGCGGCCGTCGGCCCAGGCCGTCAGCCGGAACGGCGCCCCGGAGCCGATGCCTTCCGCTTTCCGGGTGCGCGCGAGGCCACGCAGCGTGCCGCGAAGGAAGCCCTGCTCGCCGTGCAGCACCTCGATCGGCTGGTCGTCCCCGGCCAGCCGCACGATGACGGAGCCGTCCGTCCCGTCCTCGAACCGGAGGTCCCGGGCGGCGGCCACCGGACCTGGCGGCACCATCGAATGGGGATTCAGGCGGCCGGCCGCTGCCGCCACGATCGACAAGCCGACCATGGCAATCGCGCCGAGCACGATGGGCTGGGGAAGAACCGGGGCGGGTTTGGGCACGACGCGTCTCCTTGTTCAGGCCGGGACGGCTTGATGCTTTCCCTGCACGGTCGCCGGCTGGTCCGCCAGGGCCGGCGCCGCCATGTCCGCCGATGCGGCCAAGGCACGGGCCAGCAACTGCCCAACACGGACAGCCTCCGGAATGGCCCGCAGGGTAGGCTCCGTGCGCGCCATCCGCCACGGCCGGGCATGCGGCCATAGTATGAGATAAGCTAGCCGGTCCGCCCCGGCCAGCAAGAGGGAAATGTCGCCGGAACCGTCCCGCGCGACCTTCAGGGCGGCCGAGTCGATTTTGCCATATGGAAGGTTGATGGTCATGGGCAGGGCGAGGCCCAGCCGGATCACCACCCGTTCGCTCGTGATGGTGTAGGTCGTGGTCCGCCCGACCAGCCAGGCATACAGCGCGATGATCGCGATCGGCACTGCCGCCATCGCCAGCAGCCGCACCGTGGACAGCGCGACCTGCACGGCCGGCTCGCCTCCCATGACGGCCGCAACGACGCACCAGCAGATGATGGCGGCGAAATAGAGCGCGATGCCGCGCACATGGAACACGTTCCGCGCCATGGCCCGCCACTCCGGCGCGCCCTGCCAAATCAGGCGCTCGCCTTTCGGCAGGTGCTCCGGCAGCCCGCGGGGCGGCAGGGTGGCGGGATCGAAGGGGGCCGTTGCGAAGGCGCGGCTCATAGCATCGGCTCCTGCCGCCTGGCGGTGGCGTACATCAGGCCGCCGCCGTAGTACGCCATGATCTTCTCCTCTTCGAGCATGGTGACCGTCTCGTTGTCGCGGGTCTTCGGCACCGCAGCGAACTGCTCGGCCAGGATCGTGTTGTTCCGGACCTGGCGCAGCTTGGGCTTCATGGTCATGAAGTTCATCGGCAACAGCACGCGGCCGGTGCCGGCAGGCGGAGCCAGCTCGACCTCGAGGTAGCGGATCACGACCTCGGACCGGTCGATCCAGGCGTCCACCACGGTCCCGGCCTGCACGCCGTCGAGCCCAAGGACCGCCATGCCGAGCACCTTCGGGTCCTCCCATGCGAGGAAGAAGTCCGGCACGGTGCGCAATGGCACGATCTTCGGCCCATGGTCGTCGAAGCAGTGGTCCGGCACGTCCGCCCGGTGCTGCGCCCAGGCGCCGGGGCCCATGCCGCTCAGCATGGGGTCGCCTGTGGGCGCCAGCGGCGCGCCGGGCCAGGCGGCGATGGGCCTGCCGTTCACCACGTCCGCCGGCTCGGCCCGGGGCACGAGGACGACGGACCCGTCGGACTGGATGAAGCCCTTGGGCCCAGGCACGAACGGGAAGCCCTCAACCTTCGCTTGGCCGACCCGCTCGTCGATCAGCGGATAGCCTTCCCGCTTGTTCTCGCGGTGCAGGTAGTAGATCAGCCCAGCGAAAAATACCCAGAACGCGTAGAGCGTCAGCTGGGCAACGTCGATATAGCTGGTGATGGCGCCGGTTTGCATCGTGGGACCTCAGCAGGGTTGCGCAGTGGCAGGCAGCCGTCCGGGTGCCGCGTCCCGGACGAGGGGTCCGACCGCAACGAGCGTCGCGAACAGCAACCCGAGTTCGATGGTGTAGACGACGACATATCCGGTCGCCGGATGGACGAGCGTGATGCCGAGCAGGCCGCGGTCGGCCAGCATCGCCGCACCGTCCCGGATCAGCCCGCCCGCGGCCACGGCCGACCCGGCGGCCGTGGCCTGCACCGCGCCCCAGATGCCGAGCGTGAGCCCGGCATGTCCCCGCTCCGCCCCGGCCATCGCCGCCGTCAAGGTGCAGTGCGCGAACAGCCCAGCGCCCAGCCCAATCAGCACCACGCCGGCGGCGAACAGCGAGGATGAGGCGAATGGGGCGGCGAAGATGACGGAGGTGAACGCCACGAGCCCCGTCAGCGCGCCGACCCCCGCGAGCCGGTAAGGGTCGGTGCCCCGGCCGAGCAGGACGGCCGCGACGGTAAAGCCGATCACTCCGCCGATGGCCAGCAGCGCCGTCATGGCCGTGGTGGCGCCGACCGGCAGCCCGAGCACGCGGCCGCCGTACGGCTCCAGCAGGATATCCTGCATGCTGAACGCCACGGTCCCCAGGCCTAGCGCCGCAAGCCGCCGCTTGGCCTGGCCGCCCTGGCTGAACCGGCGCCAGGTATCGCGAAAGCTGTGCTGGCATTCCCCGCGGGTGCGGGCGGGATCGCGTGCCTCCTGCTTCCACAGCGCCACGGCGTTCAGCGCCATGGTGGCCACCGCCGAGCCCTGCACCACCTGGATCAGCCGGAGCTCGCTGAATGGCGACAGGATCGCCCCGAACAGCAGCGCGCTCGCGATCATGCCCAGCAGCAGCATGATGCACAGCAGCGCCACGACCTTCGGCTGGCTGTCAGTCGGCGCCAGGTCCGTGGCGAGCGCCAGGCCCACCGTCTGCGTCGTATGCAGCCCGGCGCCGACCAGCAGGAATGCGAGCGCCGCTGCCGCCTGCCCGATCCAGGCCGGCCCCGTCGTATCCCCGGACAGCAGGATCAAGGCAAACGGCATGATCGACAGCCCGCCGAACTGCAGCAGGGTGCCGAACCAAAGATACGGCACCCGGCGCCAGCCCAGCACGGAGCGGTGCGTATCCGACTTGAAGCCCACGAAGGCACGGAGCGGGGCGAACACCAAAGGCAAGGCGACCATGACCGCTACCAGCCAGGCCGGCACACCCAGCTCCACGATCATGACCCGGTTCAAGGTGCCGATCAGCAGCACCACGGCCATGCCGACCGTGACCTGGAACAGCGAAAGCCGCAACAGCCGGCCCATCGGCAGCTCGGTGGAGGTGGCATCGGCGAACGGCAGGAATCCCGGGCCGATCTGGCCCCAGCCGCGGATGGCTGCGCTGTTGAGTGCCCGCAGCTTCATGGCCGCACGAGCTCCAGCGCCTGCGACGTATAGAAGCCGCTGGCGATGCGTTGCGTGCGCCCGGTGCGCCAGCCGGCGAGCGTCGGGTCGGCCTGGAGCAGGCGCGTGATGGCGCTGGGGGTCACGGGCTCGATGGCGGGCGCGCGGTCGCCGCGGGGGAACAGGCGGCCGGCCGCGTGCATGACGGACAGCAGCGGCGTGCGGGGCGCGAAGGTGAACAGCACGGACGCACCGGCGTTGGCGGCGAGGCCGGCGACGACCCGGGCCATGTCGGGCGCCCGGTAATGGATCAGGCTGTCCATCCCGACGATGTGGTCGAAGCGGCCGAGCCCGGGGTCCACCATGTCGCCGGTGCGGAACGTGATGCGGCCCGCCACGTCCGCCGGGGTGCGGTCCTGGGCCAGGGCCACCAGGGTCTCGGCGAGGTCGATCGCCACCACCTCGGCGCCGCGCCGGGCCGCCTCGACGGCGAGTGCCCCGGTGCCGCAACCAGCGTCCAGTAGGCGCGCCCCATGCAGGTCGGCTGGCAGCCAGGACAGCAGGGTGGCGCGCATGCGGTCCCGTCCCGCGCGGACGGTGGCGCGGATGCCGCTGACCGGCGCGTCGGAGGTCAGCCGGGACCAGGCCTCGGCGGCCGTACGGTCGAAGTAGGTTTCGAGCTGGCCGCGGCGGGCAAGGTAGGTAGCAGTCTGCATCCTAGTCGTATCCGAGCAGGTCGAAGATGTCCCGGTCGCGCATCGATTGGCCGGTCAACGGCTCCGTGCCGGCCCACAGCGACGCGGCCAGGCGGAGGTATTCGAGCTTCACCGCCTCCAGCTCCGGCGAGCTTTCCATCTCGAACAGCGTGGATTTCTTCAGGCGCGAGCGGCGGATCACGTCGAGGTCGGGGAAGTGCGCCAGGGTCGAGAGGCCGGCCGCGTTGTTGTAGCGGTCGATCTGGTCCGTCGCCGCGCTGCGGTTGGCGATTACGCCGCCCAGCCGCACGTTGTAGTTCTTCGCCTTGGCCTGGATCGCCGCGACGATGCGGTTCATGGCGAAGATGCTGTCGAAGTCGTTGGCCGTCACGATCAGCGCGCGGTCCGCGTGCTGCAGCGGTGAGGCGAAGCCGCCGCACACCACGTCCCCCAGCACGTCGAAGATCACGACGTCGGTCTCTTCCAGCAAGTGGTGCTCCTTGAGCAGCTTTACCGTCTGGCCGACCACGTAGCCGCCGCAGCCGGTGCCGGCTGGCGGCCCGCCAGCCTCGACGCACATGACGCCGTTATAGCCGGGGAACACGAAGTCCTCGACGCGCAGCTCCTCCGAGTGGAAATTGACGCTCTCCAGCACGTCGATCACCGTCGGCAGCAGCTGCTTCGTCAGCGTGAACGTGCTGTCGTGCTTCGGATCGCAGCCGATCTGCAGCACCCGCTTGCCGAGCTTGCTGAACGCGGCGGATAGGTTGGAGCTGGTCGTGCTCTTGCCGATGCCGCCCTTGCCATAGACCGCGAACACCTTGGCGGTGCCGATCTTGAGGTTCGGGTCGAGCTGCACCTGCACGCTGCCATCCCCGTCGCCGGGGCCAACTTTGTTGCGGACGGGATAGGGCAGGGTTGCGACAGTCATGCGGCCAACTCCACTTCGACGCCTTCGAGGCGGTCCTCCAGGTCCTCGCTGGCCCGGCGCAGTGCGTCGAGCGTGGCGGGGTCCGGGGACCAGTATTTGCGTTCGGTCGATTCGATCAGGCGATTCACGATCTTCGACGACGCCTTCGGGTTGAGCGCCGCCAGCCGCTCCCGCATGTCCTCGTCCAGCACATACGTCTCGGCGAGCTGCTGATAGACCCAGGGGCTGACCTCCCCCGTGGTCGCGGACCAGCCCAGCGTGTTGGTCACGTGCGCCTCGATCTCGCGCACGCCCTCATAGCCGTGCTTCAGCAGGCCCTCGTACCATTTCGGATTCAGCGCCCGGGTCCGCGTCTCCAGCGACACCTGCTCCGATAAGGTGCGGACCATGCCGTCGCCCCGGGTCTGGTCGCCGATGTAGACCGTGGCCGCCGTGCCGCCCCGCGCGCGCCGCACCGCCCGGGTGATGCCGCCCAGCGTGTCGAAGTAGTGGTCGACGGTCGTGACGCCGAGCTCGATGCTGTCGAGGTTCTGATAGGTCACGTCGACGCTCGCCAGCACGTGGCCCAGCACCGCGTTCTGCCGCTCCGGCCGGCCGCTCACGCCATAGGCGAAGCCCTTGCGGCTGATGTAGGCGTCCGCCAGCTCGTCCTCGTCGTCCCACGCGCCGCTGCCGACCAGCGAGTTGACGTTGGCGCCATAGGCGCCGTCGGCGTTGCCGAACACCCGCAGCGCCGCCTGCTCGATCGTGCCGCCGTGCTCGGCCTGGAAGGCGAGCGCGTGCTTACGGACAAAGTTCTGCTCCGATGGCTCGTCGGCGCTGGCCGCGAGCAGCGCCGCCTCCGCGAGCAGCTTGGTCTGCAGCGGCAGCAGGTCGCGGAAGATCCCGGACAGTGTGATGACCACGTCGATGCGCGGACGCCCCAGGCCATCCAGCGGCAGCAGCTTGGCGCCCGTCAGGCGGCCATAGCTGTCGAAACGCGGCTCGGCGCCCAGGAGCCACAGCGCCTGGGCGATCGGGCCGCCCTCGGTCTTCAGGTTGTCGGTGCCCCAAAGCACCATGGCGATGGTCTCGGGCAGCCCGTTGCCGTCGGCCGCATGCCGGGCCAGCAGCCGGGCGGCCTGCCGGGCGCCGTCCTGCACGGCGAAGGTGCTCGGCAGGCGGAACGGGTCGAAGCCGTGCAGGTTGCGGCCCGTGGGCAGCACCGCGGTGGTGCGCAGCAGGTCACCGCCCGGCGCCGGCCGCACGTAGCCGCCGTCCAGCGCGTGCATGACGGCGGGCAGCTCGTGGTCCTCCGCCAGCAACGCGTCGAGACGGGCGCGCTCGACAGGCTCAGTCACCCCGGCGGCGTCCAGCATCTCCATCCGTTCCGGCGCCGAGGGCGGCTGGCCGATGATGTGCAGGCCGTGCGGGATCAGCGTGTATTCCAGCTCCAGCAACGCCGCGCCGAGCCGGATGATCTCGGCCTCCACGGCGTCCCACGCCGGTTCCGGCTGGGCGAGGTCCACCGCCGCCGCCTGGGCCTGCACCAAGCCTGCGAGCTGGTCGCGCTGCTCGGGCTCCACATCCGGATCGAGCCCGCGCCAGCGGTCGAGCGAGGACTTCAGCTCCAGGAGCCCACGATACAGCCCGGCATGCGCCACGGGCGGGGTCAGATAGCTGATCAGCACCGCGTTGGCCCGGCGCTTGGCGATCATGCCCTCGGACGGGTTGTTGGACGCATACAGGTTGAAGTTCGGCAGGTGCCCGATCAGCCGGTCCGGCCAGCACTCGGCGGACAGCCCGGCCTGCTTGCCCGGCATGAACTCCAGCGCGCCATGCGTGCCGAAATGCAGCACCGCGTGGGCGCCGAAGCCGTCGCGGAGCCAGCGGTAGAACGCGCTGAACGCGTGCGTCGGCGCAAAGCCGCGCTCGAACAGCAGGCGCATCGGGTCGCCCTCGTAGCCGAACGCGGGCTGCAGGCCGACGAACACGTTGCCGAACTGCCGGCCCAGGACGAAAACCCCTGTCCCGTCGCTGAGCGCACGGCCAGGCGCCGGCCCCCAGCTGCGCTCGATCTCCGCCAAGTGCGGCTCGCCACGCACCATGTCGTCGACCGGCAGGGTGATAGCGACGTTCGCGTCGGTGCCGTAGCGCTCGGCGTTGCCGTGCAGCACCAAGTCGCGCAGCGCGTCCACGGTCGCCGGCACCTCGACGGTGTAGCCGCCCGCCTGCATCGCCAGCAGCGTGTTGTGCAGCGATTGGAACACTGCGAGGTAGGCGGCGGTGCCGGCGGCACCGGCGTTGGGCGGAAAGTTGAACAGCACCAGCGCCACCTTGCGCGCGGCCCGCGCGGTGCGCCGCAGCCGGACCAAGTGCGCGACGCGCCCGGCCAGGGTCGCGGCCCGCTCGGCGTGCACGACCATGTCCTTGCTGCCCGCGTCGGACGAGCGGCCGCCAAAGGTCATCGGGCACATGCCGCCGTCCAGCTCCGGCAGCGCGACCATCATCGTCGCCTCGACCGGCAAGAGCCCGCGCGGGTCTTGCTCCCACTGCTCCAGCGTCTGGAACTCGACGGGGTGCGCGGTCACGTAGGGCACGTCGAGCGCCGCCAGCGTCGCCTCGGCGGCGTGGCTGTCGTTGTAGGCGGGGCCGCCCACCAGGGAGAAGCCGGTGAGGTTCACGACGGCATCCACCGCCGCCACGCCGCTGCGCTGGAAGAACCGTTCGATGGCGGGCCGGCTGTCGAGGCCGCTGGCGAACACCGGCACGACGCGGAGGCCGCGCGCCTCCATGGCCTCGATCACGCCGTCATAGTGCGCGGCGTTGCCGGAGATCAGGTAGGAGCGGAGCAGCAGCAGCCCCACCGTGCCAGCCAGGCCGCCGCGCGGCAGCTGGTCCAGCCGCTCCACGATGCGGCCCGGCAGCTTCGGGTGGTACAGCCCGACATCCGGGTACTCCACCGGGGCGTAGCGGCCGACCAGCATGCGGACCAGGTTCGCAAGGTTCTCGTCGGAGCCGGCCAGCCAGTATTGCAAGGCGAGGAAATAGGTCCGCACGTCCTGCGCGGTGCCGGGGATGAACTTCATCAGCTTTGGCAGGCGGCGCAGCATCTTCATCTGGCCCTGGCCGCTGGACGCCGCGGCGCCGCCGGGCTTGCCGCGAAGGCGCTTCAGCATGGCGATCGCGCCGGTCGCCTCCTGCGACATGTCGAAGCGGCCGAGCTTGGTCATCTTGGTGACCTCGCCCGCACTCATGCAGCAGAGCATGGCGTCGCAGTGCTCGCGCCGCGCTGCGAGCGCCGGCTGGACGGCGCGGATGTGGTCCTCGAGGAACAGCATCGTGGCGACCACGATGTCGCCCTGCGCGATGTCGGCCTGGCACTCGGCCAGCGCCGTCGAGTCCGATCCCCACTCGTCGGCGGCGTGCACGGCGATGGTGAGGCCCGGGAGCTCACGCTGCAGCGTCCGCTCGGCGCGGGCGATGGCGCTGGACAGGTGGCTGTCCATGGTGACCAGCACGACCCTCGTCGGGACGACGCCGGGGTCCAGGGCAAGTCGGGATACGCTATCGGCCATAATGCGCCTTTGCGTCGTAGAGGGTGTCGACCGTGATGGTGGCCAGGCCGCGCTCCTCGGCGAAGCGCTCGGTGTTGCGCCGGGCCTTGCCGCGCACGAAGAAGGGGATTTTCCCGACCTCCTTCTCGGCTTCCGGCGCCCAAGTCGCGGGCCCGGCGACAGGCGCCGGCTCCGGCATCGTCTGGGCGGCTTGGCCGAGATGCGAGGGCGCGGCGTCGCCGTGGAACTCGAAATCGCCGCGAAACATGCCGATCAGGTGCTCCTCCAGCCCCATCATCAGCGGATGCACCCAGGTGTCGAACAGCACGTTGGCGCCCTCGAACCCCATCTGCGGGGAGAAGCGGGCCGGGAAGTCCTGCACGTGCACCGGGGCCGAGATGACGGCGCAGGGCACGCCCAGGCGCTTGGCGATGTGCCGCTCCATCTGCGTGCCGAGCACAAGGTCCGGCTGCAGTCCCGTCACCGTCGTTTCAACCTCCAGGTAGTCGTCGGTGATCAGCGCCTCGACGCCATAGAGCTTGGCGGCCTCCCGGACCTCGCGGCCGAACTCGCGGCTGTAGGTGCCGAGCCCCACGACGGTAAAGCCGAGCTCGTCCCGGGCGACGCGGGCGGCGGCGATGGCGTGGGACGCGTCGCCGAACACGAACACGCGCTTGTTCGTCAGGTAGTTGCTGTCCACCGACCGCGCATACCAGGGCATGCGGGACGGCGCCCCGGCGAGCACGGGCGCCGGGTCGACGCCGGCGAGGGCAGCGACCTCGGCGATGAAGTCGCGGGTGGCGCCGATGCCGATCGGCACCGTCCGCGTCGCGGGCTGCCCGAAGGTGCGGGTGAGCCACGACGCCGCCTGCCCGGCGACCTCCGGATACAGCACGACGTTGAAATCGGCGTCCCCGAGCCGCGCGAGGTCTGCGGGCGTGGCGCCGAGCGGGGCCACGACGTTCACCTCGACGCCCATGCGCCCGAGCAGGCCGGCGATCTCCGCCACGTCGTCGCGATGCCGGAAACCGAGCGCCGCCGGTCCCAGCACGTTGCAGCGCGGCCGGGCACCCGGGGCGCGATCCGGCCGCGGCGTGCCCGGCGCCGGCGCCGCCGGCCCGGCGCAGGCGCGGACCAGCTGATAGAAGGTCTCCGCCGCGCCCCAATTCTCTTTCTTCTGGTAGGCCGGCAGCTCCAGCGCCACCACGGGCACCGGCAGGCCCAATGCGCGCGCCAGGCCGCCCGGGTCGTCCTGGATCAGCTCCGCCGTGCAGCTGGCGCCCACCAGCAGGCAGTCCGGCTGGAAGCGCGCATACGCGTCGCGCGCGGCGGTCTTGAACAGCTCGGCCGTGTCGCCGCCGAGGTCGCGGGCCTGGAACGTCGTGTAGGTGACGGGCGGGCGCTTCGGCAGCCGCTCGATCATGGTGAACAGCAGGTCCGCGTAGGTATCGCCCTGCGGCGCATGCAGCACGTAGTGCACGCCCTCCATCGCGGTGGCGATGCGCATGGCGCCGACGTGGGGCGGGCCTTCATAGGTCCAGAGGGTGAGCTGCATCCCGCTAGACCCGCAGCCGGGCGCGGCGCACGAGCGGGCGGGCGAACAGCTCGGCGAGGTCGGCGGCCTGCTCGTAGCCCTGGATCGGGGTGAACAGCAGCTCGATCGACCACTTGGTGCTGATGCCCTCGGCCTCGAGCGGGTTGGCGAGGCCGAGGCCGCAGACCACGATGTCCGGCGCGGCGGCGCGGCAGCGGTCGAGCTGGCGCTCCACGTCCTGGCCCTCGCTGAGCGCCGTGCCGGCCGGCAGCAGCTCCAGCTCCTCGGCGAGGTGCTGGCGGTGCAGATAGGGCGTTCCGACCTCGGTCAGGCGCATCCCCATCTCTCGCGACAGGAAGCGGGCGAGCGGAATTTCGAGCTGGCTGTCCGGGAAGAAGAACACCCGCTTGCCGTCGAGCTCCGCCCGGTGCCGGTCGAGCGCACCCTGGGCGCGGACGACGGCGGGGCCGGTCACGGCGGCGAAATGCCCGGCGGACACGCCCCAGGCAGTCGCGGCGGCCTGCAGCCAGGCCGTGGTGCCCTCGATGCCCAGCGGGAACGGCGCGGGCAGCCGCGTGGCGCCCCGTGCCTCCAGCGCGCGGGCGGTATCGGCCAGGAAAGGCTGCGCCAGCAGGTAAAGCGTGTCCGGCCCGACCGGAGGCAGGTCGGTGGCGCTGCGGGGCGGCAGGAAACGGACGTCCGTCACGCCGAGGCTGGACAGCAACCGGCCAAGCTGGTCCTCGACCACCTCGGCCAGGGCGCCGACGACGAGCAGCGAACGGCTCGCCGCGCGGGGCAGGATGGGCACCAGGGCGGCGAGGCAGGCGTCCTCTCCCTGGGTGAACGTCGTCTCGATGCCGCTGCCGCTGTAGTTCAGCACGCGGACTTGCGGCATGTGCGTGGCGGAAAGCCGCTGCGCGGCGCGGGACAGGTCGAGCTTGATGACCTCGGACGGGCAGGAGCCGACCAGGAACAGCAGGCGGATCTCCGGGCGGCGGGCGAGCAGCTGGTCCACCACGCGATCCAGCTCGTCATTGGCGTCCGCCAGGCCCGCCAGGTCCCGCTCATCGATGATGGCGGTGGCAAAGCGGGGCTCGGCGAAGATCATGACGCCGGCGGCGCTCTGGATCAGGTGGGCGCAGGTGCGGGAGCCGACGACCAGGAAGAACGCGTCCTGGATCTTCCGGTGCAGCCAGATGATGCCGGTAAGGCCGCAGAATACCTCGCGCTGGCCGCGTTCGCGCAGCACCGGCGCCTCGCCGCAGCCACTCCGTATGATGGCCGCAGCGCTCACGAGCTCAGGCCCAATCCGGCGGGATGCCAGCCTTCGCCCTCACGCCGGGCGGCGCGCAGCTTGAGGACGAACTGCCCGGCGTTGAGCACGTACGTGGCATAGGCCGCCAGCGCCAGCAGCATCAAAGCGTGCGTGTCAAGCGCACCA
>JAABUT010002303.1_pt1 | contig 18806 bp, 17 predicted proteins | sample 5559281 | NCBI WGS metagenome assembly JAABUT01 (sample SAMN10711880, study PRJNA513359) | rock metagenome | isolation source: Antarctica rocks | place: Antarctica: Victoria Land, Ricker Hills nord | collected 2016-01-04 | reverse complement strand
TAAAAGGCATCAATACTTTTGATGTTTACCGTTCTAAAGGCGGTTATGCCGCTGTAGAAAAAGCTTTGAAAACACTTTCGCCAGAAGAAATTGTGGAGGAAGTAAAAAAATCCGGGTTACGTGGTCGTGGTGGTGCAGGTTTTCCTACGGGGATGAAATGGAGCTTTCTGGCCAAACCCGAAGGCGTTCCGCGTTATTTGGTTTGCAATGCGGATGAATCTGAACCGGGAACTTTTAAAGACCGCTTTTTGATGACTAAAATTCCGCATTTGTTAATTGAAGGAATGATCATCGGAAGTTTTGCATTAGGCGCAAAAACTTCTTACATCTACGTTCGTGGGGAAATGATGCCGCAAATCCGTATCCTGGAAAAAGCAATTGCTGAAGCCAGAAATGCAGGATTTCTCGGAAAAAACATATTAGGAACTGGTTACGATCTGGAATTATACGTTCAGCCTGGCGGAGGTGCTTACATCTGTGGAGAAGAAACTGCTTTAATTGAGTCTTTGGAAGGAAAGCGGGGCAATCCGCGGATCAAACCTCCTTTTCCGGCTATTGCTGGATTGTGGGGCTGCCCAACGGTTATAAACAATGTAGAATCAATAGCTGCTGTTGTGCCGATCATCCGGGATGGCGGAGAAGAATATTCAAAAATCGGTATTGGCAGGAGTACCGGGACTAAACTAATTTCAGCTTCAGGAAATATTGTAAAACCAGGGATTTATGAAATTGAACTGGGCGTACCTGTTGAAGAATTTATTTATTCTGATGAATATTGCGGAGGCATAACCAATGGTAAACGCTTAAAAGCAGTTGTTGCAGGTGGTTCATCTGTGCCAATTTTGCCGGCTAATCTCATCACTAAAACCATTAACGGGGAAGCACGGCTGATGAGTTACGAATCTTTGTCTGACGGTGGTTTTGCCACTGGTTCTATGATGGGTTCCGGTGGTTTTATTGCTTTTGATGAAGATCAATGCATCGTTAGAAATACTTGGAACTTTGCCCGTTTTTATCATCATGAAAGCTGCGGACAATGTTCACCATGCCGCGAAGGAACCGGCTGGATGGAAAAAGTTTTGCATCGTTTGGAATATGGACATGGAAAACTGAGTGATATAGATCTGTTAGTAGATGTATCTAAAAAAATAGAAGGAAATACGATTTGCCCGTTAGGTGATGCGGCAGCGTGGCCGGTTGCCAGTGCCATCCGTCATTTCAGGGATGAATTTGAATGGCATGTTACCGAGCCTCGGGTAAGTTTAGAGCGGAATTATGGTTTGGCACATTATGCTGATCCTTTGCCAAAACCAGAACCTGTTGCAGTATAAAAAATAGGTGATAAAAGAAGCATCAGTATTAATACTTCTTTTATCGCACAAAATAAATACTTGAATTTAAGTTTTGATTGGATAAAATGCCAGAAGAACAACTTGTTAAAGTTAATATAGACGGAATACCGGTTGAAGTAAGTGCCGGTACAACCATCCTCAATGCCGCAAGGCAAATTGGTGGGGATATTGTGCCGCCTGCCATGTGTTACTATTCCAAATTATCGGGTAGTGGTGGTAAATGCCGTACGTGTTTGGTTAAGGTAAGCAAAGGTTCAGAAAAAGATCCGCGCCCGATGCCAAAACTCGTTGCTTCTTGCCGTACTACTGTTATGGATGGGATGGAAGTACAAAATATCACTTCCGCAGAAGTAGTTGAAGCCAGAAAAGGTATTGTAGAAATGCTGCTGATCAACCATCCGTTGGATTGTCCGATTTGCGATCAGGCTGGCGAATGCTCTTTACAGGATTTAGGTTACGAGTATGGTGCTGCAAAAACGCGTTACGAATTTGAGCGTCGGCAGTTTGAACGAATTGATATTGGTGATAAAATCCAGTTGCACATGACGCGTTGTATTTTATGTTACCGCTGTGTATTTGTGGCTGATCAAATTACCGATCATCGCATTCATGGTATTTTAAACCGCGGCGATCATTCTGAAATTTCAACATATATTCATCAGGCAGTTGATAATGATTTCTCTGGAAACGTAATTGATGTTTGTCCGGTTGGAGCTTTAACCGACAAAACTTTTCGTTTTAAAAACCGTGTTTGGTTTACTAAGCCAGTGGAAGCACATCGTGATTGCGATAAATGTTGCGGTAAAGTAACATTGTGGTACAAAGGCGACGATGTATTGCGCGTAACCGGCCGCAAAGATGTTTATGGTGAAGTAGAAGAATTTATCTGCAACACCTGCCGTTTTGATCAAAAGAAAACTGCGGATTGGATAATTGAAGGCCCACGCAATGTGGCAAATACTTCCGTCATCAGTTCAAACCATTACGGTTCTTTGCATCCGTTGCCGGTTGTAAAAAAGAATCTGGCTTTGCAGGAATCCAACAAAGAACAATTAGAACGTTTTACACGATTATAAATGGAGTTATCACTTATTGTAGAAAAATTTGTGCTGGTGGCTATCATCTTTGGCATCAGTTTAATAACAGCCATGTATTCTACTTATGCCGAGCGTAAAGTAGCTGCATTTTTGCAGGACCGGATTGGCCCGAACCGTGCCGGCCCTTTTGGTATTTTCCAGCCGATGGCTGATGGTGCCAAGATGTTTATGAAGGAAGAAATTATTCCTACACAATCCAGCGGTTTGTTATTTATTATTGGGCCTTCTTTAGCAATTTTAACAGCTTGTATCGGTTCGGCAGTAATTCCCTGGGGACAAAAATTAACCATTGGTTCAAGAGTGATTGATTTGCAGGTAACTGATATTAATGTAGGGATTCTATACATTTTCGGCGTAGTTTCTTTAGGTGTTTATGGCATCATGATTGGCGGCTGGGCATCCAACAATAAATATTCTTTGTTGGGGGCAATCCGTGCAGCATCACAAAATATCAGTTATGAGATTGCAATGGGTTTATCTATCATTGCTTTACTAATGTTAACCGGAACTTTGAGCCTGAAAGAAATTGCACAACAGCAACATGGTTTCTGGGCAAATGGCTGGTTTACCTGGAATGTTTTCCGTCAGCCATTAGGGTTTTTAATATTTATTATTTGTGCTTTTGCAGAAACCAACCGTAGTCCGTTTGATTTACCAGAATGCGAAACGGAGTTAGTTGGCGGTTATCACACCGAATATTCTTCCATGAAACTGGGTTTTTACCTGTTTGCAGAGTATATCAATATGTTTATTTCTTCGGCAGTAATGGCTACTTTATATTTTGGTGGTTATAATTTTCCGTTTATGCACCATTTGGGCTTATCAGGAAACCTCGTAACTATTCTTGGCGTAGTTGCTTTGTTTGCCAAGATAATTTTCTTCATCTTTTTCTTCATGTGGGTTCGGTGGACAATTCCGCGCTTCCGCTATGATCAATTGATGGATTTAGGCTGGAAAGTTTTAATTCCGCTTGCTATTGCAAACATTGTTTTAACGGGCATTTTTGCTACAATTTTTAAATAATCGATTAATATTAAATGGAATCATTAACCAATAAAAAGAAAGTTCTTGAAGCAAAACCACTTAACTTTTGGGAGCGTGCTTACTTGCCTGCAATTGTTCAAGGACTTTCGATCACCATAAAGCATTTTCTAAGAAAGCCGGTTACGATAAAATATCCTGAAGAAAAAAGAGAATTTTCTGAAAATTACCGTGGCCTGCACTCTTTAAAAAGAGATGAAGAAGGAAGAGAACGCTGTACCGCTTGTGGTCTGTGCGCTTTATCTTGTCCGGCTGAAGCGATTACGATGATTGCAGGCGAACGCCAGCCAGGAGAAGAAAAGTTGTACCGAGAAGAAAAATATGCAGCAGTTTACGAAATCAATATGCTACGTTGTATTTTTTGTGGTTTGTGTGAAGAAGCTTGTCCGAAAGAAGCAATTTACTTGGACGGAGATATTGTACCATCTGATTTTTTACGGAAAGATTTTATCTACGGGAAAGACAAATTAGTAGAAGCACCCTTGAATCAATAAGTTTTTTACCTTTGCCTCCATTCTTGCCTGGAGCAAAGGTACTTTATTTCAGCACATGAGTCTATTTTACTTCGTCGCATTCTTGTCCGTTTTCTTTTCACTGCTCGTGATTTTCTCCAAAAATCCGGTGCACAGTGTGCTTTATCTCATTCTTACCTTCTTCACTTTCACTATTCATTACTTTTTGCTGAATGCACAGTTTCTCGGAATTGTGAATTTTATTGTGTATATGGGAGCAATCCTGGTGCTGTTTTTATACACCTTAATGTTGATGAATCTGAATACAGAATCAGAACCGGTAAAGTCAAACCTGCTAAAAGTAATTGGCGTAATTGGTGGTGGATGTTTGTTGGTAACGCTGATTGCATCTTTAAAAATATCCGGTAATTCTGAAATGGTTATTTTGAAAGATCCAAATCTCGGTTTGGTAAAAAATTTGGGTAATGTACTATTTCATCAGTTTTTACTACCGTTTGAAGTTTCATCAATATTATTATTATCCGCGATGGTTGGTGCGGTATTACTTGCTAAAAAAGACTAATCAACAATGGAACATATCTCTAACGCCATCCAAACCATTCCGCTTAATCACTATATCATTTTAAGCACCATCATATTTTCCATTGGCGTAATCGGAGTACTTACCAGGCGTAATGCGATCGTTATTTTTATGTCGATTGAATTGATGCTGAACTCGGTAAACTTACTTTTAACTGTTTTTTCGATTTACAGAAATGATGCAGCCGGACAGGTGTTTGTGTTTTTCGTAATGGCTTTGGCAGCAGCAGAAGTAGCAGTCGGGTTGGCCATCATTGTGATGATTTATCGCAATACCAATACGATAGATATTAATGTGTTGAACCGGTTAAAATGGTAAATCTTTTAAATCAAAACGTAGCGCGTTCATGATCAGTAACTATATTTGGTTAATCCCCATACTTCCTTTAGCCGGTTTTGTCATCAATGGTTTAGGCCGCAATATTTTGCCCAAAAACCTAATCGGTTTGCTGGCAAGCTTGCTGGTTTTGATTCCTTTTGTATTGAGTGTGATGCTATTTTTAGAGGTAAAAAATTCAGGTCAGCCAATAAACGTTACTTATTTTGAATGGATAAAAGCAGGTAAATTAAGTATTCCTTTCTCTTTTTTAGTTGATCAGCTAAGTTCATTAATGCTGCTGATTATCACTGGCGTTGGATTTCTAATCCATGTTTATTCTATCGGTTATATGCACAATGATACAGGTTTTGGGAAGTATTTTGCTTACCTCAATCTGTTCATCTTCTTTATGTTGCTTTTAGTTCTTGGCTCCAATTATGTTATTTTATTTATAGGTTGGGAAGGCGTTGGGCTTTGTTCTTATCTGTTGATCGGTTTTTGGTTTAGCAATCCTGATTACGCTGATGCTGCCAAGAAAGCTTTCGTAATGAACCGGATTGGCGATCTCGGTTTCCTGATTGCTATTTTCGTCATGATGGCCACTTTCGGCAGTGCTTCTTTTAGCGATGTATTTTTGAAGGCAGCAACGCTAAAATTTGGTGATCCGACACTGGTTTTAATTACTGTTTTGTTGTTTATCGGCGCAACTGGAAAATCAGCACAAATACCACTATTTACCTGGCTGCCGGATGCAATGGCTGGCCCTACACCAGTTTCTGCTTTAATACACGCGGCAACAATGGTCACAGCCGGTATTTACATGATTGTTCGTTCCAACGTTTTGTTTACACTTGCTCCTTTTACCATGCATTTAATTGCAGTTATTGGTTTGGCAACAATTCTTCTGGCGGCTATTATTGCAGTTGCACAAACAGATATAAAGAAAGTGCTGGCTTATTCTACCGTATCCCAATTAGGTTATATGTTTTTAGGATTGGGCGTTGGTGCTTATACCGGCGCATTCTTCCATGTAATTACACATGCTTTTTTTAAGGCACTATTATTCTTATGTGCCGGTTCGGTTATCCATGCGGCAAGCGGCGAACAGGATATGCGTAATATGGGCGGTTTGCGTAAAAAACTTCCGGTTACATTTATCACTATGCTGATCGGTGCCATTGCTATTTCCGGTATTCCTCCATTTTCTGGTTTCTTTTCTAAAGATGAAATTTTAGCACATGTTTTCACCTATAGCAAAAGCATGTATATATTGGGCGTAATCGGTTCTATGTTTACTGCTTTCTACATGTTCCGATTGATCTATTTAACTTTCTTCGGAAAATTTCGGGGTACAAATGATCAGGAACATCATCTGCACGAATCGCCATTATTAATGACAGTTCCGTTAATCGTTTTAGCAGTACTTTCCATCGTTGGCGGATTTATCGGAATACCGAAAGCTTTAGGTGGAAATCACTGGCTCGAACATTATCTTTTGCCGATTTTTGCTTCTACAGCAGCACAAACTTCTGAATTTTCAATTCCCCGTAGTTTAGAGCTTACATTGATGGCTGTTTCAGTAACCAGTGCAGTTTTAGCCATTGTTTATGCTTCTGTAAAATATGGTAAAGGCAGTAATCTGCCGGTAGCAGATGGTGAAGACCGTACACCGATCAACGCTTTAGCTTATCATAAATTTTATATTGATGAATTGTATGATCTGGTTATCCGCAAACCATTAGATGTGGCTTCAAAATTCTTTTACAAAGTCATCGACCTGAAAATTATTGATGGTATTGTAAACGGCTTGGGAAGGGTTTTTATTGAGAGCAGCAAGGGCTTACGGTTGTTGCAAACAGGAAACGTTGGTTTTTATATTTTCGTTATGGTTATCGGGATTATTGCGATGATGGCTTATAGTTTATTCAGGATTTAACAGCTTGCAACATTAAATATGACGGTTATTCTACTCTTTTTACCTTTACTTGCTGCCCTGATCCTGTTGTTTTTTAAAGGTGATGCTGTAAAAAATATTGCATTAATTTTTGCACTGGCCGAACTGGTACTTGCTGCAATTATGGTTTTTGGTTTTCATGCGGATGCTACTTACCAATATGTAGTTGATTATCCATGGATTGCAAATTGGGGAATTCATTTTAAAGCGGGTGTTGACGGCATCAGTTTGATCACTGTTATACTGACAACAGTTTTAGTCCCGCTAATTATTCTCTCTACATTCAAACATAAATATAGTAATCCTTCTGCTTTCTATGCTTTGATATTGTTTATGCAGACCGGTTTACTACTGGTTTTTACAGCGATGGATGCTTTCCTATTTTACGTTGGCTGGGAAACCGCTCTGATTCCCATTTACTTCATCTGTGCTTTGTGGGGCGGAGAAAATAGGATAAAAGTCACCATCAAATTTTTTATCTATACTTTTGCCGGTTCACTTTTCATGCTTTTGGGTATCATCTATCTGTACCTGCAAACACCAGGAAAAACCTTTGATGTTCAGGCTTTTTATAATCTCAACTTTGATGCTTATCATCAGGGTTGGATTTTCTTGGCTTTTTTCATTGCTTTTGCAATCAAAATGCCAATTTTCCCTTTCCATACATGGCAGCCTGATACTTATACAACTGCACCAACAGGCGGAACGATGATGCTTTCCGGCATTATGTTGAAAATGGGAATTTATGGTGCTATCCGCTGGCTGATCCCTATTGCACCGCTTGGTTTTGCACAATGGCAAAGCACTGCAATTATACTTTCCGTTATCGGGATTGTTTATGCTTCACTCATTGCTTTCAACCAAAAAGATGGAAAACGTTTAATCGCTTATTCATCAATTGCACACGTTGGTTTAATTGCAGCCGGAATTTTTGCCTGGAATATACAAGGGATGCAAGGTGCCGTTATCCAGATGTTAAGCCACGGAATAAATGTTGTGGGTTTATTTTTTGTGATTGATATTATCAGCAGAAACATTAATTCACGTGATATAAGTTTGATGGGTGGCATTGCAAAAAATGCGCCTTTTCTAGCTACTTCTTTTATCATCATAATTATGGGAACGGTTGCGCTGCCTTTAACCAATGGTTTTATTGGAGAGTTTTTATTAATGAACGGCATTTATCAATACAACATCTGGCTGGTTGCCATTGCAGGTTTAACCATCATTTTTAGTGCCGTTTATATGCTGCGGATGTATAAGCAAATTATGCAGGGAGAAACAAATACACTAACTGCTTCTTTTACAGATGTTTCCGGTTCAGAAAAATTAGTTTTAATCACCATCTGTACATTGATAATCCTGATCGGGGTTTATCCGCAACCTTTACAACATCTTTCGGAAGCCAGCGTAAGCCAACTGATTGAGCAAGTCAACCAAAAATTAATATCAGCTAAATAATCAAATGGGTACTCTTATTTCAATCTCAGTTTTAGCGGTCATTATTTTATATTTAGGATTATACAAGCTAAACAAAGCATTGCTTCCAGTTACAGTAATCGGCCTGGTTGTAGCTGCTGGATTTGCTGTAGCACAATGGGATACGGTTGCAAAGCCAATTTACAGTGGGATGATTTTGACTGATCATTATGCTATCGCCTTTTCTGTAATCACAATTCTTTCGACTATCTTGATTATCCTGCTTTCCAAAAATTATTTTGAACGGATAAGCGAACATGTAGCAGAATATTACTCCATTATCTTATTTTCTTTAGCCGGGATTATAGTTATGGTTTCCTATCATAATTTAACAATGCTGTTTATAGGTATAGAAATTATGTCTGTATGCCTGTATATTCTTGCCGGAATTAAAAAAAGAGATTTTGCCTCGAATGAAGCTGCCTTAAAATATTTTTTGATGGGGGCTTTTTCTACTGGCTTCTTGCTGTTTGGAATTACTTTAATTTACGGAGCGTCAGGTTCTTTTGATCTCGAAGTAATTAAAAACTACGTTCTTTCAAACACACACGATATTTCATACTTGTTTTACACCGGTATTTTGTTGTTGATCGTAGGTTTATGCTTTAAAGTAGGTGCTGCACCTTTTCACTTTTGGGCACCGGATGTTTATGAAGGATCACCAACTTTAATCACTGCCTACATGGCAACAGTTGTAAAGACTGCCGGTTTTGCTGCATTCCTGCGTTTGTTTGCCATTTGCTTTGCGCCATTGGCAGATTTCTGGACTCCTTCACTGCTGATCATTACTATCATTACTTTGTTTATAGGCAATATTACAGCCTTGTATCAGCATAACTTTAAGCGGATGCTGGCTTTTTCCAGCATTTCGCACGTAGGGTATATGCTGTTTGCAATTGTTGCTTTGGGCGTAGCTTCGGCAAATGCAGTGTTTGTATATGCAACTGCTTACTCCATCGCCTCTATTATTGCTTTTGGTGTGCTGATGTTGGTTCAGCAGCAAACCGGCAACAGCAGCTTTGGTAATTTTAACGGTTTAAGTAAAAGCAATCCATTTCTGGCTTTTGTACTAACAATAGCCATGCTGTCTTTAGCAGGGATTCCTTTAACAGCAGGTTTTATCGGTAAGTTTTTTATGTTTTCCAGGGCACTATCTCAATATCAAATCTGGCTAACCGTATTTGCTGTAATTAACGCCATCATTTCCATCTTCTATTATTTTAGGGTAATTATAGCCATGTATTTCAATCATGAAGAACGGGCAGCAATCAGCATTCCCGGAAATGTAAGCTTCGTTCTTGGAATAGCCGCATTCATTACACTCCTCGTAGGCATTTACCCGGCCGTTATTTCACACCTGATTTAGCTTCCGGGCTGAACTGCATTTAAATTTAATATTTGTAGTTTTACAGACTAACATTGCTAATGAAAGAAATTTGGGAACATTTAACGAGCTTAATTGATGCGGAAGCTATCATCAGTAAGGGCGGGATTTATCTTATCTTTTTTATCGTTTTTGCTGAAACAGGCCTGTTTTTCGGCTTTTTCTTACCGGGAGATTACTTGCTGTTTTTAGCAGGTATTTTTTGCGCTACAGGTATATTAGAAGTTTCAATTTATCAATTGCTTGGTACACTTTTTATGGCAGGTATTTTAGGCAATTATGCTGGATATTGGTTTGGCTATAGTACCGGCCGGATGCTTTTTAACCGGGAAGACTCATTTTTCTTCAAAAAAAGATATGTGTACATGGCCGAAGAATTTTTTCAAAAATACGGAGGGATGGCACTTGTTTTCGGACGTTTTTTCCCCATAATTCGAACCTTTGCCCCTATATTTGCCGGAGTTGCAAAAGTTAAGTTCAAAATATTTACCCTTTACAATTTTTTAGGAAGTATGTTGTGGGTATTGCTACTTACTCTGCTTGGCTTTTTCCTCGGCAAAAAATTTCCTGGGATAATACATTATATGCCATATATTATTTTGGGGTTAATTGCTTTTACAGCTACACCTGTTATAATTGCTTATTTTAGATCAGCAAAAAACAATTCTACACAAAAAAACTTACCAACAGAATAATATAAAACTATACAAACTATGACATTAGAACATGCATGGCAAACTATTCCACCTGGTGATGCCGGTAAATCCCCGCAACGTGTTAACGCAATTATAGAAATTCCTAAAGGGTCTAAATGCAAGTACGAAATTGATAAAGATTACGGCTTGTTAAGATTAGACCGTGTGCTGTTTTCATCTGTAATGTATCCTGCAAATTATGGTTTTATCCCGATGACTTATTGTGATGATAATGACCCTTTGGATATTTTGGTGATCTGCTCGCAGGAAGTTGTGCCAATGTGTATACTGGAAGCCAAAGTAATTGGTGTAATGCACATGGTAGACAAAGGCGAAAGGGATGATAAAATTATTGCAGTTGCAGCAAATGACATGTCTGTAAATTACATTGATGATATTACTGATCTTCCTCCGCATACTGAAGCAGAAATAACCCGCTTTTTTGAGGATTATAAAAAATTGGAGCACAGTGCCTCGGTAACAGTAGAGCAGTTTGAAGGTAAAGAAGAAGCTTATCGTATCATCGAAGAAAGTATTGAGCTGTATAAAACAACGTTTCAGAAACAAAGTATTTAATGGGTCCTGATCTCGGCAACAACGACATTAACGGTTTTCACGCCTTTTTAACTGTTTTTCTGGTATTTTTAAACGGTTTCTTTGTTGCTGCCGAATTTGCAATTGTCAGGGTCAGGGCTTCACAAATTGAGATACAGGCCAAATCCGGAAGTCCTGTAGCAAAAATCACAAAGAGTATCCTTAGTCACATGGATGCTTATTTAGCGGCTACGCAATTAGGGATTACGCTCGCTTCGCTCGGCTTGGGCTGGGTTGGCGAGGAAGTGATGAGTAATATTGTGTTTAAGATATTTGGTTTTTTCCATATTACGGTTTCCGGTTCTTTTGCCTTGAATTTAGGTCATTTTCTTGCCTTTCTGGTTATTACGGTTATGCATATCGTTTTTGGTGAACTGGCACCAAAAACTTTTGCCATACAGCAGCCGGTAAAAACAAGCTTGTTTGTCGCTTTTCCTTTACGGTTTTTTTATGTGATTTTTCAGCCGTTTATTTGGCTGTTGAATGGTTTTGCAAATGCTATTTTAAAAGTTTTTGGCATCGATGCCGTTCATTCCAGTGAAGTTCACCACAGTTCGGAAGAATTACAGTATTTGCTGGATCAAGGCAAAGAAAGTGGTGCTTTGGATTCCAACGAGCATGAACTTATTAAAAATGTATTTGATTTTAATGAGCGCGTTGCCAAAAATATTATGGTTCCCAGAACCAAAATTTCCGGTGTTGAATTGCACCTCAATAAAGAAGATTTATTAAACCGCATTATTAAAGAAGGCTATTCCAGGATGCCGGTTTACGATGATACGATGGATAAAATCGTTGGTATTGTACAGGCAAAAGATATTTTGCCTTTGCTGGTCAATCAAACAGATTTTATATTGCAGGATATTATCCGTAAGCCGTATTTCATTCCCGAAACTAAAAAAATAAATGATTTGATGACGGAATTGCAGCTCAAACGTATCCAGATTGCCATCGTAATGGATGAGTTTGGCGGAACTGCAGGTATGGTTACCTTAGAAGATATTGTAGAAGAGTTAGTTGGTGAAATTCAGGACGAATACGATGAAGAAAAACCAATTGTAGAGCGCATCAATTCAACAGAATTTGTGGTCAATGCTTTGGCCAGTATTTATGATGTAAACGAGCAATTGCCGCATGATTTGCCCGAAGACGGCGATTTCGATACTGTTTCTGGCTGGCTGGGTGAAATTTTTGGAAAAATCCCTGAAGTTGGCGAACAGAAAGAAGCCAATGGCTACAACATTACAGTGTTGAAAAAAGCAGGCCAAAACATTGAATCCGTGAAGCTCGAACTGCTGCTGAATGAAGAAGATCTATCTGACAATAATTAATATACTCAACAGATGTATCTATTTTATACACCTGAATTAGATTTAGCAGATTCCTTTTTGAATGAAGAAGAAAGCAAGCATTGTGTAAAAGTGCTGCGTTTGCAAAAAGATGACCTCATTAAGATTGTTGACGGAAAAGGCTCTTTTTATCATGCAAAAATCTCAGTTGCCGATCCCAAAAAAACCTGTTTCGTAATTCTTGAAACTAAAGAAAGTTTCGGCAAGAAGGATTATTATCTGCACATTGCTGTGGCACCAACCAAAAATATTGAGCGTTTAGAATGGTTTATTGAGAAAGCCACAGAGATTGGAATTGATGAAATTACGCCGATTTTGTGCCAGCACTCAGAACGGAAAAACATTAACCTCGAACGGATGAACAAAGTAATTACAGCAGCCATGAAGCAGTCGCTCAAAGCTTATCATCCCAAATTAAATGTACTGACCGATTTTTCCTCTTTTGTTAAAATTGATTCTGATTCGCAAAAATGGATTGCGCATTGTGCCGATGCTGAAAAAGTATCGATAAAAGAAGCATTCCTTCCGCAGCAAAAATATTTGATATTAATTGGGCCTGAAGGTGATTTCTCCCCGCAGGAAATTAATATGGCTTTAGAAAATGGATTCGAGGCCATAACTTTGGGACAGAGCCGTTTAAGAACAGAAACAGCTGCTTTGGAGGCTTGTTTTGAAATCAATTTTTTGAATCGAATATGAAATATCTGCTGTTAATTGTGCTTTTTTTATCACCTAAAAATCAGGAACCTACTTATAAAATCGCCAAAATAAAATATAGTGGGGGCGGTGATTGGTACGGAGACAGAACGGCACTGACCAATCTGATCAGATTTTGCAACGAGAATTTAAATACCAACATCAAACCTGAAGAAGATGTGGTGGAAGTGGGCAGCGAAGCTCTTTTTAACTATCCTTTTACATTTCTGACCGGCCATGGGAATGTGATTTTTTCTGATCAGGAGGTTAAAAATTTACGTAAATATTTAATTGGTGGCGGATTTTTGCATATTGATGATAATTATGGCTTAAACCAGTTTATCCGGCCTCAAATGAAAAAGGTTTTCCCGGAACTGAACTTTGTGGAATTACCTGTCAATCATCCGATCTTTCATCAAAAATTTGCTTTTCCAAACGGATTGCCCAAAATCCATGAACATGATGGCAAACGTCCGCAAGGTTTTGGATTGATTTATAAAGGCCGGTTAGTTTGTTTTTATACTTACGAATGTGATTTGGGAAACGGTTGGGAAGATGCAGGAACTTACACAAATGATACGCCGGAAAGCCATTTAAAAGCCTTGAAAATGGGAGCTAATTTGGTAGAATACGCCTTGACGCAGTAACTATTTGAAACAGGTCATACTGTTTTTATCGGCATAAAACTGTTGCTCCAACATTATTAAAATTATTTTTCGATTTTAATTTGGAATGCAATATTTTAACTAATATATTAGTTAAAATATTTGGCAATGAAAAATTTTCTGTTCTTTTTCCTGTTTTCTATATTTTGTAATTTTCAAACTCATGCGCAGCAAGATAAAGCAAACGATGTGCAACTGATTGATATGTATCAAAATCAGCGGTTTGCAGAAGCCTTTGATTATCTCAAAAAAAACTATCCTGAACCGATAACAGATTTGAAGATACTTTCCCGGTTTGCTTATACCAGCCGCATGACCGGTAAATTGCCTGAAGCCGAAAATTATTATTTAAGAATATTGACCCAAGATTCTGTAAATGTACCTGTACTAATAAGTTTGGCAGGCATTCAAATTAAAAGAGAAAATAATGGTAAAGCATTGTATTATTATGAAAAAGCGATCAAAATAGATACCAATAATTTTGTGGTATATAAACAGTTAGGCAGGCTTTACCTGGAAAAACCGGACACCACGAACGCACTTAAATATCTGCAAAAAGCAAATACATTACAGCCGCAAGAGGCAGATGTAGCGGCAGATTTAAGTTTATTATTGATCAGCATGAAAAAAATTGAACCGGCCCAGGTGGTTTTAAAACGTGCAATTGCAGCAGATTCTACCAATTTGCTTTTACTTAAATGTTTGGCAAAGCTTACTTATACAAATGACCGGTTTAAAGAAACCATTAAAACGTGTGAGCAACTGAAACTGCTTGGAGAAAATTCTGCTGAGGTAATTAATATGCTGGCTACTTCTTATTATATGCTGAAAATTTATGATTGTGCTATTGAAAATTTTTCTCTTTTGCAACAACAATCAGAACGGACGTTTTATTTAACGGCAATGAGCTATAAAGTGTTGGAAAAGTATCAAATGGCTGTAGATTATTTCGATAAAACTTTGCGTGAAGCTGTATCACCTTATACCAACGCTTATTACAATGAGAAAGGTGATGTGTACCAAAAACTTAAAGCATTTACTGCCGCAGCAGAATCTTACCAGAAAGGATTGTTTTTCAAAGAAAAAGGAATCATTTATTATACTTTAGCTTGCTTGTATGATCGTGATTTGAATGATAAAAAAACAGCCGTAAAATATTATAAAAAGTATTTATTGGCCAAACCACCAATTAAACAGCAGGTATACATTACGTTTACACAAGATCGGTTGAAGGAATTGATCAGGTAGATTCAGCATCTGAAATTTATACCGATAAAAACAGTATCATCATTTTAATAATAACATCGCAAAAATAAAGAGGCTTTCATTTTAGAAATGAAAGCCTCTTTGATATAAACAATACTGTTTTTACAGCTGTATTTTCTTTGGAGATTTTGCTTTTTTAACCCGGAAGTGTGGTTTGTTTGCAGGGTTAATTTCTGCTTCGCCAATCATCCCCATGGCGCAACGAAATCCTACTTCAGCAGTTGCATCTTCCTGATCCATAAATCGGCGTGTAGCCGGATTGAGCCAGTAAGCGCGGTCATTCCATGAACCGCCTTTGTAAACTTTTGAATGATCGTTTACCAAAGTTGTATTACCGTACAAAGTTGTGTTCACAGAATCAGCATAACCGCGAACATCGGGTGTAAACGCTTTACCGGAATTGTTGGCAGCCGTAATCGCACTTGATGTTGGATTAGCGTTTGCTGCGTTGGTTTCGGCAGCAGTAGCACGTTGGCCATTCAATTCACTCCATTTTTGTTTTTTCGATGTTTTGGCCAAATCTTTTATCGGGCGGCCGTATTTATCTTTTGCCAAAAGCCCTTTATCTGTATTGGCTAATCTTTTGTCCGTATAAATATTACCACGGAAAGGGTTGAAATCTTCAAAATCTTCGTAAGATAACTGACGATAAGTGTCTGCCGTCCATTCGTTTACATTTCCGGCCATGTTGTACAATCCAAAATCATTGGGCGGATAAGAGCGGACTGGTGCGGTAATATCAGCTTTATCATTTAAATAACCGCCTGTACCCATATTATCACCGGCTCCACGTTTAAAGTTAGCCAGGATCAAACCACGGGTGCTCTTTTTCGGAGATCTTACACCCATACCGTTCCAGGGATATACTTTGCCATCACTGATGTTTTCAAATTGTGTATTTCCGGCTAAAGCTAAAGCAGAATATTCCCACTCAGCTTCGGAAGGCAAACGATAGGGTTGTTTTAATACGCCATCTTCAATACGCGCCGGGCGGGTAGCAGGTTTTCCACCTTGCCCTTTCGCAGCAGCGTTCAAATCTTTTGGCATGTTTTTGCCATCAATACCTTTACCACGATACTGGCCGTTTAAATATATATCTGTGTTAAAAGCAGCATCACTACCCGTTTTTTTGTTTTTGCTCATGGTTTTCCAATCGGTAATGATACCTCGTTCGCGCAAAATCTCTTCATTCACGCGCTGGGTACGCCAATCACAATAATCATTGGCCTGATCCCAGCTTACACCAACAACGGGATAATCCTGATAGCCCGGATGGCGAAGATAATTATCAACATAAGGTTCATTGTACGACAAAGGCTGGCGCCAAACTAAAGTATCCGGGATGGCATTGTAATACATTTCCCGCTCCTGCGGATAAGTTCTTTTGATCCAGTATAAATACTCAAGCCAGTCTGTATTAGCTACTTCGGTTTCATCCATGTAAAAAGAAGCAACTGTAACCCTTCGCCTGATGTTGTTGTAATCAAACTGAAGATCTTCGTTTAAAGAACCTCCCAAAACAAAAGTACCGCCTTCAACCGGCACCAAACCAGGGCCGGGCGCGGGATGTTTTTTGGCAAAAACCTGAAATCCACCGTTCGTGCGGTCATTATAGGCCCAACCGGTTTTTTGAGATTTTGCTTTATTACAACTGCTGAATATACCGCCAAGCATAAGCACAGTTAAAGTACAGCTGATTAAATTTTTTTTCATTTTTTGAGAATCGGGTAGAACGTAAATTTAAAATTTTTCGTAAAAAACGCCAAAATAAAATTTATGCATCATCATATATCTTTTTACAGATATGATTATATTGAACGAAATAACATCTTTTAGAGTTACAGCAGATCAAAATTTAGTTAGATTTGACAATAAGCAAGTTATAAAGTAGTTATTTGCTTTGTACAACGATTTTTGTTTTGCTTTATTCTGTGAGATATCATAAAATTATCGTGCTGCTTTAAACTTATTATTCCGGCTTAATGAATATTGATACTACAATTAAAAAAGTTTTAATTCTAACGATTGGTTTAAGTTTTAACTTTTTTTGTGCACAAGCGCAGGTTAGTGGTACAAATACCAATGGCAGCTCTACTTCAGGTGCAATATTAACGGCTGTTCCGTTTTTAACCATTTCTCCAGATGCCCGTTCCGGTGCAATTGGCGATGCCGGTGTAGCCTTGGCAAACGATAAAAATGCCAATTACTGGAATCCGTCAAAGCTGGCTTTTATTGAAAATGGAGATCAATTATCTTTGTCTTACAGCCCGTGGTTGCGAAGGCTGGTGCCCGATATCAACCTTGCTTATTTAAGTTATGCCCATAAACTGGATGACCGAAATGTAATCGGCCTGTCTTTAAGATATTTTAACCTGGGCAAAATCCAACTGGTTGATATAAACCAGCAGGAACAAGGCACTTATACGCCCAATGAATTCGCCATTGATGCCAGTTTTGCACGGAAGTTTGGTGAAAATTTTTCGCTTGGCACTTCATTGCGTTACATCTATTCCAATCTATCCAACGGTAGTTTTTCCAGCAGTCAACAAACCAAAGCCGGGCAGGCCGTAGCCGCAGATGTTTCTTTGACCTACAAAAACCCAACACAACTTTTTGGTAAAGATGATCTTTTTGCGTTAGGTGTTAATATCTCTAATATCGGTTCCAAAATCAGTTACACAGAAACCGGACAAAAATATTTTTTACCGACTAATCTGCGAATTGGTGTTGCAAATACTTGGTATTTAGATAATTACAATGAATTAACAGCTACTCTGGATGCCAACAAGTTATTAGTTCCGACCAATCCAAACTCTACGGCAAGCGTGCCAGCGGGTATTTTTGGTTCTTTTAGTGATGCCGGTTTCAGCGGAGAGTTAAAAGAAATTAATTTTGCCGGCGGGCTGGAATATTGGTACAACCACCAGTTTGCTTTGCGCACCGGTTATTTCTATGAAAACCCAAACCTTGGAAACCGTAAATATTTAACGCTTGGATTAGGCTTGCGTTATGAAGCTTTCAATCTTGATTTTTCTTATTTGGTAGCCAACGAACAGCAAAGTGCATTGGCCAATACTTTACGTTTTACGTTAGGCTATTCTTTCGGCAAAAATTCTGCTGTTAAATAAATACTTCTTTTATCGATGAAAATTAAAGTAGGTTTTGGCTTTGATGTGCACCAGTTGCGCCAAGGCCATCCGTTTGTGATGGGCGGCGTAAATTTAGAACATACTTCCGGTGCTTTTGGCCATTCTGATGCGGATGTATTGCTCCATGCTATTTGCGATGCTTTGCTGGGCGCGGCAAATTTGGGCGACATCGGCCTGCATTTTTCCAATACAGACGAACGCTGGCGTGGCATCAGCAGTTTATTGCTGCTAAAAGAAGTATTGAAAATGCTGGAAGAACGGAACTGGACAGTAGGGAATATCGATGCCATGATCTGCCTCGAAGCACCCAAAATCAACCCGCATATCCCGGCTATGAAAACCCATATTTCGGATGCAACGGGTATTAGCCAGGAAGATATTTCTATCAAAGCCACCACCAATGAAACGATGGGTTTTATCGGGCGAAAAGAAGGCGTGGTGGCGTATGCAGTTTGCCTGATCGAGAAGATTTAGGTCGATAAAAGAAGCATCATTATGTTCTTTCCACTGTCATTTTAACCGAAGGGAGAAATCTTCTTTCAAACTAATAATGCTTCTTTTATCGACCTAAAACTAATAAGATTTTTTTTGAAGAAGATTTCTCCCTTCGGTCGATTTCTATGATTCAAGCAACTGCTTTTTGATAATTATTTTCGTACACCCTGTTTTGGTTGACACAAGCGAAAATGCGCAGGACCAGTTTGTTCCTGACGG
>JAABUT010002302.1_pt1 | contig 18808 bp, 14 predicted proteins | sample 5559281 | NCBI WGS metagenome assembly JAABUT01 (sample SAMN10711880, study PRJNA513359) | rock metagenome | isolation source: Antarctica rocks | place: Antarctica: Victoria Land, Ricker Hills nord | collected 2016-01-04 | reverse complement strand
TTTCGTTGCGGTTGCGTGCCGGTTTATCAGCGACGCCGCTGAACCTTAACAACATCAGTTGCCTGACCCATCGATAAAAATCGACAGAGACGGCTAAATCAGACTGATCGTGCGCCATTGTAAGTCTCGGCAGGCGCATTCGTTCTTTGTTTGTCGCTGTGGAAGTCCATGTTCCGTCGATGAATGGACTCGCGGACGGCCAGCCTTGAAAAGGCCGCATTGCGCTGAGAAAAGCTTTGTACCACGTGACAAAACGCGCGGTCGTCTCGCATGGGCAAGGCAATCCAACGATTTGAATACGGTGTATTCTAAATTCGTATCGATTTAAATCGTGGTCGCGGGCAGTGAGATGTTTGCACAGAACCGGTGATGGGTTAGTTATGCCTCAGCTCTCGCGACCGCCAGCCGATGTAGCAAGGAAGCGTCGCACCGCCTGCAATTGTTCTTAGGACACATGTTGGTGTATCTATCTGGAACCGTTCAAGACGCCTTCGGTTACTGTGGTGGCCGGTCGTGCCGATTCGACAAACGAACGGGCCTTTAGGGTGGATCGCCAGGCAAAAAGTGCTTGGAGCTTGATAACGAAACACTTTTTCTGACGTTCGGAGATACATGATGGGCCAAACCGCTCGCCTTCGGCTAGATCAACCTGCCGAAGGATGCACGCCTGTGTGGGCTGGCAGCCGTACGGCCGGGAAGTCGGCGGTGCGTCCGCCTGTCGCGCTGCTGATCGCCGGAGATGTCGCCGCCGCTGCCTTGGCGTTCGCCAGCTGCGCGCTGATCGTATTGTGGAGCCTGCCGTCGGCGGAAGGGCTGGATGCCCGGATGATCCTCGTGTGGGCGTTGCCGGCGTTCGCTGCGCTTGGCTGGCTGGGAACGCGGGGGCGGGCCGGCCGACGCGCGCCGGTGCGCACCATGGTCATTGGCGGACTTGTCGGCGTCGTCGTGTCCGTCCTGCTCGGCCTGCTGCTGCTGCCGGCGTCCTATCTCGTCGTGGTGCCGGCGATGGCTTGGCTGGCCTTTCCGGCGGCGGGTCTCGCCTTGCGGGCGCTGCTTGGCCAGCCGGCCACCTTGGTGGGGCTGCGCGGCAGCCGGCGTGCCGCCGTCGACGCCGTCGCCAGGCTGCGGGAGCGCCTTGCTCCGTTCGACCGACAGCTGGTCGACCGACAGCTGGCGGTCGCCGCTCCCGCCCGGGACGCGGCTGAGGTGGTGTCGATGTTTCCGCATGGCTGCACGGCCTTCACGGCGGGACGGCGCTCGGCGGCCCGGCTCCTGCCGCGCGTTGCCGCCGACGGCGCGAACCCGGCGCGTTCGGTCCCGCCGGGTCGTGAACCGGGGTGGGCGCTCGCCGGCCCGGCTGCCGACCTCCGCCGCCGACCGGTGGCGCAGTTTTGCAAAAGCGGCTTCGATGTGGCCGCCGCCGTCGCGGCCCTGCTGTTCCTCGCGCCGTTGCTGATCGTGCTCGGCGTGCTGGTCCGGCTTGACGGCGGCCCGGTGCTGTTCGCCCACACCCGCGTCGGCCGCGGCGGCAACCGGTTTCCGTGCCTGAAGTTTCGCTCCATGGTCGTGGACGCCGACGCGGTGCTCAGGCGCCTGCTGGAAAGCGACCCGCAGGCGGCGCAGGAATGGGCGGCGACCCAGAAGCTGCGCCACGACCCGCGCATCACCTGGATCGGCCGCGTCCTGCGCAAGACCAGCGTGGACGAGCTGCCGCAGCTGCTGAACGTGATCCGCCGCGAGATGAGCCTGGTCGGACCGCGCCCGATCGTCGCCGCCGAGGTGGCGCGCTACGGTCAGGACATCGTTTATTACCTGTCCGCCCGCCCGGGCATCACCGGGCTGTGGCAGGTCAGCGGCCGCAGCGACACCTCCTATGCCCAGCGCGTGGCGCTCGACATCGCCTATGTGCGCGACTGGAGCCTGTGGATGGACGCCGCCATCGTCGCGCGCACCATCCCAGCCGTGCTGAAGCGCAAAGGCGCCGTTTGATGCCGGCGTTGGCAGCCGACGGTTTCTTCGGCCGCCTGTTTGCGTGGCGAGCTGGCACGCGCGCGCCGCCGGCCGTCAGCACCCGGCCGTCATCGGACAAGGTCGAGCCGCGGTTTGTCCAGGGGCCGGCGCGCCAGCCGCGCGACGCCGGCCGCGCGGCGCCCAACGAGGCCTTCACCCCCACCCGGCCGCGCCCGGGCCGCCGTCTGATCGGGCGCCAGCGCGAGCTCGAGCGCATCCTGCGCGCGCTGGTCGAGGAACAGGCGCATGTGGTGCTGTACTCGGAGCGTGGGCGCGGCAAGACCTCGCTGGCCAACCTGGTGGTCGACTCGCTGCGCCGCGCCGGGGTGATCGTCGCCCGCCACACCTGCGAGGCCGGAACCACCTTCGACAGCCTGTTGCGCGGCCTGGCGCGCGACCTGCCGGTCGCCCTGCTGGCCAGCGCCGCCGCCGCCCTTGACGGCACCCAGGGCTGCGAGGCGGCTTTGCCTGCTGGCCCGCTGCGCCCGCGCGACGTGGTGGCGCTGCCCTCGCACCTGACCTGCCGCGGCCTGATCTGCGTGGTGGACGAGTTCGACCGCATCGAGGACACCGCCGCGCGCACCCTGCTGGCCGACAGCATCAAGCAGCTTTCCGACCAGGGCGTGCCGCTGGCGTTCATGATCGTCGGCGTGTCGGAGAACCTGGAGCAGATCCTCGGCCAGCATCCCTCGATCCAGCGCGCCCTGGTTTCGGTCGACCTGCGGCTGCTGCCCGATACCGAGGTCGGCGATCTCATCGTCCGGGGCGGCTACGACATGGGGCTGACGTTCGCGCCCTCGGTCATCGCGCGCGTCGTCGACCAGGCGCGCGGGATGCCGTACGTGGCCCAGCTGATGGGCCTGCGGCTGGCGCAGGCCGCCGCCGCCGAGGGCAAGAAGTTCTTGGACGACGCCGACTTCGATGCCGTGGTGATGCACATGATCGAGGAAACGCCGCCGCGCGTCGCCGCCCTGTATGCCGCCATGACCGCCAACGGCCGCGACGGCGAGATGATCGCCGTGCTCACCCGCATCGCCACCGCCGGGCAGGACGCTTGGGGTCGGCTGCAGGTCTCCGGCACCAGCGACGGCGGCCTGATGATCGAGGGCATGCGGGTGTCGCCGTCGATCTGGCGCCGGCTGGAAGCGGCCGAGCTGCTTAACGCGTCCGATGCCGGTCCCGACCACGTGACCTTCGGGCAGCGCGGGCTGATGCACTATGTCCTGTTGCTGGCTGCCCGCGACGGCGCCTCCCAGGCTGCGGCCAGCTCTGTGCCGGTGCGGATGCCATACGTCGTCTCCGGCAGCTGAAAGGTCGTTTATGGACATTCCGGTCAACCTGTCGCGCGCCACCGGCCAGGCTCCTTTGGGGATGCCCCAGGGCTCGCCGACGATGCGCCTGGCGCAGCTCGGCCTGATGCTGCGCCGCCATGCCTGGCTGATCGGGCTGTGCGCCGGGGTCGGCGCCGTGGGTGCGGCGGCGTTCGCGATGACCATGCCGAACGTCTACACCGCCAACGGCGCCGTGACGGTCGAGGGCGAGCGCCTGGCCATCCCGGAGCTGCAGGGCGTGCTGCGCGGCCAGAACGCGCCCGACCCGATGCCGTATGTGCGCACCGAGGTGCAGGCGCTGTCGTCGCGCGAGCGCATCCAGGCCGCCGCCGACGCGCTGAAGCTGGAGCAGAACCCGGAGTTCAACGCGGCGCTGCGCCCGCCCGGCATCAGCCAGCTTGTGAAGGACGAGATCAAGTCGTGGCTGCCGGCGCGGTCTGCTGGCGGCCCGGCCGCGGGGCCGGACGACGCCGTGCTGAACGCCGCGACCCGGGCGCTGGCCGTCACCCAGGACAACCGCAGCCTGGTGATCGGCGTGTCGTTCACCGCCCAGGACCCGGCGGTCGCGTCGCGGTTCATCAACACCTTGATCGACGGCTACATCGACGCCCGGGCGAAGCGCAACAGCTCCGCCAATTTGGGCGCCAACACCGCCATCAACCAGCGCATCGAGGAGCTCCGCCGCGAGATCGCCGGCTTCGAGCAGCAGATGCGCGCGCTGCGGGCCAGCAGCGACCTGGTGAACCTGCGCGCCGGCAGCGTTGGCCAGCAGAAGCTGGAGGAACTCGCCACCGCCAGCGCCCGCGCCACCCTGGCGCGTTCGGAGCTGGAGGCCAACGTCACCCGTGCCCGCGCGCTGGCGGCGCAGGGTGCGACGGATGCGTTGGCGAACGTGCTGAACTCCCCCACCGTGTCGCGGCTGCGCGAGCAGGAGGCGACGGCGTCGCGGCGGGTAGCGGAGCTGTCGGCGCGCTACGGCTCCGGCTATCCCGCCGTGCGCAGCGCCGGGGCCGAGGTCGCCTCCGCGCGCCGGCAGCTGGCCGACGAGACCGGCCGCATCATCTCGTCGCTCGACTCCCAGTTGCGAGTGGCGCGGGAAAACGAGGCGGACGTCCAGAAACAACTGGCCACGGCGCAGCGCGGCGGCATCACCGCGGACAACGCCCGCGCCCGGCTGGAGCAGATGCAGCAGGAGCTGACCTCGCGGCGCACGCTGTACCAGACCCTGCTGGAGCGCTCGCAGCAGACCATCGCCCAGCCGACCGGGACCGCCGGCAACGAGACGCCGGACGTACGGGTGCTGAGCATGGCGGTGCCGCCGAGCAACCCGTCCGGACCGAACGTGAAGCTGGCGGGCGCCATGGGCGGCGTCGGCGGCATCATCCTGGGCTGCCTGCTGGCGTTGACGCGCATCGCCAGCGTGGACGGCTTCCGCAGCACCGGCGACGTGTCGCAGGCCACTGGGCTGCTGGTGGTCGGCACCCTGCCGCCGTTCCGCCGCCGCCACGGCGCCATGAAGCTGCCGGATGGCGTGGAGGCGGACGCCGTGCGCAGCCTGCGTGCCCGCCTGCGCTCGTCCGCCCGCACCGGCACGCCGCGCAGCGTGGTGCTGACCGCGGTCTCGCCGACGGACGACGCCGCCCGCATGGCCGTTGCCTTGGCCTGCACCGCGGCGGCGGACGGGGAGCGGGTGCTGCTGCTGGAAGGCAACCTCGCGGCGCCGTCGTTGGGCACGCTGCTGGGGGTTGCCAACAGCGGCCTGGTCGGCGTGCTGGAAGGCCGTGCCGACTGGCGTGACGCCTTAGCATCGGACAGCACCAGCCCGCTGGACCTGCTGCTGGCCGGCCAGCGGATGCCGGACTCGCACCGGCTGCTCAGCGGCGTGGGGTTGCAGAACCTGTTGGTCGAGGCGCGGGACGACTATGACCTGGTGGTGATCGACGCGCCGCCGGCGGACAGCGCCGAGGCGGGCTCGCTGGCCCGTCTGGCCGACGTGACCGTTGTCGTGATCGACGCCGCCGCCCGCCGCCAGCCGACACGGGAGGCCGCCGCACGCCTGGCCATGGCGTCGCGCAACCCGCCGGTGGCCGTGCTGCTGGCTTCGTCGTGACAGACCGGCCGTGTTGACGGGGTTCGGCGCGGCGGCGTTGCTGGCGGGGCTGCTGCTGCTGGCGTTGGCTGTCCACCCGTTCGTTATCTATCCGCTGAGCCTGCGCCTGCTGCGACCGCGTCCGCTGCGCCAGGGCGCGCCGCCGGCCAGCGCCGCGCTGTGCGTCTGCGCCTACAACGAGGAGCCGGTGATCCGCGCCAAGGCGGAGAACATGCTGGCGATGCGCCGGGCCTGGCCGGGTTTGGAGCTGCTGGTTTATGTCGACGCCGCCAGCGACCGGACCGCGGAAATCCTGCGGGAATACGAGAACGACATTCGTCTGGTGGTGTCGCCGGCTCGGCACGGCAAGACGCACGGGATGAACACGCTGGTCGGGATGACGGCGGCCGAGCTGCTCGTGTTCAGCGACGCCAACGTGACCTTCGCCGCCGACGCGGTCCCGCGCCTGCTGGCGCCGTTCGGCGACGCGGCGGTCGGCTGCGTCTGCGGCCATCTGGTCTACACCGGCGGCGACGGCCAGCCCACCGCCGTCGCCGGCTCGCTGTACTGGCGGCTGGAGGAGCACATCAAGGCGTTGGAAAGTGCCACCGGCTCGGTGATGGGCGCCGACGGTTCGATCTTCGCCATCCGCGCCGGCCTGCACCGCCCACCGCCGGCCGACCTCATCGACGACATGTACATCTCCCTCGCGGTGCTGTGCGCCGGCGCCCGCATCGTCCGCGCCAACGACGCGCTGGCCTATGAGGCGGCGGTGTCGCGCCCGGCCGAGGAGTTCCGCCGCAAGGTCCGCATCGCCTGCCAGGCGTTCAACGTGCACCGCGCGCTGCGTCCGTCGCTGGCCCGGATGCCGGCGGTCGACCGCTACAAATACGTTTCCCACAAGCTGCTGCGCTGGATGGCGATCTACCTGCTGGCGGCCGGCGGCCTGTTCGTCCTCGCCGGGCTGGCGCTGCTGCAGGCGTGGCTTCTGCTGGCGGCGGTTCTCGGGTTGGGCGTGCTCGGGGGCACGCTGATGGCGGTGGCCTCCTCCGGCCTGTTGGCGACGTTGCGCGACGTGCTCGGCGCCTTCGTCGCCACCGGCATCGGCGTGCTGCGGTCGCTGCGCGGGGAACGTTTTCAGACTTGGAACCCGCCGGCGTCCGCCCGCAGCCTGGCCGGGAAGGTATGAGATGCGCGTCGCCTTGATCGACCCGTCGCTGTTCACCCTGCCGTACGACCGTGCCCTGGCGCAGGGATTGCAGGCCGCCGGCCATGCTGTGCGCCTGTATGCCAGGGCGCCGGGCGCGAACGACAACGACGCCGCCGGGGTCGACCTGGTGGATGCCTTCTATCGGGTTGCCGGCAGCAGCCTGGTGGCGTCGCTGCCGGGCCGGCTGCGCCTGGGCATCAAGGGGCTGGACCACGCCGCCTCGATGCTGCTGCTGCAGCGCCGGCTGCGTGCGGAACGCCCGGACATCATTCATTTCCAGTGGCTGCCGCTGCCGGTGCTGGACCGGCGCATGCTGGCGGGCTTCGCTGCCATCGCGCCGCTGGTGCTGACGGTGCACGACACCAACCCGTTCAACGGCGATCCGTCGGCGGCCTTGCAGGCGCGCGGCTTCTTCGCCTGCATGCCGGCCTTTGCCCGCGTCATCGTGCACACCGAACAGGGCCGCGCCCGGCTGCTGGCACAGGGCGTCGCCGCCGATCGCCTGCTGCTGATGCCGCACGGCCCGCTGGTGGAGGCGCAGGACGCGCCGCCTGATCCCATGCAGGGACCGCTGCAACTCGTGCTGTTCGGCAAGATCAAGCCGTACAAGGGCGTCGACGTGCTGATCGAGGCGTTCGCCGCCCTGCCGCCGGCGTTGCGCAGCCAGGCGCGGTTGCACGTCGTGGGCAAGCCATACATGGACCTCGCCCCGCTGCACGCCCTGGCGCAGGCGCGCGGCGTCGCCGACCGGCTGACCGTCGAGCCGCGCTTCGTGGCCGACGGCGAGATGGCGGCGATCTTCCCGGCAGGCAGCGTCGCGGTGTTCCCGTACCGCGAGATCGAGGCCAGCGGCGTCATGTCGATCGCGCTCGCGCATGGCCGCCCGATCGTGGCGTCCGCGATCGGCAACTTCGCCGAAACCTTGCAGGACGGCGTGCACGGCCATCTGGTGGCCCCGGGCGACGTGCCGGCGCTGACCGCGGCACTTGCCCACCTGATCGGCGACCGCGATTTTGCCGCATCCTGCGCCCGGGCGGCGGGCAGGCTGGCGCGGGCGGCGCCCGGCTGGGCCGAGATCGGCCGCCGCACGGCCGACGTTTATGCCGGGATGCTTGCCCGCGCCGCGCTCGTCGCAGCATAGCTGGGCAGGGCGGCCTGCGGATCGTCGGGCCGCAGCCGTGCCACCGAGACCAGCAGCAGGATGAGAAACAGCACCGGCGGGAACTGCTGGTAGGCGCCGGTGAACAGGAACAGCACGATCACCGGCACCACCAGCCCGGCCTGCACCGGCGACTTCGCTCCCAGCACGAACAGCGAAAGATAGGCGACCAGGGCGGGAAAGCCGTATTCCAGCCCCACCTTGATCGGCGTGTTGACGTTGTAGTCATACGGCATGGTCAGCTTCTCGCTGATGCCGCCGCCGATGCCGACCAGGGCGGCCAAGGGCGCCCGCGTCAGCACGTCGTCCAGCAGCCAGAATGGCGTGATGAAGCGCAGGTGGCCGCTGGTGCCCATGCGGGAAACCTCGCTGAGCCGCTCGCCGAACGCGTCGGCCAGGTCAGGCGCGAACTGCACCACCGCCAGCGCCATGACCGCGGCGGCCAGCAGGGTTCCGGCGGCGATCGCCAGGCCGCGGAGCCCCATGCCCAGGGCCGCGGACACCACGAAGCTGGCCAGCACGATCCAGCCGGTGCCGGACACCGACAGCATCAGCCCGACCGAGAACAGCACCAGGTATTTCAACCGCTTGCCGAGCAGGATCTCGATGATGAGGCCGATCGCCATGAACTGCGAGAACACCGAGGGCTCGACCAGGAAGAAGCCGTTGGCCTTGAACAGCCCGGCGAAACCGATCGGGATCTGCAGGTTGTAGCGCGCCTCGAACAGGATGGCGTCTGGCAGCAGGCCGGTGAAGGCGAACAGGCCCAGGCCCACGAACTGGGCGGCGAACTGCACGATGCCGGCGACCGCGATCACCGCCAGCCAGAAGTTCACCCGCGCGAAGAAGCGCCCTTCGCTGACCGGGGCCGCGAAGCTGAACACGGCGAAGCTGGTCAGCAACAGGAACTGCGCGGTGGACTGCACCTGCGAGCCACCGTCGAAGCTGCTCGGCACGCTGCTCTGCCAGACCATGCCGAGCACGGCGATGCCGGTCAGCGCCAGGAAAGCGATCAGTCGCCCGGTGCTGAACGCCAGCGCCCCGGTGAGCAGGCCCAGCACGGCCAGGCCGAGGCCGATCGGGCCGACTAGGCTGACGCTCAGCCCGCCCAGCGGCACCCCGAAGCGTTGCACGAACAGGCAGGCGCACAGGACGGCGGTGGTGAAGTTCAGCGCCTGACGTTCGGCCGCGTCCATCCCCCGATCCTGCTCGCCGCCGGGCATGATTATGATGTCCCATAAGTGTATGTCGTCTCGTCCGCCTGGCGTAAGCCTATTTGTCAAAGCGTAGCAAAGGGGGGCGACAGGGACTTGTATCCGTGCGATGGATCACGCGCAACAATGCGGCGCTGGCGGACGGGAAGGTATTGATATCATGCTCCGATCATTGACGACGACGCGGGTGGCCAGGAACGTCGGGCCGTCGTTGCTCTGCGGGATCGCAACGACCGTCGGCGTGTTCCTGGCGCCGGCCGCCCGGGCGCAGATCCTCGACCAATATTTGACCCCGAACATCTACGGCACCGGCGCCGAACCGGGCGTGACCGTCACCTCGCGCCAGCGCCCGTACCTCGAATATCCGACCGTGCGCCTGGGCAGCGTCGTGCTGCGCCCCGAGATCGCCGAAGGGCTCGGCTACGACGACAACGTGCTGGGCACCCGCAAGGGCCGCGGCAGCATCTTGGCGCAGACCACCGCCAACCTGCAGGCGGCCACCAACTGGTCGCGCCACAGCGTCACCGCCAGCGTGGTCGCCGAAGACTACCGCTACCTCGACCTGCCCAGACAGTCCTACACCAACTGGTCGGCCGGCATCGGCGGCACCTACGACATCGGCCGCGACACCATCTCGCTCGGCTACTCCCATGTCAGCTACTCGCAGAACGCCCGCGGGCTGGACGTGCCGCAGCTGGACCGGCCGATCGAGACCCGCATCGACAGCGTGCGGCTGAGCTACCGCGCCGTGTTCGATCGCTTCTCGGTGCAGCCCGGCATCGAGGTGGCGAAATACGAGTTCCAGGACGGCACCGCCAACGGCGTGGCGTACCGCCAGCGCCAGCGCAACCGCACCGTCTTCACCCCGGCGGTCACCGCGAGCTACGAGCTGGCGCCGCGCCGCAGCATGGTGGCGGTGCTGCGCGACTCGCAGGCCGACTACAACAGCGTCCTGGCCGGCTCGGGCCGGCGCAACTACAACGACGTGTCGGTGTTGGCCGGGCTGGACTACGACCTCGACGGCGTGGTGCGCTTTCGCGTGCTGGGCGGCTATCAGTACCGCAGCTTCAGCAGCGCGCAGTTCAAGACCCTCAGCAGCCCGATCTTCGAAGGCTCCGTCATCTGGACGCCGACCGGGCTGACCTCGGTGACCGGCACGCTGTCCCGGCGCATCCAGGACTCGGCCGACGAATCGACGGTGGCCTACACCGAAACGGCCTTCGTGCTGGCCGTCGATCACGAATACCTGCGCAACGTGCTGCTGAACGCCAGGGCCGGCGTCTATCTTGGTGATTACGCGCGTGGCCAGGGCAGCCAGACGTTGTACGCCGCCCGCGTCGGCGCCACATGGCTACTGAACCGGAACGTCCGGCTCGGCGCCACGTATGACTTCTCGACCCGCCAGTCCGGCAACACCAACACCACCATCCTGGCGCAAGACCAGCGGCTCGGCGGCAACTACACCGACAACCGCTTCCTGCTGCAGGTCCGGTTCGGCCTTTGACGTGACCTCGCCCTGCTTACGCCCAACACACCATCGCCCGACAAACCATCGCAAGGAGCCCGCCATGTCCAGCAGCGCCCCCGGTCCGCGCCGACCCACCCGCCATGCCGGCCGCGCCGCGGTCGTGGGGCTGCTCGGTGCATTGGCAGGATGCACCGCCGGAGCCAACATGGCGCCGCTGGAGGACTACCGCGCCGAAAGCTACCGGCTGGGCGGCGGCGACCGCATCCGCATCATCACCTTCGGCGAGGAGCAGCTGACGGGCGAGTTCGGCGTCGACGACCAGGGCAGGATCGCGCTCCCTCTGCTCGGCTCGGTGAAGGCGTCCGGCCTGACGCCTGCCGAGCTTGACGCCCGCATCGCCGAGGGCCTGCGCCAGAAAAATCTGCTGCGCGACCCCAGCGTCGCCGTCGAGGTGCTGGCCTACCGCCCGATCTTCGTGCTCGGCGAGGTCGCCAAGCCCGGGCAGTACCCGTACCAGCCCGGCATGACCACGCTGACGGCGGTCGCCATCGCTGGCGGCTTCACCTATCGCGGCGTGCAGGACTACGCGTCGGTCGTGCGCACCGCCGGAGGGGCCGCGACCGAGGGCAAGGTGGTGCCGCGCTCGCTGATCGCGCCGGGCGACGTGGTCAACGTGTTCGAGCGGCGGTTCTGAACGGCGGGATCAACTTGGGAGCGTCCGTTCACGGGCGCTCCCACACTCTGATGTAGTCGATCGCCCAGTCCCAGCCCTTGCGGGCGCCTTGCAGGCCACCCTGGTCGGTGATGGCGGACAGGTTGTTGAACTTGGCGCCGATCTGCAGGCTGGCGATCAGGTGTGCCGGCACATCCTCGGGCGCGTTCCACTCGTAGTGCAGCTCCCGGTAGACGCGGCCGTCGAGCAGGAAGCGCAACCGGTGGTCGCCCCGCCAGTCCAGCGCGTAGACGTGATAGCCGGCGGTCAGGTCCTGGCTGGTCTGGTAGTACCACTTGTCGCCCCAGTCCGGCGCGCGGAACAGGTCGCGCGGATTGCCGAAGGCGGCGTCGCGGCCGTTCGTGGGCGCGACGCTGATCAGGTAATGGCCTGGATCGGTGTTGTCGAAGCCGAACTGGTCGAAGATGTCGATCTCCGGCGGCCATGGCCGGGCGCTGAACACCGGCGGCCCGCCCGGCTGCGCAGGCGGCGACTGCACCCCGGGATTGAGCCAGAACGCCGGCCAGGCGTAGCGCGCGCTCGGCATCCGGGTGCGCATCTCGATGTAGCTGCCCGGCCGGATCGGCAGGGCGAAGCGCAGCATGCCGCTCTCTATGTTGCCGTCGCCGCAATCGTCGCGCCGGTTCGTCTCCAGCCCGCAATGCGCCCTGAGCGTCAAGGCGTCGCCGGAGAGGACGTGCAGCGAGCGCGGATCGCCGTCGGGATAGTCCCGGTGGCGGCTGCGGTAGTTCTTGTACAGCCCGTCCGTGCCGTCGCCGACGGTGGTGGCGTCGCCGTAGATGAAGCGGAACCACGCGATCTTCTGCAGGTCGCGCCGGTCGCGCACCGTGGCGTCCGGCCGGTCGGTGCCGAAGGTCGCGTCCAGCACCACGCGAAACGGCGCGGCCTGGCCGACCGGCGCCACCTCGGCATGTCCGGCCGTCGGCAGAAGCGCCAACGCCGCAAGGCACAGCCGCCGGAAGCCTGTCATCGCCGCCCCCCCAGCGGGCGCCATCGGGTGGCGAACCACAGTCGGATCGCGGCCTGCCAGATCAGCGGCTTGGTGCGTTCCAGCATGGTCTTGGGCAGGCTGCCGACGATCTTCAGCGGGTGCCAGGCCGGCACGTCGACCGGCTTGACCGGATGCCACAGCGTGTTGGGCCGATCCAGCACGCGCTGCACCGGGCGGAACACGAAGGTCCCTGGCGAATGCGAATAGGTGGCGCCGTTGGCGAAGTAGAAGCGGTTGCGGTTCTCGGGCCGCACGTACCGGCCGTCGCCGCCGAAGTCCTCGATCTTCATGCCGTGCTGCGCGGCCACGCTGGGCACGTTGATCTCGTAATGTCCGCCCAGGCCGGCCCGGTATGCCGCGTCCAGCGCGTCCAGCGCGGCGGCCGACAGCCGCACCGCCGGCAGGAACCCCTTGATGACGTTGTGCCGCTCCCACTTCATCGCCGGCGGCACCACCTGGCGCGGGTAGGCTGGGCTGCCCTCCTTGTGCGCGACCTCGTCGATCTGCTGCACCGTCGCGGCCAGCACGTCGGCGGGCGAACGGGTGAAGTGATCCAGGAACACCGACCAGTCGCCCTGCCAGTGGACGTCGTATTCCAGAAACCAGAGGCGCGCGAATTCCGGCCGGCGGCGGCGGAACTCCAGGAACACCAGGTCGAGGTTGCCGGCCATGTCCCAGTCCTCCAGCCGGCACTTCTCGGCATAGCCCAGCCGCATCAGGTCGGCGCGGGAGATGCGCTCGACCACGCCCGGGTCCAGCCCGGCCAGGGTCGCGTCAGGGTCGTCGCTGCTGAGGATGAAGAACGCCGCGTGGCCGGTCGCCTCGCGTGCCACCCGCTCGAACATCGCCCGCACGGCCGGGTTGAGCACGTGGCTGACGACGGCTATCGCGTCCATAGGAGCATCCATGGCAACCTCAAAGTCGCCGCGTCGCCCGCACCGGCAACATCGCCAGCAGCAGCGCCCGCAGGGCGGGGTCGAACATCGTGCCCAGCGCCAGCATCGCCAGGCCTGCGACGGTGGCGACCGGCGCGGCCCAGGCCAGCGGCGGTGCCGCCAGATGGGCGACGGCGTAGCATCCGGCCAGCAGGAACGCCGCCGGCAGCCCGCGCAGCAGCCACCGGTCCCAGCACCGTGCCACCTTCAGCAGGATCGCGGCGTCGGCGGTGCTGCGGACGCCCCAGGCGAGCGCCGCGCCGGGCAGGCCGAAGCCGGTCGTCAGAACCCACAGCGCCGCGAAGAACGGCAGCACCTCGGCGGCGTGGATCTTGGCCGTCAGGTCGGGCCGGCCCTGTCCCTGCAACAGGGTGTAGGGAATGAAGGCGATGCCGTTGGTCCAGGCGCCGATCAGCAGCAGCTCGGCGATCGGCGTGGCGTATGCGGCGAAGTCCTCGCCCACCCACAGGCGCAGGAACGGCCCGGCCAGGATGATGGCAGGGCCGCAGAGGGCGCCGAAGCAATACGCCAGGGTCATCGTCGCCTGCGCCGCCAGCAACCGCGCGTCGTCCGGCGCCAGGCGGGAGAAGCGGGGGAACAGCGTCTTGGACAGCGCCGTGGCGACCACCTGGGACCGCGTGGCCAGGTTCATCGGCACCGCGTAATGCGCCACCGCCGCCGGGCCGAGCACGGCGCCGATCAGCACTTGGTCGACGCTGGCCAGCAAGGGGCTGACCACGCCGGTGACGCTGACCCAGGCGCCGTAGCCCAGCAGCTCGCGCACCCGGCTGCGGTCGAAGCGGCGGAGGTCGACCGGGTGCTCGGCGCGGAACACGTAGATCAGGATGCCGATCGTCGATGCCAGCCGCGTCAGGAAGGCGGCGGGGATCAACACGGCGAGGCTAGGGGCGATCAGCAGCGCGCAGACCACCGGCAGCGCCTGGCCGAGCACGCCGCCCACGGTCTGGAACACGTTGACGGCCAGGAAGCGTTCGCGCGACTCCATGGCGCCGGCGCCGACCGCGGACACCAGCGCCACCGGCAGCATGGCCGCGATCCAGGGCATCGCCGCCAGGGTTTCCTGCGCCAGGTCGCCGGGCATGGTCGAGAACTGCCGCAGCAGGAAGCCGCCGGCGAAGTACAGCGCCAGCCCGCCTGCCGTGCCCAGGGCCAGGTTGAGGCACAGCGAGGTCACCAGCACCGGCACGCGCTCGGCCGGTCCGGCGGCGCCAAGCCGGCTCAGCGCGTTGGCCGACGCGCGGGACAGGCCGAAATCCAGGAAGCCGAAGTAGCCGAGCAGTATCCACACCACGGACAGGATGCCGTAGCGGGCGGCGCCGATGTGGATGATGTAGATCGGGATGGTCACCAGCGCGCTGACCAGCGGCAGCACCGTGCCGCCGACGTTGAGCAGGAAGTTGACGCGGATTTTGTTCACGCGGCGTGTTCGCTCAGCTTCGCAGGAGTTGCGTCCGCGGACGGCAGCATCACCGAACGCACCGCATCCAGGAACGCATGGCCGTGGCGCCGGTCAGGCTCGATGTAGTTGCCCTCGGCCCACTCGTTCCACGCCTTCAGGAAGACGATCGCCTGCTGCGGCGGGCGGTTCTGCACCCGCTCGACGGCGCGGCGCAGGTAGCGGGCGAACAGCTCCGGCGTCGCGTTCTCGAACACCACGCCGCGGGCGCCGGACCGCGGCGTGTTGTCCCAGCCCGGCAGCACGCCCGGCAGGAAGCGCGGATCGTCGGGCAGGTCGTTCATCACCTGCGCCACCACGTCGGCGTAGTCAAAGCGCGCGGGCAGGCGCAGGCGGCTGCCGGTCATGCTGTTGAACCGGATGCCGAGGTTGCGCTCGCGCAGGCGCTTCAGCACCTTGGCGACCGGGTGGCGGGCGGCGTCCTCCAGGAAGTCGTGCGGGGTCAGCGGGGTCACGGCGTCGAACGGGTCGAGCAGGTCGCTGCGGTAGCGGTCGACGCCGGCCTGGTAGCGGTTGCTGATGGCGACGAAGTACAGCCCAGGCAGCCCGGCCGCCGCCGCCAGGGACCGCCAGTGGGCGATGAAGTCGGGCGCGCTCGGCAGGTCGTGCGGCGCGAACACCACGAAGATCGGGCGGCCGTCGACGCACATATACCGGCGATCGCGGAAGGCCGGCAAGGCCCAGTCGAAATGCGCCTTCTCGTCGGCACGGCCAGGATATTCCTGCTTCATCAGCACCGACCGTGGGCTGCCGTGCCAGATGCCGGTCCAGGACTGGTTGGCCCAGGCGAGACAGAACGGGAAGTCCGGTTCGCCGGAGGCGAGCATCTCGGCGAACGGCCGCTCCAGGATGCGGCGGCCACCGCCGAACCAATAGTGCCAGTAGCAGAAGCCCTCGATGCCGGCGTCGCGCGCCAGGTCGGCCTGGGCTTTGCGCGACTCGGCCAGACGGAGGTCGTAGAAACCCAGATCGGCGGGCAGGTTGGGCTGGTGGTGGCCCCGGTACAGCGGACGCGCGCGGGCGACGTTGGTCCACTCGGTGAACCCCGGACCCCACCAGGCGTCGTTTTCGGGGATCGGATGAAACTGCGGCAGATAGAATGCGATCAGGCGTGCAAGCGGCGTCATGTCTTGCCAGCTCCTGGCCTTGCCCTGAACATGATTGCTTTACCACCTATTATGCTGCACTGCACCCTAGAGCCACGCATCATGGCACACCAGGTTTCTGTCGCCGCTGTCACAAGCGCCGCGCGGTGCAAAGAGTTGCCGATCCGGCGCAACCCTCGGCCCGCCATCTGCATTTCGTCCACATATCCGGGGAACCTGAATGCCTGTGCATGAACTGGGTTTGCGGATCGCGATCGGCATCGCAACCCGCGGGCGCGCGGACATCCTGCGCCAGACCCTGCTGGAAATCCGCTGCCAGACCCGGCGGCCGGAGCGCATCGTGGTGTGCCACACCGGCCCCGACGATGTGACCGGCCTGGGCGACATGGCCGAGGTGGAGTTCATCACCGCGGCTTCCGGCCTGCCGCGCCAGCGCAACGCCATCCTCGACCACGCCGGCGACTGCGACGTGATGCTGTTCCTGGACGACGACTTCCTGATGGCGCCAGGCTATGTCGAGGCGACGGCGGCGGCGTTCGCGGCCTGGCCCGACATCGTCGTCACCACCGGCTGGACGATCGCCGACGGCGCCCGCGGGCCCGGCTTCACCCCCGAGGCGGCCCGCATGCTGATCCGCGGCGCCGCGCCGCCGGCCGGGACGGACACGACCTGGCCCGCCGATCACGGCTACGGCTGCAACATGGCCATCCGTCTGGCCGCCGCCTGCACGCATGGCGTCCGGTTCGACGAGCGGTTGCCGCTGTACGGCTGGTCCGAGGATGTCGACTACACCCATCGGCTGGGCCGGCATGGCCGCATCGTCAAGCTGCCGGCCGCGCGCGGCGTTCACCTCGGCACCAAGCACGGCCGCACGTCCGGGGTGCGGCTGGGCTATTCCCAGGTCGCCAATCCAATTTACCTGTTCGGCAAGGGCAGCTATGGCTGGCGCCGCGCCGCCGGTTCGGTCGGGCGCAACTTGGCCGCCAACGCCTTGAAGTCGCTGTGGTCCGAACCCTACATCGACCGCCGCGGCCGGCTGGGCGGCAACGCGCTGGCCTTCCTCGACCTGCTGCGCGGCCGGCTGGACCCCGAACGCGTGCTGAGCATCTGACCATGCCTGATTTTTCCGCCGGGTACGATCGCCGGCCCATGCTGCCGCCCCGGGTCAGCGTGCTGGTGCCGCTGTACAACAGCGCCGCCACCCTGGAACGCTGCCTGCTGTCCGCCGCCCGCCAGACCATGCGCGACATCGAGATACTGGTCGCCGACGACTGCTCCACCGACGGCGGCCCCGCCATCGCGCGGCGCCTGGCCGATGGCGACAGCCGCATCCGGGTGATCCCGCTGCCGCGCAACGGCGGCAAGCCGCGGGCGATGAACGTCATGGGGGCGCAGGCGCGCGGCACCTGGATCGCCGTGCTGGACGCCGACGACGCGTTCCATCCGCAACGCCTGGAATGCCTCATCGGGGCCGCCGAGACACACGGCGTCGCCATGGCCGCCGACAACATCCTGTACGTCGACGCCGGCGTCGACCAGGCCGTGCAACACGCCTTCGACCCCGCCACGCCGTCCCGCCTGATCGGCAAGGCCGAACTGCTGGAGAACTCCAACTCCTACGCCAGCTTCGACTTCGGCATCCTGAAGCCGGTGGTGCGGCGGGACTTCCTGGCGACGCACGACCTGGCCTACTTCGAACAAACCCGCTTGGCCGAGGACTTCTACTACCTGATGAACTATTTCGCCGCTGGCGGCACGGCGTGGCTGGTCAGCACGCCGCTGTATTTTTGGACCATGCCGTTCGGCGCCGTGTCGCGCCGCTGGACCACCACCGGCAGCGGCGCCTGGCGCTACAACTACCGCGAGGCGCTGGTCGCCAATCAGCACTACATCGACCTCATGCAAACGCGCGGCGAGGCCGCCATCGTCGCCATGCTGCAGGCCCGCGGGCGTCAGTATCAAGTGATGATCCACTACCTCGACGCCCAGCAGCACGCCTCCCGCGGCCAGAAGCTGCGCGCCGCCGCAACCATCGCCGGCCACCCCTCCACCTGGCGCCTGCTCGCCGGCCGCATCGCCGGGCGCCTGTCGCGCGCCGTCCGCCCGCCGCCGACCCAGGCCCCGGTCGACCCCATCGCCCACCGCAACCAGGCCGGCGCGCTGCACCCGGTCCATCGCTCGTCGGCCCAATGACCCGGCCGCGCGTTCTCGTGGTCAGCGCGTCCGACACGCGCTTCTTCCCGTACCTGGACGCCATGCTGGGTTCGCTGAAGCCCAGCCTCGACCAGGACAACGTCAGCCTGGCCGTGCTGGACCTCGGCCTGTCCGACGCCGATCGCGCCGCGCTGGCCGAACACGGTGCCCGCCTCGCCATCCCCGACGCCCATCTCGGCGTCAACGCGGCCGACCACTTGCCCACCCTGCGATCCTTCCTGGCCCGGCCGTTCCTGCGCGACTACTTCCCCGGCTTCGACGTCTATGTCTGGATCGACTCCGACATCTGGTTGCAGGACCAGGCCGTCTTCCAGGCCTATGTCGACGGCGCGCTCCATTCCGGCATGGCCATCACCCACGAGCGCGAGCCGGGCTACCGCTTCCAGGCCTGGCTGCTGGGCTGGACGACAAAACACTTTCTGCTCGGCTACGGCGCCGCCACCACCGCCCACCTGCTCACCCGCCGCCACCTCAACGCCGGCTTCTTCGCCATCCGCGCCGACGCCCCCCACTGGCAGGCCTGGGCCACCCGCTACCAGGCCGCCATCGCCCGCACCGGCGCCCTGGTGCCGCACGACCAGTTCGCCCTCAACCACGCCCTCTACAGCACCCCCCCACTCCAAACCACCTTCCTGAACCCCAGCCACAACTGGATCTGCGACCGCGGCATCCCGATGTGGAACGACGACGCCCAAGCCTTCTGCAAACCCTACCCACCCCACACCCCCATCGGCGCCCTCCACCTCGCCGGCCCCGCCAAACGCACAAAATACAACATCAAACGCACCCACGGCCAAACCTTCTCCACCTACATCCTCCCCGGCGCTACGCCGGCAACCCCCGTCATGGAACCGCCGTTGCGAGAGGACAG
>JAABUT010002301.1_pt1 | contig 18821 bp, 24 predicted proteins | sample 5559281 | NCBI WGS metagenome assembly JAABUT01 (sample SAMN10711880, study PRJNA513359) | rock metagenome | isolation source: Antarctica rocks | place: Antarctica: Victoria Land, Ricker Hills nord | collected 2016-01-04 | reverse complement strand
CCGTCAAGGAAGCAGGACATGGGGTACGGATCGCGTCCTGCTTCCTGCCAATCAAGAGTCCGTGGCTCAACCCGATCGAGCCGAAATGGCGGCACGGGAAGCGCTGGATCGTCGAACCGGCCCGCCTAGCTGACGGCGGACGAGATCGCGGAACGCGTCTGTGCGTGTTTCGGCTGTGTCCATGAACCTCACCTGATGCTGACCGAAGAGGTCTCCTGATTATGCACTAGGAGTGAGGTGAACATACCACGGCTCGTGGACGAAGTTCCTGCCTGGCTGGAAGCGGATTGACGGCATGGCGCTCGTCGTCGCCCCCGGAGAACAGCAGCGGGCGTGCGCCGCTTCCCGCCTCAGAAAGGTTCGTTGTGAGAGAGTAGAACAGCGGTAAAGCAATAAAAAAGGAGAGACGGATTTCGGAGCGACGGTGAGACGGTCGCAAACAAGAGGCTGTTTGCGACGATTTGGTCATCGCGGATGCAGCCTACGAGACCGCTTTGCACAGGGTCCGCAGTCGTTCGCACGCACAGATGCCCAGCATGAAAAAGGTGAGGATCGCTCACCGCCCCGCTACTCTCCCTATCGTCTGCCCGGTATCGGCCGGCCCCTATCGCTCGCGAGCGCCACCCCCGGTGCGCATCAGGTCCTCGTCCGAGTAGCCCGAGTCGCTGTCGTCCGCCTCGCCGTCGCGCCCCTCAATGTCCGTCACCCCGCCACTCAGCCCGTCCGGCTGGGGCGGTGTCCCCGCCGGCCCCTGCTCCTGATCCTGATCGCCCGTCCCGGGATCGGGCGCCGGTCTGGGGTCGTACCGCTCCTTGTCCGCCATCGCTGCCCTCCTTGTTAGTATGTGCGCGCTTACCGGCCCGCCGCCTGCCGGAACCGCTCGATCGCCTGGTCGTATTTCAGCTCGTTCAATGCCCGCACGTCCCACGCCATCAGGTCCATGTAGGGCATCAGGAAGTCGTTGATCTCCTGCGGCTCCTCGGTCTCGATCAGCAGGAAGCCCGCCCCGCCGCCGACCATGTCGTACCAGCCGCGAATCTTCTCTGGCACGTTCGTCCCCGCGTCGTGCTGCGTGAGGATACGGTCGCGCACTTGCTCGCGCGTGGTACCGGGGTACCAGGTATAGCCACAGTGCCAGAGCATCGCTTCCCTCCTTATCGGTGGATCATTCACACGACCGATGGGCAGCACAAACCATGCCATAGCGCATGAAAGACAACGAGTGTCGGCGCACGGGAAGACGGGGTGCTCCCGTGTTCGCGAACATCCAGCATCTTGGCTGAACGATAACCAAAGAATATTCTTCCAAAATATATACAACGAACGACATTTCCCCGTCGCCGGACGATCCCGATACGCTGCAAAAGCGGCATCTTTCATTGATTGCTCAGGACCACGTTTCTGACCCCCGCCGCCCCACATGAGGCACCCTTCGTGCCTCTGGCGCAAGGCTGAAATGCACGCGCTTCGCGCGGCCTTGCGCCATTCACCTCCGCTGACGCTGCGCTTTCTGGTAAGGGGCTGGCAGGCAGCCCCCTGCGAGAAAGGAGGTGAACGAGATGAACGATTTATATTCAATACTGAAGGGCCAGGAGGAGCATATCCACGTCGAGGCTGAATGGCTGAAGCGCGAGATTGCGGCGTACCGGAAGCGGCTCGCGGCGTCTAACCATCCGATGAAAGCGGTGAAACTGCAGCAGCTCCGGGCCTTGCTCGACCGTCTCGGGGCATGAAAGAAGAGGGGTTTTTTGTCGGCAGCGTCAAGGAGTACACCCTGCTCCTCGAGTACGCGAGTGAGCATATCGTTGTCTTCAAGGCAGAAGGCTATATCTTCGACCTGCAAACCGGCCAGACGGTGCCGGGGGTTGCCAAGTTCGTGAAGCAGGCCAAAGACTTGCGGCTCGGTTGGGGCCAGTTCCAGGACGGCGGGGACGAGGTGCTCTATCTCTACGACAAGCAGGATGGCAACTTCGGGTATGCCGTGAACCTGGACGACCCGCACTGCTCGGAATGGGGCAACGCCCCGTTTCCATGAGTGCCCCTTCCGCCGTGCTCCACGGGCACGGTGGCGGGCTTCCCACCCACCCGCCTGCGGCAGCAAGGAAGGTCCTGAGCAAGAGAAGAACAGGGAGGGACGTGCTATGATAATGGCCGCACATGCCCCGCCGTTATGGATTCACCGCGACAAGACGAGAACTACAGAAACGCTTCCACGCCGACGTTGCCGTGCCCGAGCTCACCAGGCGGTACAACATCGCGGCGACCCAGAGCCTGCCAGTCGTCATCAATCAGGCCACCCCGATCGTCACGCCGATGCGCTGGGGCCTGATTCCGTCATGGGCGACCGACGACCAGATCGGCTCTCGGACGATCAATGCCCGTGCTGAGACACTTGCCGAGAAACCATCGTATCGGCAGGCGTTGCGCTTCCAACGAGCGATCATCCCGGCGAGTTTCTTCTATGCATGGCGGGAGACTGAGCACGGGAAAGTGCCCTACTACCTCTTCGCCAAAGACGAGACGATCATGGGCTTCGCCGGCCTCTACGCGGTCTGGAAGAGCCCGACCGGTGCGGTTGTCCACTCCTACACCATCATCACCGTGCCGCCGAATGCGTATATGCAACCGATTGCCGACCGGATGCCCGCCATCCTGCGTCGAGAAGACGAGCGGCGCTGGCTCGATCCCGATCTCACCGACCCCCAACGTGTATTGCCGCTGCTTCGTCCCTATCCGAGCGAGCAGATAGACGGTTACACCATCGGTCGGGATGTCAACTCGCCCGCGATCGACACGGTTGATTTGATCACGCCGGTCGCATACCGCTTTCTGAGCGAGTGAAAGACGCTGGGCGATCAGACAGGGGGTTCCCCCTGCGGTCGCGTCAAGGCACGTTCGCACGCGTGCTCACTCTGCGGCCTTGACCCGCCCTCCCCCGGTGGGTTTCACGTATCGGAAGCGCAAAAAATGCGCTTCCCTTTTGCTACTGTAATATACTGACGCCGTGACAAGGAGGGAACGAGCGATGAGCGCACAACCGCAACCATACAAAGTAAATCCGGAGAACGAGCGTGAACTTGCGCGCCGTCTCAGCGATGCAGCGGCCAAAAAGCAGCCGGTGGTCATGGAGATCGCCGGGAGTCTCTATCGCCTCGTGCCCGACGACGATATCCAGACGACTGACGATCCCGCCAAAAACTACGACCCCGCGAAGGTGCTTGCGGCGATTGACGCCGGTGCCGGTGCGTTCAAAGGGATGGATGGCGAGGCCTTCCTCGCCGAGATTCTTGAGGCGCGGGAGCAAGACACGCCCGGGCACTCCTTCTGAGTATGCGCTACCTGATTGATACGACGGTGCTCATTCTCCAGGTGCCGCTTGTCCTCAGCGGGGAGGCGGATCACGTAGGGCGTGCTCGTCGGCGGTGGTGTGCTTCGCCATGGCGGTGCGATCAGTCTGGCAGATCGTCGCCCGGTGCCGGGCGCGGCGAACGGTCCGGAGTCCGCTTCGTAGATGACGCTGCACCGGCTCTTCCCACCGAAGCGGCCGAGCAGGCCGCCCCTGCGGGCGACGGTCGCCGACTTGACCGCGTACCCCCGCCGCGCCATTGCCCGGATCTGCCAGCGCATCCGCCACTCGCTCGTGTAGACATGGCCGCCGGCTGGCTTGCTGAAGAGACCCATTACCAACCCCCCGCGTGCAGCGACGATCTTTGTACGCCCGTACAGTAATCTCAACGGCGGGAGGACCGGGAATGTGACGGCCCGTCGCCCGTCGTCACCCGGTGGCTCATAAAATCCAGTTTGTGACATGGTCACCGCGCGATCAGCGTCAAACATGAACGGTCGCCGCACGCGGGGCCTTCGATCTCATGCCCCTCGTTGCCTGCGCCCGTTCCCTACGCCGCACGCCGACCGGATGCACCGTGGCATAATATTTGCCTATAGTAAAATAATGATTTGATCGGGCTGCGGGGCGGGAGCCTGCGGCGGTGCCGGCGCGGGCCGGGGATGAGGGGATGATGCGATGACAAGGGGTGCGGGTGTGCTGTGCCGGGTTTGCCTCGTTCTCATGGCCGCGCTGTTGGCGGCGGGGTGGGATGATGTCGCGGCGAGCACCGACACGGCCGGCCCCACGACCGCCGCGCCGTTTTCCGCGCCGGTGGGCTCCGTCTCGCGCTTCGGCGTCGTGACGCACATCGCGACGCGCTACGGCATCTACGGGCAGCAGAACGGCCCAATGGACGTGGCGCGCGGCACCGGCGCGGGCTGGATTCGCGAGGAGATCCGCTGGGATTGGGTGGAGCATCCGCTCGGCCAGCCCGATTGGGGCTTCACGGACGAGATGGTCCGGGATGCGCACGGTCGCGGCCTCGATATCCTCGGCCTGCTCGGCTACAACAACAGCGCGCAGACGGCGGGCGTCGTCGGCTACACCGTGCCCGACATCGGCCTGTGGAAGAACTACGTCGCGGGCGTCGTCAGCCACTACAAGGGGCAGATCCATGCGTGGGAGGTCTGGAACGAGCCGGACGTCCCCTTCTTCTGGAACGGCAGCGTGGCGGACTACGTCAACTTGCTGCGCGAGACGTACACCACGATCAAGTCCATCGACCCGTCCGCGACGGTGATGAACGGCGCGTGCTCGAACCTCGATCTCAACTGGTTCAACGATTTCCTCAATCAGGGCGGCGCGCAGTATACCGATGTGCTCGCCTTCCACCCCTACGCGATGCAATCGAGCATTGACAACGGGAACTACCAGACGGTGGACCTCGCGCATCTCAAGGATATCGAGGCGCGCACCGGCAAATCGTGGTGGTTCACCGAGATCGGCTGGTCGAGCGCACCGAGCGGCGCGGACTACGGCGGCGGTGTCGGCTCCGGGCAGGCGCAGGCGAGCTACATGATCCGGCAGTACGTCCTTTCCATCGACTTCCAGGGCCTGAACGTGGAGCATGTCTTCTGGTACAACTTCCGCGACGACGGTACTGATCCCAGCAACGTCGAGAACAACTACGGCCTGATCCGCAACGACTGGCACACGCCCAAGTTCTCCTACACGGCCTACCAGCAGATGACCACGCACCTGACGGGCGCGGCGGCGCAGGGGACGGTCGATTCCGGCGCGGGGATCGCCTACCGCTTCAACCGCAACGGGACCATTGTCGATGTCGTGTGGGGCGGTGGGCGCACGAGTCTGCCGACCGCAGCCGCGCAGGCGCAGGCGTTCGACATGGCGGGGAACGCACTCCCGACCGAGGTGAGCGGCGGACAGATCCACGTCGATATCGGCGGCGATCCCGTCTTCGTCGAGCACGCATAGGGCACGCACCTCGCAGGGCGGCGCACGCTGGCCTGTCTCGTCTGCATCGCGCGATCCTCTTCAATCCGCGCTTCACGATCATCGTGGTCCGGCCCTGGGACGGTGCTCCTCAGTAACTCGTCGGCACCCTGGGGATACTCCTCACCGGGCATCGAGCAGACGACCGTGCGGCGCGTCGGTCTGCCCTCCATGCGGGCGTGGTGCTCGTGGTACTCCTTGTCGATCTGACCGCCGGGTATCCGTTGCCATACCCACCGACCCGTGCCGATTGCTTCCTGTAACAGTTCTTACAGGAAGCACCCCTCCCCGGTTTGCCTCTGGACACGGGGAACGCTGGTTCCATATAATAGATAAATCGGGATGTTATCGGAACCACATTCCTGGAGGAGCACTCCGTTGTGTCCGACACGTCCGGTTGCTACAGTGAAACCATGATAAACGAATCGAACATATCCCTTGAGACCGCCCTTGCCAAGTTCCTCGCCGCACTCGTCGGGAGGAATCGGAGTAGCACCACGATCACCGCCTACCGGATCGACCTCACCCAGTTCATCGCCTATCTCCTCGAGAACGACGCTACGGTCCGGGCTACGTCCCACGTCGGGCGCTTCCACATTACCGAATACCTCACCCACCTCTCCCAAGAACACGCCCTTTCCGGTGTGACCCGTACCCGCAAGCTCGCCGCGATCAAAGAGTATTTCCGCTTCCTCGTCGCCGAAGAACTCCTCCTCATGTCCCCCGCCGAGAAGGTCGAGGCGCCCAAGCTCGAGCGCAAGACCCGGACCCGGATGCGCTCTGACGAATACTCGCGCCTTCTTTCCGTTGCCGGGAGTAGCCCGCGTGATTACGCCATCCTCACCGTCTTCCTGCAAACTGGTCTGCGCGTGGGCGAGCTCTGCGGCCTCACCACCGAGGATATCGACCTCGTCGCCGGGACACTCCGCGTGCGGAGCGGGAAGGGGCAGACGAGCCGCGAGATCGACCTGGAGAAGAAGGCGGTCAAGGCGCTCAAGACCTACCTGAAAGACCGCGGTGACACCCCCTCCCCCGCGCTCTTCCTCAACCGCTACGGGGAGCCCATCGGGGATCGCGGCGTCCGCAAGCTGATCGACCGGCTCTGCAAGGAAGCGGGCCTCGAGAAGAGGATCAGCCCGCACATCTTCCGGCACACCTTCGCGTCGGTGAAGGCGGAGAGCGGCAAGGTCTCCCCCTTCCAGTTGCAGCAGTGGCTCGGGCACAAGGACATCAAGACGACGCAGATCTACGTGCACATGAGCAAGGAGTACGCGAAGAAGGCAATGGAAGCGACAAGTTTATAAAGCAATATGACAAATCAATACCGCTTCACCCGACCACCGAAAGGGCTGACGCGGCCCGATATCCAGCTTGACAACTTCTCGCTCGTGTCGGCGAGTATGTTGGCTCATATGGGCGAGTACAAGACTCTCTCCGACCGCCAGCCGAAGGGGACAGCGATACTGATCCTCCCGTCGGCCACTTCCCCGCTCCGGCGCGTCTACGTGGCGGTCGCGCGCATGATGAGGGAGCGCGGCAGGTTGGTGAGGTGTTACACGGTGCAGCGTTCATCAACCGAGAGCATGCGTGGGAGATGAACAGCATAATGAACCGTACCCGGTTCCAGTGGACGGCGAAGCGGGGAGCGCACGGGATTCTTGAAGGAGATCGATATGCCCGTTGGTTATAAGCGTCGGGAGTGGCTGGCGTATCTCACGGTATCGGCCAGCGGCCCCGAGTTCTCGCCAATGCTTGAACACGGTATTCCCTCCTCACGTCCGCGTATGGCCGCTGATCTCCGGTACACCACCGCAGATGTTGACTTCCTCGAATCGCACTTCCGAACACCGAACTACGATACGGCCAGGGAAGAATTTCATCGGCGCTTGCGCAATCCGACCCGCGACCAGTTCTTCCGTGCTCTCCGTGATATCGAGGCGTGGTTTGCGGGCCACCGCGCCGATCCCGACTGGGATGGCGGGGGTCTTCAACTCTGTTTCGCGGGACATGGATGCGACGGCGACGGAGCGCTCGTCCTCGCCGATGGGGTGATTACCCCAAGCGAATTCCTGACATCTTTGACGAACATCGCCAACAACGTCTCTCGTCCGGGTCGTCTGCGTCTCGAGGCGGTGCTCGATTCGTGCCATTCGGGGGCGTTCATTACCGAGGTATTGGCTACCTGCTTCGGCCAGCTCGGTGATTTATTGATTCCACATAATTTATTTGCCTCTTGCATGGATGATGAGTTTGCGTGGGAGGAACCCGGACTCGGTCACGGTGTGTTCACGTATTGCTTCTCAGTGAGACCACCGGCCTTAGGGGCGCTCGTGGCGCGAACCATTCAGCCGGATAATACGTTCGGGCCATCACTCACTATCGCTGGCGGTGAACTCGGTTGCTCATTGCTCACCATAGGGCGTCAGAACCCCGTCGTGTACCGGAATGGGGCGGGGCATTTGGAGATTGGTCGTCACTCCATAAAGCTCTTCCCGGATGGCGACCGGTGCATGAGCCTTGAGGAGATGCGGACGCAGTTGCGCAAACGCCGCGATGAGGTCATTCGGGTGTTGAGGCCGATGAGGATGGATGTTTCTGTCGGGGGCAGGCTTTCCGATGAAGATGTGCGGCGAGAGCTTCGAGACACGGTTCAATTCCTCAAGGATACAGCGGGCATGAGTCCCGAAGAAGTTGTGAAGTTTCGTCTTCGGCACGCGAAAGGCGACGGATAAACGGGATAGCCCGCCGAACAGTATGCCGAGGGATATGTCTGACTTTTAAGCGCTCACTGACCGCCAACCGCAAGGGACGGCGGTATTGGTACTCCCCTCGCCTTCTTCGCCACTCCGCAGCATCTACGCAGCAATCGCACACGTTCTCAGGAAGAGCGGAAAACGAGTAAAAGTCTATTCCCCTCGCTAACCGGTGACGATCTTCTCTCCTCAACCGGCTTTCAGCCGGTTGACGTGTTCCGGCACTCCCCTTCATGGTGTCCCGGAGGCCGATAGAGCAGCCAACACACGGAGAGACCCATGCCGACATTCCGCGAGCAGGTCAAAGCGATCATCGAACACCGGGATCGGTTCGAGAATGCCACCGACGAGATGCTCTCCCTCATCCCCCAGTTGGTGAACGAGACCATCCACGCCAGCGGCCACAACACGCCCCCTGCGGAACGCAACGTCAGGAGGGCGATCAAGGGGCAACTCTTGGCCCACCTGGATGCGGGTAGACCGAGCACCAAAAGACAGGGATTCCAACCGGCAGATGAAAACCATGCGGAGTGAGTGACAGAAGCCAGCCCCGCAGTCCCGCAGGGATGCGCGGAGCGCAGGACTTGCTGGCGGAACGAACGGAGCGATCCTCGTTCACCGGTTGGAATTGTATTCTTCCCTACCCCCACGATATGTTGCCTTGGCGTGGATTTAGCCACAACTGTCTTCCGGTATTTGTGCAGTGATCGATGGCAAGATTTCTCTTCCTTTCGGATAGCGGCATCAAGGCACTTTCCCTTGCAGAACAGCAACCGCGCCATCCCGCGCCGATCCTGTAACCCGCAATCTTTGCTACACCCGATTACACAAATACCGGGTGACTCATACGGCCGAGTCCAGCCTTAGCGAGAGTGGCATTCCGCTGTGCGGGGCAACCGGTCGGAGCGCCGCCTTTCCGGGGGCGGCGCTCCGTCGCTGATCGCACGCTGCGATGCTACTTGACGGTGAAGCCCTTGATCATGCCGAGGTGGAGGTGCGAGTCCCCGTTCGGCTTGGACTGATCCGGCACGTTGCAGATCGCCGCGTAGTTGCCCGGCGCGAGATCGAGCACGACGATGCCGGTGTTGCCCCGCGTCAGGGCCTGGATCCCGCCCACGGGCAGGCCAGGCGGCGGGCCGGAAGGCGGCGGGGCGGTCGGCGGGGCGTCGAAGTAACTCTTCACGTCGTCCACCGTCTTGCCGGGCGCGATCTGGACGATGTTGAACTCGTGGAACTGCGCGCCGGTGTTCGTGACGGTGTACATGCTCTTGCCGGCGGGGATCGTCGCGGGCAGCTCGAAGTTGAAATCGACCATATTGATCGTGCCATTGACGGCGGGCGCGGGGGCGGCTGCCGCAGCGGCGGCTGCCGTCACTTTCAAGGGCATGAGCATCCCCTTGGCGAGGTGGGGCACATGGTCGGCGCTCTCGACGAAGCAGGCGAGCACGTACTGGCCCTCCTTGAGATTGAGGATCACATCGGTGCTGCTGCCGGGAACGACCGTCGCGGGCCCGCCGGTGAGGGTGACAAGGCCGAAGACCTCGCCCACTCCCTGCGGCCCCTTCGCGAAGGCGGCGATCAGTTGTTCGAGGGCGACGCCGCTGTTGAGCAGCATGAACTGCGCGTGGTGCGGCTCCTTGCCGGTGTTCTTCATCTGCACGCGGGTAGAAACCGCCGGGGATGCTGCCGAGCGTCTTGTAGCCGAAGTCGAACGCCTCGATCACCATCGTCTGGATGCCGCCCGTGCTCGCCACGGCGCTGCCGGAGGCGGAGGTCGCGCTCACGGAACTGGCGACGGCGCTCCCGGCGGGCCGGGTGGCGGCGACGGCGCTGCTCGCGGCGGGCGCGGTCGTCGCTGCGGGCGCTGCGGTGCTGACCGCCGGGCTCCCGGCCGTCGTGCTCGCGGCGGCGGACCCCGCAGGTCGCGTCGCAGCGGCGGCGCTCCCGGCGGCGGTCGTTGGCGCGGCGGCGGTCGTTGGCGCCGCTGCTGCCGTCGTCGGGGCGGCGGGCTTCGGGGTGTCGGTCGCGCTGCTGCCGCCGCAGGCCGCGAGGATCGCGCTCCCCGCCGCCGCACCCGCGAACATCAGGAATCCGCGACGCGGCAGCCGCCGCTCCGGTACCAGTGTCATCGTCATGTGCAATTTTCCCGCTTCGATCAGTTCCCGCATCTCCGTATGGTGCGCACCGCATCGGGCACGCACCTGATGTAACGACGGAGTCCCACGATGGTTCTACCAAGGAAAGATTATTCCTCGCGCTTTGAGATGAACGTCGGTCGGTCGGCGAAGGGGGAAGCGCGGTGCGCCCAAGGGTGGATGCGGCCCCGACGTCGCCCGATGAGCCAACGCCGCACGCCGCGATCGTCCGACCCGTCCGCCCTCGCACCCCGGCCCCCGCCGCCAGAGACATCGATCGGCGACCGGCCCGGGCATTCCACCGGCCGGCTCGATACGCCCTCGCGCGCATCCGGGTGGCCGGGACCGGCATCCTCGCGCCCCGGGACACCGGTCGCGGCTTCATAGACCGGCAGCGGCAGGTCGGCGGCCGCGAGCAGCGCCAGCGGGAGGGTGTCCCGCCGCACGGCGGCAGCGCCGCGCGCCAGCACCGGCATACTGCCCGTCCCCAGCAGCGCCCGCACCCGGCGCAACTCCGCGCGCCGTGCCGCTCGCGCCTGCCGCGCCCCATGCAGCCAGCCCGGCGCCAGCATCCCGAGCGCGCTCAGCAGTGCCGCCACCCGCGCGCCGGGGTCGAGCGCCGGATCGCGGCCGGCGAGCACCAGGAAGCCGGCCCACCCCGCCAGGGCGGCGAGGAATAGGCTGACGCCGCGCAGCCAGGCGGTCGGCAGGGAGGCGGCGGTGGTGTCCGGGGGAGTCAATCGGTCTACCTCACGGCGGTGCGGGGCGGGGGGAGTCAGCGATCTACTCATACAACGGTGGACCGCAGTAAAAGTTACGGGCGTCGACGCGCCGTGGTCGAAGGAGCGCACGGCTGCGCGGCATCACCGGGGGGAGAGGGGACGGCCCGGTATCCAGCGGACAACTCTTCGCCCGACTCGCCCCATCTGCGGGATATGCGCGCCTACCGCGCGCTCACCGACCGCCAGCCGATTGGAGTGGTATTCTCCCCTCTCTCCTGCGATATGTCGCGCCATTCAACACATTCGAACAGCCGCAGACATTATCGGGCGAGGACATGAATGCGAGCACACCCCTTCGCCCGTCGCCATGGACTCGGCTGACCAGCACCGATGCAGCGCGACGATGAAAAATAATGACGACGCAAGCGCGAGCACCGTCACGTCGCTCATCGCCAATCCTTCCCTGTGCTCCGGGATTGTGCCCCTCGCCGGCGTGCATGTCATGATGTCACATCGCGCGGCAGGGAGGAGAGCCGCCCGTACTTCGCCTCCATCGTGAGCGCCGCCCGGATCTCCTCGAGCACGCCCGCCCACGTTGCGGCGCGCCCTTCGCCCGCCAGTTCGCCGTCGGGGTAGCGCAGGAACCAGCCCCATCCCCCGGCGGGCTGCTCGGTTGCCGTCCCCCGGATTGCCGTCCCTTCGACGGTGATCGTCCGCTGCCGCAGCCCGCCGAAGGTGTACTCCCGGAATGGCACCAGATAGACCATCTCGCCATCCCCGCTCTACCGCGTCCCATCGGACATTTACAGCATGTCGGAGTAGTGCCCTCGCACGATCTCCCGCAGCTCGCGCGCCACTGACGCGAACGCTTCCGTCTGCCGCCACAATGTCTCGTAGTCCGCGCGCGTAAGGTCGGCCCACGCGATAGCCACGCGGACATCGCCCCGCTCATCCCCCGGCTCGCCATCAGCCCGCCCAGCGTCCGTCCCGTCGCGGTCGTCATCGCCCTCGTCGCACCATCTGCAGGGAGTATCGTCGCGCTCTGCCATGCCTCGCCCCCCGCAGTCGTCGTGCGCGTCCCGCAATAGAGATGGCGGTCGGGGCACGGTACCGCGAAGCATCGCGCACGGAGATGACATGACGCCTGCGCGCGGGACTGCGTTCATGACAGGATTGACAGCGCGGTGGTCGTCTCCGACTGGGGGAACGAACGAAGCGAGGCTCTTTCACCGGTGGACATCGTACTCTCCCCTATCTTGTGCGATATGTCGCGACCAGTCCAGTTGGACAGATGAAGACCTCATCGGTTGAGCACATGAACGCCCGCATATCCGTTCGCCCGTTCGCCCATAAATCCGTCTCATACCAGATCGCTTGACATCATCGGCATGTGTACGTACAATATCCGTGTACCCGAACGCCCGTTGGAGCGTTCGCCCGTTTACTCGTTGTGCCGAACGTCCGAACGACGTACAACGGATGCAACACATAGCGCGATTACTACTTGACAGCAGTGATATTTTCTTTCTACTATGGTTCCATGACGTCTTTTGTGTCCGCTTCGGAGGTTGCGAAACTGATCAACGTCGACCGTGCAACAGTTACCAGATGGATCAAGAAAGGCATGGTCAAAGGTGTCATCAGGCCGGAAGGATCGCAGCAATGGCGCATCCCGATCTCAACCTATCAGGAACTGCTCACACACCATGAAAGTCGTTAGCTTCAGCATCTTCAAAGGCGGCACCGGCAAGACCACCTCCACGGTCAATACGGCTGCGGCACTCGCGCGCATGGGCAAAAAGGTGCTCTTGGTTGACCTCGACCAGCAGGCGCAGGCGACAAAATATCTCGGCATCGATGCCGAGGCCTCCCCTAATCTCTTCGAGGTATTTTCCGGCCTCAAAAGCCCCGCGTCGGCAATCCGGCAAACCGCCTTCGGTATCGATGTCCTCCCCTCCCACGGGCTGATGGCGGCGATTGAGAGTGCGTTGGAGCCGGGTGACGAGATGAAGCTGGATGGCTACCTGCAGTCGCTTCGCCCGTCCTACGACTTCATCCTCATCGACACGCCCCCCGGCAAGTCCCGGCTGACCTTCAACGGTTTGGCGGCTGCCGACCTGATCCTCATGCCGTGTGCGACGCAGCGCATGGCGGTCGACGGGATCGGCGACACGATCAGCTACCTCCAAACGACGATGTGGAAGAAGTTTGATCTCCCCCACCAGGAGTTGCGCATCCTCTTCACCATGTATCGAGCGACGACCAATGAATCCCCCGCCCTCGTGGCGAACGCGCGGCGGATATGGCGGGATAACGTGCTCAATGTCCAGATTCCGCACGCGGCCATCTTCTCCACGTCCTACAACCTCCGGAAGCCGGTGCATGAGATTGATCCGAAACATCCGGGCTCGATTGCCTACGATGTTTTCGCAGACTGGATGGTGAAACATGAAGAAACCACAAATTGAGGATTACGCAACGTCATCGGACGCCCTGAGCAAGTATTCGCTTGGGGATATGCCGAGCATCCAAACGCGCCACCAGCGCGGTGTTTCAGCAGCTACCTCTCAGGAGCAACGGACACAAAAGGCGAACGCCCGTGTATCCGTTGACGCGAATACCCGTTCGGGCGAACGCCGGAAGATTTCCCGCGCGTCATTTGAGGTCTATGACGATCAGGTGAATCGATTGCGGCGAAAATCACTCGAGGAGAAACTGAACGGCGGGACGCTGAGTATGAGCGAGATGGTGCGGGACGCGATTGATCGGTATCTGTCAGAGCAGGGGAGAGGCGAGTAGCCGAACGCCCGAATGGGTTACGGTTAGAGGTTCATCATGAGAAACGTCAACCAGCAGCCACGCGATCATTCATTCCTGGCCCGATACGGCTCAATCATTGCCAAGGGCGGGATCGCGGCCATCCCGTCCGCGCTGTATCGGTACCAGGGCGAGTTGAAGCTGAAGCCGCAGATCGTGTGGTTCATTTCAGCGATCCTCACGCACAAGTGGGACTCCGATATGCCGAGCCCGTCGCTGCGGAAAATGGCGGGAGATACCGGTGTGAGTCGCCAGCAGCTCCATAACTACAAGACCGAGCTTGAAACCGAAGGCTGGTTGGTCGTCATCAACCGGGACACATACGTGGGCGGCAAGGACTCCAATTACTACGATTTTACGGCGCTATTTGCCAAGCTCGAAGAGTTGTTGATCCGAGACGCAAAGCAACGCCAGGAAGGAAATGGTGAGGCGGAAATAGGGGAAGAGAATACGCTGGTCCCCTATGTCAACCCCAGTTTACATACCCATGTAAACCCCGTTTTCCATACCCCGGACAACCCCAGTTTACATGGGTATGTAAACGCTGGTTTACCACTTATAGAATCAGTATTAGAAGAAGCAGATAAAGAAATAAATATTTCGAATATTCGAAAGCGTTCACACGCGGATTTTTCTGTGGATAACTCTGAGACGCAATCTCTTCCACCACCTCGTACTGGATCAGCGGAGCGGGGAAGCACCGCACCAAAAACGAGTGACACGACCTCTGTCGGCGAAGATGACATAGGATCGGCAACGGTCAAGCATTGGGGTATGGAGGCGATCGGCGAAATCCTCAAAAAGAAAAAGGGTAGGCCAACCAAGCAAGAGAGTGAAGAGCGGGAAATGATCATGGCGTTCATCCGCGACTTCGCGCGTGAGTTCCACGATCAAGCACAACTGAAGTCTTCCGTGTCGCGGGCATTCAATATCTACAAAGAGTCCGGTTTGTCGCCGGTCATCTTCCAGGACCGGATGTACCAGGCCCGCCTCATGACGAAGGACTATCAGTCCCGCTCGCGCATCAAAGGCTCGGTCATGGCGTACTACTTCTCCGTCCTCGAGGATCAGGCCGGATTGAAAGACGACAGCCATCAGCCGGCCATGCAGGTGTGACCGCGCGGCGCGGGACGGGACGCATCCCCGCCGCCAACGTCCGTAGAGCGGCGCGTGGGAACACACCGCCAATCCGTTCAGCCGACGCCGGGCCAGCCGGCGGGCGGGTATGCCCAGCCGAGGTAGGGCGCGACCGCGTCGTTGTACCAGCGGACGCCGTGCCAGCGCACATGGCCCCCGGTCCCGACGCCGACGAACTCGCCGCCGCCGATATAGATGCCCACGTGCCCGCTGCCGCCGTTGCGGGCGGTCGGGGCGAAGAAGACGAGCGCCCCCGGTGGGGCGTCCTGCAGTCCGGCGAGGGTGTGCGTCGCCAGGGGGCGCGACCGTGCCAGCGCGCGGTACATGTCGTACGCGGTGGGATAGACGCCGGACACGCCGTAGGCGCGCTCGACGAAGCGGCCGCAGAGGGTGTCGCCGTCCGCGAACCACAGGGTCGACCCGTCGACCCGCTGGGATGCCCAAGCAACGGCCCGTGGTAGTCGCGGATCGCTGCCCGGTCGGGACACTCCGGCATCCACGGGCTGGACCGATGCCACGAACGGCAGCAAAGCGAGGATGAGCGCCGCGAGGCGCGCTAGGGCGAGTCGTTCCGCTGGCATCATCAAGAAACCCCTTTCGTCCGGCTTACCGCGCCCGCCGCGTGGCGGCGGACGTACACTTTACAGAACAGGTAGACGCGGCGCAACATGATGGGCAAACGGTGGCCCAGCGATCGCCGCCTGTCCGTGCGGTTTCGATCCGCAATTGTGAACGCGTATGTCTTTTGCTCGAACAATGAACACCACACATCAACGAACAGAAAAAGCAACTGTCTTGACTGTCAAGGAGTCGACGGCGACGATTGCCAAGGAGTGTGATGGGCGAGCAGCGCGTTGAGAATCGTCAGCAACTTGCGCATGCAGGCGGTCAGGGCGACTTTCTTTGGCTTGCCTGCCGCGCACAGCCGTGCATAGAAGGCGCGGATCACCGGGTTGTACCGCGTGGCGACCAAGGCGGCCATGTACAACGCACCCCGAACCCGCGCCCGTCCGCCCCAGACGGTGCGGATGCCGCGCCGGGTGCCGCTATCGCGATTCAGCGGAGCGACCCCCGCGAGTGCGGCGACCTGATGGCGCGTCAGAGCGCCCAGTTGGGGCAGTTCCGCCAGCAACGTGACCGCGAGCACCGGGCCGACACCCGGGACGCTTCGCAGCAGGGCGTCGCGTTCGCGCCACGTCGGATCGTCGGCGATGGCCTGAGCCAGTGCCGTGTCGATCTCCTTCAGGTCCTCCTCCAACCAGACGATGTGCGCGCCGATCCGCTCCCGAATCGTCGTCGGAGCGGTGTGCAGGCGGTTCTGCTCCGCCGTCAGCATCGCGACCACCTGTCGCCGCCGTCCCAGGATCGCGGCCAACATCTGGGTATCGGCGTCTGGCAGCGGTCGTGGCGTAGGCCGGACTGCATCGGCGAAATGCGCCAGGACATGGGCATCGAGCGTGTCTGTCTTGGCGAGCTTGCCGGTCGCCTTGGCGAAGTCCCCGGGTGCCCCCTGGGCAGCATGCCGGGGATTGACGACCGCCACCGGCACGCCCGCAGCGACGAGGCTGGCAGTCACGGGTCGCTCGTAACCGCCGGTCGCCTCCAGCACGACCAGCGTCGGTCGCAGTTGGTCGAGATGCGCGACGAGTGCGGCGATCCCGCTCGCGTCGTTCGCCGCCTGCCAGGTATCGCCATCCGGTCGCACCGCGACATCCAGGTGCGCCTTGGCGACATCAATGCCGATAAACACCGATCCATCGGTCATCGCACTCTCCTTCCTCTCGCCCAACCTTGCGGAATACGGGCTCGAACGGCCCCAGCAACTGTCCGGGCTCGATGGGATAAGGACGCGGCGACCGACGCTTTTTCACGGCCTCGAGGGACCACGGGGGCTGCGGTCTACCGCGCCAACGGGTGGCAGTGTGCCACATACTGAAGATACAAGGGGACTAGTACTACAGCGACACTTCAGGATTTGCGTGCGATTTCGCCAGTACGAACGTGGCAGAATGACTGCATTCCATGACCGTCAAGGCAGTACGAACGATGAAGTGTCGCTGTAGTACTAGCGCCCCAAGTGCAATCCGTGAATGCACTTGTGGCAGCAGTTGCAACCGCACTCGAAAGATGGATACAAACGGTGTCCTGCGGACGGAATGAGACGGGGAAGGAAGGGCCTGTGGCGGGGGGAGTCAGCGACCGTTCGTGCCTCACTCAAATGGTCCACGTGTTCCCATTTGCCGCTGACTCCCCCCGCCACCTTCCACATCGTTCGCGCTTCGCGCAGGCCTTCGGCCACAAACGATGTTCCAAGCGGCACCCCCGGTGGGGGTCAAAGGGATTGTGCGCCGCATTCCTTCCCCGACCCTTCCTTCGGCGCACAATGCATGGATGGCCTGCGGCGCTATCACCCGCCCAACCGCCGCATCAGCGCCCATTTCCTGCGGAAGGCCAGTTTTCAACAGACACGTGCGAGCACAGTGAGTCCCAGGCGGATGCGAAAAGGCACGCTCGCATCCGCCTGGGACGTGGCTGCAAGTCCCGTCGGGACTTCCTCGCGGGGCGGGAACGGGGCGACGCCCGCTCTGCTGAGCCGGCTCCGTGCAGCGTCAGCTCACGCACGCGGGGTGCAGCACCCCGCGTGCGTGAGCTGACGCTTTGCACCCCTGCCTCCTTTGCGCCCTCGCCTGATAGCTCTCCCGGCCACTGCTGCGTTCGACGGATTTCCCACGGTGTCGTTCCGCTCCGATCTCTGATCTCCGCTGCTCTCGCCGTATTCCTCCATGAGCGCGTGTCCGGGACAGCTCTCGCGAGGTGTCGCACCTGCGGCAGAATGGAGGTGATTGGCATGTGTGATGTGGCGAAGAGCCTGCCGGGGCTGAAGCGCTACAAGGTGACGGTGACGGCCACGGCGACGGTCTACGCCCTGTGCAGCTCGCCGGGAGTGGCACGGCGGTACGCGGTCCACGCGGTGCGAAACCACCTGGACAAGGTGGAGAAGGTGGCGGCCAGAGCCGTCGCGGTGGAGCCCGGCGTGGGCGAGTGATCACAGCCGCCGCCCCCTGTCGAGCGGGGCGGCGGTCCCTCGCGGTCGGCGGTGTTCCCGACCGTCGGGCGCTTCGCCTCCTCCTTCGGAACAGGCTCGCGCCCTCGTTGTCAATAATCACGCTCCGTCCTATGATCCTGGGTCTTCCACCTTCTCGCTGATGGGATTTGGTCGTCCTGCCTGGTGGCAATCGGGTACATGAGGGATCGCAGCATCCTCCCGTCACGGGATGGGGCGGTGGGCCGATTCGGCCATGTGGGGAGCGGAGAAGGTCGGGGAAAGGATCAGCGAGAAGGTGGAAGACCCCCCTCCTCTGGCGAGGTATGTTCTACCACACGGGGATCAGCGGGAACGGCTGGTTGCACCCGGCCTTCGGGCCGGGTGAGGATTGAAACGGCGCGACGTCCCTACACATCGGACACTCCCCATTACACGTTGCACCCGGCCCGAAGGCCGGGTGAGGATTGGAACCTCACCACCATGCGGGAGCGGGGGCGGGTCCCGATGGTTGCACCCGGCCCGAAGGCCGGGTGAGGATTGAAACATCGCGGTGCCCACCGAGACAAGCGCGGGGCGACGCCGATTGCGGCGGATGTTGCACCGACAGTGAGTCGAGCTGTACCCTGGGACGTGCCGCTGGTTCCGCAAGGCGCATGATCGACATCCCGACAGACCGGGACCACTTCGAGGGCCAGGTGCCAAAAACCAGGATCGGGATATTTTCACTGTCTTCGTGTGGCGAGGAGAGGGCCGATGCGCGGGGATGTCACAACCGGACCGCGACCGGCAGCCGGTGGGGATGATCGGCCCGAGGCGGTATCCCCGACCGCATCGAACGCACACGTTTCTTGCTCAGCGATCCGCCGATCA